>Ga0137390_10002625_pt1 | contig 14381 bp, 10 predicted proteins | sample 15con2h24AmetaG_FD_104937 | JGI IMG/M metagenome (GOLD analysis project Ga0137390, IMG submission 104937) | Vadose zone soil microbial communities from Angelo Coast Range Reserve, California, USA - 15con2h2.4A metaG | ecosystem: Environmental > Terrestrial > Soil > Vadose zone > Saprolite... | reverse complement strand
TCGGCTGGGTCGGGGCCGGGTTGGGGGGCGCGGGGGGGCGGGGGGCTGTCGGGCGGCCTGGAGCGGGGCGCGGCCGCGAGCGCCGGCTGGGGGGTCTCGGGCGGCGCGGCGGCGGGGGGGGCGTCTACCGCGGGGGCCTCGAGGCCGGCCGCGGTCTGGTTGTGGCCCGTATTCTCATTCCTTGCGACAGCTTCATTCTCTCGATCGGGATCACCAATGTTATCCCGTTTGTCCGATTCAATCTGCTGAGACGACAATTCCGGCTGAGACTCTTGGGATGACTGTTCTTCTTGGGGCGCCCGGGGCGGTTGGGAGGATCCCGGCAATTGCGGCGTGCCATCATCCTGGGCAGATGTCTCTGGGTGACCCGGTGCAACCATCACGTGACTGTCATCCCCATTACACCCCTGACCCTCACCACCGTGCGCAATATCACTGGTCACATGGTTCTCGACAGGGTCATCAAACTCAGCAGCCACAACAGCACCCTGACCGGACTCGCCCTGCCTCCCGGCCCCAGGCGCTGACGCTGCCAGGCCCTGACCTTCCATCGTTCCAACGTCCTCCTCAAAACCCCGCGAAACCCCGGCGGGCTCTCGGGGCTGGACGGGGCCTCCGGGTTTGATCGCCTCGGGATGCGCCGGGGTCCTCCAGGTTGATCGCCTGGCAGGCGGAGTTTATCCCCTTCGTCAGGCGGTTACATCGCGCATGAGTTCTGTAATCTCGGCGGCGATGGCCACCACATCGCCCACCACGGCGATCGCGGGCGGCCGGATCCCCTCCTTCGCGACGAGGCTTTCCACTTGTTCCAGCGTTGAGTTAATTGTGCGCTGCGTGGGCAGAGTACCGTCTGCGATTACCGAAACGGGAGTATCCGGACTGCGCCCATACCGCAGTAGTTCGTTCGCTACCGCACCAATCCGCTCCACGGCCATCAGCAGCACCAGGGTCCCCGAAATCCCCGCGAGCAGTTCCCAGTTCACGGTGGACCGTTCGTCACCGGGCGGAACGTGAACGGACACGACGTGAAAATCCTGCGCGACGCCGCGGTGGGTCACCGGGACCCAGGCGCTGGCGGGCACGCCCACCGCGCTGGTGACGCCGGGCACGACGGTGACCGGAACGCCGGCCCGCAGGCAGGCCAGCACCTCCTCAGCGCCCCGACCGAACACGAACGGGTCACCGCCCTTGAGCCTGGCCACGAAACGGCCCGCCTGGGCGTGGGTGATGAGCGCCGAGTTGATGTGCTCCTGGGCCATGGCCCGGCCGTACGGGATCTTCCCGGCGTCGATGATCTCCACGTCGTCTCGCAGTTCGTCCAGCAGCGAGCGGGGAGCCAGCCGGTCGGTGACCACCACGTCGGCCTCGGCGAGCAGTTGCCGGCCGCGCACCGTGATCAGCCCGGGATCACCGGGCCCGCCACCGATGATCGCCACCCCGCCACGGTGCCCGCGACCATGCCTTGCGCTGAGCTGGCCAGACTGCAGCCCGGCGACGACCGCGTCCCGAATCGCGGCGCTGTGCCGGGGGTCGCCGCTCAGCACGCCCACCCGGACGTCGCCCGCCCGGCCCGAGGCGGGCGTCCAGGCAGCCGACGCCCCGGCGTCGTCGGCTCGGACGCACCAGGTTCGCTGGGCTTCGGCCGCCGCCGCGACGGCCGCGTTCACGTCGGGGCGGTCCGTGCACGCGCAGACCAGCCAGGCCCCGGCGCAGTCGCCGTCCTGGTAACCACGCGCCGCCCAGCGGATCCGGCCGACCGCGGCCAGGTCCTCGAGCGAAGCGGTCACCTTCGGGGATACCAGGAGTATCTCCGCGCCCGTGTCAAGCAACGCCGGCACCCGGCGGGACGCGACCCCTCCCCCGCCGACGACGACGACGCGGCGGCCCTCCAGGCGGAGCCCCAGCAGGTAAGGGTCCATGGTGCTCTACCTCCCGCTCGCCTCCGGGGCGCCTTCAGCTCTTGTCGGCCACGCCCGCGGAGTCAAAGGTGGCGACGTCACGCAACGCCCGCGCCGCGCTCTGCACCAGCGGAAGGGCCAGCACGGCGCCTGTGCCTTCGCCCAGCCGCAGCCCCAGGTCTACGAGCGGGCGCAGTCCCAGGTAGCTAAGCGTAACCGCATGCCCAGGCTCGGCACTGCGGTGACCTGCGAAGCAGGCGGCGATCGCGTCGGGGGCCAGGGCCACCGCGGCCAGCGCGGCGGCGCCCGCGATGACCCCGTCCAGGACCACGGGCACGCGCAAGGCGGCGGCGCCGAGGATGAACCCGGCCAGGGCGGCGTGCTCGAAGCCGCCGAACGCGGCGAGGACACCCACCGGGTCGGCGGGGTCGGGCTGATGCCTGGCCAGGCCGCGGCAGACCACCTCGATCTTCCTCGCGTACGTGACCGCGTCGATCCCGGTGCCGCGGCCGGTCGCCTCGGCCGGGTCGGCCCCGGTAAAGGCGCAGATCAGCGCCGCTGACGCGGTGGTGTTGGCGATGCCCATGTCGCCGGTGACCAGGCACCGGTTGCCCGCGGCGACCAGGTCCCTGGCGATCTCGACGCCGGCCGTGAGCGCCGCCACCGCCTGGTCGCGGGTCATCGCGGGTCCTTCGGTGAAGTCCGCGGTGCCGCGCGCGATCTTCCGGGGCAGCAGCCCGGGCACCGCGTCGAGGTCGGCCGCCACCCCGACGTCGACCACCGTGACCTCAGCCCCGGCTTGGGCCGCGAACGCGTTGACCACGGCGCCGCCGGCCAGGAAGTTGGCCACCATCTGGGCGGTCACCTCCTGCGGCCACGGGCTGACCCCCTGGGCGTGCACGCCGTGGTCGGCGGCGAACACCGCGACGCAGGCCGGCTCGGGCAGCGGCGGCGGGCAGGTGCCGGCCAGGCCCGCCAGCCGCACCGACACCTCCTCGAGCGCGCCGAGCGAGCCGCGCGGCTTGGTCATCCGGTCTTGCCGTTCCCGCGCGGCGGCCATCGCCCCTTCGTCGGGCGGGGCGATCGCGGCGATCACGTCGGCAAGCGGGTCCACTGGTGCCTCCCCTGGCAGTCCGCGGCGGCCGAACTCCTCGGCGTGTACCGCCCAGGACACCGGCCGGCGACGCGCCCACCCGGTCGTCGCGAGTTCTGGTTCGGGCGCGAACTCGGTGACGTAGCCCACGCAGAGGTAGGCGATCACCTCGAGGTGCGCGGGCAGCCCGAGTTCGGCCGCGAGCTCGCGCTCGTCGAAGAAGCTCACCCAGCCGACGCCGAGGCCTTCCGCCCGGGCCGCCAGCCAGAGGTTCGCCACCGCGAGCACGCTGGAGAAATCCGCGGTCCGCGGCTGGGTGTGCCGGCCGAGCGTGTGCCGGCCGCCGCGGGTGCGGTCGCAGCTGACCACGATGTTGACGGGCGTGTCGAGGATCGAGGAGATCTTCAGCTGATCGAACGCGCGGGCGCGCGCGCCGGGCAGTTCGGCCGCGAACTCGTCCCGGTGCCGGCGCGCCAGCGCGGCGATCCGTTCCCGCCGCGCCCGGTCGGCGATCACGATGAAATCCCACGGCTGGGAGAAGCCCACCGACGGCGCCTGGTGGGCCGCCGCGAGCACCCGGCCCAGCACGTCGGCGGGCACCGGATCCGGCCGGAACCCCCGGCGGACATCCCGGCGCTCCGCGATCACCCGGTACACGGCGTCCCGCTGCTCCGGCGAGTAGCCCGGGTCCCGGTCGTTCATGGGGTCACCCATGGGCGTGGGCGTGGTCATGCGGGTGATCATGCGGGTGCTCGTGTGGTCTCTGGGGCTCGCCGACGCGATGCTCGAACCCCGGCATCGCGATCCGGTACACGCACATATCGCAGTTCATCCGGATATCTCCTGACAGCGCCTCGTGGTACCGCTCGTAGACCAGGGCGGCGATCTCATCGCAGTCGCCGAGCACGTCGGCGCAGCTGATGTCCAGGTCGGGATGCGCGGTGGCGTACTCGCTGGCCTGCTGGGCCACCCGGTCGGGCAGCACGCCGGGAAACAGGAAGTACCTGGCCACCACGATCCGCCGCGCGCCCAGCAGGCGGCACCTCTCCAGGCCCTCGGTCACGCCGGGCCGGGCGAGGGAGACGAAGGCGGTCTCCGCGAGCGGGTAGTCCCGGCCCTCCCACAGCAGCCGGGTGGTCTTGACGACGTCCGCGTTGGCGTCCGGATCGGTGGAGCCGCGCCCAACCACGAGGACCGCAGGGGCTGTGTTAGCCCCGGGGGGGCGACCCCCCCAGACCCCCCCGCTCCTGGGGGGACCCATCCCCCCAGACCCCCCTTGGGCGATCCTCGCCGCCAGCAGGTCGAGCAGCGCGGGATGCGGCCCGAGGGGGCGCGCGTAGCTCCAGGTCAGGCCCGGATGACGGGTGCGCTCGCGGGCCAGGGCCGCGGGGATGTCGCCCTTGGCGTGCCCGGCTGCGGACAGCATCAGCGGCACCGCGACCATGGTCGCCGGGGTCCCGTTCACCAGGGTGGCGACGGCCTCGCGCAGCGGCGGCGGGGACAGCTCGATGAAGCCGCCCGCCGCCCGCGTTCCGTCCCCGGCGGCCAAGTCGCCGACCCGCTGGGCCAGCGCGTTGAAGGCCGCGACCCCGGCCTCGTCGCGGGTCCCGTGCGCGGCCAGCAGCAGTGCCGGTCTCATGGGGGACGGCCTCATCGGGCTGGCCCCGCGTCAGCAGATGCGTCCGCGGCGGGAGCCTTGGCCACCCGCAGCAAGGCGTTGAAAGCCGCGACGGCCACCGCCGAACCGCCTTTCTCCGAGACGTTGCTCAGCGCGGGCAGGCCGCTCGCGCGCAGGTCGTCTTTGGCCGCGGCCGCGCCGACGAACCCGACCGGGACGCCGATGACCAGGGCGGGCTCGACCTGCCTGCTGATGATCTCGTACAGCGCGGTGGGCGCGCAGCCCACCAGCCAGATGGCGCCGGGCCCGGCCTCGCCGTGCGCCAGCCTGACCGCGGCCGCGCTGAGCGTGATGTTCGCGGTGCGCGCCAGCCGGGCCGAAAGGGAGTCGCCGATCTTGCAGGTCACCGGGTAGCCGGTGATGCCCGACGCGACCATGGCCACGTCCGCGATGACGGGCGCGTCGCGGCGCAGCGCCTCGACCCCGGCCGCCAGCGCCGCCTCGTCGCAGACCAGGTCGGTGACGTAGTCGAAGTCGGCGGTGGCGTGGATCACCCGCTCGGTCACGGCCCGGGTGAGCGGGGGCAGCGCGCTCAGGTCGATCCGCGACCGCAGGATGCGGTAGGACTCGGCCTCGATGGGATGAACCTGGTTCACGTCGTCACCTCTATCGCGTCGGCCGGGCAGATCTCTGTGCCCCCCGCTCGCTTCCGGGGGCGCCTTGAGGCGTCGCCTTCCCTCGTCGCTCGTCCCTCGCTCCTCAGTCCAGGCGGCGCCGCGCCCCTTCAGCTCGCTCACCGTTCGGCCCACCGGTAGTCGCGCGGGGTGACCATCCGGCCGGCCTGCACCCGGGTGCGGGACGAGCCGACCACGACCAGCGTGTGCATGTCCGCCAGGCCGGGATCGAACTCGCGCAGCGTGCTGAGCGACGCGACCTGGCCCGGCCGCGTGGCGTCCCGGACCCAGCCGACCGGCGTGGCCGGCGGCCGGCGCGCGGCCAGCAGCTCCAGGGCCCGCCGCAGCTGCCAGGTCCGCTTGGCGCTGGCCGGGTTGTAGAAGCAGGTCACCAGGTCCCCCTCGGCGGCCGCGGTGATCCTCCGCTCGATCACCGGCCAGGCCGTGTGCAGGTCAGACAGGGAGATCATGACGTGATCGTGGCCGAGCGGCGCGCCGAGCACGGCGGCCACGGCCAGCGCGGCGGTCACCCCGGGCACGACCGTCACGTCGATCGCGTCGTCGGCGAGCTCGAGCGCCGGGCTGCCCATGGCGTAGACACAAGCGTCGCCCGAACCGATCAGTGCCACCGCCCGCCCGGCCCGCGCCTGCGCCACCGCCTCGGCGGCCCGCTCCTGCTCCGCGCCCAGGCCGCTGGCCAGCACCCGCGTTCCCGGCTGGAGCAGGTCGGCGACCTGCTCCAGGTAGGAATCGAGCCCGGCGACCACGGCGGCGCGCCGCAGCTCGGCCACCGCGCGCGGCGTCATCAGGTCCCGGGCTCCGGGCCCGATCCCGATCACCGCCAGCCGGCCCCGCGGCCTGCACCTGGCCACCGCGACCGTGGCGTGCGCGCTGGCCCGCTTGGCGGCCAGCAGCGTCGCCTCCGGGTGGATGAGCGCCGCCGCCTCCGCGACGCTCGGCGTGCCCACCGCGCGCCGGACGACCTCGCTCGGGTTGGGCACCGGCACGGCCGCGAGCCGGCTGGCCGGGAAGGTGACGACCCGCCAGCCGCGTTCGGCCGCTGCCGCCTGCAAACCGTGCTCGTCGGCCTTCACATCCGCGGTAGCGATATACCGAACGGACCGCGGTGATACGCCCAGCTCAACCAGCGTGCCGTCGATGAGGTCGCCGATCTCCGCGGCAGGCGCGCCGCGGCTCGTCCCGACGCCCACTATCAGTGACGGGGGACGGTAAACCGCAGCCCGTTCGGCCATATCGATCTTGAGGTCGGTCACCACGACGGCGGGAACGCCTGGCTCCGGGCGGTCCGTGCGCACCACGTTGGGGGGCAGCGGGGGCAACGGCCAGTCCTGGTCGGCGCTGAAGGTGACCCGCTCGCCGGACAGGATGGCGGTGCCCACGGCGGCCAGGTCGCTGCCCGGCTCGACGGTGAAGCCGAGGTCCGCGCCGAACTCGTCGAGCGCGGCGGCGCCGGCCGCGTCACTGGCCGTGGTGATGACCGGTTCGGCGCCCAGCGTCTGTGCTATGCGCCTGGCCAGCTCGTTGCCGCCTCCGGCGTGCGCGCCGAGCACCGGAACCGCGTAGCGCAGCGCCTCGTCGACGCAGACCACCCCGGGGTCCTGGTCCTTGCCGGTCAGGAGCGGGGCGATCAGCCGGACGGTCGCGCCGACGGCGAGGAAGCAGACGACGGCGTCGCATTCTTTGAATGCGCGGGGCAACGCTTTGCTTACGAGCCCGTCGTAGCGGCGCGCATCCGGCCAGGCGGCCGCCAGCCTTTCCGCTGCCTTGTGCCCCGCCGCCGTCACCGCCACCAGCCCGATCATGCCTGCCCCGTTTCAGGCTGGCGGCACGATCGTGGACGGTTACTGCCCCTATAGGGGAGGTAATCGTCCACGATGATGGAACGCTCGGCCCACAGGACGAAGACGGGGTTTTCCGCGGCGAGGCGGGATTGGCCGCTGGGGAGGGGAGCGAGGCGGGACGCCTGGAGCTGGACGCCTTCGGGCCGGTAGCCCAGGTCCGTGAGGAGGTCGCTGGTCTCCCCGATCCGTTGGATTGCGGCCAGCGTGACCACGACGCGCTCGGGGTTCGCCTGCTTTATCGCCGCGGCGAGGACGGAGCGGTCGCCGCCGCCGGCGAAAACGGCGTCCGCGGGGGGCAGGCCATTGAGCGCATCTGGCGCGCGGCCGTGGACTATCCGCAGGCGGACGCCGTGACGGGCGGCGTTCTGCTCGATCCGGGCGCACTGGGCCTGGTCCGCCTCGACCGCGATCACCCACGCGCCGAACCGCGCGCACTCCACCGCCACCGAACCCGAGCCCGCGCCCACGTCCCAGATGGTGCGGCCGGGGCCCGGCCCGAGCCGGGCCAGCACGAGCGCGCGGACCTCCGCCTTGGTGATCATCGAATCGCGGTGCTCGAACGCGTCCTCGGGCAGGGCCCAGCCGGGCGGGGCGCCCTGGTGGCCGGCCAGCCAGCGCGGCGTGTTCGGCGCTTCCGGGTCCGCTGGGGTCTCCGGGTCCGCTGGGGTCTCCGGGTCCGCTGGGGTCTCCGGGTCCACTGGGATCTCCGGGTCCGCTGGGGTCTCCGGGTCGACGACGATGAGGATGTTGGGCTCGGCGAACTGCCCGGACGGCTCCGCGGCCAGGTCGCTGACCCGCTCCTGCGGGGTGCCGAGGCATTCCGCGACGTACACCTTTCTCCCCGCGGTCAGCAGTTCGGTCCCTAGGTCGCGCGCCGCTGCGGTCCTGGCCGCGGTCAAGATCGCGACCTTCGGGTGGGCGAGCGCGGCGGCCAGCGCCTGCTTTGGGTCCCGGCCGTGGGCGGAGACCACTAGGGCGTCGTCCCAGTCCAGGCCCAGCCGGGCGAACGCGAGCGTCACCGATGAGGTGGCCGGAATGACGTCTGGCTTGATCCCGCGAGCGCGGAGCGCGCGGACGATGCCGAAGAAGCCTGGGTCGCCGGAGGCCAGCACGGCCACTCGGCCGGGATGCGTGCCGACGGCGTCGAGCGCGTCTTGGAGGTGCTTGATCTCGACGCGTTCGGCGCCTACCGGGATCGCGGCAGTGTTCAGGTGCCTGGGCGCGCCGACGACCCGTTCGGCCGCCGCCAGGGCCGCGGCCGCCTCGGGGCCGAAGGGCCGGCCGTCGCAGCCGATCACCGTGACCTCGGGACTCATGCTGCTGCCTCGGCGATCTTGGTCTGGCCGGTGAAGTCGACCATGATGACCTGGATTTTCGGCGCGGTCTTGTCAGCGGGGCGGGCCAGCTCGGCGCAGAACCGGCTGAGGACGTGGGTGGCGCGGTCGCACAGTTCGCGGGCCGCCGCGGCCAGCAGGCCGGCCTCGTCCCACAGTTCGGCCGCGTGCCTGGCCGTGTTCGCCGCCGCGACCCGCTCGGCCAGGTCCTGGCTGCCGCCGGCGGCCAGGGTGACGTCTCGCAGCAGGGTAAGCGACACCTTCGAGCGGGTGTAGTGCGTCATCAGCACGCCGGCGGCCAGCTTGGTGAGCTTGCCCGCCATGCCGACGAACACCACGCGGGCCAGGCCGTGCTCGACCGCGCGGCGCAGCGCGGCGCCGGTGAAGTCGCCGACCTCCACGAAGCACACCTCGGGCAGATCGGGCAGCAATCGCATCGCGCCCTTCTCGGTGCGCCCGCCGGTGCACAGCACGACCGTGCTCTCCCCCTGGGCGGCCAGCACCGAGAGCGCCTGCTCCACGCTGGCCCGCCAGGACGCGGTGGAGAACGGGCGGACGATGCCGGTGGTGCCGAGAATCGAGATTCCGCCGATGATGCCGAGCCTGGCGTTGGTGGTCTTGCGGGCCATCCGCTCGCCGTCGGGAACCGAGATGACCAGCTGGATGCCCCTTTGGGCTAGGTCGATAGCTTCGCCGACCGACTGGGTGATCATCGCGCGCGGGACCGGGTTGATCGCGGGACCGCCGAGCTCGAGCCCGAGGCCCGGCTTGGTGACCACCCCCACGCCCACGCCGCCGTCCAGCTCGATCCCCGGCTCTTTGCGCCAGCGCACCGTCGCGGTCAGCCGCGCGCCGTGCGTGACGTCGGGGTCGTCGCCCGCGTCCTTGACTACTACTGCCTCGGCTTGGTTGTTTGACAGGGTGCATTTATCGACGGGGAACCGGACCCGCTGGCCGGACGGCAGGCCGATCTCCACGGTTTCCTGGATTTCTCCGGTGGTCAGCGCGGTCACCGCGGCCTTGGCGGCGGCGGCCGCGCAGGTCCCAGTGGTCCAGCCGGTCCGCAGCGCTTGCTTCCTGACCTTCGCCGTCCGGGGCAGGTCGGGCTCGAGCAGCTCTGGTTCGTCGCGTTGCGTCACGGGCCGTCCTGGTCTGCCGGCCGTTGTTGGGAGGCTTCGCGGAGTTGCTTCCTGGCCTGCCGGTCCGCCCGGCGGTACCCGTGGAAATGCCCCGGGTGGTAAAGGTGGGAGCGGCTGCCCTTGGCGGCCAGGCCGGGGCCGACCAGCACCAGCGTGTGCTTCCAGAGCTTGTGTTCCTTTATGGTCGCGGCCAGGTCCTCCAGGGCGCAGGGCACGATCAGCTCGTCCGGCCAGGTCACCTGGAAGGCGATGACGCACGGGGTGTCCGGCGGGTAGCCGCCGGACAGCAACTCGTCCTGCAACTGGCCAGACCGCGCGGCGGAAAGGAACAGCGCCATCGTGGTGCCGTGCCGGGCGAACTCGGCGATCCGCTCGCCCGGCGGCATCGGGGTCTTGCCGCCGCCAAGCCTGGTCAAGATCACCGACTGGGCGACTTCCGGGATGGTCAGCTCGCGCCCGATCCGCGCCGCCACCGCGGTGAAGCTGGACACCCCGGGCACGATCTCGGTGTCCAGGCCTAGAGCTTTACACTGCTCGAGCTGTTCCTGGATGGCGCCCCACAGCGAGGGGTCACCGGAGTGGACGCGGGCCACTGTTAGTGCCTCGCGCGCCGCCCGCTGGTAGTAGGGCAGGACGCCCTCCATCGGGAGTTTGGCGGAGTCGACGATTTCGGCATTTTTTTCTGCGTGTGTGAGCACGTCCGGGTGCACCAGGCTCGAGGCCCAGATCACCACGTCGGCGGCGGCTATGGCGTGCGCGCCGCGCAGGGTCAGCAAGTCCGGGGCGCCGGGCCCGGCCCCCACGAAGAACACCCGCCCCACAGGGCTCAGTTCCCCGGCCTGCAGCCGGGTTCGGGCCGGCTCGATGGAACATTGAGCCGGCCAGGACCGGCTCGATGGAACATCGCGCCGGCTGGATTGCCCGGTGGGCGCCTCTTGGGCCAGCGATGTACCCCGGCCAGCGCGGCGCACGGGCACGATCAGGGTGGACAAATACGGAATATCCGGAATGTCCGGAGCATCGGCGGGGCCGGGGGTGGGAGCGAGGGCTGAGTCCGGGGTGGGAGCGGGGGCGGGGCTGCGAGCGGGGTCGTCAGCAGGGCTGGGAGCGAGGGCTGAGTCAGAGGCGGCAGCCGAGGCGGTTTCGGGCCGCAGGATCTCGGCGGCGGGGGCGATGAGTTCGCCGGGGAGGCCGAGGCGGGCGCCGATGATGGCGCCGTCGAGGCGGCCGGCCGCGTGCAAGCGCTCCCGCAGGACGTCGGGGGGCGGACTGGCGGCGGCGCCGACCTTGTAGCCGACGACGGTTCCGCCGCAGGCCAGGGCCTGGTCTAGGGCGCTGATGCCGCCGTTGAGCGGGACGAGGGTGACCGGTTCGGTGCCCTCGGCGAGCGAGATGCCGACCCGGGAGGCTAGGTCCTGCATGGCGGTGATGCCCGCGACGGTCTCCACCGCCACGCCGGGAACCAGGTCGCGGACCGTCTGGGCCAGGTAGCTGAACGTCGAGTACAGGTTGGGGTCGCCGAGAGTGCCGAACGCGATCGTGGCCGCGCCCGCGGCGAAGTCCTCCGCCACCGCGGTGGCGGCCGTCTGCCACGCCGAGGCCCGCCGCGGCGTGACGCCGCCGGTGTCGTTCAGGGCGAACGGGAGCCGTTTGACCCGGCCCGCGTCGACGTACTCGCGGATGATCGTCTCCGCCCGGCCGGCCCCGGCGGGCTCGGAGTCCGGGACGGCCAGCACCGGGACCAGGACGACGTCGGCCTCGCGCAGCACGCGGACGGCCTTGACCGTGACCAGTTCCGGGTCTCCGGGCCCGACGCCCACCCCGATCAGTCTCTTCATCGCGCGGGCACCTCCGCGGCAGAACGGCCAGCGGCGGTTCGGCCGGCGGCGGCCCGCCCTAGGGCGGTCCGGCCGGTCGCGGTCCGGCCGGCGGCGGTCCGGCCGGTCGCGGTCCGGCAGGCGGCGGCGAACCTGGCCGCAGCGGCCGGGTATCCGGCCCAGTGGGTGTGCAGGTAGGACGCGACGACGGAGCCGGTGACATGACCCTCGAGCTCACCGGAGCCGAACCGCCAGGCGGGCCGTGACCCGCTGGCCCCGGGTGCTCCGCTGGCCGGCGCGGCCACGGTGCGGTGGAACTCATGGCCGGGCACCACGTCGCCGGCCCGGGCCAGCACCGAATCCGTCACGGCCACGGCGTGGCGATAGCCGAGGGTCAGCTTCGCGGTCATCGTGGCCCGGACGTCGAGGACGCCGCACATGGGGTGTTCGTCCAGCGTGCGGGCCAGGTAGAGCAGCCCCGCGCATTCGGCGGCGACCGGCGCGCCCCGGCCGGCCAGCGCGGCCACCCGCTCGCGCAGCCGCTCGTTGGCGGACAACCCGGCCGCGTGCACCTCGGGGAAGCCCCCGCCGAGGATCAGCCCGCCCGTTCCCTCGGGCAGGTCCTCGTCCCGCAGCGGGTCGAACCAAGCCACCCGCGCCCCGGCCGCCTCGAGCAACTCGGTCTGCTCGGTATAGCCGAACGTGAAGGCCGGGCCGCCGGCCACGGCGATGACCGGTGCGGGGTCCGTCGAGTCTGGTGTCCCCGGGGGTTCCCAGGGCAGATCCCTCAGGGCGGGCGCGCGCCTGGCCAGGGCGAGCAGGGCATCGAGGTCGCAGGAACCGGCGATCAGGGCGCCCATCCGGTCGATGCCCTGGCCGGCGACCGCCGCGCGCTCCGCGGCCGGGATCAGGCCGAGGTGCCGGGACGGCGTGATGATCCCCTCGGTCCGCCTGATCGCGCCGTAGACCGGCATCCCGGACGAGGCGAGGGCCTCCCGGAGCAGCCGTTCATGCCGGTCCGACGCGACCCGGTTCAAGATCACGCCGTCGACTCGGGTCCGCGGGTCGAAGCCGGCGAAGCCGGCCGCCAGCGCGGCCACCGAACGTCCGGCCCGCGCAGCGTCCACCACGAGCACCACCGGAGCGCCGAGCAGCCGGGCCACGTGCGCGGTGGAACCGAAGTCGGCGTCGGCCTGCGCAAGGGGGGTCTGGGGGGATGGGTCCCCCCCAAGGGGGGTCTGGGGGGATGGGTCCCCCCCAAGGGGGGTCTGGGGGGATGGGTCCCCCCAGGAGCGGGGGGGTCTTGGGGGGTCGTCCCCCCGGCTAGCACTGTCGACGCCGTCGAACAGGCCCATCACCCCTTCGATCACGGCGACCTGCGCGCCGGTGGCGCCGTGCCGGAACAGCGGCGCGATCAGGTCCTCGCCGCACAGGAACGGGTCCAGGTTCCGCGGCGGCCGGCCTGTGGCCAGCGCGTGGTAGCCGGGGTCGATGTAGTCGGGGCCGACCTTGTGCCCGGAGACCGCCAGCCCCCGCGCGCGCAGCGCCGCCATCAGCCCGCAGGCCACGGTGGTCTTGCCGCAGCCGGACGCCGGGGCGGCGATGACCAGTCGCGGGATGACTACCATTCGATGCCCTTCTGGCCCTTCTGGCCGGCGTCCATGGGGTGCTTGACCTTCGTCATCTCCGTCACCAGGTCGGCGGCCTCGATCAGCCTAGGGGCCGCGTCCCGGCCGGTGATCACCACGTGCTGGTGGCCCGGCCGGGTGGCGAGCACGCTGACTACTTCGTCGACGTCCACCCAGCCCCACTTCATCGGGTAGGTGAACTCGTCGAGCACGTACAGGCGGTAGGTCTGCGCGGTCAAGTCCCGCGTTATCTGCGCCCAGCCCTCCGCGGCCTGTTCGGCCTGGCTGCCGGCGTCCCGCTGGATCCAGGACCAGCCCTCGCCCATCTTGTTCCAGCTGACCGCGCCGCCCTGACCGGTCTCGCCGAGCAGCCGGAGCGCCCGTTCCTCACCGACCCGCCACTTCGCCGACTTGACGAACTGGAAGACCCCGACCGGCCACCCCTGGCTCCAGGCGCGCAGCGCCAGGCCGAAGGCGGCGGTGGACTTTCCCTTGCCCGGCCCGGTATGCACGATGACCAGCGGGCGGTTCCGCCGCTGCCGGGTGGTCAGGCCGTCGTCCGGGATCTGCTCCGGCGTTCCCTGCGGCATCAGGCGACCCTCCCCCGCGTCATCTGCCGGGCCACCGCGGCGAGGTCGGAGCCGGCCGCGGCGAGATCGGAGCCGGCCGCGGCGAGATCGGAGCCGGCCGCCAGCTCGTCCAGCCGCAACAGGCGGGCGCCGAGCATTACCGCGAGCCGCTCGGCCAGGCCCAGTCGCAGGACGGACGCCTCGCAGTCCACCACCACGCTGGCCACCCCGGCCAGCATGGCCGCGGCCCGGGTCAGGTCGGCGTCGCTGCCGCTGGTGGCGCGGCCGTCGGTGACCACGACGAGCAGGGCGCGGCGATGAGGATCCCGTAGGCGCTCGGCCGCGAGGACGCGGGCCGCCTGGGCCAGGCCGGCCGCGAGCGGGGTCCGGCCGCCGGTGGCCAGGCTGGTCAGGCGGCGGGCGGCGGCCTCCACCGAGGACGTGGGCGGCAGCGCGAGCTCGGCTCCGGTCCCCCGGAACGTGACCAGCCCCACCTTGTCGCGGCGCTGGTAGGCGTCCAGCAGGAGGGAAAGGACCGCGCCCTTGACCGCGCGCATCCGCTGCCGGGCTGCCATCGACCCGCTGGCGTCCACCGCGAAGAGCACCAGGTTTCCCTCCCGGCCCTCCCGCACCGCCTCGCGCAGGTCAGCGGGGACCAGGCCCACTCGCCGGGTGGGGGGATTGCCGGGGGCTAGGGGGTTGCCGGGGGCTAGGGGGTTGCCGGGGGCTAGGGGGTTGCCGGGGGCTAG
>Ga0137390_10002618_pt1 | contig 14386 bp, 14 predicted proteins | sample 15con2h24AmetaG_FD_104937 | JGI IMG/M metagenome (GOLD analysis project Ga0137390, IMG submission 104937) | Vadose zone soil microbial communities from Angelo Coast Range Reserve, California, USA - 15con2h2.4A metaG | ecosystem: Environmental > Terrestrial > Soil > Vadose zone > Saprolite... | reverse complement strand
GTTTTGGTTGGTCCAGAGGGCGTTCCCAGAGGTTGCAACCCCTTTCCGCTGTCAGCGTTCGTTCAGTTGATTGTCTGAGTCATGCCTCTCAGCTGCCTGTCTCCCGTCGTAAAACTTCGTCACGTCGTCGTTCTACTCGAATGTCACTCTCCACATAGACTTCGACGAGAGGTCGACCTACCAAGGTGAAGATGGACTTTGAACCATGAAGTAGCACCTAAGATGGTGCTGGTAATTCCAAACCACGGTGGATTGCTGATCAAGCTGTTGCTACAACTTACCTCGTCCTCCTTGGAGGTTTAGCTGGGCTCTACCGAGGGCTTATATACTTCTGACTCCATGACGAAGAAGGCAGGTATAGCTGGCGAGTCAGTGCGCGGTGCTTGTGTTGCTACGCCCCCTGTGCTCTCGCATTCGGGTTAGAGCTCCCGTCCATTCGAACGCTACGTTTCGGTATCACTGCCACTTCACGCCCTCGCCGTAATGGATCCGATCGTGTCGTCCGCACTTTCGGTCCGACCTCAGAACGTTCTACTTTGGCCACAGCCCGTAGATACCATCGTACCAAGGTCACAACCTCGGGGTTTGGAGAGTTTCTCGGAGTAGGTGGATTGTTTGGAGCCGTCTGCGAGGCTATGGTCGCCCACGTCATGGACAGATGCTCGTTTGAAATCGAGTGGGCCGACGTCCGGTCAGACATCATCGAGTGAGCGCTGACACATAGCCGACGCATGCATTGATTTTTTTTTTCAGTGCAAATTTTTGGTCTTGACATTCACCTCCGCTTTCTGCCCCTAACGACGCGTCTTCCACATAGTCCTTTTTGTCTCTTTTTGAGATACCATGTTTGGAGGCAGTTGAGACATTCTCCAGCTACTAGTACGATTCGAAGCCCTTCTCAACATTGTCAATGACGAAATCGCGTTCTGCAAAGGTTACGCAAGCCGGCGGGTTTCCGGGTAGAACTATTAGAATCGTCGGGATCGGGTTTTAGAAAATGTGAGCAACTGCCAGCTAGTCTTGGGTTACATCATTGAGTACCATCAGTGCCGGTCCCGGAACGCAGGGGCCGTATTGTTCCTTGCGGTTTGCTCCCCGGACCGCGAACAAGCTTTCCCTGAACTTCTGTTCGAAGCATTCGGTCTTCTTGGCTCTGGACTATTCTCGCCTAGGTTTGCCGTAGGTGGCAGGATGTTTGCATTATCTTTGCTCACATTGTAGTTCGTCAGCACGCCATCTGGTGTCCTCGTTCCTCGAAAAGCTGCAGGGTCCACCATTCATTACTCCACGTCCGTGCGGTGGGGACATGTCATGATGTTAGAGAAATTTCCAGACTGTCTATAACTCCCAGAAGACGTCATGTATCTCGTCGTCTCTTTCGAGACAGGGTTCTGTACAAGGCCTACTATTTACCTATCTGGCACGTGCCGCACCCCATTCGGAACAACTTTGCGTCACTGTTTCCCCTACGAGTGCAATATCGACCTTTCAATTCACAGTGCATGCTATTTGCCAGGTCCTGGCCTTCACCAAATGAGGCTTGGGATGTGGCCTTTCGTGCTCGTTTGTTTGCCCCTCCTGTCGTTAACCCTCTTCACTATCGGGGGCCGTGACGGGTTCCGATCATGCATTATCTCCTGCAGAAATGTTGAAGCGCTCACGCTGCTCAGTGTGATACCGAATGAACCATCCGAATCATCGCCTCAGGCTCAGGCGCCGAGTTCCGACCTGCCTAGCGGGCAGGTTTCGCATCTACGTGAGCTGTCAGTGGGGCCGACGGTATTTACGGCATCGCTGACTCCTTGTCTCGCCTTTCCTTCCGGGGGCCCACGCATGGAGGAACGTACCTCGCAATCCTTGGCTACTGTAGGAGCATCGGCCCCTTCGGTTCGCCTTCACTGGCATACGTCACAATTTGTGTCCCTTCTCACACCGGTCTATCCACCGTGCCAGAGACGCTGATGAACCGGTGATGGCGCATCGCCTGGAGGGAATAGTCTTTAACGAAGTTGTGTTCTTCCCACCAAGCCCGCTTACCATACACTGGATCTTAACCAGCCCTGACCGGTGAACGCAAACACCCCACGTTGGGACCCATGCCTGAAGAGAGGATCGCCTTCAGGCGCAGCCATGACAACGCGCCGAGGTTAACGGCATCTGGGGGATCCCCTTCATATCTCTGCTAGCACTGGAGATGCTTATTCTTGCAGGTACGTAGTGCTTTCGCCTCCATCTACCATCTCTGAGTCTCTGACTGCCCGTGACATCGTCCCGAATGTACCGGATCGTCTTCCGCACCTATACCATCAATATCTGGACCGGCAGCGAGCTCGAATGCTCCTTCGGCGAACGATCCGAATGGCCGCACGCGACTTCAGTCTCATCTGGTACCGTGTCCGCATCGAGGATCCGATGACGAGCGTCAAAATACCGAGAACGAGTACGGCCCGATATCCGTCACGGTAAAGCAAAGCGGTAGAAGTTCGCGTGCGCCACCACTGCGCTGCTTACCCAACCCAACTTGCGATTCCCCGTAGAGCGGGTGACAAAAGAACATACGGGCGGAATGACACCGGCGGTTGATCCATTGCTGCTGCACTCGTTCTCGCTGCGACAGAACGTTTGCTTCGTTGTTCTAGCGCCGAAACGCGAGTTTTTGACAACCGGCCCGAAGATGGGGGTGACCAAGCGTATGCATCGTTTCACTGATAGGGAGCATCGCTCGTTCGAATGCACTCGTAGGTCGGGATGCGTAGTATATCCTTTCATTTCTTATGCTTGAGCGCTGGCCTGTATTGGTCAGCGGCAAAGTCAAAGTCAAATCCGAGTCGTACTGCGTTTACATGACAACCACGCTATAGTAGTACACCCCTACTACGATTGTACAGCGCCGGTGCTGTCAATTGGTCGGAAAACCTCATACGCAAAGGGTCGGAACACGGTATGTTTAAGTTCCCCAACAGACATGTGCCCAGGGGCAAAAGTGACATCGACAACCGCTTTATGGTTCTGAGTGCTGGTGTAGTACAACTTGAACATGTGTGGGGTGACCTTACAGCATGCCTGCTTTTCATGATCGGTGCGACGCCTCCGAGTGCAGTATTAGTCGTTACCCCGGCAACGTGTCCGACGGTTGAGTGAGAGAGGACATACAGGACCGGCCAGCCTTTCCTTTCCTTCTTTCCGTTCGGAGGACCGTGCCGATCCACCATCATGTCCGCGAAATCCGTTGCACGTTCCGGAACGGGTACCGTACCGAGAGGCTTTTCCAACTTACTTTGCCACTCAGTGCCGGTTGACAACTCCTGGATCAGGGCCACCAAGCGGGGCTGCGGCTGAGCGGATGCGTTCGCCTGCAGCCGGTACCCCGAGTGACCTTTTAATTTCCACAGGTACCGTCGGATCGGTTGTTTCGGTACGAACTCGGAGGAGGCAATACTGCCCATCCCACTTTGACGCGCCAAGACCGTGCCAGATTATACGCTCTCGACCCCCTCTTGATGCGTTTCAATCTACAGTCTCGCATTCATTCAAAGCTACTTCAATTACCAGTGGTGTTTGCTGTGTACACAGCAACCAACGACGAGCATGCAGTAACGATCAATTCTGCACAAGACTCGTTTTCGAAGGGTGTCAACGTGCGAGCACCCCCGCTTGCATCACCCCAATCTCCCTAGAGAACGAAAGTGGTCGAGATGGAAAGATGAGATTGAAAAGAAGGAGTGGGGGAAAGATCTGATCGGTAGCGAGAATCGTACCTGGGACTCGGACAGTACATCAAGGTGGGTACCGTATGCCTACTTGTCAGATGGTGGATCTTGCGCGCTCTCAAACAAGAGTAAGCGTTTGGCGGCTGTGCAGGCAACCTCGCCTGGACGGACCGAAACGTTCGTGTGAATTCTCGAGGAAGGCCAAATGAGAAGCGCATTGAGCCTCGGATGAATCTCGCCGGTCGGTGCTAAGACGATGCGGAACGAACAAACGAGCCGATAATTAATCGATAGTTACGTCTTCAGGGGTCATAGTAATCTGGTAAACATAGAGTACGCGCGGTGGCTCATCCGCATCGACATCAGTTTACAACATTTCGCTGGACTCCGCCTCCGCACCGAATGTGCCGGTGGCATTGAACCACAGCTGTCGCGTGCTGCCCTGACTTTGTTACATGCCCACGTTCGTGCACATGAAAGAGATGACCATTTTCAACATCTGAAACTCGTTCTAATCCGGATAAAAAATGCTCCATATGAAACATGACCCTGAGACCATGCGAGAAATAATTGCAAGAAGTCATGCCCTGGATCATTTGGCGTGTTGGGGAGTTGGTGACGAGAGGTCCACGCCGTTCAGGATGCCCACCGACACACTGGACAAATGGCTGTTGATAAATTTCGAGTGTACTCATGGACATGCCAAAAGGCGCTGTACTGGTTGACGGGGAAACTCGGCGGTCATAGGGGCGCATGTTCTTTTAGCATCAACTGCTAAGATGAAGCAGCCAACCGATGCGAAACCCTACTCGTATTCGATGCTAAAAATCTCTCGATCTCCGCCCCACTACGGTTCCCGTGTTTTGAGTCGGGTGTCGATGAAGTACAGACAAGGGAGACACTGCACCGTGCCAAAGAAAGGGACTGATACCCCAGGATACTCAACTCGAATCGCGCTGCTCAATGGCTCAGGCCAAGGCTAGCTTGCTCTCTCAACATCTGCAATACGTTGTTAAGATAACAAGGAGGACGTGAACAAAGATGGTGGTGGAGAGAAACACTGACAAGCCAGCAGCTTTGGCTCGACAACGGCTAGCTCTCGGTGACTCGATTCCCGGAGAGCAAGCTCAGCGATACCCTACACACCCAACAGATCACTTCTCGTTTCTGCAAGACGTAAATCAAAGACTGGGTATCACGGCGAAGCATGATCAAATCGGAGTTCTGACCAGCGATATGAAGACCTTCGGGGGCACTAGTACTGTCATTCAGACCCACCCCACTTAGAAGTACGCTGACCGAGACCATGCGTAGGGACAGGGCAGTCCTTGTTATCATAACGTCAGTAACTTGAAACATATAATTCACGAATAACAAGTTAATCACATTTCCCGGATGGAGGAGTACATCTAAGTCACATGGATGTCGCCTGAGCTGTCGGTAACGGTGTGGCATTCTTTGATAGTAGAACTAGGAAAGTACAGGGCGAGACTTCTTGAGAGTTTGTGCCCTGGTGACGTTAGTCAGGGTCATCAAGAGTTTGGGGGACCATCTGACTCCGACTCACCTCGTGAAAATTTGGCGTGGTCAATCTCCTTTGGCAAGTTAAGTTCGAGTGTCGAGGACCCGGAGACCGACCATCTTTGACAGGAGTTTGATAGGGATTAACAAAACATCGCAACCCACGGAAGCACCGAGGTTTCGATGGTGCCTCCGGTAGAGTGATTGTTCTACTAATGTCATCGCCCGTTTGACTACCAAAGGCCGGTGAAATGGCACTGCGAGCGTAAAGGTGTCGTATTCATCAGTTGTCCGCGACTTCAGGTCATCACACCCACTCACGAAGCCTAAGGGTGAGATTCTTTCATCAAACGGCGCGAACCGCAGCGACGGGTGATATCGCCTCACAGCAAATTGATTCCAAAAATCCGTGCATTGGTCATTACCACCCACGCTGTGAAGGGATACACTGCTGGCACTGGCATGCGCGGTTGTTGCTCTCACGGCATACGCGCACCAATGCGCTCGCTACGACGTATGGCATCGCCGACTCGGAATAACCACACGGGGATGCCGCCACCGCTCTGGTAAGGGTATCCACAAGCGACGACCTGCATACTGTACTTTGCGGGCACATCATGGCCATCCAGCAGCCGAAATGTGTGAACCAATGCCGTCGGGCGCCGACGGGGGTGAAAGAAACGATCGATGCATCATAAGGGGTGCCGGCGAAGGATAGGGACACACAACTGTCATGGCTGAGTTCCGTCACACAGCATTCCACTTTATATGCTGTTGTTGGTATTCGGTTGAAACGTGGGACACAGCCATAGACCAGTCATCCAGCAGGTAGCGGGTGGCAGCAAGCGGTGAGTGGGGTTCTCTTCGCGATCGCAAGACAAGTGAGGTGACGCCAAACTTGGAAGTCACGGTGGCTGAGATGCCGAAATTTTGTCACGTGCAGTCGGCGCTAGAGTGTATTGCTCTCCTACGAGTCCTACCACTCTCCTAGACTCCTACAGAGTCCTACTACTTGCCCGCTTTCCCCCTACCCTAGTGGCTGGGCAGGACGTGTCCGAGTGACGGAGAGGGTTGGGAGGGTTGGGTATTGCTATACCCGATCAACTTAACCATCTGGATAACACTGCCAACAAAGACAGCGATGGGCCTCAACATTATTAACAGGCAAGGACGTGACGAGCTCCACAGTATCCTCTGCGGCTACGAACGTCTAAAGGGGCGAATTTGGACATCCCGGCTGGCTGCCGATGGCTTTTTCTGGTCCCAGTCGTTGGCTCTGTTCTGAGGACCCGTGGAGTCCTGGACCAAGTTCCGCCACAATCGCCTCTAGGCCGTACAGTTGTGATATAGTTCCGGATCGCGTTTGACAGCAGTGTTAGTGGAAATGGAATGGATACATAGACATAAAAAGCACGGTAATCGTATTAATATTTACAACTCGTCTGATCATTAGGAAAGTCGTTACTCTACGCGCGGAGAAACTGTACTGGGAAGTGTAGACAAATAGATTAATGATGACGTATGGGTGGAGCAAAAATCGATCGTCGCGATCACCGGGCACCACAGTCTGTTCAGAATAAGGATCGTGCAACTCCTGCAAGTACCCACACGAGCACGAGACCGTACATGCTGGGCGGACCTGATCGCACGCCCGCATCGACGAGCGGCACGGCGCGGCCGATCGTCTCGTTCAAGCATGTCAGTAGCGTCGTATCCGTTCCATTCGGGAGTGGGGCCGCGGGCGCGCTCGCACTGGGGATTTGGGTACCATTCAGCGCGGTCGTGTCGTTGTACCCGTCCAGTGTGAGGACAACGCTGCTCGCGCGGTAATACTGCAGCGCCTGCTCAGGAAGCGGCAATGCGCTCAAGTTCGTGAAGGGCGTGGGAGAGCTCGATGTGCCGGTCTCATTAAGGTCCGAGGAGCAGTTGGCCTTCACCGATCCGATGAGCGAGGAGACCGTGCTTTTGTCCGAGAGCACGTGGAATGTTGAACCAGTGTTCTTTGACTGAAACTGCGCGATTGCTAGCGGCCCACCAGGGCGCGATGAGTTGTCTGGGAAGCCATACTGCAAAGTAGAATTCACATTGATTAAGATCGGTTAAAGACGAAAGAGAGGGGTGGAGCCGGGTGGAGACGCACCTCATTGGAGTCGTGCAGGTATGAGCCAGGGCCAACTGCAGGGCCAGGCCAAACGACTGGCCAGAAGAAGAACGGGAAATTGAGTCCTGCAACGCCTCGTACGCCCACAGTACCAGGGTAACCACTCCCGTAGATGCTTCAAATGCACAGACACGGCATGTCAGGACGAGGGTCGAGAGTCGCACCTGTGAATTGCATACCTGTTCCCATACACTTCCTCCCTGTTGCCACCGCCCGCAAGGCGCCCAACAAATGGCTGGTGCGCGATGGGTACTACTCTGCCCCCTCCAGCGCCATAGCTTGTAGCGCTCGTCTTCCCGTTCGGGAGGCTCCCGCTGCCAAGGGACACCTTGCTTGTCTTTCCCGATTTTCCGCCGCTGCTCCCGCCTACGTGTGCAAGGGAAAGGGATAAGCGGTAATGATAGGGGGGTAAACGGATAACGCACTGGAGCTGCTGCTAGGACCCCTGCCTCTGCCCCCGCCCCCACCACCCTTCCGTCGCTCGAGAGGGTGGGCGAGACTTGGCTCCTTGACAAAGATAAGGTGTATGTTCGAATCGCTGGGGCGCGTGGCATCATTAGTATCGACGCGGGCGCGGAAGTGGGATACGAATGGAATGAACATGATGACGGTAGTAGGTTAGTGCTGATTCTAAGTAGTCAGACAGGTGTGGGTATGAGGCGATGATATAGTAAATGAGGAGACCAATACGCCTCTCGGTGGAGCAGAAATCCAGCGCAAGAGATTCCGTTCGAACTTGAAGTTCTGTACAAAAGCGAGGCTGGAAAGTCCAAGCGCCGCCTGGTCAATGCAAGCGGCGGACACAGCATGTCTCAACCGATCGAACTGATAGTGAACTGCGGCTGTCGACGATTAGGGCCCACAAGAATAGCGAGTACGATCACCACAGCCAATACAGCTCAATACATAGATCAAACAGTCGGCGTCTAACCGCCACAAATCTTTGCCGTAAAAGTGGGCCTTACGAGGCAATGCCCCGTTGAGTTCCGTGTTCATGCTTACAAGCGTTCCACAACAAGCCGCGACCACACCCATCTGACTTGAGTCATCGTGATATGCACCCTAAGGTGCTATGTCAGACTCACAATACACAGCTTGTTCGCATAATATCTGCGCATATAACATTTGGTCGTATAGTCATACTGAACAGAAGAAAGGACCATGGGGATGTCCGCAAATCCACATCATTGGCCCAGGTGCACACAATTATGCAATTAAAGTGGACGCGGTGGCCGAGTCATACTTGAATGTTGGCGGAATCTGTTGCTTGGTCTTGTAATAGCGCGCAAGACGGTGGATGCGCGACTCGATCAGAATCAAGCGGAACTTCGAGTCCTTGTCCTTGCGGTTCGTCTCGAGGTGCTTGCGCACGGCGACAGCCTTCTTAATCAGATGCCAGAGATCCTCAGGGATGGAAGGTGCGAGGCCTAGTCATCACGTCCTCCCATCAGAACTGCGACTCTATCCACGAACTATATAGAGATGAAGTGGACGCACCATTCGACTTGAGGCATCGGAGAATTTTGTTGCCCGTGACAAAGCGCACTTGAGGAATACCATGCGAGTCACGGAGAGTAACACCAATCTGGGAGGGCGTGAGGCCCTTGCGCGCGAGCTTTATGATGTTCTCAACAACGTCATCCGGCGTCGTTTTTAACCAAGAGGGAGGAGAACGGCGGTAAGGGAGGGCAGAGGACGCTATGGTGAATTGACCTCAGACGAGAGACATATTCTAGATGTTAGCTAAACGTACAAATGCCCTTTCCGGGAGCGTGCATACGACCCATGGCTGTTCTAAGTGATGATAAGTATTCTTTCAATTGCAGCGAAGTAGGTAGCGCACAGATTTTAAGAGGGCGAGTTATGTCTTGATCTTGAGGAAAGCCTTCACCTGGCTGGGTTGATTGTCGGTCGTGGGGGGTGTGCGAGAACGTCACGCGTGACGGAGTGGCTATTAAGAACTGTATAGTGACAAACCTTGTTTTTCACCCCAAACTGGTTCATTCAGATTGCTCATTACCCTCGACGGACGCAAGACACATTTCTTGACCATCTTCGCCTTGGTCAACTAGACTCTATTCTGCCATGAAACTCAACATTGCGAGTACGTCGTCATATTTGTCATCGTCCTCGTCTCCTCTGACATCATCTTCAACAGACCCCGCAACAGGGCAACAAAAGACCGTCGACATTGATGATGAGAGGAAATAGTGAGCGACTCGTACTGCATTTGTATGCACGTCTAACCTCTACTTTCAAGTCGCGTTTTCTATGACAAGAAATTATCCCAGGAAGTTCCTGGAGATACTATTGGCGACGAGTTCAAGGGTTATATCTTCCGCATCTCCGGCGGCAATGACAAGCAAGGCTTTCCCATGAAGCAAGGTGTTCTTGTCCCTCATCGCGTCCGCCTTCTCCTCGCCGATGGCCACTCATGCTATCGTGAGAGACGGAAGGGCGAGCGACGTCGCAAGTCCGTTCGTGGCTGCATCGTTGGACCGGATATTTCTGTTCTCTCGCTTGTCATCGTCAAGAAGGGTGATGATGAACTTCCTGGTCTCACTGACACCGTCCTGCCCAAGCGTCTCGGCCCCAAGCGTGCGACCAAGATTCGCAAATTTTTCAACCTCTCCAAGGAGGACGACGTGCGCAAGTATGTCGTCAGGCGTGAGGTCAAATCTCAAAAGAAGGAGACTGCCAAGCCGTATTACAAGGCGTAAGTCGCGTCACACTCGAGGCAGGAGAGATGGCCGACTGATGTGCGTGGCGTTTACAGACCCAAGATTCAGCGGTTGGTCACACCCTTACGCCTTCAACGCCGCCGTCATCTCCGTTCCCTCAAGATTCGCCGGCTTGAGCATCAGAAGGAGCAGAAGGCGGAATATGAGTGCGTCTTGACCCTTTTCTTCTTCCTAAAGCCCATGTCTGGCCTTTTCAGTGCCCTTATCGCAAAACGCATCGCAGAAAAGAAGGAGAAAGTCGCTGCTATCAAGGCGTCACACAAGAAGTGCGTCTATCTCTACCTGAATATTTCCAGCGCTGCAAGGCTCACGTTTTATTCCCAGGACTGCATAAGCGCAGGATCTTGCCTCTCGGGGTTTGCCTTACACTGTACTTTCTCATGCAGTTTAGGGTCGTGTGGTGCTATATACTCATGCCCTGTCACTTTTATGTCTCATACTTCCCTGACTCGATTCTATACGAGTGACACACGACAAGACTACTTGCACATCATACATGTTCAGGCGAGCACGCTTGTTATCACTTCGAGTAGCACGGGTTGATCCATGTGAGCTTGCCATTTGACTGCAGAGGAGCGCACCTCCAAGCTTCGGGATCTGTCTGACTTGCCCGGCTACTCTCCTCGCGCTTCGCGGCTCGTGCCATGTACATGGCACTGACCGTGAACATTGGGTGCCAATGCCTGTAGTGGCACGATAAGAGCTGGCTAAAATTTTGTTTTTTAAGGTTCAGGCATCCGGGTCCAGCGTGGCACAACAGGGCCAGACGTCTGAGGTCCACACCTGACCTCCCATTCGTCGTGCGATACAGCGAAGTTGTCTTCACGTCATGACACTTGTGCTCATTTGTAGCATTGTAAGTGAAACAGGTGAGGTAGGGAGATTGTCGTAGCAGTTATGCAATATTTATGCATGGACAATATCATGATATCATTCAGATGGCCCTGGAATAGGTTATGGATGTGGAGTCTGTTGTACATACTAGTGTAGGCACGGGCGTCCTGGCAATAATGTTACCATTCATGTAACAATCGTATAAGGCACTGGCAGGCCTACACTACATGTGCCAACCACGAAGCAGTCGATTGGAGGGAAGCGGACGTACGTATTGGAGGATCCACTACACCAAATCAAGGAGGGGTCCGAGTCGTCCCGGAAAGCAATCATGCTCATGTTGATGTCATGTCTCATGACTTACGCCTACGCCCCAAATTGACGCGGAACGGCGTGCCCGCGAGCGTAACGACCTTCAAGTTGGCACGATTTCGGTGCATATCCAGTGCCTAGTATCTATCTATGGGCAATCTCTGGAGTCGTTGTGCCTCCAACCTTTCTGCAGAGTCGAAATGACCCGTATTACATCCTGCGCAGTAGTACATCCAGGTTGAAGGGAAAGCGATCGTCGGGGGCCAAGGCCCCGCGCTTTCGCCATGGCACCTCATGCATCCTCAATGCGACGAGAATGTGGGTTCCGAGGCGGCCCAGTGCCATCATCGACCTACATAAACTCACCTTGTCCAAGGTCCACTTGTCGAAACGATGCGATTCCCCCGTTTCATAATACCAGGATTACTGATCGTCCTTTACGAGAAACTAATGCTGATCGGTGCATCCCCTATAATATCCGCTATATACCCCTCGGGCTCAGTAGCAAGGTTAGTACTGACCTCGATATAGCTGGCCAGTGAGAAGCTAATGTTCTCCATAGCCCCTTCACAGGGGGTACCAAGATAGATCTCTTAGCAGCCCCTAACGCTGACATGGGTCCAGGACAACCGGTATTGGTGAGTAGGCGTGCAAGATTGTTCCCGACTTGCCTCCTTAGAACTCATTCCGTTTATGCACAGGAAAATAGGGGAGCAGCTGAGCCAGTCGGGGGAGGCACCTTATCGCAGCAAAGCCAGCCGCCGCAACAGCCCGCAAATACAGCGCCTTGCACCATGCTCATGGGGGATGTTAGGCAGCCCGACGCGCTCAGCACCGACAGCACGCTGTATGCCAAGTCGACGATATCCTACAGCCAAATGAACGATGCACCAACGCCGGATGGCGAGACCAGTGCGACCACTGCGCAGGAAGCATCATCCGTTGTTGGTATGCCAAGTCTGAACGTGGTTGGGCCGATCCCCAGCGATGTTGTTGTGGACCCTACTAGCACGTTCCCCGGCATCCCAGGGCCCACATGGGGGCCATCGAACGTCATTCCTGCAAATAATGATGCCAGTCAAGACTGGAGCACCCCTCCTACTACTCCTTTGTATCCAACAACGACGATGGTGACAATGCCGACGGTGTGGACAGAGATGGGATGTATCCAAAAAAGAACCACAGGATCAAGGTTGCGGCGCCAGGCGGGCAACAATATATCGTGCGATCCAGCAGGGCCCTCTCCCGAGCCCCACTCACCACCACCGGAGAGTTCGTGTTCAAGTACTAGCGCGACAAGGACAAGCAACTCACCAGCTGCCAGCACAAGCAGCCCAGCATCGTCGGACCCCATACCACCCTTTCCTCCACTGTTGAAGTGGATCCAATTCGCGATAATAACGATCACTGGGGTTGGGGCTTGGGTCTACTGGGTACGGCGCAACTTGTGCCAGTGGTCCGAGTCCAGCCTGGAGCCTTGCACTGGCGAATCGGCACTGTCCCCTGGTGGCGGTAGAACACGGGAGTCCGAAGCCCCGGCGTTTAGCGGTGTCCTGGAGGAATCTGGTAACACCGTTTGGTTTGCATTGTGGAAAAAAAAACCGGGAGGCAGGTAGACGATTCTTGTATCTTGTATCATACTTCGTGCCCCACCTGACACACCGTGACCCTGGGATTCATATGCCCGGTATTGAGGGCAGTGCAACGGATATAATGAGGGTTGTGGCAGGTATCATGGAATGTGTATGTATCTTTTTGAATTGTGTCAGTTTATAATGCAATCAACGCTTGTGAGCGTTGTCCTGGGGTGCGCACTTGGAGGCCGAATGTATGGGATGAAAGAGGTGCACTGTACTGATGCAGCTCCTTCTCGAGTCGTTGGGCAGATGGGGTGTCTGTCTCCACCTTCCTTTACGAGATCAGTAGCGCTAGGGGGCGATCATGACTTAGATTGCCACCTTAGTAGGGCTTGGCCATGATCCATTTTTCTTACATTGAACCTAAGCGTGCGTGACGGTCGCTACATCACGACGAATCGACAAGTGGAAGAATGCGGTTAGTCACAGGCTACGCGGCACTCGAGGTGCCTCTGTCGAATTAGGGTCAAGTGACAGGTTAGCCGTGCCTGTTTCATCGTGCCTGTTCCAGATTCACTACAGGTGTATCATACATCCCGCGAATTTCGATTTATGACCGTTATATCTGGAAGCACAAACTGGCAATGCTGTGCGTGTTGATAAACAGTATGTCATAGAAATGATCACATTGTACTAGTACGCTCCCTGGGTTACGGCACCGGATATGCGGACAATGATGGTGTTCGTCGTCGCACTGGCAATCGCGGTTAAGGAATGTAGTACTCGTTGGTTGTTTTCGCCGCGGATGAGCTGAGGTAGCCAGTGTTACTATGATAGAAGGGTGCCAAAAACGGGTGCCACGAGGACATTCACCAACTGAAGACAGAGTCATTCTAACAAAATCTGCGGAGAGGAGTGGTAGTCAGTTAGAGGTGGTCAGAATACTAAAACAGTCTGGGTCGTCAAGGGTGTATGCATGTGTATGTACTGTGCAATGTGCTCAACGCGGAGATCGTGTGTTGAAATTGAAATTAATGAAAAGCGAGCCGGTGGCGGGCCATGGTTCGGGCAGGCGACGATGATGTTCCGGCCGATCATTACACAAAATTGCGAGAGGTTGCTCTTCAAGTTAAACCTGCCTCAGGAAACGTATAGCAGACACAATGCCATGTCTGGCCCACCGCCCGTTCCTCCGGCAGCTTCGACAGAGCTTACCTGCGAGGCGACGCTATCACGATGAATCGTTTGGGTTTCGGAAGCCGCGTACTTTCTCGCTGCCCGACTGTGAGTTCTCTCTTCTTGTCCCCTTTGCCGTACGTATGCATTGCCACCCTTGGTGCATGCTCAATTTAATGCGGTGGAATGGCTTAAATATGAGTGGGGTCGCAAACATGTTGGACTGATAAAACGAAACGCGCCATATGTTTGAACCATGGTCGCTGTCCAGTGAATTGCCTGACCAACCCACCTCAGACTCCCCTACACAGCTGCATAATCGAGTCATAAATGCCCCCCTCCTTCGATATGTCG
>Ga0137390_10002617_pt1 | contig 14386 bp, 15 predicted proteins | sample 15con2h24AmetaG_FD_104937 | JGI IMG/M metagenome (GOLD analysis project Ga0137390, IMG submission 104937) | Vadose zone soil microbial communities from Angelo Coast Range Reserve, California, USA - 15con2h2.4A metaG | ecosystem: Environmental > Terrestrial > Soil > Vadose zone > Saprolite... | reverse complement strand
GGCGGCCGGGGTCAAGGCCGCAGCCGCCGGAGGCGGGGGCGCGCAGCGCCAGCCTTGAGCCCGGCCGATCACCGGGCTACCTCTCAACAACACAGTTGCTCTCCCCGCGGGCGGGGAGAGGGACAGGGTGAGGGGCGCTTTACGCCGCCCCGGCGACCGGGTGGAAGTTGCGGGGGAGGCCGGCCTTGGCGATCGCGCCGTAGAGCGTCACCTCGGGGAGCGCGCGGGCGACGGTTTCGCGAACCGCGGCGAGCTTTTCGATGTCGATCCCGGTTTCGATCCCCATCGCCTCGAACATGAAGACGGTGTCTTCGAGCACGATGTTGCCGGTCGCACCGGGCGCGTAGGGGCAGCCGCCGAGCCCGCCCAATGAGGCGTCGAACGCCTTGCAGCCGGCGGCGAAGGCGGCCAGCACATTGGCGAGGCCGAGGCCGCGCGTGTCGTGGAAATGCGCGGCGACCGGTAGCGGCGCGACATCGGCGATGATCCGGCGGAAGACGCGCCCGATCGCCGCCGGCTGGCCGTAGCCGACGGTGTCGGCGAGGATGATCCCGTCGGCCCCGGCCGCAGCGACCTCGCCGGCGATGCGGCGCACCCGATCCTCGTCGACGTCGCCCTCGATCGTGCAGCCGAAGGCGGTCGCCAGCCCGCAATTGATGCGCGGCCGGTCTGCACCGCCCTGTTCGCGGCACAGCTGGACGACGCGGCGGAAATCCTCGATCGACTCGTCGGTGCCGCGGCGGACATTCGAGCGGTTGTGGCCCTCGCTGACCGACAGCACGAAATTCATCTCATGCACCCCGAGCGCGAGGCCGCGCTCGGCGCCGCGCGAATTGGGAATGAGCGCCGAGACGGTCAGCCCCGGCAGGGTCAGCGCATGGCGCACCACCGCCTCGGCGTCGGCGAGCTGCGGCAAGAGCTTCGGCGGCACGAACGAGGTGACCTCGATCTCGCGCAGGCCCGCGGCATATTCGGCATCGAGCCAGGCGAGCTTGGTTTCGGTCGGCATGATATCGGCGATGCTCTGCAAGCCGTCGCGCATCCCGACTTCGCGGATCTGAACCGTCTCGCCCATTTCTCTCTCCCGCAGGACGTGTCCGCAAAAGCTAAGCGCTGCACCGTCCCACGGCAACCGCCATCGCCCATCGATGTCATTGCGAGGAGCGGAGCGACGAAGCAATCCCGATGGAGTACCGCACCCCGGCGCGAGATTGCTTCGCTTCGCTCGCAATGACAATTTGTAAGGGAGGCGCGGACCTATCGGGAGAACAGAATGTCCGGACCGCTCGGGGGGATCCGCGTGATCGAGGTGGCGATCGCGGTGCTGGGGCCGCTGGCGGCCCAGGTGCTCGGCGACATGGGCGCCGAGGTGATCAAGGTCGAACCCCCGGAGGGCGACCCGATGCGCCAGATCGGCCCCTCTCGCCATCCCGGCATGGCCGCCTATTTCCTCAACGTCAACCGCAACAAGAAAAGCCTGGTGCTCGACCTGAAGCGGCCGGCGGCGCAGAACGCGATGCGGCGCCTGGCTGCGACATCGGATGTTTTCGTGCACAACATGCGGCCGGGCGCGGCGACCCGGCTCGGCATCGATTATCCGGCGATCTCGGCCGCCAACCCGCGCATCATCTATGCCTGGGCGAGCGGCTACCGCGCCGACAGCGCCTCTCGCGACCGCGCCGCCTTCGACGATGTGATCCAGGGCGAAAGCGGCCTCGCCGCGCTCAACGGCGGCGCTGACGGACCGCCGCGCTATGTGCCGATGGTGGTAAGCGACAAGGTCTCCGGCCATGTCCTCGCCGGCGCGGTCGCGATGGCGCTGTTCGCGCGCGAGCGGACCGGCCAGGGCCAGGAGGTGCACGTGCCGATGATGGAGACGATGGCCGCCTTCAACCTCGTCGACCATCTGTGGCACTGCGTCTTTGGCGAGCCGGAGAAGGGGCTCGGCTATCCGCGCATGCTGACGCCCTATCGCCGGCCCTATGCGACCGGAGACGGGCATGTCTGCCTCCTGGCGACGACCGACCGGCAGTGGCGCAACCTGTTCGCCGCGATCGATTGCCCCGAACTGGCCGACGACCCGCGTTTTTCGACGATCGAGCGGCGCACCGCAAATATCGACGAGCTCTACACGCTACTCGCCGACCGGATGCGCCGACGCACGACGGTGGAGTGGCGGGCGCGGCTCGACGGGTTCGACGTGCCGAACGGCGTCGTCAACGATTTGCCCGGGTTGATCGCCGACCCCTATCTGCGCGACACCGGGTTTTTCCAGCGCGTCGAGCACCCCACGGAAGGCCCGCTGGTGACGACCGCGATCCCGGTGAGTTTCTCCGAGACGCCTGGCGAATTGCGCCTGCCCCCGCCGCGCCTCGGCGAACACAACGCCGAGATCCTCGGCGAACTCGGCTACAGCGCCGCGGAGATTAGCGAGATCGCGCGCGACAGCTGATTCCGCCTTCCCGGAGATGGGTTTCGCGTTGCTCAACCCATCCTACGCTCTATGATCCCGGACGGGATAACCGGGAGGATCGGGCCGCGATGAGCATCAAAAACAAGGCCTACATCGTCGGCATCTACGAGCATCCGACGCGGCTGGCGACCGACAAGACGGTGATGCAGCTGCACGCCGAGGTCGCGGCCGGCGCGCTCGCCGATGCGGGGCTCACCAAGAACGACATCGACGGCTATTTCTGCGCCGCCGGCGACACGCCGGGTCTGGGGCAGCTGTCGGCGGCCGATTATCTCGGATTGAAGACGCGGCACATCGATTCGACCGATGTCGGCGGCTCGTCATACCTGCTGCAGGTCGGCCATGCCGCCGAGGCGATCGCGCTCGGCAAATGCTCGATCGCCCTGATCACGCTGGCCGGCCGGCCGCGCGCCGAGGGCATGGCGACCGGGACGCAGCCGCGAGCCCCCGCCGTGCCGATGCCCGAAAGCGGCTTCGAATCACCCTACGCGCCGGCCACCGCCAACATGTATGCGATGGCGGCGATGCGCCACATGCACCAGTTCGGCACGACCAGCGAGCAGATGGCCTGGGTCAAGGTCGCCGCCTCGCACCATGCTCAGCACAACCCGCACGCGATGCTGCGGGACGTCGTCACCGTCGAGGAGGTCGTCAACTCGCCGATGATCGCCGACCCGCTTCACCGGCTCGATTGCTGCGTCATCAGCGATGGCGGCGGCGCGATCATCCTGGCGACGCCCGAGATCGCGAAGAGCCTGAAGCGCCCGCTCGTCAAGGTGATCGGCGCCGGCGAGGCACCCAAGCACCAGATGGGCGGCAAGGTCGATCTGACCTATTCCGGTGCGGTGTGGTCGGGGCCGCTCGCCTTTGCCGAAGCCGGGGTCAAACCGGGGGACATCAAGTACGCCTCGATCTACGACAGCTTCACGATCACCGTCCTGATGCAGATCGAGGATCTCGGGTTTTGCGAGAAGGGCCAGGGCGGCCGCTTCGTCAGCGACGGCAATCTGATATCGGGTGTCGGCAAATTGCCGTTCAACACCGACGGCGGCGGGCTATGCAGCAACCACCCGTCGAACCGCGGCGGGCTCACGAAGGTGCTTGAAGCGGTGCGCCAGCTGCGCGGCGAGGCGCACCCGGCGGTGCAGGTCAAGAATTGCGACGTCGCGCTGGCGCACGGCACCGGCGGGTCATTGGGGACCCGTCATGCCGCCGCGACCGTGATCATGGAAAGGGAGTGAGCGCGATGCCAGCGGAACAACAACAACGCAAGATTTCCGCGCCCGCGGTCAATCTCGAGACCCAGCATTTCTGGGATGCCGCGGCCGACGGCAAGCTCTTGATCAAGAAATGCACCGCCTGCGGCGAGCCGCATTTCTACCCGCGCACCCATTGCCCGTTCTGCTTCAGCGACAAGACCGAATGGGTCGAAGCGTCGGGGAAAGGCACGGTCTATACCTATAGCGTGATGCGGCGGGCGCCGATCCCCTATGCGATCGCCTATGTGACGCTCGCCGAGGGCCCCACGATGATGACCAACATCGTCGATTGCGACCTCGACGCGATCCGGATCGGCCAGGCCGTCCGCCTCGTCTTCAAGCCGAGCGAAGGCGGCCCGCCAGTGCCGATGTTCATCCCGGCCTGACCCGAAAAAGCGTGCGAAAAGCCGTGTCGCACACCAGATTCCAGGGGCAGAACCAAGCATGAGCGGCGTGAGCCGAATGAGCTGGCGCGAACGTATAGCCATCGATCCGGCGTTGCATCACGGCGATCCGTGCATAAAGGGGACGCGCGTCCCCGTGAGCATCATCGTCGGCAGTATCGCCGACGGAGATACCCCCGGGCAGATCATTGCCGCTTGGCCACAACTGACCGTCGATGACATCAAGGCGGCACTGAAATTTGCCGCCGAGGCGGTCAATAACGCTGACTTTGTTCCGTTTTACGGCGTCGGTGGTAAGTGAGTGCGCGGGTCAAAGTCGATGAGGACCTCCCACAGCAAATCGCCGAGATGCTGAACGCTCGCGGACACAACGCGGCAACCGTTTTGGAGCAAGGCTGGCAGGGAGCGCCCGATGACGTTCTCTGGCAGCGTGTCCAAGATGAGCGGCGCTTTCTGATGACGGCGGATAAGGGGTTCGCCGATCTGCGGCGGCAGGCGCCCGGAACGCACGCCGGCGTGATCTTGCTGCGATCGCGGGAAGAGAGTCGCCGCGCCTATATGGAGCTTGCCGCGATGGCGATCGAGAAACTTGAGCTCGATGACATTGCCGGCGCCATTGTCGTCATCACATCGCGGGGTATTCGTATCCGTCGCGCCCCAAATCACTGAATCCCCATTTCATGATCCTGGCGACCGCCGGCCATATCGACCACGGCAAGACCGCGCTGGTGCGCGCCTTGACCGGGGTCGACGCCGACCGCCTGCCGGAGGAAAAGCGCCGCGGGCTGACGATCGATCTCGGCTTTGCCTATACGACGCTGCCGGACGGGACCGAACTCGGTTTTGTCGATGTCCCCGGGCATGAGCGGTTTCTGCCGAACATGCTGGCCGGGGTCCTGTCGATCGATCGCGTCCTGTTGATCGTCGCCGCCGATGACGGGCCGCGCCCGCAGACGCTCGAACATCTCGACATCATCGAACTCATCGGCATCGCCGAGGTGACGGCGGTCGTCACCAAGATCGACCGGGTGCCGGACGACCGCCGCGCCGCGGTCGAGGCCGAAATCGCCGAACTCCTCGCCGATGCGGGATATGCCGACAGCCCGATCTACCCGGTCTCCAGCGTCAATGGCGAGGGCATCCCGGCGCTCGCCGAGCATTTGCGCGACAGCGCCCGCGCCGCCGATCGGGCGCGCGCCGCACGGCCGGTATCGGGCCGCTTCCGGTTGGCGATCGACCGCGCCTTCTCGCTCGCGGGGATCGGGCTGGTGGTGACCGGCACCGCGGCCTCGGGCGAAGTCACGATCGGCGACCGCCTCACCCTCAGCCCGCGCGGGATCGAGCTGCGGGTGCGCGGCATCCATGCCCATAACCGCCCGGTCGAGCGGGCCCGAGAGGGCGAGCGCTGCGCCTTGAACCTGGCCGGCAGCATTCCGGAAGGCGCCGAGCCCGGCCGCGGCGACTGGATCCTCGACCCGGCGCTGCACAAGCCGGTCAGCCGTCTCGATCTCAGCGTCACCGTGTCGCGGGCGGCGCCGGGGCCGGTGCGCGACGGGTTGCCGGTGCATTTCCATCTCGGCACCGAGGACCGGGTCGGCCGGCTCGCGGTGCTCGGCGCCCGCGCCATCGCGCCGGGCGACTCCGGGTTCGTCCAGGTCGATTTCGATCGGCCGCTCGGCGCGCTGTGGGGCGACCGGGCGATCATCCGCGATCATATGGCGCGGCACACGCTGGCCGGCGGAAGGGTGCTCGACCCGGGACCGCCGCGGCGCGGCCGTTCGCGCCCGGAGCGGCTGGCCGCGCTCGCCGCGCTCGCCGAGCCGGATGCCGGCGACGCGCTGGAGCGGCTGCTCGATGCGGTTGGGATTGTCGCGCTGGCGCCGTTCGCGCTGGCCCGCAACCTGCCGCAGGACGAGGTGGAGGGCCTGGTCGGGGCTGGCGGGTTTCACCTTGTCGGCGCCGGTGCTGCCGCGATCGCGCTCAGCCCGCTGCATCTGGCGCGGCTCGGCGAGAGGATCGCGGCGGTGCTGGCGGAGTGGCACCGCGCCCAGCCCGACGCGCTGGGGCCGCCGCGCGGCGGTTTGTTCGCCCGGCTGCGCGGCGAGGCGCCGGAGCCCGCGCTCGATGCCGCTCTCGCCGCGCTGATCGCCGCCGGGCAGGTGGTGCGCGACGGCGCCATGCTGCGGCTGCCGGAGCATGAGGCCCGCCTCACCCGGGAAGACGAGCGCCTGTGGGAACGGGTGCGGCCGCTCCTCGCCGCCGCGGAGCTGCGCCCGCCGCGGGTGCGCGAACTGGCGGCGGCGCTCGGCCTCGAACCCGAGCCGCTCACCCGGTTTCTCAAACGCGTCGAGCGCTTCGGGAGGGTCGCGCCGGTTGCCGCCAACCGGGTCTTCCTGCCCGAGACGATCGCGCGACTCGCCGACCTTGCCGCCGCGCTCGCCGAAGATTCGCCCGAGCGCAGCTTCACCGCGTCGGGCTTCAAGGAGCGCTCCGGCATCGGCCGCAACCTGACGATCGAGGTGCTGGAATATCTCGACGCGATCGGCGTCACAAGGCGGGTCGGCGACGCCCGAATCGTGCTGCGCAGCGCCGCCGAGCTGTTCGGGTAGGCAATTCGGGTCTATCGGCGCGTACAGTGCCAGCCCCTCACCCTCCCACGCTTCGCGCGGGTCCCTCCCTCTCCCCGCCGGCGGGGAGAGGGTTGGGGTGAGGGGCGAGCACCGGCCGATCAACCCGATCAAACGTTACGCTAATCCCGCGCCTCTCCATCGATGCGCCGGCGATCGACAAACAGCGTCGGGGTGAACGTCTGCACTACTTCGCCGTGTTGGTTCAACGTGGTGACCTGGACCTTGACGATCCCCTGCCCGGGGCGCGAGCGCGACGCCCGCGTCTCGATCACTTCGATCTCGACCCGCAGCGCGTCGCCGGGACGCACCGGCTTCAGCCAGCTCAGCTCGCCGCCGATGCCGAGGATCCCGCCGGCCGGCCGGAAATCGCTGGCGAGGCAGAGGCGCATCGAGAACGCGGCAGTATGCCAGCCGCTCGCCGCAAGCCCCGCGAACATCGTATGGCGCGCGGCCTCGTCGTCGAGATGAAACGGCTGCGGGTCGAACGCCGCCGCGAAAGCGGTGATCGCATCGGCGTCGATGGGCAGCGCGGGCGAGCCGAATTTCTGCCCAACAGCGAGATCCTCGAAATAACGCACGGTCACGTCGCCGCCTCTTTTTCGCGGAGGGCACTCACCGCGCTGCCGGCGGGGCGGATGGTGAGAATGAGGAGCGCGGCGACAAGGCAGGCAGCGCCGGCGACGTAGAAGGCGGGCAAGTAGGTGGCCGCCAGGGTCCGCGACAGGCCGGCGCCATAGGCGGCGGCCGCTGCGCCGAGCTGGTGCGCGGCGAAAACCCAGCCAAAGACGATCCCGGCGCGCTCGCGGCCGAACATCGTCGTGGCAATCCTGACGGTCGGCGGCACCGTGGCGATCCAGTCGAGCCCATAGAACACGGCAAAGAACCAGAGGCCGTAGACGGTGAACGAAGACGACGGCAGATAAAGCAGCGAGACCCCGCGCAGCCCATAGTACCAGAACAGGAGCTTGCGTGAATCGTAGCGGTCGGAGAGCCAGCCGGAGCCGACCGTGCCGATGATGTCGAAGACCCCCATCGCGGCAAGCACCGATGCGGCGGCGACCGGAGCCATCCCGAAATCGCCGCAGAGCGGGATGAAATGGGTCTGTATCAGGCCGCTGGTCGAGAGGCCGCAGATGAAGAAGGTGGCGAAGAGGATCCAGAAGGCCGGGCTTCCCGCGGCCTCCGCCAGCACGGCGAAGGCCCGGCCGATGACCGCCTGGGGCGGCGCCGGCGGCCCCGGCGGATTTGGCGGCGCGGTGGCCATCCCACCGAACGGGTGGAGGCCGAGGTCGGATGGCCGGTCGCGCACGAACAGCATGACGAGGATCGCGGCGAGGGCGAGGCTGATGACCGCCGGCAGCAGGGCTGCTCGCCAGCCCCAATTGTCGGCGAGCCAGGCGGCAAGCGGCAGAAAGACGAGCTGACCGGTGGCTGAGCTGGCCGTCAAGAGGCCGAGCGCGAGGCCGCGGTGCGCGCTGAACCAGCGATTCGCGACGATCGCGGAGAGCACCAGCGCGGTCATGCCAGTGCCGATTCCTACGGCGACGCCCCAGAACAGGATCAGCTGCCAGACCCGGGTCATCACGAGCGCACCCGCGAGCCCACCGATGATCAGGAGGATCGCCGCCATCACCACGCGGCGGATGCCATAGCGCTCGATCAGCGCCGCCGCGAACGGCGCCATCAGCCCGAAGAGCGCGAGACGCAGGCCGAGGGCGCTCGAAATCTCGGCGGTGTCCCAGCCGAATTCCCGGCCCATGGGCAGGATCAGCGCGCCCGGGATCCCGACCGCGCCGGCCGTGGTCAGGGCGGTCAGAAAGATCGCCCCGGCAACGGCCCAGGCGTAATGGATGCCGAAGCGGTCGAGCAAGGCGGCAAGGCGCTGGGCGGGCATCGGGCCGCTCATGCCGAGGCCTTGCGGCGGAACCAGGCGCCGGACCCGACCGCGGCGGAGAGGATCACCCCATACGCGACGAGGCCGAGGCTCAGCGCGGCGAAGAGGCTCCCGAGCGAGCCGGTGAGCCGCAGCGCGACCCAGCCGCCGCCGACCGCGATCACCAGCCGCACCAGCCCGGCCAAAAGCGGCCAGAGCAGCCGGCCGGCGCCTTGCGAGGCGAAATAGAGCGCGAGGCCGAGCCCGAAAAACCCGTAGGCCGGGCCGACGATGCGCAAATATTGTGCGCCGGTCGCCAGCATCCCCGGATGGTCGCTGAAGAGCCCGAGCCAGGCCGCCGGCCACAGCGCCGCCGCCACCCCGATCGCCTCGGCAAGCGCGAAGGCGATGACGCCGCCGGTCAGCGCGACGCGCAATGCCCGGGCGTGCTGGCCGGCGCCGATATTGGTGCCGACCAGCGCCACCAGCGGCGCGCCTAGCCCGAAGACGAGCGGGATGAGCAGGTATTCGAGGCGAACCCCGGTGCCGTAGCCGGCAATCGCATCGCCGCCCCCTGCGCCGCCGATCAGCGCCGTCGTCAGCACCACGGTCACCGCCGTTTGCGCGGTGGTGACCGAGGCAACCGCGCCGACCCTGAGGATGTCGGCAAACAGCGCCCGGCGCAGCCGCGACCAGACGAACCGCACGACGCTGCGGCCGGCCACGATGTATGACGCCAGGACCACAGCGACGAACGCGGTCGTCGACACGACCGCGATCCCGGCCCCGGCGACGCCGAGCATCGGAAACGGTCCGATCCCAAAAATCAGGCAAGGCGACAGCGGCACCAGAAGCACCACGCCGACACACACCGACAGCGACGGCACGAGCATGTTCCCGGTGCCGCGGATGACGCTCGCCAGCGCGTTCATCAGCCATACCAGCGGCGTCCCGGCGAAGACGACGTTGGAATAGAGGAGCGCGGCCTCCAACGAGGCGCCCTCGCCGCCGAGAGCGCGGTAGAACGACGGTCCAAACCCGAGCACCAGGGCCGAAAAGACGCTGCCGATCGCGACGTTGATGATGATCGCGTGGAGCACCAGCGCATCGGCGTCGTCGCGCCGCCCGCCGCCCAGCGCTCGCGCGATCGACGACGAGATGCCGCCGCCCATCGCCCCGCCCGACAGCATCTGCATCAGCATGAAGCCGGGGAAGACCAGCGCCATGCCGGCCAGCGCGTCGATGCCGAGGCGCGACACCCACCAGGTCTCGATCAGCCCGACCGAGGCTTGCGCCAGCATCACGGCGATATTGGGCCAAGCCAGGCGCAACAATGTCGGCGCGATCGGCGCTTCGAGCAGCAGACGGGTTCGGGGGTCGAGCGGGCGCTGTTCCGCCGGAGTGAGGCGAACCAGGGGAAGCTTCTGGATCGCCGCGTCTAAGGGCATGCTATCCTCCGGCCCGTGCGGCGCCTGGCAATCAGGCGTATATGCGCCTATATGAGAGCGCATATACGCCTTTGTCCAGCCCCCTCGCCTCCTATTTCGGAGTGCCCGATGAATGCCAGCCCAACCCTTCAGGCCAACCCAACCCTTCAGGACTGCAACTGCCTGGCGATCCGCCAGGCGGCGCGCCACGTGTCGCAGTTCTATGACCAGCTGTTCGCGCCGGTCGGGCTGCGCGCGACGCAATTCGCGATTCTGTATCGTTTGCGGCGCGACGGCCCGATGACGATCAACGCGCTGGCCGCGGCGCTGGTGATGGACCGCACGACGCTCGGCCGCAACATCCTGCCGTTGCAGCGCGACGGGCTGATCGAAATCGCCGCCTCGCCGACCGACCGGCGCCGCCGCGAGCTGTGCCTCAGCGCCGCCGGGGCGGAGAAGCTGCGCCGGGCGAGCGAACGCTGGAAGGTCGCGCAGACGCGCTTCGACGCGGTCTTCGGCAGCGAGCGCGCCGCCCGGCTGCGCGACCTCCTGCGCGAGGTCGTCGCCAGCGAGTTCGCCGCCGCAGAATAGCCCGGGCGGTTCTCAAGCAGTATTCAATCAGCTTAAATTGTCATTCCTGCGAAAGCGGGAATCCAGGGGAACCGAGGTACCGCCTGCCCTGGACCCCCGCTTGCGCGGGGGTGACGGGAGACGTTTTGGTAATGCCGGATCAGCCTCTAATCCGGCCCGAGACAGCTTCTGCCGAAGCGCCATAGCCCCACCGGCCAGCCGAGCACGTCCGGGAGGGTCGCGCGGAAAACGTCGATCTGGTTGCGCCAATCAAAATCGTCGGGCTGCGCCGGGCTTGCCGGATGAGCGAAAAACGCAGCACCGATCGCGACATACACGAGCGCCGCCGTGACCAGAATTTCCATCCGCCAGCCATCAATACCGAGATCGAACTGCTCGGCAGCGTGCACCAGCGTGGTTAGCAAAGCCTTAAAGCCAACCCTCTCCCGCGGTGCGGGAGAGGGTACGCACTTCTGCGACGTCGGCGAATGCGGCTAGGGGCTGCCGATCCGCCTCGCCGGGCGCTATCATCGAGGAGCGGCCGAACCGGCCGGGTGAGGGTTTAGGGCGATGCTGATCGGCGTTCCCAAAGAGGTGAAGAGCCACGAGTACCGCGTCGGTCTGGTTCCGGCGAGCGTGCGCGAGCTGATCCATCACGGTCACAAGGTGGTCGTCGAGAGCGGCGCGGGCGCCGGGATCGGCTTCGACGATGCGGCCTATGAGAACGCCGGCGCCGAGATCCTGATTCGGGCGGCGGACGTCTTTGCCGCAGCCGAGCTGATCGTCAAGGTCAAGGAACCGCAGCCCGCGGAAGTCAGCGCGCTGCGCGAAGACCAGATCCTCTTTACCTATCTCCACCTGGCGGCCGACCGCGCCCTCACCGAGGCGCTGCTGCGCTCGGGGGCGGTCGCGATCGCCTATGAGACCGTCACCGACAAAACCGGCGGACTGCCGCTCTTGGCGCCGATGAGCGAGGTGGCGGGGCGGATGTCGGTGCAGGTCGGCGCCCATTGCCTGGAAAAGGAGCAGGGCGGCAAGGGTGTCCTCTTGGGCGGGGTGCCCGGCGTGCCGGCGGCCAAGGTGGTGATCCTCGGCGGCGGGGTTTCCGGCACCAATGCGGCGCGCGTGGCGATGGGGATGGAGGCCTATGTCACGGTCATCGACCGCTCGCTGCCGCGCCTGTACGAGCTCGACATGCAATTCGGGTCGCAGTTGCATACGCTGTTCTCGACGGTCGAGACGATCGAGCGCGAAGTCGTCTCCGCCGATCTCCTGATCGGCGCGGTGCTGGTGCCGGGCGCGGCGGCGCCGAAGCTGGTGAGCCGCGAGCTGGTGCGCCAAATGAAGCCCGGCTCGGTCATCGTCGACATCTCGATCGATCAGGGCGGCTGCATCGAGACCAGCCGTCCGACCACCCATGCCGCGCCGACCTTCATCGACGAGGGGGTCGTCCATTATTGCGTGACCAACATGCCGGGCGCGGTCGCCCGCACCTCCGCGGTGGCGCTCAACAACGCGACCCTGCCGTTCGTCCTGGCGATCGCCGACCGCGGCTGGCGGCGGGCATTGTCCGACGATCCGCACCTACGCAACGGGCTCAACGCGGCACGGGGCCTCCTGACGCATCCCGCGGTCGCGCATGATCTCGGGCTGGCGCTGACCGCCGCCGAGCGCGCCTTGACGGACTAAGGTGGCGGATTGATCACAGTGCGGCGGGATTGCACGAATCTTTGCCTTGCGGCGGGCTTGAGGCCGCCTGCGCCGGTGCCTATCTGACCTGCATGGGTCGCAACGGAATCATGGAACCATTCCAAGTAAACGCTGTTACAGCGACCGAGCCCGCGTCCGATCCGGGGTTCCCGCGGGAAGCGCCGTTCGCGCATATCGACGGTGCCGCGATCGCCGCCGTCACCAACCTCTATCGCGAAGTGTTGCCGCCCGGCGGCGCGATCCTCGACGTGATGTCAGGCTGGGTCTCGCATTTGCCGCCCGAGGCGCCGTTCCGCCGCGTCGTCGGGATCGGCGCCGAACGGCGCGCCCTCGCCGAAAACCCGTTTCTCGACGAGTGGCGCGTTCAGAACCTCAACAGCAACCCGATCCTGCCCTTTGCCACCGGCGAGTTCGACGGTGCGACGATTTGCGTCGCGATCCAGCATCTGGCGCGCCCGGCCGAGGTGATCCGCGAAATCGCCCGCGTCCTGCGGCCCGGGGCGCCGCTTGTCGTCAGCTTCTCGAACCGCTGTGTCGCGACAAAGCCGATCGCCTGCTGGTGCCTCTTGGATGAGGCCGGCCATCTGTGCCTGATCGCGCAACATTTCGCCGGGGCCGGCAATTGGGCGGATATCCGCTGCCTCGACCGCACCCCGCCTGGCGGCGGCCAGCCGCTCTATGCCGTGATCGGCCGCAGCCTCGGCATCGGCCCGCTCGGCGACAGCGACTGACGCCTCAATTCACGGCAAACGGATCGCGCGACTCGAAGGCCGGTATCCACGATCCCACCGCAAGAGTTGTTGGCCAGTGGATCCCGGCCTTCGCCGGGATGGCAGCGGGATCCGCTAACGCCGCAGCACCATGAGTTTCTTGATCTCGGCGATGGCCTTGGCGGGGTTCAGGTTTTTTGGACAGGTCTTGGTGCAGTTCATGATCGTGTGGCAACGGTAGAGCCGGAACGGGTCTTCGAGCGCATCGAGCCGGTCGCCGGTGTTCTCGTCGCGGCTGTCGGCGATCCAGCGATAGGCCTGGAGCAGCACCGCCGGCCCGAGATAGCGCTCGCCATTCCACCAATAAGACGGGCATGCCGTCGTGCAGCAGAAGCACAGAACGCATTCCCACAGCCCGTCGAGCTGGGCGCGCTCCGCTGGCGATTGCAGCCGCTCGCGGTCGGGCGGCGCCGTGCTCTCGGTCTGCAGCCAGGGCTGAGTCGAATGGTACTGCGCATAGACGTGGGTCAGGTCGGGGACGAGATCCTTGATCACCGGCATGTGCGGCAGCGGGTAGATCCGCACATCGCCCTTGATGTCGTCGATCGCCTTGATGCAGGCCAGCGTGTTGGTGCCGTCGATGTTCATCGCGCAGGAGCCGCACACGCCCTCGCGGCACGAGCGGCGGAAGGTCAGCGTGGTGTCGATCTCGTTCTTGATCTTAATGAGGGCGTCGAGAACCATCGGCCCGCAATCGGCGAGGTCGATCGGGTACGTGTCGACCACCGGGGTTTTCCCGTCGTCGGGGTTCCAGCGATAGACTTGAAACCGGCGCAGCCGCTTCGGATCGGCCGGCGGCGGGTGGGTCTTGCCGGTGCCGATCTTGGAATTCGCCGGTAATGTGAATTCGGCCATTTCAGTAGACCCGGGCCTTGGGCGGGAACGCCTCGACCTCGTTCGACAGCGTGAAAAGGTGCACCGGGCGGGTGCCGAGCCGCACCTTGCCGTCCCGATCGAGCCAGGCAAGCGTGTGCTTGAGCCAGTTCTTGTCGTCGCGCTCGGGGAAATCCTCGCGCGCATGGGCGCCGCGGCTCTCGGTCCGGTTCTCGGCCGAATGCAGCGCCACGGTGGCCTGCTCCAGCAGGTTTTTCAGTTCGAGCGCCTCGACGAGGTCGCTGTTCCAGATCAGCGACCGGTCGGAAATACCGAGATCGCCGTAGCTCTTCGCCACGAGGTCGATCTTCTCGACCCCCTCGCGCAACACTTTGGCGGTGCGGAACACCGCGCAATTGTTCTGCATGGTCCGCTGCATCTCGACGCGGATCTCGGC
>Ga0137390_10002614_pt1 | contig 14392 bp, 8 predicted proteins | sample 15con2h24AmetaG_FD_104937 | JGI IMG/M metagenome (GOLD analysis project Ga0137390, IMG submission 104937) | Vadose zone soil microbial communities from Angelo Coast Range Reserve, California, USA - 15con2h2.4A metaG | ecosystem: Environmental > Terrestrial > Soil > Vadose zone > Saprolite... | reverse complement strand
TCACTTACGCGCTTTCAAGCACCGGCATCGGCGCCGGAATTCCCAGCTGTCTTCGGCACCGGCGTATCTTGCCTCAAGGCAGCAGCTCGACGAGTCACCTGGTTACGCCTCACCCCAATCTGACGCTCAGGCTTAGGGTTGCGGCACGTCCGAGGAGGTCGGCAGCCTGCCGTGGTGAAGGGCCCACGAGAACTCGGTACCTGACCGCCATCTCGAGTGACGCCTTGAGGAGCGGGAAGTCGCGACAAACAGCGGCATGTCGAAGGCTCATAGCCATCAGAAGTGGGGCAAGTGCATCCTGTTGAGCCGGTTTTAGCTCGTCTAGGCATCGCCTCCAGTGGGATCGAGCGTCCGCTCCAGCGATCAGTCCAAGGATCGCAGCCGCACTACCCCGTTCATGCCGGCTGGTCGGTACATCTCTGGCCGGGAGGCAGCCGGAGCCCAACGCCGTAGCGCAAAGCACACCCATCGCATACGCGGTGTGATAGGCGGTGGCCAGCGCATAACGGGACCGCGCCTCGCCACTGAGTTCACGATATCGATCGAGGCGTACGGAAGCGTTCGGCAGAAAACCAGCGGCATCTTCGACCGCCGTAAGGACTGTGAAGCCAAAAATCGCGGAGGCAGTCCAGCCACTATGCAGCATCGGCCAAGCCCAAAGCACCTCAGCGCCAAGATCGTAATCGTCCTCATCCAGGCATCGCGCTAGCGCAGCCTCAGCATCGGCCAGAATGTCCCGTCGAGCGCGCGGCAGCTTCGGAACTCGCGATCCGAGATCCGTCGCATACATCAGGGCATGAGTGAATGAATAGACGTCGTCTCGACTCGATGAAAGTGCATCGATGCCGATGCAGGGCATCGACCGCCGCAGTATTGCCGGCCCACCACGGTCGGCAGGAGTTACGAAATCGCAAAGGCTCCGAGCCCAGACCTGCTCGAGCTCTCGATTCGGGAGTCGCTCATGCCCAACGGCATGCTGAGACGAGAGAATCTTCCCCAGCAGCCGGTCCAGCTCGGCATCCCGATAGCCGAGGCGGCTGAGGCATGCATGTGCTAGGCCGTGGTCTAGCGCGAGCGAGGGCTCCATACAGATCAGAGCACGCACACGATCACCCTGAGCGTGAGGAATAAGAAGCCGAGCGATGGTGTCAAGGCGCTCTTTGATAACAGGCCGCAGGACACGTGCCGCGGCCAGAAGGAGCACCGCTGTCTCAGACACGACCTTCTCCGACGTCAGACGTTGCTCTGGCCGATCGACATCCACGTAGCCGTCAGGCGCGAGCACGGAGACGGCCCGCGCTGCTATGTCGAGCGTCCCCAAAAGGCGCCGCTCGAGATCGTGCTCGTCCCAGGTAGACGGGTGAGTCTGCTCAGCCACCTTAGGACGCCTTCACATCCCGCAGTGTGACTGGAAGCGAAGCAGCGTGTTTCGCCTGACTACCAGCAGCTCTGCGACCTTACCGGCGCAACTCCCCTGCGATTTCACTGCGCAATGCAGCAACGTTTTCAAGCACGGTCTGCCCATGCGCGCCCCCGATGCGATACACATGAACAAACCCTCGCATAGTGCCGCAAAATACGTCCTCGTAGTCCAAGTTGAGAACCGCGGACGGGCCATACTTCGCGAGAGCTGACGCCACCGCCTCGAAATTGACGGCACGACTCTCGAGTAGTGTGCTTACGATCTCCCGCTCCGCATCGTTTAATCTGCTCATCCACTTACCTCCTATGTGATCCACCCTGGTGCGGCCAAGAGCTCTGCGAGAAATGGAAGCAATCGCTGCTTCCGTTTGAAGCGTTGTGACGATGAGTCAGCGCATCAAAGCTGGTAGGCGGTCCGACAGCGAGACACGAACCCTCCGACCGAACCGGAAGACGTTGGCGTCGGTAGGCTTCCGTGTTCGCGAGCAGGAATCGACGTCTTGGGGAGCAGCCGTGGCAGACCGACGTCGTTCTTCCCGCTTTTACGACCACCCCACCGCCGGCCGGCACCGAAGCCCCCACCGAGTCGCTCCTCCAGGCTATGTAAGCCTCTTCGCCTTTCGACTATAGGCTCCTCGCTTACATTGTCAACCGGCCGTCGGCGCCCCGACGATTGGCAGCTCCTTTGTCACCCACCGTCGCAGCCGATCTCACGCGCTGTCATGACCACTGGGCCGGTTTAGGCCGTCGGGCGCTGGTGCCCTCCGACGCCACTCGATCCTAGGCGGTCTCCACCATAGCTACGAGTGGGCGGCGTGACCAGCGCGACTTTTGCCGCCCTTCAGCTGGAGCCTACTCCCGACGAGCTGGTGCAAGCGCTGCTCGAGCCACAGACTGCATAATCCCCGCGGAACCGCACGCCGGTTTTCAGACAACTTCGCGCAGAACGGGTCGCGATGGATCGTCCACTGTCTCGAGTTCGGAAGGGTCCAACCAACAACCGGACCCAGCTTGACCTTGACAAGTCAGGAGTCGTCTATGCATTGCCTGCGTTCATAAAGTACGTTGGTCTACAGAGGCCTCATCATCGCGCTCAAGGGCCTCCTCAATCTCCTTAAATAATCCACTCAACCATTCACGCATGGAGATTTCATCACGCCAAGGGTCATAGTAAAGATGGTATTGCCGCAGCAAGACATCGCGGAGTTGTTCATCCGTCCTGTTTTCGGCAAGCAAGGCCTGAAGATCCTGGGTAACGCTACGGGCCAACTCGGGTCGGGTCCGGACCAAAAGGTTAGCAACGTCGGCGCGGGAAGCGTGGTCCAAACGCCAATCTTGATGGAAGTACGATCCGATGAAGTCATCAAGAGCTGAATACTGTGGAGTTGTCACGGCTCGACGTAGCCTGTCCAGAGATAGTAACCCAGAGGTGATGAAGCATCAGCCTTGAGAACTGCAACGGCGGTGCTGCCTTCAACAGACTGGGCGCTTCCTCCGTAGAAGATGCGGCCGACGGGATACCCGAGAGCGTACCTGAATGCCTTAAAGGCACCAGGGTTTGCTGATTGAAGCCAAGCCTGGATGCCTGTACTGTTCTCGGCTTGAAGAACGGCGAGGGCGCTTTCCGCCGTACCGCGATCGAAGAAGGTTGACGCTGCCGGCAGTCCTCGGGCAGCGAGATCTGCGTCACTTAGGCCGACATGCGTAAGAACGTGGCCTCCATTGCTAAGGGCATCATTCGCTGCCAACCCTCCAGGGAATGCTAATTGGGAACTGGCGCCAGCACCAGCATCCTCCGTAATAGCGGCCACTGTGGCGGCCTTGCCACCGTCGGCTATCATGCCAACGCCCTTGGTGCCGGCTAAGAGAAGGAAGACGTTCGCTAGGATGCCACCGGCTGCCGTCTCGCGTTCCCGCGCTGTCCCGGTGGTGACGCTACGGTAGGCTGCTTTCGCTTGATCGGCGATTACTTGCTGCGAAGTCCTACCGGTTTCTGGGTCGCCCACGAGCTCCTTGTCAAGATTCCAGAGAAATTGCCACCGAGCGTCCCCGTTGGTGGCTAATTGCCACAGACCTTTGCCTGTATCGATGATCGTATTGACTACGCCTTGTTGCACATTCCGCAGGGCCACATCCGGCAAGAGATCCTCTAGATTCGAGCAGTTCAGGCATGGATCCCCAATGCCGGCATCGCGATGGGTGAGGCCACCGACCCCCGAAGTGTCGCCAGGACTCGGCCCTGGATCGCTGTAGCCGCCGCCGTCAGGAGTGGGCCAGTGACCATCTGACTCAATGGAACTCAGCGGATTGCCTCCAGCGAGGCTGTACCGATTCTGAGTCAGGGGATCACTACTTAGTAGAAGGCTGGCCAGGGCCCCGTTGAACTGATCCGGCTGAAGAAACTGCGACGAGTTGGTGGCGAAGCGCCTGGCGCCCATATCGATCGTCTGGCTGCCGCTGTCGAAGCGCTTTGCGGCATACCGATACGGATTAAACGGATTATTCTTATCAGGATCACCACCGGTCAAGGCGTTATCCGGGTCGCCGTACGGCCGGTAGCCGTAGGAAGTTTTTGCCGTACCGGTCGAATCCAGCAGTAAGGAGACGCTGTCATGCACGTTGTAGGCGTAGGTGTACGTCGTGCTGGCCTGTCCGGCCGGAGTGACCGACTCGGTCGTGCGATGGCCGTAGATATCGTAGGTGTAGTCCTTCGTGGTCTGCACGCTACCGCTGGTGCTCTGCTGCTCCTCGATCATCTGGTTGGTCAGCCCGCCGAAGCTGAACTGCGTTGTCTTTGAGTCGCTGCAGCTGATTCCGGAGCCGTGGGTCTCTCCTTCCGAGACCAACCGGTCCAGCGGGTCATACTTGTAGTTCGCGCAATCGGTTAACTGGCCGTTACTGAAGGCGCGGTAGTTCTGCAGGCGGAACAGAAAGTCATAGGCATACGCCTGCTGAACCGTAGACGGCGGCGTCGTCTGGGCGGAGATGGGGCAGTTAGCCCTCGTCCCGGAACTGTTGGTCACGCACCAGAGATCGCTGTCGTCGTTGTACCAATACAGCGAATCGACCCCATTCGTGGTGACCTTCTGGAGCTGACTGCCGCTGTATGTGTAGTTCCTGGTCGTAGTGACACCTCCCGCTACGACCTGTTCTTGGGTGATGTTCCCAGCCGGGTCGAGGCCGAGGTTGCCGGAGCCCGCCGGGTTGTAGTAGCTCGTGTTGGTGCCATCGCCCTTGGACTCCTGCACCAGGCGGTCCCGCGGATCGTACGTGTAGTTGTCGTTGCAGATGGGTGACGCTGTGCGGCAGAGCGTGGTGCCGGCACCAAGGACGAAGAAGCTGTCCTGTGTGCGATTGCCGTCGAGGTATGCGCTGGCGGTGTTGGTGGGGTCCAGCGTGTAGTTCACGGTGTGCGATTCAACCTTCGTCGCCGACGTATTGCCGTTGTAAGTGTTCAGATGGTTGAGCTTTCCGTTCGCGAAATAGTCCCACGTCGTAGTCTGCTTGGTGGTCCAGGTTGGGGAGCTACCCTGGTCGAGCTCCCGCGACTGGGTCAGTCCGGTAGCCGTGAAGATGTTCACGGCCCGCTGGTCGCCGGCCGCCGTTGGGCTGGCGCAGCTCGCAGGGGTGGGGGGAGTTGCTAGGGCGCACTGGTCTTTCAGCCAGTTGGCACGGTCGTAGTCGTAATGGAGGTTACGGCCAGCCTTGGCAACCGGTGCTGTGACACCATCCTGCACGCTGTCCGTGATGTTGCCGTTCAGGTCGTAGCTGTAGGTGCTGTTTGTGGTTTTGCTCGGCGTCTGATTTTGGACCTGAGCCGTCCGGTCCATGTCATCGGCGGTCGCCGTCGTGTCCAGCTCGCTCGCGTCGCTGGCTCCGGCGGCATTCTTAGCCGTCTTGAGCACGTTGTCGGCGTCGTAGGTGTACGTAATGGATTGATTGCCGCGATCCAGCCGTTGCTGCAATTGGCCGTCAGGCAGGTAAACCCACTGCATGCGGTGAGCCGTATCTAGGTTGCCCGCGGAATCGGATGGTAGTTTTAGATCCTGCTGACCGGCGGCCGTGAAGTCGAAATAGGTCTTGGGGCCAGTTCCATCCTGGCTTGAGTAGATGTCACCGGTGTCGTAATACTGCATCGTGGTCTTCTTGGTCGCCGGTACGAGGTTGGGGTCGGTATTGGTATCCGGAAGCGCGGTCCAGAGGATGTTGCCATTGGGGTCGTACTGCTGATGGACGTAGTAATGAGTATTGAAGTTCGGGTTGGTGCTCGTGCTATCAACGGGTAGATCAGTCCGAATCAGCCGGTTGTCCTGGTCGTATTGATAGGAGGTCACGAAATTGCTAAAAGGAGCCGTTCCACCCGCCGTGTCAAACGCGCGAGGCGAAATCAATTGTGTGCGATTCCCCACCGCGTCATAGGTAATCTGCGTGGTTACGAAGCGGGTCGGGCTGCCCGGAATAGTCGCAACGAATGGCTCATCGGTGCGCGTCACCCGATTTAACTGGTCGTACGAGTAGTTGGTTGGATTCGTGTTCGCATCCTTTGCCTTGGTTACATTGCCATCTGCGTCGTAGATCAGCGATCGCTGGCGCCCCTCTGGATCGGTGGTAGTCGTCAGACGGTGGTCGAGATCGTACTGGTAATACGTTGTGTAGGTAAGCGTGCTGGATGCACAATTGATGGTGGCAGCGGTCAGACCGGCAAGCGGCGGAGTCACGGAGGTCATATCGCCCGCAGTGTTGTAGCAGCCCACGGTCACCAGAGTCTGGACCGAGCCATTCTGCAGATGGTAGCGGGTCTGGCTGGCCACGCGATCTAGCGCGTCATAGCCGTAGAAGATGTTGTGAGTATTGTTGGCGTCGGGATTCTGCACGCCGATAGGCAACGTTACCTGGGTGAGCCGCCCGGCGATATCGTACTGAAACTTGGTTCTCTCGCCGGAGGTATCCGCCACCCTGTCCGGGTTAGTAACCAGTGATTGCCGGTCCATAACATCGTAAGTCGTCGTCGCTGCGACGCGGTCCGCACTGGTGTAGTACGGAGTCGTTTGAGACGTTACGTTGTTATTGGCGTCGTATCCGGTATCAGTGGTGATCAGGGTCCCCGTGGCCACCACGGCGCCGGGCACTTTGAAACTTGGGAACTTCGGTTGCGTGACTCGACCAAGCCGGTGGAAGCTATCGTAGACGAACTTGGTCCTATACTGGCTATCGGTTGGCCCCGTGGAACTCGCATGATTCGGATCCTGGATCCATTGGATTCGCCCGCCGTCATCGAATGCACGCTTCGTGATGCCGCCTAACGCATCGATGACTTGCGTGACCAGCCCATTCGCGTCATAGCTGTATCTGGACGGCGGGTCATTCCGAGCATCGGTGACGGTAGCAACCGTACCGTCGGAGTTGTAGGTATATGAAGTCGGATCGCTCAGCGGATCCTTTACCTGGTTGAGAAAGGTATTGGTCGGGTCGTAGATGAATTGCCAGGTGTAGGTGGTTGCCGTGGGCATGCCAAGCGGGTCCGTCTTCGTTGTCAGCAAGCTTGCGTGTCCAGTCGAGCGTGGGAAGCAGGGCGTACTCGCCGCGATCGCACTCGTGCACCAGTGACTCGTAACATCGTTACCATCGATGGCGAAGTTGTTGTAGCCGAGGTGTGTCGTGTTGAGCAGCTGATCGGTTTTATCCGTCAGATAACCGTTCTCGTTGTTAGCGTATTTCGTCACATAACTGGTACCGCCGGTCTCCTGAACGTGGGTCACGGCGAAATCACCGTTCCAGGTGAGCCCTGTGTTCTGGTTCAGGGCATTCGTGATTGTCGTCACCTTGCCGTCTGTGTCATACGCGTATTTGGTGACCCGGGATTGGCCACCCGGCGCCGGCGGCGTGACGGTGGCGATTTGGGCCGTGTTGTCCCAGGCAAACGAGGCGGTATTGCCCGCCCGGTCGATCAGCGTGCCCAACTTCCACCGGTCGAGGTTGCTGCTCGTCGGACCGTAATAGTCGAATCTCGTCTCATTGCGCGTTGTGTCTGCCACCCCGTTCGGATCGCGCACGCTATAGATACGGGTCGATTCATTCGATGTCTTAGGATCGGGATTAATCCGGTCGGCAACAGCTGGAATCGCCGGGGCATCGCAGATAGCGGTCGTGCAACTTGGCGCGCCGCCGCTCGAGGTGGTGTAGGTCAACACCCAGCTACGGTCGGGCAGGAAGGTACCATCAGCATTCGTTCCTCCGCGCTCAACGAAGCGCAGGAGGTTGCCATCGTCGTAGTAGGAGAAGTCGAGCTCGTGGCCGCCGTGGTCTGTGATCGACTTGACCTTGCCGCGCACCTGTGGCTTGACCGAGTCTGCCTTGACGAAGTAGGTGATCGTGTAGGAGCGACGGGGAGCAGGCGCCGAGCCCTGGCCGGCCGCGTCGGTGACCGACGTGATGTGGAACTTCGGCCCGCTCGGGTCGTCGCCAGGCTGGACCGCCGTCAATGTGAAGGAGATGGTGTTTCCGTAGCGATCGGTCACGTAGGTCGGGTATCCCGACTGGTTGTAGAAAAACGTCACCCGATCCGGTCGGGTAAAGGCCCACCACCTGGTGGTATCGGTCGTTGAGTACTGGCGCAAGTAGAGATGGACCCCCGGCGGCTCGAGCCAATAGACGACCCCGTTCGAATCCTGAAAGCCGGCGAAACGATGGGGGGTGCCGTCGCCGTCGATGAACTGGATCCATCGGTTCGAGCGCCCCGCGATCGTGTCCGCGTTGTTGGGGTGGATGTCGATCGGGTCGCCGAAGCGGCTGAGGCTCGAGATCGAGAGCGACCAGTTGTTTCCCGCCGGCGATTCCGAGTGGTTCTCCAGGCTGTTGTAGGTGAGGCCGACTACCGTGGCCAGGCCCCGGCCGGGCGAGTTAAACGGCGTCCAGTGCAGGATCGAATTGCCATTGGCAACGTTGAGGAGCGATTGCATTCCGCCCCCTACATCCTGGCCGACGTACTGGTAGTACTTCTCGAGTCCAAGCGCCGTACGCAGGGCCTTGCTTTCGATAACGGGGTTATCGGAAGGCTGGTTGCCATTGTCGGCGAACCACGAGCCAGTGGAGCTGTCAAAGAGGTCGATCCGCAGTGTGTAAAGAGCGGAGTTCGTCCCGTCAGGCAGCGTCGGTGGCAGCACCGTGACGGCAATGTTGGAGACGGTCCCCCCCTTTTTGACATTTGAGGGCAAGGAGACGCTAGGGCCGTCCGCAACGGAAGAGGGCGAGTCCGGACTGAACCAGCGGTAGCGCAGAAAGGTATTGGTATTGGACAAGACGAATATGCTGTTGTTGGTCACGTTGACCTTGACGGGGTACGTGGTCTGATTGCTGCCTAGCGACGGGTCGTATACCACCGCCTGCGGCACGTTCGTAGAGGGCGCAAGGGTCGCCATGTATTCCGTGTTGAGGGTGTTGTCCACGAGCGCGGAGACGCCGCTCGATGTCCCGACCTGGCCGTACACGTCGTAGGCCTTCGCGGTGATCGAGCGGTTTCCGTCGTACGTCCAGAGCTTGGCGGTCGAGTCGTAGGGTGTGGTCCAGGTATAGCTGGTTGTTCCCGGCGCGAGCGTTGCGAGCCGGGTGTTATCGACGTAGATTTCGGTCTTGGCCAGCCCTCCCGGCGCGCTCGGACTTACCGTGATGGTTGCGCTTCCGATCACCAAGGTGCTGCAGCCATAACCACAGACAGCGAGGCTCACCGTCGGCGGGGCGAAGTTGGCGACCGTCACAGATACGGCGCTCGATGTGGTGGTACTGCCTGCATCGTCAGTCGCAACAGCGGTCAAGTTGTGGCTGCCATTCGCCACCGTGGTGGAGTTCCAGGTGACCCCGAAAGGCGCTGCGCTGGACGATCCGATCCAGCTACCATCCACATAGAAATCGACCTTACTCACGTAGCGATCGTCGGAAGCCGCCGCCGTAATGTTCACGGCGCCTCCGAGCACATTCGCGCCAGCGGCGGGTGACGACACGGAGACGCTGGGAGGAATTGCGTGGCTCCCATCTGTATAAGTGACCGTCAACTTCGGTCGAAGCACCTGAGCGACGCCGTAGTCGTTCGAGTTGTAGCTAAAGCCCGCGTTGCTGACCAGGCTTTCGTTGTCGAACTTCAGCAACAGCCCATAATTGGGCGTACCATTCGCCCATAGCTGCGTCATGGCGCTGACGTCGTATGTGTTCCACCGGTCGGTTTCGTTGGCCGTCGTCGTGTATCCGCCCGAGGGATTGCCGGCATCGAAATCGCCCCCTGCGCTAGTCCAGGGCACGCCACCGGTCGTCTCGTACCAAGTGGCGCCGTCGCCGGTGCATTGCGGCGGATTGTCAGTCCCGCTTCCCTCGCTCCAATCGCGGGTCACGCGGTAGGCGTGGATCGTCTCGGCAAGATCGGCATTGTACGGATGCCACATGGAGACCGTTGCTTGCTTGATCGTGGAGCCGGTTGGGATGCCGTTGAGGTTGAACCGAATCAGCGGGCGCCAGATCGCCGTCGGCCCGGTGCCGATCCAGAGATTTGGACTGGCGCCGTAATTCACGCAGTTCACCACGGTGGTGGAGTAATAGAGATAAGTGTCCCTGCTGGATCCGGGCCCGGGCTGCAGGATGGTGCTTGCCTGCCCGTCGGCGGGCAACGTGACCGACACCTCATTTGACTTCGATGTATTGGCGACGATGGCGTAGAAGAACGTCGTGCTGGGCGCCGCCGTCGTGTCCCGGAAGGTCGTCACCGACTGGTCGGTAATGGTTGTCAGCAGGGTGCTGGCGGACGGCGTGAAATTGGGCGCCAGGGATCGGTGCACCTCGTATTTCTGGAAGGTCGAGCCGATTGTGCTGCTGAAGGTCGACCAGCTCAGGTCGGCACCGTTGGCGTGCGACGACATGATCGGATAGAGGGTGACGCCATCCCCTCCCCAGGTGACGTTGATCTGCGGCCCAAGGGTCGGTTCCGCGAAGCTGCGCGAGGGAGCGGCCATGCCGCTGACGCCGAGCGGTTCCGTGTTGCGTATGAGGTACAGGCCGTAATTCGGCTGCGCCCCCGAATACCAGTTCTGGACGGTGGCGGTCACGGCCCAGGTCATCGAGGTCTGGCCGCCGCCCGGGTTGAGCGCGTAGCTCGAGAGCACCGTCGGATCGAACCCGACCTGTGCGGTCGTACTCGAACTCGACCAGGGAACCGTCATCCGGTGCAGGTCGAGTTGATGGCTGCTTGCCGGGTTCGATGCACCGCCAATCGTATAGCCGTCATAGAAGAGGGCCAGCTGCGCGCTCGAAATGCTGATCCCGGCGGGAAGCGGGCTGAGATCGAATTGCATCGCGGCCCGCCAGATGTAAGTGTTGTCGGTGCCGGCGTAGACTCGGTCGCCGACATAAGGCAGGTAATTGGTCGAAGACGTCGTTGCCGCAAACGAGGCGTCGTGCGTATCGGGTTGAAGCGTGATGGTCGGATCGACGAGCACCGGGAACTGCCGCTTGGGATCGCGCAACCAGCTGGCATCGACCTTCAGCTCAACATTGAAGACGCTGCCCGCCTTCGTCACAATGAGGTGCGCGTTGCTGCTTGCCTCGGCACGGGACTGGCGCGGTCCGGACCACTCAACCGCGCGGGGAGCGGCCAACACGAACCAGGGAGTCCCCTGAAGCGGCAGATAGAACGCCCACGAGCCATCCGGTCGTCCACGCGCCTGGATGTCGCCTCGCACCTCGGGCGTAAGGGTGAAGTGGTAGCTGGTGGGCGCGGTTGGCGTACGAAGGATCAACGCTTCCTCCGTCCCGGTCGCTACCGAGTCATAACGAACGTCGACGCTGGGAAGGGCGTTCGCGTAAAGCACCTGAGATCCGCTCGCCCGCCCTGACGCAGGGCTGGCGCCCTCGAGGCTGATCGAAAATCGGGCACCGCGGGCATTGACGCTGAGGAAGTCCCGGGCCAGCGTGCTCTTGAAGGAAGTCGTGAAGTCGTTGGCCTTGTTTTGCCATGCGTAGCCCAAGTGACTCGCGGCGACAACGGCGGTGTCGATCGGCTGCCAGTGGCCATGGCTGTCTCGATAATTGATGGGGCCGCTCGCGATCGTCGTCGTGTAGCTACCGTTGCTGTTCCGGTAGGTCTTCGATGTGCGAGTACGATGGTCGGCCAATTCGCCGGTCGCGAACTTTGGCTGGACCGCCGGGTGCGTCGGTGCTGCAAAAGGGGGTAGTGCGCCGTAAGCCGAAACGGTCGTCAGTGATGTCAAGAGGAAGAACACAAAAAGGATGGCAAAGGATCGACGCTGCATGGTGGTGCCCCTCACGGAATGGTCGACCCCTTTGCACCACTCGCGGTGCGTACCGCCAGAACCTAAGCCAACGGCCGAATCCGGTCAATTCCGCAAAGTTGCCGATAGAAACCGTCGTTGCGATTTGTGTTACATGCTTTGTACGGATTGATGAGCTGGGCTGGGCCTTGCTTGAACTGGGCTGGTTACACGCTGGTAATCCCTCGTTAGAGATTGCCACCACGGGTGCACTAAATCAATGCACCAGCTTGTGAGCAAGATCGCAGTCGTGCTTGTCATGCGAGTGCAAGGGCGCTACTATCACGCCCGGGGGCTTCGGGGGCTTCAGTGAATCGAAGCGCAGCCGTGCGACCTGCAAGAGAGGCTGACGCGCCTCTCGATCCGGCCGCCATTTTCAGGGCACGAGCCACTCAGCGCTCCATTGTCCTAAGCCGTCGCGAGGACGATATCCTTCGCCTCGTTTACGACGGGCTCAGCGATAAAGCAATCGCAGCCAGGCTGGCTGTGTCGAGGCGCACGGTTCGAACGCACATGGATAATGTCTTCTACAAACTCGGCGTTCGAAACCGTTATGTCGCGGCACGAGTCTGGCGTTACCTGCAGGGCCCGTAAAAGGCTTCATGGACCCTTCCTTGGGTTAGCCGGTGGATCGGCGACACACGTTAGCGCCCGTCGACGCGAACCAGAGCCGTGACGTCCTCGGCCCGGAAACGGTCGTTGTCGATGCCGGGAGCACTCGAAGTCCGCACGGCGGTCCAGCGCTTGTCCAGGAATCCTAGAACCCGTGGGGTCGGCTTCGGCAGCACGGACGCACCTACACGCTGGGCACCGCCTATGGCATTGAGGCCGACGGCGACGTCCACATTTCGCCGGGCACTAAGGACAATGCGCCCCATGTTCGTGTGAGATTCAGCACGGTCATGACCTTCGGGCCAGGATCAACGGGATGATCGGCCAGCAAATGGTGGTGAGCGGCTTCTTCCGATGCCTCTTCGAACATGCGGGCTTCGCCGCCGACGTCGACGCGCATATCTGCGGGGTCCACCCGGTGCGAGCCATGCAGCTTGCAAGCGGAACCCTGACCTTCGACGTCGCCCGGCCGGATCCGCAGGCGATCCGGGTCTAGCGGCCGGCGGTGAACACCCAGAATGCGGCCATCAAGGTGACGTATGATCAGGACAGCGATACGGCGATCTTCTAGAAGGTGCACGGAATGGACCCGAACTACGTGCAGGTGTCGGGACGATCGACAACCTCGATCTGAAGAAGACGACGCCAGAGCCAGCTCAATAGACCTTCTCGAGTCCGGACATCACGGCCAGCCGATCAACGTCTTCTGCCTTAAGGGCACCAACGCAGCCGGCCAGCTGGAGCTGATCAAGAATGGTGCCAAGGTCGATCTTCTTGGACTTCGCAACATCGACCTCAATGAGGTGATGAACAACCGCTACGTGATCAACATGCTTGGCATCGACATCCAGGTCCAGGCCATAGCGAGAAGATTGCACTGTCATGGCGGATTTGCCCGCCCGCTCGGGTCTGTCGATGTTTGCTGTGTAGGCCGGTTGCTGGAGGTTTTGGGCAGCACGGACACATCCTTATATATGTGTCGCGGCCATGGCCAGCTGTTTTGAGTCAGTTGGGAGTTCGTCCGAACACGTCCCCGGGCGCCCGTCACGTAAGGCCGTTTAAGAGTCAGCTGCTCTACCAACTGAGCTATGCAGGCGTACCGGTAATTGTATTCGCCGAATCGTCCGCTGCGTGTCGCCGGAGCCACGGACGTCCACCGGCGTTGTTGTCAAAACTGTTGTCAAACGTCAAAACTGTTGTCAAACATCAGGGCGTCGGAAGCGGCCAAATTAATGGGTTCCGGGCCCCGTCTCGGACGCGCCGCTGACGCTCGGAACAGCTCGATCGCGACCCTCATCTGGATGATCGCGCGACTAGATATGCAGCCCAGCGGGCTGGCCGTTATTCGGCCAGACTTGCAGTCCGGCGTAGTGACCTAGCACATTACAGACCTGGCGCATGCGGCCCGACTCATAGGCAACCACTACGGCCTGCATGCGGGAGCGGGCGTCGAGTTTCGATAGGACATGGCCGACGTGCGTTCCGATGGTTGCCTCGCTGACGAATAGCTCCGCTGCGATCTGGCCATTGTCGAGGCCTCGGGCCATTAGGAGGAGCACCTCCCGCTCGCGATCAGTGAGGGTGCCGACGCGGGTCGTGTCTACACTCGGTTGAGGGCGCCCGAGCGGACTCAGCGTTGATTGCTTAAGCGGGACAGCTCCGCTCATCACGGCTCCCCTGACCTATCTTCCCGCTATCCATTCTTCGACGCAGTCCGGTGGAAGTAAGGGTCCGCACCTTGCCAGGAGTAGCTGGCTCTGGGCGGCGGCGCTGAGTGGCTGAAACGGGCGGGGCAACACCGTTTCCGCCACACCGGTTGCCGGCAGCACCGAAGGACGCTTAATCACAATGAGCGCGACGATCGCCGCCACGAAGCTGACGGCGGCGGCGATCATAAACGCCTGGTGGTATCCGGCGATAACGGCACCCGCACCTTGCGCGAGGGACACCCTTGTGACCGACCCAGCGATGTTGACCAGAATCGCCAGTCCCAGGGCCATTCCGACCTGCTGGGCGGTGCCGATGAGACCGGAAGCGATTCCCTGATC
>Ga0137390_10002613_pt1 | contig 14396 bp, 16 predicted proteins | sample 15con2h24AmetaG_FD_104937 | JGI IMG/M metagenome (GOLD analysis project Ga0137390, IMG submission 104937) | Vadose zone soil microbial communities from Angelo Coast Range Reserve, California, USA - 15con2h2.4A metaG | ecosystem: Environmental > Terrestrial > Soil > Vadose zone > Saprolite... | reverse complement strand
GGGGCCGGGCATTCCCAAGGAGGATCGACAGCGGATCTTCGAACGGTTTTGGCGTGGCAAAGGCGCAGCATCACAAGGCGCCGGTTTGGGGCTCGCCATCGTTACTGAGATCATGAAGGCGCATCGAGGAAGCATCAGGGTTGATGACGGGCCGAACGGCAGTGCCATTTTCACGCTCGGCTTTCCGCTTGCCGATGAGGAGCCGCCGCGCGAGACGCCAGCGCTGCGCGAGGTCGGAGCAAAGCGACGGGCGATAACGGAAGGTTAGGCTGCTGGGCTGAGATCGCTTCGCACGAAGGTCGTGCCTCCAGCCCAGCAGCCTCTGTCAAGATCAATCGTCGTCGTCATCGTCGTCGGCACGAAGCCGCCCGGTTTGCGAATCGACGGTGATCCTGCCGGTCTGTCCGTCCTTAGATCCCATCGCCTCAAAATACCGGCCTTGACGCACGATCTGCACGTTTGAGTACCCTTCCGATTGCAATCTTTGGCGAACCTGATCTTCGGTCACGGGCTGATTACCGGCGATGAAAACAGGACCTTTGCTCTGCTCGGCCGTCGCGATCAACACACCCGTCGCTCCAACAAGCAACGCACCACCGATGCCCCAGATGAGAAGTCGACGGTTCATGAATCTTCTCCCTTGGTCTGCAAGTCCTCACGCTTAGCCAAGCATTCGCTGTTTAAGGCAGAATTAAACGCCAGACGTCGCTGAGAGGGCCTCGGCATGGGCGGACCGCGACGTTCGGCCATAAACCTGCCTTAAATGAGCCGGGGCAGGATTTGATCAGTTGCGACGGTTCGGAAGAGTTGGCCTGGGCACTGGAGCGGGATCGGCTCACCAACCGAAAGTTTTGTTGCAGTTACTGAGTTCTCACGATGTCAACGGCGACAGCGTGAACGAGGCAAGTGCCCGTGCTTGCTTCACGAGGGATCCGTCGGAGGTCACCATGGCGCTTAAAATGTCCGGCGTTATCGAGATTCCTGACTGTACCGGCGGTTCGTTCGACCATGGAGCGTTCGAGCAGAAGACGCGCCGCGTGTTCGTCGCGCATACTGCACGAGACCGCGTCGAGGTGATCGATCACGACAGCGGTCGCCACTTCGCCACGCTAGACGGCTTTCCGGAAGCCGCAGGTGTTGTCGCTGACCAAGGCCACGTTCTCGTGACCAACCGCCGATCAGCTGAGCTGGCATGGCTGAATGCCGACACCCTTAAGACGCGCGTTGTTTTCGATACTGGCTTGCGACCGAATGGGGTTGCGATCGTCGCGCACCGGAGCCTCGCGGTGGTCGCCTGCATCGGCGACGAAACCCACCGTCCTGAGCTTCAAGTTCTGGATCTTGAAGGACACCAGCGATGGACGATCGATCTCCTGAGGCTAGGTCGGGTTCGCTTATTGATGGCAACATCACTCCTGCCAATCGTACGCCCCCGCGAAGCCCCATTAGCCCAAGAAGTCCCTGGATGGACACTCGAGAGCGCTTCGGCCCGCGCCCCGATCTTGCTGTTGCGGCTTCTGCGGCAACGAGTGCGATACTTCCCCTCGATGTTCCTTGGAACCAGGGACAGTGTCGTGATCTCATTGACTTCAATAGGCCCGCGGAGCAGACTGTCATGCAAGACGAGAATACTCTAAGAGCCATCAAACATCTCTTAGATGGCCAGAGTAGCTCGGACGAGGCTACCATGACAATGAAACCGACTAGCAAGACGTTTGTTCTTCCTGCTATTCCGCCACCGCCACCGCTTCCATCGATCCGCAATATTGGCTATGTGCCGCCACCACCGCCTCTTCCTAAGCCGCCGTCTTCCGCGATCCCTGTTACGCCCACCCATTCAAACGACTCTATATACTCGCCCACTCCTCTATCGCCTGACAGCCAGCCTTCCGATCATGATGGTTCGGATAGCGAGACTGGAACTCTTTGGCAGAAACCGATGATCGAAGAGGAAACCTTGGCCGAACGACCAAAGTCAGCGAGTCGCGGACCACCTCTCACAGTGAAAATTGACGAGCAGTTTGGTGGGTCACCAGTGCTGGCGTCACAAATGAAGAGCTCCACAAGTAGTGGAGGAGGGTTGACCCTTATTCCGAACAACTTTCCCCCGCCACCCAAGCACCCTCCACCGTCACCGCCTCTTCCGCATTGGGGAACGCGCACGCCGACATCGCGCCATCACAACAGGGAGCAGACCAAGCCTGAGGGAACGTTCCAGGACTCTTCATGGGCATCCCGACCCAACCCGGAGGAAGTACTCAACAGGCTCGAGGACTTCTTCCCACACCACGACCTTGACAAGCCTGTGATTGAGGCGAGCTCCGGTGGGACATCTCCGACTGCTGCGGAGAGTCCCCCTGCTCCACTGCCCTACAACGGAAACAACGTAAAAGCGGCAGATAAGAGGTCAAGGCATAAGAAGTCGATTCGAGTAGTCGCTGAGGAGCATAATTTGAGGCAAGACAGGAGCTCGCGACTGCAGTCAAGTTCGGCTGCAAATGTATTCAGGAAGAGGAGTACGAAGCTCTGGGATAGTCGGGTTGAGGAAGTTACTCCAGGACAGATAACGTCGGGGATGCCATCAATACCTGACTCGCCATCAGCGTCAGGACCAGGCACCCCTGCTCCTAAACGTCCGTACCTTTTCGCTTGCCTCGTTCTTGCATGGTTGCTCATATTACATTCACAGCCATCTTCAAGTGGGTTCGGGGAGAGCTTATTGGGAAGGGTAACTTCGGCCGCGTCTACATGGCTTTGAATGCTACTACTGGGGAGATGATTGCCGTAAAGCAGGTCGAGATCCCCAGAACGGCGAGTGATAAAAACGACTCGCGACAGGTCACAGTTGTGGAGGCGTTAAAGCTTGAAAGTGAGACTCTCAAGGATCTAGATCATCCGAACATTGTCCAGTACCTCGGGTTTGAGGAAACGCCAAATTTCCTGAGCATGTAAGTTAGGTTTGTCCGCGAGATGTTCACTTCTGATATTTGTCAAGTTTCCTGGAGTATGTTCCTGGTGGTTCCGTGGGAAGTTGCCTACGCAAATATGGTCGTTTCGATGAGAACGTCACCAAGTGGTTTACTGAACAAATCCTCTCGGGACTCGAATACCTCCATTCGAAGGGTATCTTGCATAGAGTGAGCGGCATGTTGTTGCAAATTATTCTGCATCACTAACTCTACATATAACAGGATCTCAAGGCTGATAATATTTTGGTTGAGAAAACCGGTGTCTGTAAGATCTCTGACTTTGGCATCTCCAAGCGGACAGACGACATCAATGAGCAAAACGTCCTCACTGCCATGCAAGGTACCGTGTTCTGGATGGCGCCTGAAGTAGTGAACACAGGAAAGCGTGGCTACAATTCAAAGGTTGACATCTGGAGCGTTGGTTGTGTGGTCCTAGAGATGTGGGCTGGAGAACGTCCGTGGCGCAAAGAGGAGGCCATGGCCGTTATTGTGAAGGTGCGAGCAGACTTTCCATACGTGGATCCCAAAGCTCAAATGATGCGCCCGATCAGCTATACTCTTCTAAGCAAGCTCCCCCAATTCCGTCAGGCATAACACTATCTTCTCAAGCTGATGATTTCAGGAGAATATGTTTCGCGATGTAGGTCCTTTCATTGGCCTTCCTTTATTTTTCTGACTCTTCCGATGCCAGTGATCCTAGCGAACGACCATCCGCTGCCGAGCTACGAAAGCACCCATACTTGATTCGTCCCCCAGGTTGGATGTTTACCGACTTCCACGGCAGCCAGGGGGTTGCTAAGGAAGATTCCGATGATGACTAATGATCTCACGAACACAGCTTTGATAGCTCGAACCCCTCCTTCTAGGCACTGTGTGTTAATCCCTTCCCCCCCATCCACTCCCTGGTACATTGACGTTGACCATTTCTGCTACATTTGACATGCATCTTCTGTTCCTGCACACATTTTTTGTTACATTAGCCCACCTCGTTCTTATATTCATATAGAACGGTGTATTTCCGCATAGTCTACTCCCAAGTTGGATCTGGGACAAGGCCTCTACTGTCAATGGTATGGTTATTCTCCATGGTATACTCCGTGTCTCGCGAGAACAACACTGGCTCACGTCATTTTGAGGGTACTGAGCGTATGTAACGTCTTTGGAGACGAGAACAGGGCGAGACAAGTACCAGTTGGGCGTGGTACCTGACTCACCCATATGGAATGACCGCTTGTCGCGCGTAGAACCGACTCACAGTACAGTATATAGCATTCACTGGAGTTGGTAAGCACCACCACATCGAACATCTCAAAATAGTGGTGGCATATGGCATAACCCCAACGTCGTGCGGGCGGCACGTTGAGAACTTACTACATAGAACCCCTAGATGAAAAGTGATGGAAAGGTCGACCTCCCCGATGTCGTGCAGAAGTAGCCAGAGGCCTAGACGGGCAGAGGCAGACCGCCGTTGATGTCATGGAAAGCCTTCGGTTAGAGCTGTAAAGGATATCCGAGTAGCACCTGATGACATCCACATACCTTCTCAGAAAGCATGACGTACGGTATATGCACAGCTGATCATTCGTCGAAGGATCATGAGCCTCATCGGCCCGTTACCATTGACCATGGGAGCAACGTAAAATGATCCTGGGAGTCGAGGCAGCTCACGATTCTCATCCCCTGTTTTTTTCAGGGTCCGAATCGTTCCACGAAATTTCGATGGGGAAGAGAGCCTGGAAGCTTCGCTGAGCAAAAATTCATTCCGAGAACACCATAGCCGACCACTAGGGGTTTGGGGGTGGAGAAGGCCTCTAAGGGAAGATACCATACTTCAGACGAGAAATGCCGACCCTGAGTTCGCGGAAATGAACCAAACCTCGAGCTCTGCGAGCCCAGTCTCGTCCGTGGTGAGCGACGATTGGGGAGAATGACCAGTATTCAGAACGTTCAGGATAGAAGACATGGAGGATTAATGCAACAGATTCGATGACGTGAGCGAGCCGCTGAAAGGCGATGATTCTACACTGTGAAAGCCAGTGAGGTACTTGGTCAACAACTAAATGACAAAAGAAAGACGAGGCGGCCGATGCTTGATCAATATGACCAACTCGTAGGTCTATCCGTAATTTGTTCTTGGTGAGAAGGATGCTCGGAACGGCATATGCGGGTTCCAACGATAGCTTACAACTAGTACTGGTGATACCACCGCATCCCTATGCCCTGCTCCAATCACTTTCGATCTCGGAAATACCAACGGGTTCCTTTGTCTTGACAAGCACTTTAGATGAGATAAAGTTGACATGGCCCTCGGTTTGAACTTACCTTCTCGTCGTAATCCACCCATTCACCATTATCGAACTCGACCTCAGTGAACGGCGTTCCCGATTCGCTGCCTACGCATTTCCAGACACCCTTGAAAACAGTGAGTGAATTTGCAAGACGCCTCGGTGTAGATCACGGACCCGAGGATCAAAGCTGGTAAACTCAAGACCCCTGCAGTCAATCGTGATAAAGGGCGCGTATTGTCCGTTGGCATCAGCAGAGTATGGTCGTGGTGAGCTGGATGCGTCAAACTTGGCCGAGCTCTCGCGCCTGCAATGGCCGCATCTCCAAACGAAGTGGGCAGTGCTGCCCTTGCCAGCACTGACTGCATGCTCCTCCTAGACGAGTTGATGCAGGTTCACAATTAGGAACGGAGCGTTTTAGTGCGGTGAGAGGCCGCGTACGAAGCGATTGAGGGACACGATCTTCGGGTGGGGCTCATTGCAACTAGTGCATTTCACCTATAGAGACCGCGTGTAAGAAAGAGGGGTGGGGGTTGGACGAAGATGAAGAATGGGCGCCGCGAACCCCGAAGAAGAACTCAAAGTCGTCTGCGGCGGGGACGATATTTGTGACATTTTCGAGGGTAGCTTTGATGGAGAGCAGAAGACGCTAGAGAGTGCGGTGAGATAATTCGCTCCCTGAGGGCCGACTGAGTTGTGATTTACCACCATCGTTCTCCGTCAGTTGGATCAGTGAGTGGCCAAAGGGCGCTGGGGCATATTTGTCCTTGTGTTGCCGCTGCTTTACTGTAATTCTGAATCCATTCAACCTCCTCAACTTCATCCCGGTCATGCGCCGAGCCTTCTCGGCTCTCTCTCTCTCAGCTAGATCCTTTTCCACCTCGTCTTCCCGCGCATTCCCTCGTCATCCCCCAGCTAGAGCTGCGGCCCAGAGCGATGTCGACATACCTCGCGCTCTTAGGGAGGCCGCCGAGGCCGAGGACATAACTTTGGAAGACTTTCAGGAGGCTCAGGTCGGGATACGAGCCCAATGGTCTGTGGACGACCTCGTCGAAAACGAAAACGATGCGTCCTCCGCTGGCCATCTGCACCTGATCCAACAACGCCAAAATCTGATCTACCTCCGCTTAATAGAACACGAAATGCCGAAACTTGTTGGTGAGCGAAAGACCCAAAAATTTGATCCCTCGTTGGCGCGTCCTTCGAATTGTCTGACACGCGCAACCAGCTTTCCGAAAACCCTTTGTCCCCCCAACATCAGAAACGCCGCTCGTGGTCCGGTCCATTTCGTATGGCGGTGAAGAACACCCTGCTACTGTGAAGCGTGCCCTCACGGTCGCTGTCTCTCAGCTGCCGCTGAAAGATAAGCGTGCAATTTACAAATTTCGTCTGTTGGCTGGCGTTCGATGGACACCGACGCCGCCCAAGGACTCAGGAATCAAGCTCGGAGAAAATGCGGAGCATGGTTACGTCAAAATTTCCTGCGAAGACTTCCCGGAACCAGCTATGAATCTCAAGTGGGTCAGCGACAGACTCGATGACTTGATCAAGGAGGCCAATGTATGTCAAGTTCTGCTTAATGTTTCGCATTTTGCCTTATGAGGGGTTTCGCAGAACGACGGTGATCGCTTCAAAGACATTCCTATTGACCGGAGGCACCTAGAGGCGAAAGCGGCCAAAGCCAAGAAGGGGAAGCTTAAGCGGGATATTGCAGGTGGCACCGGTCGCTATGTGTCCCCACCCTCAATTAAGGATTTCCCTAAGTCATGGCTTCCCCGTCCATCGGAGAGACCCCAGATATCTTCTAGTGCTGTACCCCTCAACCGCTAATCGTTCGAATAGAATGTGTCATTTTTTCCCCTATTCTAACCTCACGGCGCTGCGTGGCCGCGGAAGCCAGGAAAGACGGCCTCTGTCTGTGATCCGCGCTGTTAGCATGCAATGGGTATGAGACGCGCTTGTTAAGCTTTAACGACAGCTTTCGCGGACAGTGAAACAAGATAGCGTTAACGATAATCTAGAACGCCAACTTAACTTGTACAGTAGGCCTTGTTCAACGGTTCTCCCAAAGGTCTAGGAGAGGGAAGGCATTGCAAAACATACACCATCCCGCGCCAATGGCCCGGGATAGCATGATATCATGCGTTATTTTGGTGGTGAACGGTAAACATTCAATCGTTGCGACACCTAGAGCTCCGTGCTGGGGTATCTCTGTAGAGTAGGTGCTTTGCCCCACAACCCGGAAAGGACTAATCTATGCCTACTTCGATACGCAGTCTATGAAATCGTTTCCATCCACGATGGGTGTTGATCAGGTGCCAACGCGCATATTGCGCTATATTAAAGGAACAGAAGACAGAACCATGCCCGCAAACGAGATACGTTCTTCTGAGAGCCTAGCCGTGATGCTACAGCGGCTCCACGCTAAAAAGTGAGCACGCTTCGCAAGTTCGATGCTCCATTCCGCGTGCGATGCCGAACGACCAAAAGGTCGTGGGAAGCGAACTGTAAACCCATTTAGTAAAGTCGGTGTGTGTGCCGCTGAAGACGGAGACTCGGAAGTGGCAGCTGAAATTCTCTCTCTCTGCCCAGGAAAAAAATTTCGACAGATGGTGCAAAATTACGCGTACGCGTACGTAGACGCCGGACGGGAAGGGGGCCTGTACCTTAGCACTTTCCTACACACAAGGTGGCTCTGTGATGGCCCACATTGGCTCGCCCTACCCTAGCCACAAGATATGATAGGGAAGTGAGGTTGAATTTCGTAAGGCTTCCTAAGGCTTCCTATAGCCCAAAGCCAAAGAAATAGCTGGCCGGAAGGACGACGGAACGCTTCATGACTGACTACGCCGGTCGGGTGTAGCCGTGTGTGGCCAGTTGACGTCAAAAAAAGGACCGGAAGCGCTTGATACTCGCATTGATACAGTCACAGGAGGGAACAGAAATTGGAAGGGCCACCTCGCCACATCACGGCGTGGTGATGCGCCCAGTAGAACGTGTGCTCTATGTTCGCGTGGGACGGTCACAAGCCCAACCAGATGTGGAGTCGCCACTGTGGCCACCTTTGTCTGCTTTAGCGCCCTTGGACAAAGATCGACCACTTGGTCCGCTCGACCACCTTGTCACTGTAGTCATGCTCAAAGCGCCTCGAGGTAGATACATCGGAGGCCGTGTCATCTTTATTCACAATTGAGCGACCAACAAGTATATAAAAATCGCGTTATGTCGGCAAGGCAGGGCTAGCACAAATGAAAACCCAACACTCCTCCTCTTTCACGCATTCACTTTCAATGCCACGCGAACCTTCTGATGCTCGAGCTGCGCTGATGGCGGTGTACTTGTCACAGCGACCATCTTTTCTTTCCCCATCTGACATGCCTACACCGACGAAGAAGCTGAAAACCGCGGAGCGCCCGCCGCACCCGAGGAAGTACGCCAAAGATTTGGCAATGACGACCATGATCACGAAGAATCTCAAAAACGTACCACATCGGCGGCGAAGGGATGCCGAAGAATGCCCGCATACGATGCGGGCAAGCAGCTCCGGACAGGGTATCGGTCTCGGATGCACGGGACGGACGATTTACGGCGTGGATGAAGCGAACGGCGGGGTCACCCGAAGACAAAGGAGGCGGAACATTAACAGGCCCGGAATGCCAAGTTCCCCGCAGCCCAGGACGTCACAAGGTAGCTTGAGAAAGGCCCAGCTTGCGGTGATCAGGGTGGGAGAGGAAATCGCACGGAAAGAGTCGGAGGCGCGACGCGTGCAGGCCCAGGAGGCAAGGAAAAAGGGGGACTACACGTGTGGTCAGATGAAGGAGACAGGTGACTCCAGGCTGGTATTTGGGGAGATGGAACGGACAGATAGTGACACTGTGAGAGCGGAAGACGTGGCTCACGCAGACAAGTACTTTGAAATGTATATTAACGCAGAGGCGTGGGTGGTTAATTAAATGGAGAGATCAGAGGTAGCAACGGTCGAGCCAGAAAGAATAGAGTTTATGGACGGAAAGGAGGCGAGGGGGCACACGGAGGCGGCATGGGGTGCGTTGATAAAAGAGGGCTGGTAATGAGAGGGCTGAGGGAACCTGCGATGGACATGAAAGGAGAAAGCAGTAGCAGACTGGGACTGGTGAGTGTGCACATCTCATCTTGCAGTGAGCGGAAGCGAGCCGCGCCCAGTTGGACGTTCTCTTGCCAAAGCCGCGGTTGACCAAGAAAGGCAAACACAAACAAAGCCAACGGCCCAGCGAGGTCCTCTCTTTCCTTCCCCCAGTCGTCCTCGACAACTCAAAAGTATTTTTTCCCTCCTTACCCCTCCTTTCTTTTCGCAACTTTCTCCTTATTTCCTTTTCTCTTCCAGATGTCCGAGTCCTACGTCTCCTCCCGCACCGGCGACCTATCCCCAAACACCAATGGCTCCGCGCTAAATGGTTCAAGTCCCTCCCTTCCTAACACGGCCCACGCCATCACTCCAATCATCCGCAAGAAACTCATGGGATACGTCGGTTTCGCCAACCTTCCTAACCAAGTCCACCGCAAGAGTGTGCGGAAGGGCTTCCAGTTCACCGTGATGGTCGTCGGTACGTCCCTATCATATTCTTTTTTCGTTGGTCGCCTCTTCTCAACTCTAATTCTTCCTAGGTGAATCCGGCTTGGGAAAGTCAACTTTGGTCAATACCCTTTTCAATACCATGCTCTATCCCCCCAAGGAGCCTCTCGCTCCGAATGCTGAACGGCCCCAGACTGTTGCCATCCAGAGCATCAGCGCCGGTAAATTAGTCCCCGTTTTCCATAGCCGGTACGCCACTGACCACGTGAGTCCTTTTCAGACATTGAGGAGAATGGTGTTCGTCTTCGCCTTACTGTCGTCGACACCCCCGGTTTCGGTGACTTTGTCAACAATGATGACAGGTACGTGGTATTTGCCCCACCCACCATTCCTCCCCTCACGCGAATCTATTCCGTTTTAGCTGGAAACCCATTGTTGAGAACATTGAAGCCCGGTTTGACTCTTATCTGGAACAGGAAAACCGCGTCAACCGGCAAAAACTCGTGGATAATCGCGTCCATGCGTGCCTGTACTTCATCCAGCCAACCGGTCACGCGTAAGTGTGTTTTTCATTGATCCGATACACACGCCTGTAACGAAGGTATCATGTAGGTTGAAGCCCCTCGATATTGAGTTTATGCGTCGGCTTCACACCAAAGTCAACCTTATACCCGTCATCGCCAAGGCGGATACTTTGACCGATGATGAAGTCGCGGAATTCAAAGCCAGGGTAAGCTGATGACATCACCTTGGTGATATACCCCGGTCACTCACTTAATCCCTAGATTCTTGCGGATATAGCTTATCACAATATCCATATTTTCCAGGCACCCACCTACGAGAACGAAGATGAGGAGACCATAACAGAAACGGAGGAAATTGCGAGCAAAATTCCTTTCGCTGTGGTCGGTTCCGATAAAGTCGTCGTGACTCCCAGCGGCCGTCATATTCGCGGGCGATCCTACCCCTGGGGTGTCATCGAGGTTGACAACGAGGAGCATTGCGACTTCGTCAAGCTTCGCCAGATGCTCGTACGAACTTACATGGAAGAGCTCAGGGAGTATACCAACGACTATCTCTACGAGAACTGGCGGACGGAAAAACTACTCAGCATGGGTGTGGCGCAAGACTCGAGTGTCTTCAAGGAAGTCAAGTATGGGATTGCTGTTGGTTTCTTTCCTCTCTGTCCTTTCTTACCGTCCGTTGTGATAGCCCGGCCCTGCGCATGCAAGAAGAGCGTGTGCTCCACGAAGCCAAACTGGCCAAGATGGAAGCCGAAATGAAGATGGTTTTCCAACAGAAGGTACAAGAAAAGGAAGCCAAGTTGAAGCAGTCGGAGGAGGAGCTCTACGCGAGACATCGGGAGATGAAGGAGTCCCTGGAAAAGCAACGACTGGATCTCGAGGAGAAGAAACGGAAGATCGAGAATGGCAGGCCGTTGACGCCCGAGAAAGGGACGGTGAGATACAACCCAGTTCTCGATGTGCGACCACGCGTGACACCGATTGTCCTAGCAGCAGAAAACAAGGAAGGGATTTCTCCGTCCTTGAAGTGTCAGACATATGTTGTTTTTCATTCTTTTCGGAAAGTGTGCACCGTCATCCATGCATTCCATTTCATGGCGTGTCTATTGCTATCTGCGCCACCTTGTCTAGCTCTAGTATCCTACGCTCTTACCTCTCTACTTTGTCTATCGCGTCCCAGCTCTTGTGCATTTGGCACCTGTCACACTCGTTTGCACGGATATCCCTGTTTCGCCACAGCTTCCTTCAGTATGAGTACCTCTTGTTCTCGTTTTCGTTGGAGCCCCTGTCGCATTGTCATTAAGGACAGCGACGGGTTTTTATTTTCCGATTCCGATGACAATTTTATGATACCATAGCGCGCCAGTGCTGTCCGATCTTAGCTTTGTGTGAGATGTGTATAGAGTGGCATGGTGTGGTGTGGTGGGGGTGTGGTGGGGCCGATTAAGTTAAATGGGATGGGTTGTGGCTGGACCTTGTTCCGACTTGCTCTTGCCCACTTCACATCTAGCCACTATGGCCGACATCCAGGCTCTTCTCGCAGCCTTGGATGTCTTCACCCGTGCTCCCGACAAGGCCTCCTTGGACAAGGCGAACGCCTGGCTGCAGGACTTTCAACACTCAGTAATTACACTTTCTCCAGTGGCCCCTCGACTACGACTTCTGACTCGCCACAATCCGCCTGTTCCCATAGTCTGAAGCATGGACGACTTGTAATCTCATTCTAAGATCGCCCGATGCACCTCCCGCTGCCAAGCTATTTGCCGCCCAAACGTTCAGGACAAAGGTCGGCATCCTTTCGTCATCTCTTCCATACGACTTCACGTTTTGCACAGGTTACGTACGATCTAGCACAAGTAGACCCCGCGCTACTCTTCCCTTTACGCGATACTATCATCGCTGCCCTCGAACACTTCAAGGATGGCCCTCGCGCCATCATCCTACAGCTTTGTCTAGCCCTCGCAGGACTTGCGCTGCAATTGCCCACCTGGACGAACGCGGTGGAAGGCCTGATCGACTCTTACGGGCAGAACCCATCCATGGTCCCGGTTCTGCTGCAGTTTCTGACCGTCTTGCCAGAGGAGCTCTATTCGAATACCAAAATTCCCGTCACGGTGGGTTGGACCCGACGTAATTTCACTGGCGCCCAGTGTTGAGGTCGACCTTCTCTCTGCAGGACCAGGAATATGTAGAGAGGAGCGCGCAGCTGTTGGGTAGCTGTTCAAAGCAGGTCCTTGAGGTGCTGTCTGTGTATCTGCAAGCCCCTGGTAAGTGGCGAGGCATGCGTTGCTAGCGATCCTTGCTGAAGAAATTGGGTGGCAACTATCACAGGCGTCACCCATGCCATTCAGAACCAAGTATTTGCTTGTCTCAGGAGTTGGCTCACCGCCGGTGAGATGGCGGCCACTGCGGTTGCAGAGTCTCCTATCTTCGAGTTCTGCTTCCAAGCGTTGGCCTCCGACCAGCTCTTCGAGGCTGCCACCAACGCCATCTGTGACCTCATCCATGAAACCCAAGAAATCGACGATAACATGGCCGTCATTGAGTGCATTGTTCCGAAGGTCATCACGCTCAAGGCCGCTCTGGCCACCACAGAAAATGATCCAGAAAGGATGAGGGGCTATGCGCGCATATTTTCAGAGGCGGGCGAAACCTACCGCTTCCTCATCTTGCAACACACGGAGACGTTTTTCCCGATCGTGGAAGCCATCGGGCAATGTTCCGCATACGAAGACCTGGATATCGTACCTATCACATTCCCATTCTGGATGCGCCTTGCGCAAAGCATCGGCAAGAGAGCGTCCATACCCCCGCTGTTGCGCGATGCGTACAAGTCACTGGTAACCGTCATGATCAAGCATCTCCACTTCCCCTCCGACTCCTCCACCTTAACTGGACGAGAGATGGATGACTTTCGATCGTTCCGCCATGTCATGGGCGACACCCTGAAGGACTGTTGCTATGTATTGGGCGCGGAACAGTGCTTGTTGGAGACTCTGCAACTAGTTCAGGCGGCTTTGGCCCAGGGTCCTGATACCCCTTGGCAAGATGTCGAGGCGCCTCTGTTCGCGATGCGGTCCATGGGCGCAGAAATCAATTCGAAGGACGAGCACGCGGTGCCCATAATCATGCAACTCATCCCAACGCTACCAACACACACCCGGATACGTTATGCGGCCCTCTTGATAGTTTCTAGATATACGGAATGGATAAACTCCCACCCCGATTACATTAGTCCGTCGCTGCAGTATATCTCTGCGGGATTCGAGGATACGGACCAAGACGTCATCGGAGCGGCTGGGCAGGCTCTTAAGTATCTCTGTCAGGACTGCAAACAGGTATGATGTGTTGCCTTGCGTGTCGCCGGCCATTGCTGATTGTGCTTCGGAAGCATCTGGTACCATTCGTCTCGGAGTTGCATACATTTACTACTACCAACATTGGGACGAAGCTCGTGCAAGAGGACAAGGTAGTTGTATACGAGGCCATCGCCCATGTCATCTCGGCAATGCCTATGGACCGAGCGGCACAGTGGCTCAAGACGTTTTCGTCTACCATTCTCGCAGGTGTGTTTGCCAGCGCAAGCAAGCCAGGCGCCACGAGTAAGCAAGAGCTTCAAGAAGTTGGCAGTGCGTCCGGTTTTTGTCTTTAGTAATCGTTCGCTCATACAAGGTCTCCGAACAAAAGATGGACTGGCTAATCTAGAAGTCATGCTGCACGTCGTCGGCTCCTTCGGAGAACACCTCCCACCTTCCTGCCGGGCTACCTGTCAAGAGGTGTGGCCCGTCTTCGATGCGTTCCTAGTCAGGCACGGCTCGGACTATGACAGTGCCGAGCATGTCACTCGTGTCCTTCGTCACGCGCTCAATCTCTTTGGAGAAGCGGTGTTACCGATTGCGGCAGATATGCTGGGGAGAATGTCCGCGTCTTTCGCGTCATCGGGACTATCTTGTTACCTCTGGATTGCGAGCAAGGTCCACGGCAGGTTCGGTAACGAGGAGGACCCGTTGCTGCGGGATGCCGTCAGGGATCTCTATGAACGATCAACGCAAAAGCTCCTTGCTAT
>Ga0137390_10002608_pt1 | contig 14402 bp, 14 predicted proteins | sample 15con2h24AmetaG_FD_104937 | JGI IMG/M metagenome (GOLD analysis project Ga0137390, IMG submission 104937) | Vadose zone soil microbial communities from Angelo Coast Range Reserve, California, USA - 15con2h2.4A metaG | ecosystem: Environmental > Terrestrial > Soil > Vadose zone > Saprolite... | reverse complement strand
GACACCCTGGCGGCGCTGGTGATCGAGATCGTCATGATCGGCATGGCCTGGCAATTCTGGCTGTTCGGCATCAAGACAATGCGCGCCGGCGACATCACCTGGCTCTTGAACTGGCCGAAGGCGCCGTTCTGGTTCGTGGTCGACGGCGTTCTCTGGGTGGCGGTGGTCGTGCAGACCTTGGTGCTGATCGAGGAGATGACCGGTACCCATCGGCGGCGCGATTCGGAGACCGTAGCATGACCGCAACCGGTATCGGCGTCGGCGGCATCGTGACGCTGTTCGTCCTGGTCGCCGTGCATGTTCCGCTGGCGTTTGCGATGATCGTCGTCGGCATCGTGGCGTTTGCGCTGCAGACGGATTGGTCCTCGGCGCTGACCTTCCTCGCCACCGAACCCTCGCAGGTCCTCGGCAGCATGGACCTTGCAGCCGTGCCGCTGTTCCTGATGATGGGCGCATTCGTCAACGTCTCCGGCTTTTCGCGCGACCTGTATGCGGCGGCCGCGGCCCTGCTCGGCCACCGTCGCGGCGGCCTGTCCTATGCGACCATCGGCGGCAGCGCCGCGTTTGGGGCGATCTGCGGCTCATCGCCGGCAACCGTTGCGACCTTTACGCAGGTGGCGCTGCCCGAGATGCTCAAGCGGCACTATTCTCCAGGCTTTTCCGGGGCGACAATTGCGGCCGGCGGCGCGCTGAAGGCGCTGATCCCGCCCTCGCTCAGCATGATCCTCTATTGCGTGGTGGCGCGGACCTATATCTTCGACGTGTTCATCGCCGCGGTGATTCCGGCGCTGATCACGATCGCGGCCAATCTGATCGCCATCGCGGTCATGACCCGCCTTCAGCCGGCGATCGCACCGGTCTCCGAACGGGTATCGAACAAGGAGAAGCTCACGGCGGCATGGCGCGCTGCCCCCGCGGCGTTGCTGATCGCGATCATCTTTGTCGGGCTCTATAGCGGCGTCTTCACCGTCAACGAGGCGGCCTCGGTCGCCGCAGTCGTATCGTTTGCATTCGCACTGATGCGCGGTACCATCACGTCAAACAATCTCGTCACCAGCCTGCGCGAGACCGCGTTGATCGCCGGCATGATCTATTTCGTCCTGATCGGCTCGTCGATCTTCACCTATTTCATCAGTCTCGCTAAAATCCCCGAACAACTCATCGCGTTCCTTGGTCATGTGAATCTGCCGCCAGTCGGCATCGTCGTGCTGATGCTCTGCGCCTATCTGGTGCTCGGCGCGGTGTTCGACGAGTTGGCAGCGATGATTGTCACCTTGCCGTTCGCGCTGCCGATCATCGTGTATTTTGGCTACGATCCGGTATGGTGGGCGATCATCAACGTGATTATCGTGGAGCTTGGTCTCGTGATCCCGCCGATCGGCCTGGTGATCCTGATCATCAATGCGATGCGGCCGGACATCCCGTTACGGATGCTCTATCGCAGCATCATCCCGTTCGTCGCGGCCGACCTCGCCGTGCTTGCGCTCTTGACTGCGTTTCCGGCTTTGGCGCTGTGGCTGCCCGCCTTGCTGCGTGGCTGACCCGACATGACCAAACGAAAGGTGAGACAATGACGCTCCCAACCACCAATTTCGATCCGGGATTTCACATCACGCGGGCAAGCCATATCGTCCTTACTGTCCGTGACCTCGCGGCGAGCCGGCTATTCTATGAGAAGGTGATCGGACTGATCCTGACTGTAGAGGAGGACGACACCCTTTACTTCCGGGGTGTCGAGGAAGCCTGTCACCACAGCCTGGTGTTGCGCAAGGCAAAGGATGTCTCGTGCATGCGGATCGGCATGCGGGTGTTTACGGACGCGGGTCTCGACAGACTCAAGGCCTTCTTCGAAGCCCACGGCTGCCCGGCGGCATGGGCGGAGGTACCGCATCAGGGCCGCACCCTGCATGCGATCGATCCCGCCGGAACGCCGCTGGAGTTTTGCGCCACGATGCCGGTGATGCCGCGCATGATCACGAAATTTACGCGTCACGCCGGCGGTTCGGCGCTGCGGCTCGACCACTACCAGATCTTGACGCCTGAGGTTCGCAAGGCGTGCGAGTTCTATATGGCTGCGGGCTTCCGCCTGAGCGAATATATTGCGCCGGCAGGCACGTTCGACCTCCGCGGCGTGTTTTTGCAGCGCAAGGGCAACCCGCATGACATCGTGTTCTTCAATGGCACTGGCCCGCGCCTGCACCATTTCGCGTTTCTCGCGCCGGAGGTGCATCATTTGCTTTATGCCTGCGATCTCGCCGGCGAACTCGGTTTCGGCGCCTCCGTGGAGCGCGGCCCGGGGCGGCACGGGCCGGGGCATGCGATGTATGTCTATATGCGCGACCCGGACGGCCATCGCGTCGAGCTGTTCAACACCCACTACCAGATCATGGATATCGAGAACGATCCGGTTGGCTGGGACCCGTCCGACCACAATATTGCCCATCCCTGGGGATTGCCGGCGCGCCAAGCCTGGTTCGAGCAAGCAACACCCTTTGCGGGAGTCGCTATCCGCGAGCCGCACATCAAGCCGAGCCCCATGACGCTTGAAAAATATCTCGCAAAGCAGAATGCCTAGAGGCCGGCGCGATGCCCGAGACCGTGCTCGACAATCCTGAAATTGCGAAGGAGACGCTGGCTTCGCACGTCTACGACCGGCTGCGGCAGGACATCATCTCGGTTGCGATCGAACCGGGTGAGAAACTGCATATCCGATCGCTGTGCGAACGCTTCGATGTCGGCCTCAGCCCGATGCGCGAGGCGCTGAGCCGCCTTTCGAGCGAGGGGCTCGTGGCGCAGAGCGATCACCGCGGTTTTGCTGTTGCGCCGATGGGCGAGCAGGATCTCGTCGATATCACCCGCGCGCGATGCTGGCTCAATGAGCTCGCGATCCGCAAGTCCATCGCCAATGGCGATGCCGTCTGGGAGGAACAGGTGGTACTTTCGTTCCATCGGCTTTCGCGCACGCCACGCTTCGAGCCCGGCCAGGAGCGGGAGCGCAGCCCCAAATGGGAAATCGCGCATCGCAATTTTCATTCCAGCCTGATCTCGGCCTCGGGATCGCGGCGGCTCGAAAAATATTGCGAGCATCTGTTCGATTCGTCGGAGCGTTACCGCCATGTCGGCCGCAAGGCCGGCATCAAGGGCGAGAACCGCGAGAAGGAACACCGCGCGCTGATGGAGGCCATGGTGGCGCGCGACGCGGATGAAGCCGCGCGGCTGATCACGGCGCATTTCGAGCGTACTGCGGAACTGGTCCGTCAGGTGCTCAGGGGTCGCGTGCGTTGAGAAAAGTCCCTAAGTATGACGTGGCAATTGTCGGCTACGGGCCGGTCGGCGCCATCTTCGCCAACCTGCTGGCGAACTACGGCCTCAAAATCGCCGTCGTGGAGCAGGCGGACGGCATCTATGACAAGCCGCGCGCGATCACCTTGGATCACGAAGCGTTGCGGGTGTTCCAGGCCTGCGGGCTTGCTGCTGTCATGGAGAAAGCGATCGCGCCGCATAACGGCTCGCATTATCTTGGCGTCGATGGCGAAGTGATCAAAATGTTCGATCCGATGCCACCGCCTTATCCGCTCGGCTGGATCCCCAACGCGACCTTCGTGCAGCCGGACGCCGAACGGGCGCTTCGCGACAGACTGGCCGAATACAAGGACGCGGATGTCCTTCTCTCGACCACGGGCCTGTCGCTGGCACAGGCCGAAGACTTGGTATCGCTGAGGGTGAGGACTGAAGCCCGCGACGAGTTCGAGATCACCACGCGCTACCTGGTCGGATGCGACGGCGCCAATAGTTTCGTCCGCAGGCACCTCGGGCTCGGGCTGGAGGATCTCGCCTTCGACGAATGGTGGATGGTGGTGGATGCGCTGACCAGCGACGTCGCCAAGCGGCCGGCGAAGAGTTTTCAATATTGCTGGCCGTCTCGTCCCGGGACGTTCGTGCCGGGGCCCGGCAATCTGCGGCGATGGGAGATCAAGCTGCTGCCGGGCGAAGATCCCGAAGCCGCCGGCGCGCCGGACAATGTGTTGAAGCTGCTGAGAGGCTTTACCGACACGTCCGACCTGACAATTTGGCGCTCGGCGGTCTATCGCTTCCATGCGCTGCTCGGTCAGCGCTGGCGCGACCGTCGCGTGCTGCTGATGGGCGATGCCGTGCACCAGACGCCGCCGTTCCTTGGGCAGGGCCTGTGCGCAGGTATCCGTGACGCGTCCAACCTTGCCTGGAAGCTGGCATTCGTCCTGCGCGGCAATGCCGGCGATGCGCTGCTCGACAGCTACGAGACCGAGCGCAAGCCGCATGTCCGCTCGGTGGTGGCGAGCGCGAAGGAGTTCGGCAAGATCATCGGCGAACTGGACCCCGCCGCGGCGACCGCCCGCGACGCGCAGCTGCGCGCCGAACTGAAGTCCGGAAAGGCCGAGACCATCCGGCAGAAATTCATCCCGGATCTTGTGGGCGGCCTGATCGCCCATGGAACGAAATTGGCAGGTCAGCTGTTCGTGCAGCCGCATGTGCGAGCGGCCTACGGCCAGGTGAGGCGTCTCGACGATCTGCTAAAGCCGGAATTCGCGATTTTCTCGGCGACGCATGCGACGATGTCCGCGATCTCTGAGGCTTCGCTATCGAGCTGGCAACAGCTCGGCGGGGAGCGGGTCGTCATTGCCGCGTCCGGCGAGAGTTCGAACCGAGGTGGCGTCATGACCGTTGTTGAGGATGGACGGCTGTTCGTGGACTGGATGCGAAAAAACACCGTCGAAGCCGTTATTGTGCGGCCGGATCGCTACGTCTTTGGCGGTGCCCGCGATGTGGTCCAATTGAACATGTTGATAAAGAACTTGATCGAAGAGTTGGGTGGTCGATCGTAGCTTTCCCATAGGGTCGCGGCCAAGCCTCGAGACGCCTCGTCGATCGCTGCGTTCAGCACCTTGAGCGCGCCTTGAAGCGTCGGCGTCCGCGTATCCTTGATGTCGGTCATGGTTGCTCCTGCATCACTCCCGTGGCGAGTTCGCGCGCGATCGCGCATGCCGCGCCGATGAGCGCGGCGTCCCCGCCGCGCCAGCCGATGAGAGAGAGACCGACCGGGATCGCGCCGATCGCCGCCAGCGGCAGGTTGACCTGGGGACAGCCTGCGAGTCCGGCGATCCCGGTCAGATCGACGATCCGGCGCACGTCCACGCGCATCTAGGACAGGGGCGCATCGCGACCGATCGGCAGGATCGGCGAGGTCGGTAGACACAGCATGCGCCGTCCATCGAGCAGCCGATCAAGCCGCTGCGAAGCGCGCGCGCGGAAAACCTTAGCGGCCGCGACGTCACCTTCGGCAATACGTCCGTCATCCGCGAACGCGCCGGCGACCTCGGCCGAGAAGCGCGGGTTGACCCGATTGATCCAGTCCCGAAACGTCGCATGAAATTCGGATTTCTGCAGCATGCGCTGGTGGCAGGCCCAGTCGGTGAGGTCGCCTTCCGCGAGAGGTAATTCGCTGGTTGGGATGATGCGGCGCAGGCGATCGAGCGCCGGCAGCAAGGCATGCCGCACCGGTTCGTCTGCAAGGGCGAAACAATCGGATGCGACGATGATCCCCTTGGGGAGTGCGTCGACGATCTCTTCCCCGAGCAGCACGCGACCTGCGCGGCCGAACGTCGCAGCGTTATCGGCGAAATACCCAACCGTGTCGAAAGAGGGGGCCTGGGTCATCATGCCCGCGGTCGAGATGCGGCCATGGGTCGGCCGCAGGCCATAGAGGCCGCAGAAGCTTGCGGGGATGCGCACCGAGCCGCCGGAGTCGGTGCCGAGCGCGATGTCGATAAGGCCGCCCGCGACCGCGGAAGCCGAGCCGCTCGACGAGCCGCCCGGCACGCGATCCGGCGCGTGCGGATTGAGCGGGGTGCCATAAAATCTGTTGATGCCGAGGAGCCCGAGGGAGATTTCGTCGGTGACGGTCTTGCCCACAAGCGTCGCGCCAGCGCTCAGAAGAGCGTCGACGGCCCAGGCGTCCGCCTCGGCCTCTTCATGCGTTGCGGCCCAATCGGGATTGCCGCAGCCGGTGACGACGCCGGCCACGTCGAACAGGTCCTTGGCGGCGAAGCTCAGGCCCGATAAAGGGCCTGCGCCGCGTGGAGCTCGATGGATGATCGCGCCCGGAACGAAGGCGCCAAGCGTGTCTTCCACGACGTTTGTCCTGACGGCAAGGAGAGGGCGCTCGATCCGAACGCCCTCCCATGTTGCTCACTCCTTGTAGAGCTTGCGGAAGTCCGGATGGGTGTGGAACCAATATTCGAAGCCCTGCACATTCTTCTGCACCGCGTAGTCGGCGAAGCGCGTGTACAGCGGAATGCGGGGCAGATCGGTCATGACGATGTCGACCATCTTGTTGAGGCTCGTCTTGTAGACTTCCGGATCGCGGGTGAAGCGCGCCTCGTCGATCACCTTGTCGAGGTCCGGATTGACGTAGTTGGCCGTGTCGAAGACCGAATTGTTGGCGCCGTCGTAGGTCCAGAAGAAGAAATAATCGGGGTAGTCGAGCCAGCCGTAGAATTCGGCGATGACCATCGGCATGGTCTTGCTCGCCATCTGTGCGAACCAGTTCGAGCCCGGCACCTTCTCGATAGTGACCTCGACGCCGATCGTCTTCAGCGCCTCCTGGATCAGGATCGCGGTTGGCTCGCGCACCGTGGCTTCGCTGAGATCGATCGACAGCGTCGTTTTGAAGCCGTTGGGGAAGCCGGCCTCGGTGAGCAGTTTCTTGGCCTTCTCCAGATCCTGCCCGTGCTTGATCGGAACCGGCCACGTCGCGGAGGGATAGGGTTGCGACGGATCACCGCCGAACATCGGCTTGGCACGATTGTAGAGGGCGGAGCTGATGATCTCCTTGTAGGGGATGGAATAGGAGATGGCTTCCCGCACCTTGGGATTGTCGAATGGAGGAATCTTCACGTTCATGTCGACGAAGACGAGGTCGTTCTGCACGGGAACGCCGATGACCTTGACCTTCCCCTGTTCGGCGAGTTCCGCATAGTCCTTGGGCGGCAGGCCGACCGACATATCGACGTCGCCCTTTTCCAGAAGGGCCCTGCGTGTGCCAGCCGAGGCGATCTGTCGATAGACGACGCGCTTGAGCTTGGGCAATGGCCCGGACTTCCATTCGTCGAACCGCGTGAAGACGGTCTGTTGCCCTGAGGTCCAGGACTCCACCTTGAAGGCACCGCCGCCGCAATCGTTGCGCGACACCCATTCGAACGCCCACGTGTCCTGGGCCGTGGCGTGCTTCTTGGCCAGTTCGGAATTGATGATGACCGGTACCGGCACGACGAGGTCAGGCATCGTCAGCTTGTTGAATTGATCGAAGGTGGCCTTGAAAGTGTGATCGTCGACGACCGAGAACTGCTCGGGCTTCACGAGCGAACCTGCCGCCATCTGCACGGCTGGAAAGCCGCCGGCTGCGATGGCCCGATCGAATGACCATTTGACGTCCTTGGCCGTCACCGGGGTGCCATCGTGGAAGGTGGCGTCCTTGCGCAGATGGAAGATGTAGGTCTTGCCGTCCTCGCTCGCCTCCCAGCTTTCGGCGAGCTCCGGCGTCACGACCTTGGCGTCATAGGAGATCGTGCCGTCGGCCAGAGTCTTTTCGCCATGGCTGACGAGCCGGTCGTAAGCTTGCCAGACCACCATACGGCTGTGATCGTTGGCGGTCGGCACCATGGTGTCGAGGCCGTTAGGGCCCATCTCGGACACGATGACCAGCGTGTCCTTGGCGATTTCGGCGGCCCCGCCTGGTGCGACGGGCAAAGCAATGGACGCCATGAGCGCCACCGTCGCAAGGCCTGTTCGAGTGAAATTCATATCGTGCATCCTCCTTAAGTTGGGTGAGCGAGGCTGTGTCAGAGGCCGAGGTCGCCCAATAGTTTCGGCCAGATGTGAGCCCACGGACGCGCTCGTTCGAAAGCGCCGGAGGCGGCGAGCACGGTGCGATCCGCAAGGTGGCGACCGATGATCTGGAGACCGATCGGCAGCCCGTCCTTGCTGAAGCCCGCCGGAATGGTCGCAGCCGGCTGGCCCGTCAGATTGCAGATGAAGGTGAAGCAGAGCCAATCGCCGGTGGTGACCATCTTGTCTTCGATGATCTCGGGTCCCTGCATGTAGAGCGGGAAGGCGGGCACCGCGAGCGTCGGCGTCAGCAGCAGGTCGTAATTGGCCATGAACCGCCACATGCGGTTGCAGACCATTTGCCGGATCATCTTGGCGTCCGTGAATTCTTCGGCGGTCCACTCACGCTGCAGCAGGGCGACGAGATGCGGCGACATTTCCCGCTCGCGTCCCTTCATCATGCGGCGCATGCCGGACAGGTCGGTATCGCCAGCGACGATGGTCCAGAAATGGGGAAACGGATCCTCCCAGCCTGGATTGGCCCGTTCCACCGTGCAGCCGAGATCCGTCTCGAAGACCTTGACCGCCTCGGAGACGACGCGGCGGACTTCCGGGTCGACGGGCGCGTAACCCCAGTCTTCGCTGTAGGCGATGCGAAGACCCTTGATGCTTTCCTTGGTCGTTTCGACGTAATCGAAGTCGGCGGCTGGGATGGAATAGCGGTCGCGCGGGTCGGGCCCGGTGATCACTTTCAACATCAGCGCCGAGTCAGAGACGGTCCGGCTCATCGGGCCGACATGTTCGAGCGACTCCCAGCTGGACACGCCGGGATAGCGTTCATCACGACATCCCGGATAGAGCGGCACCCGGCCCATCGACGCCTTGATGCCGTAGAGCCCGCAGAGCGCCGAAGGAATCCGGATCGATCCGCCACCATCGGAGCCGATCGCGAACGGGGCGACACCGGCTGCGACCGAGGCGCCGGAGCCGGCGCTCGATCCGCCCGACGTCATGTCCAGATTCCAGGGATTGCGGGTCGCGGGGAACACCGGATTATGGCCGACGCCGCTGTAGCCAAATTCCGGCACGTTGGTCTTGCCGATGATGACGGCCCCGGCCGCCTTGAGCCGCTCGACCACGATATCGTCCTCGTCCGGCACGAAGTCCCGATAGAGCGGCGACCCCATGACGGTCAGGATATCCTTGGTGGCGACGAGGTCCTTGATGCCGATGGGCACGCCGGCAAGCAGGCCGGGGTCTTCGCCGGCCGCGATCTTGGCGTCTACGGCGGCGGCCGCCTTGCGTGCAACATCGGGGGTCGGCGTGCAGAACGCGTGGATGTACGGTTCGAGGATTTCCATGCGCTGCAGAACCGCTTCCGTGATCTCGATAGCCGAGAGCGTCTTGTCCTTGACACGCGCCGCGACGGTGCCGGCGTCCATGCGGCAGATCTCGTTGTCAGCGCTCATGGGTTTCCTCCTACGGGTGAAAGAGCGAAATGGCAGGCCGCGAAATGGCTCGGGCCAACGGCGCGAAGCGGCGGCATTGTGGTGGCGCAGAGATCGGTACTCTTGGGACAACGTCCGTAAAAGCGGCACGCGTTCGGGTCCGGATCGATGGGACTCGTTGGACTGCCGTCGAGGCGTGGCCGCGCTTCGCGCCGCCGCGCCGGATCGGGGATCGCGGCAACCAACGCCCGCGTATAAGGGTGACGCGGCGCGGTGAAGAGGGCCTCCACCGGCGCGATCTCGACAATCTTTCCGAGGTACATGACGACAACGCGCGCACACAGCAGCCGCACCACGTTGAGGTCATGCGACACGAACAGGTAGCTCATCTTCAACCGATCGCGGAGATCGGCCAGCAGCCGGAGGATCACGGCCTGGACCGACACATCGAGCGCCGATGTCGGTTCGTCCAGGATCAAGAGCGAAGGCTCGACCGCGACGGCGCGTGCGATCCCGACGCGCGCGCGCTGCCCGCCGGACAATTGATGCGGATAGCGCTGGAGTAATTCCTCGGGCAGTCCGACCAGCCCGGCCGTCGCGCGGACGCGCCTTTCGATCTCGTCGGCGTTGCGCATGTCGAGCAGGCGCTTCAGCGGGTCGGCGATCGCCTGGAACACCCGGAAGGATGGATTGAGGCTTTCGGTGGCATCCTGGAAGACGATCTGGATCCGCCGCCGGCCGGGCGAGGACGTAAACCGCGCCTGTGACATCGCGGTGATATCTTCGCCGCCGAGCAGGATCTGTCCCGTGGTGGGATCGATCAGCCGGCCGAGAAGGCGCACCATAGTGGACTTGCCGCAGCCGGATTCGCCGACCAGGCCGACACTTTCTCCGGCGCCGATGGTCAGACTGACATCATCGACGGCGTGAAGTTTGGCACCCCGCGCCGCCCGCTTGATCGGGTAGAATTTGGTCAGCGACCTGGCTTCGAGCAGCGGCGCCATCACAGTGGAAACCTGCAGCGCACGACATGCGCCGGCGACAATTCGGTCCAGGGAAGCTCCTGCTCGTCGCAGATCGGCTGGCGCCGCTCGCATCGTCCGCTGAAGCGGCATGGCGGCAGCTCACTGCGCAAATCGGGCAACTGGCCGGGGATCGAGTTGAGGCTCTCGATGCGGCTTTCCGGGACGGGCGTGGCGGCGAGCAATTGGCGCGTATAGGGATGAGCCGGATGATCGAGCAGCGTCTCCGTCTCGGCGATCTCGACCACATGCCCCGCATGCATGACGGCGATCCGGTCGCAATATTCGCCGGCGAGGCCGAGATCGTGTGTGATCAGCAGCGTCGACATCCGCGCGCTGCGGCTCATGTCCCTGATCAGGTCCATGATGACAGCCTGGGTCGTGACATCGAGGCCCGTCGTCGGCTCATCCGCAATCAACACCGACGGACTGCAGGCAAGCGCCATCGCGATCATCACGCGCTGGCACATGCCGCCCGAAAGTTCGAAGGGATAGGCTTCCGCCCGGCGTTCGGGATCGGGGATGCGAACCCGCGCCAGCGCCGCGATGGCCGCCTGCTTCAGATCGCGGCTCGGCAAGTTGGCGTGCTCGCGCAGCACGTCCTCGATCTGCTTTCCGACCCTCCGGATCGGGTGCAGCGCCGTGCGCGGGCTTTGGAAGATCATGGCCATTTCGCGCCCGCGCAGTTCGCGCATCGCTTCCGGCCGCGCTGTCAGGAGATCGATGCCACCCATCGTGATGCGGCCGCTCTTGATCTCGGCCGCCTCATCGTTGAGCGCCATGACGGTATAGGCGGTGACGGATTTGCCCGATCCACTTTCACCGACCACGCCCAGGATCTCGCCACGCGCGACGGAGAGGGTGACGCCTTCCAGTGCCCGCACCACGCCATGACGGGTGCGAAACTCCACCGACAGATTGTCGATCTCGAGCTGCGCCATCACACGCGCCTCCTCGGATCGAGAAGATCGCGCAGGCCGTCGCCCAGCATGTTGAAGCAGAACACCGCGAGCACCAGGGCGGCACCCGGGAACATGAAAGCCCACCATTCGCCTGAAATGATGAAGCTCGCGCCTTCGGACACCATGATGCCCCATTCCGGCGTCGGCGGTCGAACGCCGAGTCCAATGAATGACAGGCCGGCGGCGTTCAGGATTGCCCATCCCATGTTCAGCGAAGCCTGCACCATCATGGGCGGCAGGATGTTGGGGATAATGTGGTTCAAGAGAACCCGCAGCGGCCCATTGCCTCCCATGCGCGCCGCCTCGACATAACCGAGATCGCGCCGCACGTTCACCTCGGCGCGTGCGAACCGGCAGTAGAACGGCAGGTTGATGATCATCGTTGCGATGATGATGTTGGCCACGCTGTTGCCGAGCGCGACCACGATGCCCATCGCGAGCACGAACAGCGGGAAGGCCATAATGGTGTCCATGGCACGGCCGACGATGCGGTCGGTCCGGCCGCCGAAGTAACCGGCGAGCGAGCCCAGCGCCAAGCCGACGACGAACGACAGAGCCACGGCGGAAATCGCCATGCCGAGGTCCAGACGCGCCGCCACGATGACGCGACTGAGGATGTCGCGGCCGAGCGCATCAGTCCCGAAGGGATGAAGGGCGCTGGGCGGCGCCAGCTTGGTCGTGGCGGAGGTGGTCAGTGGATCGAACGGCGCGATGGAAGGCCCGAAAATGGCGCAAAGCGCGAGCAGCGCGAGGATGATGGCGGCCGCGAGCGTCAGCCGGTTCTCGCCGAAGGCATATCCGGTGTTGCGGGCGAGCGCGACAAGGCTCATGGCGTTAACCCTCGAACCGGACGCGTGGATCGATGAGGGCCGCAAAGATGTCGACCGCGAGATTCAGCAGCACGTAAAGCATCGCCATCATCAGGACGAAGCCCTGGACGGCGGCATAGTCGGAGGCGATCACGGCCGAAACGGCATAGGCGCCGACGCCCTGCCAGCCGAACACCTGTTCGATGAGGACGTTGGAGCCCAGCAGGAAGGAGAACACCATGCCGAGAACGCTGCTGACCGGCAGCAGGACGTTGCGGAACGCGTAGGTGATCAGGATCTTGCCGACCGGCAATCCGCTTGCGCGCGCCGTTCGGACGAAGTCGCTGCTGAGAGCTTCAAGCATCGCGGCGCGGGTGATGCGGGCGATGGGGGCCAGCGCAAAAAGACCGAGCGAGATCGCCGGCAAAGCCAGTTGGGACAGTGTCGCTCGGAACACGACCCAATCGCCCGCGATGAGAGCGTCGACCGTGTAGGCTCCGGTGACGTGCGGCGGCGGCGAGAAGGCAATCTCGTTCAGACGGCCGAGTGGCTGGGGAGCCCATCCGAGCAGGAAGTAGAATATATAGACGAGAAGCAGACCGACGAAGAAGGTCGGGAAGGCCGCGCTGACGGTGACCAAAGCGCGGCAGGCGTGATCGACAGGTCCGTTGACGCGCGTCGCCGCCCACACGCCGAGGGGCAGCGCAAGGCCCACCGCGAACAGAAGAGCGAACGCTGACAATTCCAGCGACGCCGGAAGCCGTTCTATGAGGTCGGTCAGGACCGGTTGGCCCGTTGTCAGCGAATGGCCGAGATTGCCGTGCAGGAGTTCGTTGACGTAGTGCAGGAACTGCTCGGGAAGCGGGCGATCCAAACCCAGCGTGGTTCGGATATTGGCGATCGAGGCGGCGTTCGCCGCCGGCCCGGCGAAGAATGCCGCCGGATCGCCTGGTAGTGCGTGGGATATGAAAAAGGTGAGAACGATGACGCCCAACAGGCTGGGCACGGTTCCCAAGAGGCGTTTCCAGACGAAACTCATCAGCGGTTCGCCCTGCTGTCAGGATCGATCTGCAGCCAGACGAATTGGCATGCATCTCATTCATGTCCCGATCGTAGCAAGCGCTGTGCCATCTCCTTTGGGGCAGCCGTCAAAGGACGGGGCCGCTGCAACACGCTGCGCAACAGGCGTTTCATGATTCCGGAGACGATCGCCGCATCCAAAAAAACGGAAACGATTAGCAGGCTGCTGCCGCTCTTCGCGTCACATGCATGAAATTCATGCGCTCTGAGCCTGGTCTTTCGCCTCAGTGAACTTTGCGCCTCAGTGGACTTGCGGCGTGTTGACCCAGATGATCCGCGCCTCGTCCGGTCCGACGTTGCGATAGCTGTTGGTCAGATAGGCCTTGAAGAAGAAGGAATCGCCCGGCTTCATCAGGTAGGTCGTGTCATCGATGGTCAACTCGATGGTTCCGGACACGAGGTAGCCGACCGCTTCGCCTTGATGCGTGATGAGGTCGACCTTCTCGCCACCTGGGGCCACCACATGAACATTCGCCTCGAGCAGGTTGCCGGCCGCGACCGGGACCAGTCGCTCATAGGTTACGCCGGTGCCGCCGCGGAGCGCGTCGACAGGCACTTTCAGTCGCTCCTCCGGCTTTTGCACCAGCTTGTACTCATCGATCCTCAGGCCGAAGAACGACGCCATATCGCGATCCAAGGCGTGGACCATCTTGTTGAGCATCGGCAGCGACGGCATGACCTTGCCGGCTTCGATCTTGGAAATCATGCTTTCGTCGCAGCCGACGGCCTGGGCCAGGTCTCTCATGCGCAGTCCTTTGGAAAACCGCGCGCGTCTGAGGCGGGCGCCAACTTTCAAAGTACCGTTTTCGGAGCTCACAGCGGCATTTCCCGGAAAAATATGGGGTAGATTCCGTAGTGTATGCACAAAAATCACGTGACTGACCAGCATGTCGGAGCCAGGCGTCGATAGAGCGCACCGCGGCTCCAACGAAGCCGCTCATTTTTTGCTGATCTCGGTTTATGCCGGTCCCACTATTTCCTACGCGAAACTACGATTGCACTAAACCGCTACGCGGTAGGCGCCCGCGGAAAGGGGAATAGCAAGGACGCAATGAGTCGAGCTTGCTGAGCGCGGTTTGCTCGATGTCCGCTTAGCCCCCAACAGCGGCACGAAAGCTTTGGTCCGGTGTGGGCCAGAAGGCAGCCGTGAGCAGCTGCGATAGCTAGCGCCGCGGCGTCCTTCCGCGTATGCGGTCGAAGCCCTGCTTGATCGCGGCG
>Ga0137390_10002605_pt1 | contig 14417 bp, 11 predicted proteins | sample 15con2h24AmetaG_FD_104937 | JGI IMG/M metagenome (GOLD analysis project Ga0137390, IMG submission 104937) | Vadose zone soil microbial communities from Angelo Coast Range Reserve, California, USA - 15con2h2.4A metaG | ecosystem: Environmental > Terrestrial > Soil > Vadose zone > Saprolite... | reverse complement strand
CCCGTCATCGCCCACAAGGACGTGGGCTGCGTCGTCGCCGGCGAGTTCCCGAAGCTGGAAGCGTGCTTCACGCCCGCGGCATCGGTGGGCAAGGCCCAGGTCCAGTTCCGCGCCGACGAGAAGGGGCCCTGGTACTACGTGGACATGAAGGAAGAGGGAGGCTGCCGGGCGGCGGTCCTCCCCAAGCCCAAGAAGGACATCGCCACGTTCCACTACTTCATCGAAGTCGTGGACCGCTCCTTCACCGCGGTGCAGCAGCCCGCTAGCGCCCCCAGCCAGTCCTATGCGCCGCGCGTGGTCGCTAACCGTCGGGACTGCGGGCAGGGAATGATGATGGCCACCAGCACCCCGACGGGCTCGGTCATCATGGGCGTGGCCCGTGACGCCGGCGGCCGAGTGCTGCAGGCGGCGGCCGCGAACTCCGCGGAGGCGACCGCGTCGATCAGCGGCTTCAGCGCGGACGGGGTGACGATGGCGAGCACGGGGGCGGCCCCGGGCAGCGCCGGCGCCGGATCCTCGAGCACCGCGCAGTCGGCGGGCGGCCTCGGCACCAAGACGCTGTTGATCGCCGGCGGCGTGGTCGGGGCGGGGGCACTGGTCGCGGTGGCGGCCAGCGGAGGGGGCGGCGGCTCGGGGAGCAGCGGGTCGTCGGGATCGGGCGGGGGCGGCGGCGGCTCCACCGCCCCCGGAGGTGGGACGACGGCCGCCACGCTCAGCGGCCACTGGGTCGGCACGGCCGCGAACGGCGGCGGCCTGACCGCGATGTTGTCCGGCGAGGGGGTGACCTGCACGTACAACTGGGATACCACGTCCGACTTCGTGCAATCGGGCTCGACTTTCAACGGCAGCGTCACGGCCGTGGCCCGGGGAATCAGCTGCTCCATCCCTCTTCCCCCCGAGGTCACCGCCGTGTTCAATGGAACCGCAGGCACGGCGGCCGTGAGCGGAACCGCCAACGCGGGATCGTTTGCGTTCGGGGCCGAGATGCTGGCCTTCACCGGGACCTACACGGCCTCGCGGCTCGACGCCACCGCGACCATTTCGATGGAGGGCTTCACGATCACCTACGTCTTGAGGGAGACCAAGCAATGACCGGGGTTTGACCTCCACGCGTATTGGCCGGGAGGATCTTTGAAGTTGGGCCGCGCGGTCCTACACTGCCGGACGTGGCGGCACCGGCGCCGAAGCTGGAGGCGGGCGAAGTGACGCGCCTCCTCCAGGCGTGGCGCAACGGCGACGACCTCGCACGGGATCGGCTCATTCCGCTCGTCTACCAGGAGCTCCGGCGGCGCGCGGCCGGCTACCTGCGGCGAGAACGGCGCGGGCACACTCTCCGTCCGACCGACCTCGTCCACGAGACCTACCTGCGCCTGTGCGCCCAGAACCCGGCCTGGCAGAACAGGGAGCAGCTCTTCGGGGTGGCCTCGCGGTTGATGCGGCGGATCCTCGTCGACCACGCCCGGGCCCGCGCGGCGGCCAAGCGGGGGGGCATCCGCGTGACCCTCGTGGAAGGGCTCGCCGCGGGGGCGCCGGCGCCGCCCGACCTCCTCGATCTCGACGAAGCGCTCAACGAGCTGGCCGCGCTCGACGAGCGCCAGGCCCACCTGGTCGAGCTGCGCTTCTTCGGCGGCCTCAGCATCGAAGAGACGGCGCGCGCCCTCGACGTCTCCGTGGCCACCGCCAACCGGGACTGGGTCACGGCCAAGGCGTGGCTGTTCCGCCGCCTGAAGCAGAAGGCCCGCGGCGTCTGATAACGTGGGCCTCCCACGAAGGAGGTCGCGGATGCCCTTCCTGCTCGCCCTGTTCGTCCTCCTGGCCGTGCGGGTGTCCCCCCTGGCCGCGGCGGAGGTCAAGCCGCCCGATCCCGCCTCGCGCCTCCAGGGCTTCGACGCCTACATGGAGAAGCTGGTCAAGGACTGGAACGTGCCCGGCATCGGCGTCACGGTGGTGGCCAAGGACAAGGTGATCCTCGCCAAGGGCTATGGCTACCGCGACTACGGGAAGAAGCTGCCCTTCACCGCGCGCACGGTGGTGCCGATCGCCTCCAACACGAAGCTCTTCACCGCCACCGCGGCCGGGCTGCTGGTGGAGGACGGGAAGCTCGAATGGGACAAGCCGGTGCGTGACTTCGTGCCGTCCATCCAGTTCTACAACGACGCCCTGAGCGCGACGGTCAGCATCCGCGACATGCTCTCCCACCGCACCGGGATCACGCGGCACGACACGATCTGGTACAAATCGGACTTCTCGCGCAAGGAGCTCTTCGAGCGGCTCAAGTACCTGGAGCCGACCCAGCCCTTCCGTCAGACCTTCCTCTACAACAACATGATGTACGCGGCCGCGGGGTACGTCGTGGAGCTGCTCTCCGGGCGCAAATGGGAGGACTTCCTGCGCGCGCGCGTGCTCGACCCGCTGGGCATGACGAGCACCGTCTTCTCCATCGCCGACCTCGAGAAGGCACCGGAGCACGGAGTCCCCTACACCGAGCGGCGCGACTCGTTCGATCTCTACTCGATCCCGTACTACAGCGAAGCGGAAGGCGTCGGCCCCGCCGGCTCGATGAACTCGAACCTGGAGGACATGTCGCGCTGGGTCATCGCGCAGCTCGGCGAAGGGCGGTTCGAGGGGAAGCAGGTCATCCCGACTGCCGTCATCAAGGCCACCATGGCCCCCGCGCTGGCCATGCCGAATGCCGCCCTGGAGGCGCGCGGCTTCGGCGAGTTGCTCAACGCCGCCTACGGGACGGGCCGCTGGACGGCCTCCTACCGCGGGCACCTCGTCTCCTACCACGGCGGCGACATCAACGGGTTCCACTCCCAGGTCGGGGTGATGCCGTACGACGGGATCGGCGTGGTGGTGCTCGTGATCGGCGACCATGCGGCTCCGCTCTACAACGTCGTCTCCTACAACGTGTACGAGCGGATGCTCGGCCTGGACCAGACGCCCTGGAGCGAGCGTCAGCTCGCCATACGCCTGAAGGGCAAGGAGGCGGGCAAGCAGGCGCGCGCGAAGGCCGGCGCCGGCCGCGTCACGGGTACGAGGCCGTCGCACCCGCTCGACGACTACACGGGCGAGTTCGAGCACCCCGCCTACGGCGTGATGACGATCGCGAGGAAGGACGAGGGGCTCCTCTTCGACTTCCACAAGATCAAGCTGCCCCTCGCCCACTTCCACTACGACCGCTTCGACACCCCCGACGACGAACAGGACGGCCAGTGGTCCGTGAACTTCGGCACCAGCCCGCAAGGGGAGATCGACCGCGCGCTCGTCTCGCTCGACGAGGCGGAGGTGGTGTTCCAGCGCCGCGTCCCACGCGAGCTGAGCCTGCCCGACACGCTGCGTCCCTACGCGGGCACGTACACCTCCCCCACCGGCGCGAAGTTCCAGGTCGTGCTGCGCGAAGGCGGCGGCCTGGGCGTGGTCTTCCCGGGTCAGCCCTTCCAGGCGCTGGTGCCATGGAAGCCGCGGCGGTTCCGTCTCAAGGAGTTCTCGGACGTCACCGTCGAGTTCGTGGTCGGGCCCGACGGCAAGGTCACGGCCCTGAAGCAGGTCGATCCGTCCGGCGAGTTCGTCTCCCTCCGGCAGTAAGGGCGTTCCCCGCCGTCCGCCCGCCTGTGAGCACCCGCACAGGAGGGTATCGTCGTTGTTTGTATAGTTGCGGCTCTCCCTCCCAAGAAAGACTGGGAGGGGTGCGCATGGCGACGCAGACCGAGCCGCGGACCACGACGGCAGGGAGCGGGCGATCGACGCTCGCGGACACGCGGCGGGCGGTAGAGGAGGCGGTCCGGGCGTCCCTCAAGTCGCTGTCCGGAGGCGCGCCCAGCTTCGGGCTGCTCTTCGTCGCGCCGCGTCACGATCTCGGCGTGGCCCTCGGCGTCGCCGAGCGTTGCGCGCCGGGGACGACCTTCCTGGGCTGCACCACCGCCGGGGAGATCACGGAGCGCGGCCTCACCCGTGGAGGAGTGGCCGCGCTCGTCGTGTCCAGTCCCGACACCGCGATCGAGCTGCGCACGGAGACGGGCGTGAAGGCGGACCCGGCCGGTGCCGCGCGGCGCCTCTGCGACGGGTTCGCCGCGGCCGCGAAGGCGGCGGCGGTCCGCGGGCTGACCCACTCCACGACGATCGTGCTGGCCGACGGCCTCAATGGCGTGGGCGAAGAGCTGGTCAATCAGATCATGGCCGCCACGCGTCCCTTCCAGCAGGTCGTGGGCGGCGCCGCCGGCGACGACGGCGCGTTCAAGGCCACGACCGTCGGCGGCGGCACGCAGGCTCACCGGGACGGCGCGGCCGTCCTCCACACGTTCTCGCGCACGCCGTGGGGTGTCGGCGTCGACCACGGCCTCAAGGCCACCACACGTCCGATGCGCGTGACCCGCGCCACCCGCAACGTGGTCTACGAGCTGGACGGGCGTCCGGCCTTCGACGTGTATCGCGAGTATGCGGCGACGAAGGGCGTTTCTCTCCAGCCCGAAAGCGCGGGAGCGTTCCTGATCGGCAACGAGCTCGGCCTCCTCGTCTTCGACGAAATCAAGCGCGCCCGCGCTCCCCTCTCCGTCGGTGCCGACGGCTCGCTCTCCTGCGCCGCGGACATCCCGGAGGGCGCGCAGGTCGCGATCCTGGACGGCGAGCCGGACAGCATGGTCTCGGCCGCGCACCGGGCGGCGGAAGAGGCGAGTCGCAACCTGCGCGGGGCACGGGCCTCCGCCGTGCTGCTCTTCGACTGTGTCTGCCGCGGCATGATCCTCGACCGCGCCTTCGCCAGGGAGATCGAGGCGGTTCAGACCGTCTTCCCGGACGTGCCCGTCGCCGGGCTCCTCACCTACGGCGAGATCGCGCGCTTCAAGGGCCGCCTCGAGGGCTGGCACAACACGACGGCGGTGGTGGTGGCGATCCCGGCCTGACCCTCCGGCCCTCCGCCCAGGCGGCGCCGGCCTGGTCGAGGCTCTCGCCGAACGTCGCGAGGAACGCGTGATCCCCCGGCGATCCAGAGTCTCCGGACGCGCGGAAGAACTCGGCCACGCGCGAGACGCCGTACGTCTTGATGAGGAAGGCCACGAACGATCCGGCGATGGGATAGGAGGTCTCGGGCTCCATGCTCTCGAAGCGGGCGGCGAGCACGGAGACCTTCTGCTGCCGCAGGGCCGCCGGCAGACGCACGCGGCCCAGGGCCTGGCCCCGCCACTTCGACCCGCTCAGCGCCACCGCCAGCCCTTCCTGGAAGAAGGGGCCGGGGTCGCCGAGCTGCGCGGCCACCAGGTGGACGATCTCGTGGAGAGGGCATTCGCGGCGAACGGTGTGGATCTGGCGCAGGCTTCCGAGCGTCACGCCGCTCGCGTACTCTCCGACGCTCGCCGCGACTTCCTGCGGCGTCCCGTAGCGGAAGTACTCGGCGCGGCCGGCCAGCTCCTGCCCCAGGAGCCGCTGGACCTTCCACAGCGAGCGCTCGACCTCGTGCACGTCGATTCTTTCGCCGTTCCGGCTGTAGAAGAGGAAATGCGGCGTCTGGGCCGCGAGCTGGAATCCACGCGGCGGCTGGGCCCACACGGGGGCCGTTGCGAGCATCCCGCACAGGAGCCCGCCCCCCACCTGCAAGGTCGTCGGCACGATGAACCCCTCTCTTCGGGTCCAGGGAGGGATGCTGGGGGCTGCGCGCTGTCCGTCGAGGAGCCTAGTGACGCACCGGCCTTCCCGGAGACGGACGAGCGCGAGACGAGTGGGGGGTTGGGAGTGTGACCATCTCAACTCTCCGCTTCTCCCGCCGAATCCACTCCCAGTGGTCGGCGGGCAGCTCTTACGACAATTTGGACCCGAGGACCGGAACCATAGCCCCGAGCCGTCCCGGGAGTCAAGCGCAAACGGCCGTGTGCGCTACTTCAGCTCGCGGATGCGGACGTTGCGGAGGGAGAGCGACCCTTCGTGGTCACCCTGGATCGCGATGTACCCCTTCTTGGCGCGGCCGTAGTTGGGCCAGTCCTTGAACTTGCTCGCCTTGACCTTGGCCTCCCAGTCCGGGCTCCAGAGCTCGTACTCGACCACCTTCTTGCCGTTGAGCCAGTGCTCGACGTGCGGTCCGCGCGCCACGATGCGGGACGAGTTCCATTCCCCCGCGGGCTTCACGACGCCGGCGGGCGGCGGATAGAGCGCGTAGGCGGAGCCGGCCGAGGTCAGGCGGTTCTTGCCGTCCGGGTGGGCCGCGTCGTCGAGGAGCTGGTACTCCGGCGCGCTCCAGTAGATGTGGTCGTACTCCTCGGTGCCGCGGTAGAACACGCCCGCGTTGCCGCCCGGAGCGAGCTTCCAGTCGAACTCGAGCTCGAAGTCGCCATACTGGTCCTTGGTGACGAGGTCGGTGCTCTTGCCTTCCTTGACGAGCACGCCGTCCACGACCGCCCAGCCCGCGGGGACGTCCGGCGTCTTGTAACCCCGCCATCCGGCCGTGGTCTTCCCGTCGAAGAGCGGCCGCCACTCGCCCGCGCCCTTGACTTCGGCGGCAGGGAGGACAGTGGCGGTGACGGCCATGAGGACAGCCAGACGGACGAGGGCGCGGGCGACGGCTTCTCGGCTCATGTTCTCCTCGCGATAAGGTTCAAGTGAAGATTCTAGTCCCTTGTCCGGGCCACCGGGCGAGGGGACGTCGCGATCAGTAGAGCCGCAGGTTGAGGCGGGAGCTGATGCGCGCGGCCACCGGAGCGTCGGCGGTGCGCGCGGGCTCGTAGCGCCAACGCGAGAGCGCGCTCAGGACGACGTCCTGGTGGGCCTGGCTGAGCGTCGTCTTGAGGAGCGGGTCGTGCACGCGGCCGTCCGTCCCGACCACGGCGTCGAACTCCACCTCGCTCTCCTGGCGGATGCGCCCGGACGGGGCGTGGACGTACGGGCTCACCGAGAGCAGGAGCTTGGGCCAGGTCCTCACCTTCCGCCCCAGCAGGGCCTCGGGCGCCCGGGCCAGCACGTCGGGACTCGCGATCTCCTTCGGCGTCTCCGCCTTCGCGTGGTCGAAGGCCACGCCCTTGGACACGAGGTACGCCTCCGGCGTCATGAGCACGGCGTCCACGCGCGTGGGAAGGTCGCTCGCCGCGGGCGAGAGGCCGGCGAAGAGGAGCTGCACGGTGGGCTGGATGGTCCGGCAGCGCGGCTCGCGCCCTCCGACCGCGGGCCGGCCGATGGTCTCGAGCGTGAAGAGCGCCCCGCCCTTCTGGAATCCGGCACCGCGCACGCGCACGGCCATGTCGCACTCGCCGCTGAGCCGCTGCTTCGCGCCCACGGTGACGCTCTTCTCGTCGGCCTTCGCGCGCAGCACGCGCACGTCGCCCACGTACGGACGCAGCGGATCGGGGCCCGCGGGAACGGCGGACCCGGTCTTGGGACGCCCGCTCTGGCAGCCGGCGAGCAGGAGGACGGCAACGAGGGCGGGGGGAAGCGATCGTTTCAAGGGGCCCTCCTCTGAAGGGGAGAGGATAGGCCGGCCGGACGTGGAGTTCCAATGATCGGGCACACGAGGCCCCCACGCGAGCGAGTGGCACGCGAGTTGCCACCCTGAACAGGTATGGAGGAGAGCCCTTCTCCGGGAGGAGGTGATGGTGCTCAAGTGCATGGTGCTGCTGGCCGAGGACTTCGAGGACACGCGCGACGTCTACGCGTTCTATCTCCGCCTGGAAGGGTTTACCGTTCACGATCTGCCCGATGGGGATTGCGTCCTCTCCCTCGCCATCGAGGCCCAGCCGGACGTGGTCGTCCTGGACCTTGGCTTGCCGGGCATCGATGGCTGCGCCCTCGCCGAAGAACTGCGGGCGCATCCCCAGACCGCCCACATACCGATCGTGGTCCTCTCCGCGCACGCGTACCCGGAGGACGAGCAGCGCGCGCGCGATGCGGGGGCGGCCGCCTTCCTCCGGAAGCCCTGCCTGCCGGCGGACCTGGCGGACACGGTCAAACGTGTGAGCGAGAACTGCAAGAGGGCGTTGCCCGCACCCGCCGGCGGGCCGCCCGCGACGGTCGTCTAGGCGGCATCAAGACGCCGCCTTTTCGCGGATGGGCGTGTCGATGCGATGGTCCTTCGTCTCGCGAACGAAGAGGCCGCCGATGGCCACGGTCATGAGGCAGACCGCGATCGGGTAGATCAGGCCGGCGAAGATCGCGCCTTCTCCGAAGGTCGCGCGCGCCCAGGCCGAAGTGGTGACCGCGGTCGCGATCAGGGGCAGGAACCCCCCGAACCAGCCGTTCCCCAGGTGGTAGGGCAGCGACATCGACGTGTAGCGGATCGAGGTCGGGAACAGCTCGACCAGATAGGCGGCGATCGGACCGTAGACCATCGTCACGTAGGCCATCTGGATGAAGAGGAGCACGACGAGGCCCGCCGCGCTCGCCGGGGAGAGGCGGGTGACGCTGGGCGCCATGGTCGGATTCGCGAGCGCCTTCATGGCCTGGTAGATCGGGACGTAGGTGACCGCGGCGAGCAGGCATCCGCCGAGCATGATCCGCTTGCGGCCGATGCGGTCGGAGAGGGATCCGAACACGACGAAGAGCGGCGTCCCCAGGAAGAGCGCCGCCGCCACCAGCGCGTAGGCCAGGCGCCAATCCAGGTTCAGCGGCTTCTGCAGGAAAGTGAGGGCGTAGAACTGCCCCGTGTACCACACGACGCCCTGGCCCGCCGTCGCCCCGAACAGCGCGAGGAGCACGTACCTGAGGTTCGTGGGATTGCCGAAGCTCTCCTTCAGCGGGTTCTTCGACACGCGGCCCTCGGACTTGAGGCGCGTGAACAAGGGGGACTCGCTCATGCGCAGCCGGATGTAGAGGGACACGCCCAGCAGCACGAACGAGAGCAGGAAGGGGACGCGCCAGCCGAAGGCCTTGAACCGCTCGGGGCCGTACCAGTAGCGGCAGGCGGCGATCACTCCGAGCGAGACGAAGAAACCGAGGGTGGCCGTGGTCTGGATGAAGCTCGTGTAGTAGCCACGGCGGTGGTCGGGCACGTGCTCGGCGACGTAGGTGGCGGCGCCGCCGTACTCGCCGCCCAGGGCCAGGCCCTGGAGGAGGCGCAGGCTCACCAGGATCGCGGGGGCGAGGAGCCCCACCTGCGCGTAGGTCGGCAGGAAGCCGATGAACGCCGTCGAGAGCCCCATCGTCACCATCGTGATGACGAAGGTGTACTTGCGTCCGACGAGGTCGCCCACGCGGCCGAACACGATCGCGCCCAGCGGCCGCACGCCGAACCCGGCGCCGAAGGTGGCCAGGCTGGCCAGGAGCGCGGCGCGCTCGTTGCCGGGTGGGAAGAAGAGCTGGCCGAAGAACACGGCGAGGGTGCCGTAGAGGTAGAAGTCGTACCACTCGAAGAGCGTGCCCAGGCTAGAGGCCAGGATGACGCTGCGGATGGTGGCGGGCGCGGCACTCTCGCGGGCGATCGGCTCGGGGCTGGCCATTCGGAGTGACGCTCCCATACGTCGGGGCGAGCGTCAACCGCCTCGCTACTTGGCCCGGTGCGCCGTGAACTCGGACGTGCGGTCGGAGCCCTCGCGATGCCGCGTGAACTTGATCTCGTCTCCCGCGACCTTGCCCTTGTACGTCATCTTCATGGCGTTGCCCTGCATGCTCATGGTCACGTCGAACGAGAGCTCGTCGCCCTTGACCTTGCCGTCGGTGATCTCCACGTCGCCCTGACGCCCCGACATGGTGCCGGTGAGCTTCTCGCCGGCCGCCTTGAGGTTGAAGGTGACCTCCCGCGTCTGCCCGTCGCGTCCGGGCACCTGCGCCGTCCACTTGCCCGTCATCCCGGCGGGAGCGGCGACGTCCGCGGCGGCCGGGATCGCGGAGGACACGACGGCCGCGGCGAGAACGGCCATGAGGACGGAAAGCCCGAGCTTCATCAGATCTCCTGTTCGTTAGGGATGTAAAGCATTGAGGACTCGTCCCTTCGCAACATAGCACTCGCTGTCCCCGGCTTGGCCACGTGACCGTAAAAAGATGTACGCGAATGGTGAAGGCGACCCGCGCGGGGCTAATATCGTTCGCGGAGCAACTATTGTCGAAACAAGATTCTCTGGGCCGCCTGATCGCGGTGGCGCGCCGGCGCTTGAAGCAGACGGTGGGGCGCCGCGTCGCCCATCATGGCCTCAGCGCGCAGCAGTTCTGGGTCCTCGTCTATCTCGCGGAGGCGGACGCGCCCGCCCTGTTCAGCGTCTGCGATGCCCTGCGCATGGATCCTCCCACCGCGTCCCGGATCGTGGCCGCCCTCACGCGCCGCGGCCTGGTGCGTTCCACGGCGGATCCCACCGACCGCCGCCGCGCGCGGCTCAAGCTGACCCTCCCCGGCCGGACCCTCGCGCGCGTGCTGCATCCGCTGGCCCTGGAGTTCCGGGCGGCCGTCGAGCGCGACCTCTCGCGGCGCGAAGCCGTCGAGCTGCGCCGCCTCCTGGAGAAGGTCATTGCCGGCATCGACCGCTACGAAGCCGAAGGGGTCGCGTCATGAAGCGCCGCGTCCTCCTCGCCCTCGTCGCCGTCTCTGCCGCCGGTGGGTGCGCGCGCGCCGCCACCGCCCAGCGCACGGGAGGGGCGGCGGCCGTGCCCGTGACGGTGGCGGCGGCCCGGCTGACCAGCGTGGCCGACCGCCTCGACGCCGTCGCTTCCGTCGAAGCGTACGAGACCGTTTCCCTGAAGGCGCAGGCGGGCGGCCAGATCGTGGGCGTGCGCTTCGCCGAGGGCCGCGACGTGCGCGCGGGCGACCTCCTGTTCCAGATCGACCCACGCCCCTACCGCGCGGCCCTGGCCCAGGCGGAGGCGACCCTCGCCCACGACGAGGCGCAGGCCCAGAAGGCGGCCGCGGACGCCCGCCGCGCCGAGGAGCTGTTCGCGCAGGGCGTGCTGGCCAAGGAGCAGCACGAGCAGCTGGCATCGGCCGCCACGGCCACGCGCGCGACGGTGGCCGCGGACCAGGCCGCCGTCGAGAACGCGCGGCTGAGCCTGGCCTACACGGAGATCCGCGCGCCCATCAGCGGCCGCACGGGCAGCGTGCTCGTGCACGAGGGCAACGTGGTGAAGGCGGTGGACGGAAGCCCGCTCGTCGTCATCAACCGGATCGACCCCATCTACGTCTCGTTCTCGGTGCCGGAGAAGCGGCTGGGCGCGATCCGCGCCGCCCAGTCGCGCCACGTCCTGGGCGTGGAGGCGCTGGTCGCGGGCGAGACGACGGTGCCCGGGGGCACGGTGACCTTCGTCGACAACCAGGTGGACGGGCAAAGCGGGACGATCCGCCTCAAGGCGACGTTCCCCAACAAGGCGGGCCGGCTGTGGCCCGGCCAGTTCGTCACCGCCCGGCTCACCCTGGGCCAGCGCGAGGGCGTGGTGGTGGTCCCCTCCGCCGCCGTACAGACGGGCCAGCAGGGCAGCTACGCGTTCGTGGTGAAGCCGGACCAGACGGTCGAGCAGCGAGCGGTCGTGGCCGAGCCCGCCGGCGAGGAAGGCACGATCGTGGATCGCGGCCTGACCGCGGGCGAGACGGTGGTCGTGGATGGCCAGCTCGGCCTCGTGCCCGGGGCCAGGGTGCAGTCCCGGTCCTCCGCAGGCCGCCCGTGAACATCGCCGAGAATTTCATCCGCCGTCCCGTGGCCACCACCCTGGTGATGGCGGCCATCCTCGTCTTCGGGATGTTCGCGTACGCGCAGCTCCCGGTGAGCGACCTGCCCAACGTCGACTTCCCCACCATCCAGGTCACCGCGAACCTGCCCGGCGCGAACCCCGACACCATGGCGGCGGCGGTGGCCACGCCGCTGGAGCGGCAGTTCTCCACCATCGCCGGCCTGGACAGCATGACCTCGGTGAACGCGCAGGGCCTCAGCAACATCACGCTCCAGTTCAACCTCGCGCGCGACATCGACGCCGCCGCCCAGGACGTGCAGGCCGCGATCGCGAAGGCGGCGCGCCAGCTCCCGCCGGACATGCCCGCCCCGCCCTCGTACCAGAAGGTGAACCCGGCGGATCAGCCCGTCCTCTTCCTGGCCCTGAGCTCGCCCACCCTGCCCCTCTCCAAGGTGGACGAGTACGCGGAGACGCTGCTGGCCCAGCGCATCTCGACGGTCAGCGGCGTGGCCCAGGTCGGGGTGAACGGCTCGCAGAAGTACGCGGTGCGCCTGCAGCTCGACCCGGGAGCCCTGGCCGCGCGCACCCTCGGCATCGACGAGGTCGTCACCGCCGTCCAGAACGCGAACGTCAACCTGCCCACGGGCAGCCTCAACGGCCGTGACCACGCGCTGACCATCCAGGCCAACGGCCAGCTCACGAGCGCCGCCGCCTACGCGCCCCTCGTGGTGGCCTACCGTAACGGCGCGCCCGTGCGTATCAGCGATATCGGTCGTGCCGTGGACGGCGTGGAGAACGACAAGATCGCGAGCTGGTTCAACGGCACGCGCGCGATCGTCCTGACCATCCAGCGCCAGCCGGGTACGAACACGGTCGAGGTGGTGGACGCGGTCAAGGCCCTCCTTCCCTCCTTCCGGTCGCAGATGCCCGCCTCCGTGAAGCTCGACGTGCTCATCGACCGGTCGCAGTCCATCCGCGAGTCGGTGGCGGACGTGAAGTTCACGCTCCTCCTGACCATCGCCCTGGTGGTGATGGTCATCTTCCTCTTCCTGCGCAACCTCTCCGCCACCGTCATCCCCAGCCTGGCCCTGCCCATGTCGATCGTGGGGACGTTCGCGGTGATGGCGCTCCTCGGCTACAGCCTGGACAACCTCTCCCTCATGGCCCTGACCCTGTCCGTCGGCTTCGTGGTGGACGACGCCATCGTCATGCTCGAGAACATCGTCCGCCACATGGAGCAGGGGAAGCGGCCGATGGAGGCGGCCCTGATCGGCTCGCGCGAGATCGGCTTCACGATCGTTTCCATGACCATCTCGCTGGTGGCCGTCTTCCTGCCCGTGCTGTTCATGGGTGGGCTGCTCGGCCGGCTCCTGCACGAGTTCGCGGTGACCATCGCCGCCGCCATCCTCGTCTCCGGGCTGGTGTCGCTGACCCTGACTCCGATGTTGTGCAGCCGGTTCCTGAAGCCGCAACAGGAGCAGCGTCACGGGCGGCTGTATGCGGCCTCCGAGCGCGTCTTCGAGCGCGCGCTCGCCCTCTACGAGCGCACGCTGCAGAGCGTCCTCCGTCATCCGCGGCTGACCCTGGCCGTGTCCGTGGCCCTGCTCGTGGTGACGGGCGTGCTCTTCCACGTCATGCCCACGGGGTTCCTGCCCAGCGACGACCTGGGCCAGATCTTCGCGATCACGGAGGCGCAGCAGGGCATCTCGTTCGAGTCGATGGCGGAGCACCAGCAGGCGGTGGCCCGCATCATCGGGGCCGATCCCAACGTCGAGGCCTACATGTCGACCATCGGGGCCAGCGGGCCCAACGCCACCGCCAACTCCGGCCGCGTCTTCGCGCGCCTCAAGCCGCGCGCGCAGCGCTCGCTCTCCGCGGACGAGGTGATCGAGGAGCTGCGGCCGAAGCTGGCCCAGGTCCCGGGCATCCGCGCCTTCGTGCAGAACCCGCCCCCCATCCGCATCGGCGGCTCGCTCACCAAGAGCCTCTACCAGTTCACCCTGCAGGGGCCGGACACGGACGAGCTGTACCGCATCGCCCCCCAGCTCGAGCAGCGCCTCAAGGCCCTGCCCGGGCTGCAGGACGTGACCACCGACCTGCAGATCCGCAACCCCGAGCTCGACGTCCAGGTGGACCGCGACCGCGCGGTCGCCCTCGGCGTCACCGCGCAGCAGGTGGAAGACGCGCTCTTCACCGCCTTCGGCACCCGCCAGGTGTCCACGATCTACGCGCCCACCGACGAGTACCGGGTGATCATGGAGCTGCGTCCCGAGGACCAGCGCGATTCGGGGGCGCTCTCGAAGCTGTACATCCGCTCCTCCAACGGCAACCTGGTGCCGCTGGAGGTGACGTCGAAGATGGTGCCCGGGGTCGGCGTCACCACCGTCAACCACGTCGGCCAGCTCCCGGCGGTGACGATCTCCTTCAACCTCAAGCCCGGGGTGGCCCTCAGCGAAGCGGTGGAGGCGGTGCAGCGCGAAGCGCGCCAGGTGCTGCCCGCGACCATCACGACCAGCTTCCAGGGCGCAGCGCAGGCCTTCCAGTCGTCATCGAAGGGCCTGGGGGCGCTGCTCCTCCTGGCCGTGCTGGTCATCTACATCGTGCTGGGCATCCTGTACGAGAGCTTCCTCCACCCCCTCACCATCCTCTCCGGCCTGCCCGCCGCGGGCGTGGGGGCGCTCCTCACCCTGATGGCGTTCGGGAAGGCTCTGGACATCTACGCGTTCGTGGGCGTGATCATGCTCGTGGGCATCGTCAAGAAGAACGCGATCATGATGATCGACTTCGCGCTGGAGGCGCAGCGAGTCGAGGGCAAGAGCCCTCTGGAGGCGATCTATAGCGGATGCACGCTG
>Ga0137390_10002596_pt1 | contig 14436 bp, 10 predicted proteins | sample 15con2h24AmetaG_FD_104937 | JGI IMG/M metagenome (GOLD analysis project Ga0137390, IMG submission 104937) | Vadose zone soil microbial communities from Angelo Coast Range Reserve, California, USA - 15con2h2.4A metaG | ecosystem: Environmental > Terrestrial > Soil > Vadose zone > Saprolite... | reverse complement strand
GCCGGTTTCTCCGCCGAACCAAGAGCCTTCCGCACCGCAACAAACGTAGCCGGATCGGAGTAGTCGCCATCAACATAACGCAGCAACGAACTCAGCTTCTCCCACGCCGCCGCATCCAGGCCCCCATGCTGCTCCAGGCTATCCTTCGCCCGAGCCTTCAACTGATCAAGGTTCCACCCAGCCTTCGCCACGCCAATCACCGGGACATCAAGGGTGCCACGCTTGATCATCGCCTGCAGCGCCGGAAAAATCTTCTTATACGCAAGATCGCCAGTCGCACCGAAGAACACCAGCGCATCGGAATGAAGTTGACTCACGCGTTTTCTCCTTCTACCTGCAATCTACTTACCAACCGGCTTCTCGAGATGACCGCCAAACTCATAACGCATCGCAGACAGCAGTTTATTCGAGAAGTCAGCCTGACCGCGCGAACTGAACCGCTCATAAAGCGCCGTAGTCAGCACCGGAGTTGGAACGCCTTCATCGATCCCGGCCTTGATCGTCCAGCGTCCTTCACCCGAATCCGAGACTCTGCCTCCATACTTCGACATCTCCGGATCGCCAACCAACGCAGCCGCAGTCAGATCCAGCAGCCACGAAGCAATCACGCTCCCACGCCGCCAGACCTCAGTCACATCCGGCAGATTGAAGTCGTACTGATAATGTTCCGGATCACGCAGCGGCGTAGTCTCAGCGTCGATCTCAGCCATATGCTTGCCGATATTGGCAGCTTTCAGCACACCAAGCCCCTCTGCGTAAGCCGCCATCATCCCGTACTCAATCCCGTTATGCACCATCTTGACGAAGTGTCCGCCGCCATTCCCGCCACAGTGCAGATACCCTTGCTCTGCGGTCCCACCAACCTTTTCGCGCCCCGGGGTACGCGCGATATCTCCAATCCCCGGAGCGATAGTCTTGAAGATGGGATCAAGATACTCCACCGCCGCATCCGGCCCACCAATCATCATGCAGTAACCCCGCTCCAACCCCCACACCCCTCCGCTGGTCCCCACATCAACATAATGAATTCCTTTTTCAGCAAGCTCCTTCGCGCGGCGAATATCGTCGATGTAATACGAATTTCCGCCATCGATCAGGATGTCGCCGGCTTCAAGATGTGGAGCGATCTCCTGAATCGTCTTCTCCACAACTCCGGCCGGAATCATCAACCAGATCGCGCGCGGCTTCGCCATCTTACTCACCAAATCCTGCAGCGAAGAGGAGCCAGCGATTCCCTTCTCCTTTGCCATGTCCGCAACCACCTTCGGCGACATATCGAACACGATGCACTCGTGACCATGCGCTACCAGCCGCCGAACCATGTTCGCCCCCATCCTACCCAGGCCTACCATTCCAAGTTGCATACTCGCTCCCTCTCAATAGTTCGCTGGTTCATTGACATTGAAAACTTTGGGATTTTTCTCGTGGCGCAGCGCCTGCCCTTACTTGTTTTTTCTATATCTCCTAATCAAATTCGTCGTCGAAGTATCGTGAGCCAGCACAGGCTCTGTCGCACTCTCCAACTCGCCAATGATCCGTTGTGCCAGCACCTTGCCAAGCTCGACACCCCATTGGTCGAACGAGTCGATGCTCCAAATCGTACCCTGCGTAAACACTGCATGTTCGTACAGCGCAATCAGCTTGCCCAGCACCTCAGGCGTGAGCTCATCCGCCAGAATCGTATTCGATGGACGATCACCCTCGAACACCCGATGCGGAACCAGCCAGTCCGGCGTGCCCTCCGCCTTCACCTGCTCCGCCGTCTTGCCAAACGCCAGCGCCTCAGCCTGCGCAAAGACATTCGCCATCAACATGTCGTGGTGTCGCCCCAGCGGATTGAGCGTCTTGTAGAACCCGATGAAATCGCACGGAATCAACCGCGTCCCCTGATGGATCAGTTGATAGAAAGAGTGTTGCCCATTCGTCCCCGGCTCACCCCAGTAGATCGGCCCCGTCTCAGTGGTGACACGCACTCCCTCCAGCGTGACATGCTTGCCGTTGCTCTCCATCGTCAACTGTTGCAGGTACGCCGGAAAGCGCTTCAAATACTGTTCATACGGCAGCACAGCCATCGTCTGCGCATCGAAGAAGTCGGTATACCAGACCGTCAACAGCCCCATCAGCACCGGCAGATTACTCGCGAAGGGAGCGGTGCGGAAGTGTTCATCCATCTGGTGAAACCCATTCAGCATCGCGCGAAAGTGATCTGGTCCGATCGCCACCATGGTCGACAGACCGATCGCCGAATCAATCGAGTAACGTCCACCGACCCAGTCCCAGAACTCAAACATGTTCGCCGTATCGATGCCAAACTTCGCTACCTCTTTAGCATTAGTCGAGATTGCCACGAAGTGCTTTGCAACAGCCTTCTCATCGCCCCCCAATCCGGCCAGCGACCAGTCGCGTGCCGAATGCGCATTCGTCATCGTCTCCAGCGTCGTAAAGGTCTTCGACGCAACCAGAAAAAGCGTCTCTTCAGCATTCAGATCCCGCACCGCCTCCGCAAAGTCAGTTCCATCAACGTTCGAGACAAAGCGAAAGGTAATATCGCGCTGGCTGTAGAATTTCAGCGCCTCATACGCCATCACCGGTCCAAGATCCGAGCCACCAATCCCAATGTTGATGACGTTACGAATCCGCTTGCCCGTGTGCCCCTTCCACGCACCGCTGCGAACACGATCGGCGAACGCGGCCATCTTGTCCAGTACAGTATGCACCGCTGGAACAACATTCTCACCGTGAACAACGATCGACTCGCTCTTCGGCGCTCGCAACGCAACGTGAAGCACAGCACGGTTCTCCGTGATATTGATCTTTTCTCCACGGAACATTGCGTCGATACGCGCCCGCAACCCAGAATCTTCCGCCAACTGAATCAAAAGCTTCAACGTCTCATCCGTGATGCGGTTCTTCGAGTAGTCGAGAAAGATCCCACCTGTCTCAACTGTGAATCGCTCGCCGCGCGAAGGATCTTCCGCAAACATCTGCTTCAACTGCTTTCCTTGAATCTGCTGGGAATGCGCTTCCAGGGCCTTCCACCCCGGGCGCTCACTGAGAGGTATCAACTTCGTCATCTGCTTACTCCTTGTGTCTCTTTGTCCAGCCGAACCAGACTACTATTCCTTCGATTGCAACTAGTGCCATCGGGTTACAAAAAACGTAAGGCGGTTAGCCTTCATGTTTTTTCTCAAAGCTCCGCCTGTTGAAATCGAACCTAAGATGAATTCACCACGAATTCATGACCGCACGTCAGTTTCTTGTTCGCACTGCCATTAGATGCCAAGTTCAGTACGAATGGTGGCAGCAATTGTATCGGCATGATGTCGCATCAATGGTTCGGACTCGGCCTCAATCATGACCCGCGCCAGCGCTTCAGTGCCGGAGTAGCGGATAACGACCCGGCCGGAGTCCGCAAGCTCCGCCTCTGCAGCGCGAATAGCGGCGGCCACAGTCGGGATGCCTTCGAGCGGCTTCTTCTCGCGAACTTTCACATTGACGATGACCTGCGGAAAAACCTTGAGGTCGGCGACCAGTTCCGCCAAAGATCTGCCACTGCGGTGAACGATGTCAAGCAGCAATAACGCGGTAAGCAGCCCGTCGCCCGTCGTGCTCCGCCCCGTGAAGATGATGTGGCCGGACTGTTCACCGCCTAACGCAGCTCCAGTAGCGATCATCTGTTCGAGCACGTACTTATCCCCAACCGCAGCGCGAAGCATCTGAATACCGCTACGCTTCAGCGCCGCCTCGAGCCCCATGTTCGACATCGTTGTAGCAACAACGGTTGAGTTGGTAAGGAGACCTCGGGCCTGCAGGTCGCGCCCAGCCAGCAGAAGAACAGCGTCGCCGTTGACCACACATCCGTTTTCATCCGCAAATAAAGCGCGGTCCGCATCGCCATCTAAGGTAATGCCCATCGAGGCTTGGTGATGTTTTACCTGACCTGCGACGACCTCCGGATGCAGCGCGCCGCAGGCTTCGTTGATATTGCGGCCATCGGGACTGGCGTGCGTGATGATGACCTCGCCACCCAGATCCGCGAAGAGCTGTGGAGCGACAGAAGAGGCGGCTCCGTTCGCGCAATCGATGACAATGCGGCGTCCATCGAGCGAGAGCCCAGGAACAGCGTCGAGCAGAAAGCGAACATACTCAGTGCGGTCGGCCTCGTTGACTTCCGGCGGAATGGCCCGCTGCGGAGCTGTTGTCAAACCGGCGAGTTGGCGGAATATCTCCTCTTCAATGGCGAGTTCCACAGCGTCGGGGAGTTTGTAACCATCCGGACCGAATAACTTCAGGCCGTTGTCCTGCCAGGGATTGTGCGAGGCCGAAATGACAATACCAGCGTCGAAACGGTGCGTATGTGTCAGAAAGGCGATAGCAGGCGTTGTGATGACACCGGCGCTCTCTACCGAAGCTCTCCCGCCGGTGAGGCCCGCCGTGAGAGTAGCGGCGATCCAGTCGCTGGACTCGCGGGTGTCCATGCCGAGCAGAATGCGTGGAGATGGTGTTGTGGCGGCGAGTGTGTGTGCAAGGGCAAGCCCAATCGCATAGACGGTGGGTGCATCTAGAGGCGGCTGGCCGGCGACGGCGCGGATGCCATCGGTTCCAAAGAGCTTCTTCATGAGTTGTTGATCTCCGTTACGTTTGCTTCGTCGATCTTTGTCTGCGTCACTTCGGCTTCAAGTGTGCCATGGGCGAGGCGTGCCCGAATCGTCTGGCCCACTACGGTTGCGGCAGCAGAGCGTAACAGTTTGCCGTCGGCCGCGTAGACGAGAGCGTAACCGCGAGACAATACCGCGAGGGGCGAGAGAGCCCCAAGACCTGCAGAGGCTCGATTCAGGCGCATCTGGCGCGGGTTGATGATCTGAGTCGTAGTGCGGTGCAGGCGTTGATCTGCGCTCTGCAGGCGGCGATGGATGGTGGCAATGCGTGCGGTGATGTCCTGACGACGAAGGCGGTCGATGAGAAAGCCGAGCTGCCGTGCGCGAATGCGCAGGGGGCGCTGCATGGAGGTATCGAGGCGGAGGCGCAGCTCATCGAGGCGCTGGTCCCGGCGGTTGACGGCATCGCGCACGCGGATCAGAACGGACTCCGCGGAAAGACGAGCGTAGCGCTGTCGTGCATGCATCAGATGGAAATGGCCCGCACGCTGCACACGCGCGGCGAGTATCGTGATGCGGTCTTCAACGTGCTCCTGGGCAGCAGTGACCAACTCAGCAGCTGCAGATGGAGTGGCGGCCCGCAGGTCAGCGACAAAGTCCGAAATAGTGAAGTCAGTCTCGTGACCGATGGCGGATACGATAGGAAGCTTAGAGGCTGCAATCGCGCGGGCAAGTCCTTCGTCGTTGAAGCCAGCGAGGTCTTCTAACGACCCGCCGCCACGAGCGAGGATGATGAGATCCACGAGCGACGGGTTCGCGTTGAACCAGCGAATGCCTGCAGCGACAGAGCCCGGACTGGATGCGCCCTGCATCGTCGCGGGATATAGAAGCAGGTTGAGACGAGCATGTCTCCTTCGCACGATGGTGACTATGTCGCGAATCACCGCGCCGGTGGGCGATGTAACGATACCTATGCACTTCGGGAAGGATGGCAGTGGACGTTTTCGCGCCGCATCGAAGAGACCTTCAGCAAGCAGGCGGGCCTTGAGTTGTTCAAAGGCAAGCTGAAGCGTCCCTGCGCCGCGAGGCTCCATCGTCTCGGCGATCAGTTGAAGCTGGCCGCGGCTTTCGTAGATTGAGACCCGTCCTCGAACCAGTACTGCGAGCCCGTCGCCGGGCCGGAACCGCAGGAGGCTGGCTTGGCGGCGGAAGAGGACGACGGGCAATTGTGCCTCGCCGTCCTTTAGCGTGAAGTAAATATGGCCGGAGGGCGCAGGGCGGCAGTTGGAGATCTCGCCCTCGACCCACAGGTCAGCGTAGTCCGTCTCGACATGCTGGCGGATGTCGGTGACCAGTGCGCGAACGCTCCAGATGCGGCGTTCGGTGGTGCCGGACGAGTTCAGAGCCGGCTTACGCTGCGCCTTTTGGGATGGGAAGGGCGATCCCTCGCGAACGGTGGAAGCTCCGGCTGGCTGGCTATCGAACACCGGAGAGATCTCGCTCATATCGACAAAGAGCCCAGTCTGGCTCACCGAATCAGGACCCGGCGAAGGAGGGGAAGCCCTCTTGCCGGCGCGGAGTTTTCCTCGGCGTGCACGGAGGCTGGCCAAGGTCGGCGGCTTGTCTTCACTCTCGGACATACCGCCTGAGTCTAGCATCGTGACGCGGGATTTCAGAGCTAGCGGCGGAGGCGGCCAATCGCCCAAAGAAGGAGGCTCAGCAACACGCTGATAAGGATAGAGGTCGCCAGAGGAAAGGAGACGGACCATCCCCGTCTGCGCCAGTTGAAGTCGCCGGGAAGACGGCCGAGAGGCAGATTAAGGCGATTGAGCCCCAGGATCACGACGCCGACAACTACCAGGAGCAGACCAAGAAAAACGAGGGTGCGGCCGAGGTCAGGCATACTGCAATATCCTGCTAGCTAGTAGCCAGCAAAGCCGCTGCTTCACGAAGAAGCTCTGCTGGCTGACATGGTTTGGTCAGCACGCCCAGGGGGCGGGAGAGCTTACGGGCCTGCTCACGAACACTCTTCAGGTTGGAGTAGAAACCCGTTAGCACGAGGATGCGGCACGACGGCAACTCGCGCGTGATGTCCTCAACCAGAGACAGGCCGTCGCGGGCAGGCATCGTGACATCGCAGAGGAGAAGGTGGGGCGCAAATTCCCGGGAATATTCCAGCGCTTCATCGGCGGAGTAAGCCGCCTTCGCTGCAAAACCGTTCTTCTCGAATATGAGAGTCAGGGTATCGGCGACCAGACGATCATCATCAACTATCAGAACTCGTTGCACGGTCTCCCCTCTCTCGAATTCATTTTAGCGTGATTGCCAACACATCCAGTGAAGTCAGCTTAGGCCTGAAAAAGTATCTTTGTCGAATGAAAATTCGATGTTTTCACCAGTAGAAAATAGACCCCGCCGATTCGACAATGTTGCGGAGGCGCTGCGTAGCCCCTAGCGGCATTCGTAAACCTGGTTCTTGCTGAGAGTGGTCATACCCTGCTGTGTCTTCGATAGACGCAGCAGGCTTCGAAAGGTCGGCGCACCCTCTGGTAAGGTTGACAAAGATCGCTACTTTGACAGGATAAAGGATTTCTCGTGCACGTCGCGGCATTTATTGGCGGACTGTTCTGCACCCTGGGGGTGGCGCTTGACGCGTTTCAAACCATCATTCTGCCTCGTCGCCCGACCGGTCGCTTTCAGCTCACACGTATCTTCCTCATCGCCACCTGGGGGCCCTGGGTCGTGATGGCCGAGCGCGCCCCCAACAAGAAGGTGCGCGAGCAGATCTACAGCGTTTATGGCCCGCTCTCGCTTCTGTTGCTCCTGTTGCTGTGGGCGCTGCTGCTCATCAGCGGCTTCGCGCTGTTTTATTTCTCGGCGGGCTCCCCGCTTGGCGACGCAATGATGCAACATAGCGCCAGTACGTGGGCGCAGTTCGGAACCGACCTGTATGTCAGCGGCACAACATTGTTTACGCTGGGCCTGGGCGACGTCGTGCCCCACAGCCGATTCGCACGCGCGATCATTGTCTTCGAGTCCGGCGTTGGCCTCGGATTCGTCGCACTGGTCATTGGCTATCTGCCGGTGCTGTATCAGGCGTTTTCGCGTCGCGAGGTCAGCGTGGCACTGCTCGACTCGCGCGCCGGCTCGCCGCCAAACGCTGCGGAACTGCTCCGGCGTCACGCCTTTGAGGGCGGAAAGGAGGCCCTGACCGCGCTGCTGGCGGAGTGGGAGCGCTGGTCCGCCGAAATTCTCGAATCGCATATCTCCTACCCCATTCTTTGCTACTACCGCTCGCAGCACGACAGCCAGAGCTGGCTCTCGGCGCTGGTATCGATACTCGACACCTGCGCGCTGCGGATCTCGTTGGTCGAGGGCATGCCCTCTCGGCAGGCGCAATTGACCTTCGTGATGGCACGGCACGCGCTGGTGGATATCGGTCAGGTCTTCGGTGTCCAGGAGCGCAAGTCGTGGCAGCAGCAACCACAGGTCGATCGGCTGCCGTCGACGGACTTCTACCATCTATGCGAGGCCCTTGGCGAACACAAGTTACGGCTGTGTGGCGACCCCGCCGCGGCGAAGCGCCTGAACACCATCCGTGCGCTTTACGAGCCCCATGCCCTGGCTCTCTCCGACTATCTGAGAATGCCTCTGCCGGTCTGGGTTGCGCCTCCTAAAGTGAACGATCAATGGAGCCTTCTGACGAAGCTGCGAACCGACGCGGAACTGGCCCTGAAGATACGCGGCGATCGTTCGGTCTCCTATGACGACGATTAATGCGACTCTCTCTCCTCTCTTTTCCAGGGGTACCCCCCCTCCCCCCCCGGCGGGGTATCTTGGGCGTAAAATACTTCCATTCATAGACTTACGGGGACTACCTCCCTGCAAAATATTCATAACAAATGGGTTGCGCGCAAAATACTTCTTATCAATAAGTTAGCCCCCGGAGAGTATCCGAGGCTTCCTTGTTTTTCGATCTATATCCAGTATAGCGGATTGGGTGGAACTAACATGCCACGCGTATGCTGTTGGCTGGTAAGGGGTTAAGTGGTTTGGGGGCTTGACATGCGATTTTTGGGCAGAAATGGCAAATAAAAAACAAGAGCAAAGACAACGACAATGAAATCAGTCGCTTCGCGGGGATGCGGTTAAGTGGGGTGCAAGCAAAGAAGCGGATTTCTCCGCTGCGCTGCTCACGATGAGACTGTGAGCAGCTTCGGTCGAAATGACGGGTTCGTTTGGATGGTCTGGAGAAGAGCAACAAACCACGGTTGCTATTGACCGCCGGGGCCTGCGGGGGCCGGGTTCAGCTTCTGCGCGGCCATCATCCCGGCAGGGCCCTTGGGGTCCTTGTCCTTGAGTTGTGCGTAGATCTTCTTGGCCAGCTCAGGCTTGCCCTGCGACTCGTAGAGCTCTGCGAGCTGCAGCTGCGCCAGGCCCGCAGGCACAGTGGTGGTCGGCTTTGCGGTAAGTTCGTTGTAGAGCTCGATGGCCTGCGAATCGCGGCCAGTCTGGCGGTAGAGCTGTGCGAGCGAGAGCCTTGCCAGCGCGGCGAGATCGCCGTTCCAGCCGGCCGCCACCTGCTTCAGCGTGCTCTCGGCGGGTGCGTTCTGCCCTTGTTCCATATAGGTCAGCCCGGCAAAGTAGCGCGCTGTCTTGCCGTCGGGAGTCATGCCGTACTTGTCGGCGACGCCCACAAAGAGATTATTGGCGGCCTTGGCGCGCTCCGCGACGGACGGGTAGGTCTTGACGCCGGGGGGCACCGGCTGGCCGGGGGCCGCGAGCGGGGTCTGGTAGGCCTGCATGGCTGCTCCGAAGGCGACCGAAGCCTGCGATGCCCGGCTGTTATAGATGAGCACGCCGCAGACGACGAACAGGATCGCCGCCAGCACGGTGGAGCTGGTGACGATGACCGAACGGCGGTTTTCGCTGGCCCATTCGAGGCCGTGGGTGGTTGTGTCGACGAACTGGTCGTGCTTGAGAGCTTTTCTGGTCTGCTGATCCACTGGTTTTTATTTTCCTTTTTGGCTCGCTGCGGTCTCGCCGCTTTGAAGAGATCTTGTCGCGCGTAGTCACAGCGCAGAACTTTAAGTTTACCAGTGCGGCAAGCCGGTTGTAGCTTTTTATGGGGGCACCATGAGAAAAGATAGCCGATGAGAGGGGTTGAAAAAGTTCGGTTATAGGCTGAATATTCCTCAGCGGCTAAACAGGGTCCGGAAAAATGATGATTGCGGCCTGCGAAAAGAAAGGCCCGGGAAGACCCAAGGCTAAAGCCTTGGGCTACCAGCCCCTTGTATCTGCTGGATTTTTCGCAGGGCTTTAAAGCCCTGCGCTCCCTCCGAAGAACTCCCTCCGAAAAAGCAAAACATTGCCTGAAGCCACGCCCTTTCAAGCAACTACTTGTCGGAAACCTTTGAGATGACGGGGGATGGAAGTTAGCGGACTATTGCGTTCCCGCAGCCTTCGCTTTTACCGGCTCTCCCACTACATCGGGTCCCAGTTCCATCTGCGTCCGGACCAAAGTGTCCGCCACCATTCGGCCAAACAACGCCTGGCCCTTCGCGTTTAGATGCGTCCGGTCGACGGGACTTTTTTTGTTCTCGGCTCGTTCATCCTCATGTCCTGTGGCGTTGAACTCGTCCGCCTGGGCCTGGGTCATTCCCTCCAGCAGTTTCACCGACATCGTATTAAGATCAATTACGGTTACACTCTCTTCCATGCCGACACGCCTGGCTGCGGCCGAATAGTCCTTCAGATCCTGCACCAGCACGCCGTCCTTGTAGTTCCTTCGCGATAGCGACGTGACCACAATCGGCACTGCTCCGATGGCGCGCGCGTCACGGATGTACCGCCGGATATTTGCGGCAAAGGTCGTCTCGGGATCGGTCTCCCGCTCCGGCCCTTTGCCCTTCATGTCGTTGTGCCCAAACTGAATGAGGTAATAGTCGCCGTGGTCGTCGAGCGCCTTCTTCCACGCGCCTTCGTCGATGAAGCTCTTGGAACTCCGCCCATTCAGAGCCTCGTTGATGCAGGTCACGTTCGGCGTCATCACGGCACAGAACCCCTTGCCCCAGCCGCCCCCTGCATTCACCGTCGAATCCCCTACCAGAACGATTTTTACCGGGCCGCTTTCGATGATCTTCATGGCCTTCACACCCTCGGGCGGCAGGGCTGCGGCCTCAGGCCTTACGTATTTGGCCAGTTCCGGCACAGCTTTCCCCATGTCAACTGCGACGATTCGCCCGAAGACGTACGAACCCTTCCAATCCAGATGCGTCTTATCGAAGATCGTCTTTCCGTCATCGTCCTTCTTCGTAATCGCCAGCGTATTGCCGGTTTTCTCGCCTACGCGATCGAGATAGGCGATGCTGTCCTGGTGCAGATCGATGACCGGCACCTTCATCTCGGCCGCTACCCGCTTCATGGTCTCGGCGTGCGCGGTCAGGTCCGAGTGAATCTTTCCGACAGCCTCAAAGTACCTCCGGGTCAATGGCGTGACCAGCACCGGCTTGATCCCCGCTGCCCGCGCCTCTTCCACGTACCTCCGCAGATTCGCCTCATACTCAGCCATCGTCGTCTGGCGCGGAAGATGATCCTTGCTCTCGAGGTCGTTGTGGCCAAACTGGATCAGCATGTAGTCCGGTTTGGTCTGGAGGCTTCGCTCCCACGGTCCCTGCTCGCGAAAGGTCTTGGTACTGGCGCCACCCTTCGCCATGTTCACGCAGTCCACCTGTGCCGTCAGGTTTGCGCAGAAGCCTCGGCCGTAGCCGGCGTTGTTGGTCTGGGTAGAATCTCCGATCAGATCGATCCGCACTGTCGTCCCCGGGGCCCGAACCGCCGCTGTCGCTGCATCGAACGCTCTCGGGGGATCGCCCTGGGCCAGCGCCAGCGTCCCACCGAACGCCGCCAAAGACAAAACTACCGCGCCGACCCATTTTGTCTTCGCGCATTTCGTCATTTGGATTCTCCTCGGGAAAATCTTACTGTAAATAGGCGATAACTGGCTGGACCACTTCTGAGTTGACAGCCCCTCTGTGGAGGCGAAGACTTGCAAGGGAGAGATTTACGCGCTTATGAAGACAGTTATGACCGAGACCGCCGTCACCGCACCACCGACTACGAATAAACACCTCATCCGCTGGGTGGAAAAGATGGCCGAGCTGACCCAGCCGGATCGCATCCACTGGATCGACGGCTCCCAGGCCGAGTACGACTTTCTCTGCGACCAGTTGGTCAAGGCCGGCACCTTCACGAAGCTGAACGAGAAGCTTTGGCCCGGGTGCTTTCTGGCGCGATCCTCTCCTAATGACGTCGCCCGGGTTGAAGACCGCACGTTCATCTGCTCGCTTTCGAAGGACACCGCAGGCCCCACCAATAACTGGGAAGACCCTTTCGTGATGCGGAAGAAGCTGAAGCAGCTTTTTCGGGGTGCGATGCGTGGGCGCACCATGTATGTGCTCCCCTACTCCATGGGCCCGATCGGCGGGCCGATGTCGCAGATCGGCGTGCAGCTCACGGACTCGGCCTACGCTGTGGTAAATATGCGCATCATGGCGCGGATTGGGGCGCCTGTCTTCGCGGAGATCGACAAGGACGAAAAGCGTGTTGTGCCGTGTATGCACACCGTTGGTGCGCCGCTGGAACCGGGCGAGCAGGACGTTTCCTGGCCTTGCAATGACGAGAAGTACATCGTGCATTTTCCGGAGACGCGCGAGATCTGGTCGTATGGAAGCGGTTATGGCGGCAACGCGCTGCTGGGTAAGAAGTGCTTCGCGTTGCGCATCGCCTCGAATATCGCCCGCGACGAGGGTTGGATGGCGGAGCACATGTTGATCGTCGGGGTTGAGTCTCCCGCGGACAAAGATGGGAAGACGGAGAAGACTTATGTCGCCGCGGCTTTCCCGAGTGCGTGCGGCAAGACCAACTTCGCCATGATGATCCCGCCTACGGGGTTTGAGGGCTGGAAGGTCTGGACTGTGGGCGACGACATCGCCTGGATCAAACCCGACGAGACCGGTCAGCTTCGCGCTATCAACCCCGAGGCGGGGTTCTTCGGCGTTGCCCCAGGCACCAGCGCGAAGACCAATCCGAACGCCATGGCGACGCTGGCGAAAAATACCATCTTTACCAACGTCGCGCTGACTCCTGACGGTGGTGTGTGGTGGGAGGGCATGACCGATACGCCGCCTGTTGAACTGATTGATTGGCGCGGCAATAAGTGGACCCCCGCCATCGGCAAAGAGACCGGCGCACCGGCTGCGCACCCCAACGGCCGCTTCACTGCGCCGGCTCGCCAGTGCCCCACCATCGACCCTGACTGGGAGAATCCGAATGGCGTTCCGATCAGCGCGGTCCTGTTCGGGGGGAGGCGGCCTACGACGCTGCCGCTTGTCTACCAGGCTTTCAACTGGTCCGCGGGCGTCTATGTTGGGGCCACGATGGGCTCGGAGACCACTGCTGCTACTACCGGCGCGGTCGGCAAGGTTCGGCGCGACCCTATGGCCATGCTGCCATTCTGCGGCTATCACATGGGCGACTACTTCCGGCACTGGCTGAAGATGCAGCGGAACCTGTCGTCTACGCCGCGGGTGTTTCACGTCAACTGGTTCCGCAAGGGGGCAGACGGCAAGTTCCTGTGGCCCGGTTACAGCGAAAACATGCGAGTTCTGAAGTGGATCGTCGATCGTGTGCGTGGCCGCGCCATGGGCAAGGAGACCGCCATTGGCTGGACGCCGCACTTTGAGGACATCAATTGGAAGGGGCTCGACTTCTCTCGCGCCACCTTCGACGAGCTCCAGATTGTTGACCGCAATCAGTGGAAACGGGAGGTTATGAGCCACGAGGAGTTGTTCATCCTGCTTCACGACCATCTCCCGCCCGAGATGGTGTACGAACGCGAACTTCTTATTTGCAGGCTTTAGGTTTATTGCTGTGCGGATTTTTTTCTGCGTGGTGATTTCGCGTTTTTGAAGGGGTTTTTGAGAAATTGGGTGCGCAGAATGTGGTGTTTTGCGTGGTAAATCGTGGTGGATTCGTGGTGAAAGTGTGGTGAAAAACACCTCCTAAAACGGCCACGAAAAACATGCCACGTTTTCAATATTTATTTTTGGCCGGACCTCTTTGAACTATGGTTCGGTGGATCCCGACTGGCACTTGTGAGAGGGATGGCGATGGGTGATGAGAAAAGGCCCGGCGTTTTTTGCCGGGCCTTGATCGATAGGGTTACGCGCACAATCAGAAGGAAAATCTGGCTCCGAACTCGCCGGTGAAGGAACGTGGGACGACGGTGCTGCTCGGGTTGATGAAGCCGAGCGGCGTGAGGAAGCTTGGGGTTTTGATAAGGGCATTGGAGACGTTGACGTCGTAGTTGGGGCCGTAGTTGGCGCGGTTGGTCATGTTGAACGCCTGGAAGAACAGGGTGATGGCGTACCGGTCGTGGATCGTGATGGTATTGGCGATACGGGCGTCGAGCTGGAAGAACATTTGACCGCGGTAGGACTCGTAGGCGACCTCGCGGCAGGTTCCGGCGCTAAGGCAATTGCGGTAAAACTTGGCGGCGGTGGTGTTCCCTGTGGAGTCAGCCGCGACAGCTGCCTTGGAGGCTGCGGCAAAAGCCACATAGGCGTCCGGACTCTCCTTGACTCCGCTGAAGATGGCAGCGTGAGGGTTGCTGCGGCCGCTGCCTACCTGCCAGAGATCGCTGGTGGACTCAACGATGCTGAGAGGCCGGGCAGAACCGACGGACATGATGGGAGAGAACTCAAAGTGAGCCGGGAGGGTGATGGTGCCGGCGGCAACGAAGTGATGCGTTTCGTCGTTAGGAGCTCTGCCGTGGTCG
>Ga0137390_10002585_pt1 | contig 14459 bp, 13 predicted proteins | sample 15con2h24AmetaG_FD_104937 | JGI IMG/M metagenome (GOLD analysis project Ga0137390, IMG submission 104937) | Vadose zone soil microbial communities from Angelo Coast Range Reserve, California, USA - 15con2h2.4A metaG | ecosystem: Environmental > Terrestrial > Soil > Vadose zone > Saprolite... | reverse complement strand
CCACTAAGCGCGACGAGTCGAGGACAGGGCACTCCAAAAGTCCAATTCAAACAACGTCTTCGCTGCTATTGACAAATTGAACGAATATCGTATGATTCGTTCATTCCAAAGTAGAGAAGGAGTTGTTATGTCAACCCGTCGATCAGGAATTCGAGCAGTCCTCAATACTTTGCCACTGATGATCGCCTTGACCGGCGTTGGCGCAGCAGTCATCCCCGAATCGGTCTCTGCAGGCAGCGACATCGTTACCGACGCTCCGCCGCCGCCGGATCGGATCGAGCACGCTCCGCCGCCGCGCGACGGCTACGTTTGGGGTGCAGGACATTGGGAGTGGAATGGCCGCTCATACGTCTGGATATCCGGGACTTGGATACCGGAGCGCCGAGCCGCTCACTGGGTTGTCGCACGCTGGGAGCAGGTGGGAACGCAGTGGCATTACACAGCCGGCCACTGGGAGCGCTGACGATCTCACGAATTGGAAAGGAAATAGAAATAAATAGGCGGCACGCCACAGAACCGTGCCGCCTATCTCCGGCTCGAACTCGAGAACGCTAATCCAAACGGCCTTTGCGTTCCCTCACCACCGGGTGCAGCAGATCCTCGAGCCCGATGCGCCGGAACATCTCAGCCCGCACGCGATCCGCGACACCGTTGACGATTTCGGCCCCGTCCTGGGACGGATCGACGTGCACGCGAAACGGTCGTCTGCCGAAGGGTGCATCGACTACTTTGACGATGGCTTCGGCTACCGAACCGGCGTCGGCATCGGGGGGTTCCAGGCTCGCGAGACCCTTGAGGGCCGTCTCCGGAACGGTCTTGTAGGGTCCGTCGTTGTACTCGGCAGCACGCGCGGAGTCAGACGGTGCACCGGCATGCGCGAAGTGGTTGGTCCCCTTCGTGAACGCACCCGGCACCACGATGCTGGTTTCGATGCCCCAGCGAGTGAGCTCGCTCGCGTAACTTACGGCGAGAGAGTCCATCGCGGCCTTCGCGGCAAAGTAGGGTGAGAGGTACGGCGGCGTCCCGCCGCGCGTACTGCTGCTCGATACCCATACGACGAGGCCTTGACCTTGTTTGCGCAAGTGCGGTAGTGCTGCGCGGTTGACGCGCTGGGTGCTCAGCACATTGACGTCGTAGAGCTCCGCGAACTGTTCCGGCGTGAAAGCTTCGGCAGGACCGAACGACATGTGACCTGCGTTGTGAACGACGACGTTGAGCTGGCCCTGTTCCGAAATGATCCGGCGAACGGCGCTCTGGCACGAGCCTTCCGAGGCAACATCCATCTCGATGGCGCGCAGATCGACGCCGTGCTCCGCCGCATACTGCTTGGCCGCCTCCACCTGGGCGATGTTCCGGCCGGCCGTGGCACGCATCCCGGCGTACACGGTATGCCCGGCGTCGGCCAAGCGGCGGGCAGCCAGGGCGCCGAAGCCGCTCGACGCACCGGTAATCACGATGACTAGTTTCATGAAATGCTCCTGTCCGTACATTGAGTGATTAGATGATTCCGCCGTTGACGCGCAGCACCTGGCCATTGACCCAGGCGGCGTCGGGACCGGCGAGAAAGGCGACCACGTCGGCGATGTCGCTGGGCTGTCCGAGACGCTCGAGCGGCGCCATCTTGGCCATGCGATCCACCACGTCCTGCGGTTTGCCCTTGAGAAAGAGCTCAGTGGCAGTGGGTCCCGGGGCGACGGCATTCACCGTGATGTTGCGACCACGCACTTCCTTGGCGAGCACGCGGGTCATGGCCTCGACCGCGGCCTTGGTGGCGGCGTAAACACCGTAGGTCGGCATCAGCAACCCGACCACGCTCGACGAGAAGTTGATGATGCGTCCGCCGCTGCGCAGGCGTTTCGCGGCCTCGCGCAATGTGTTGAACGTACCCTTGAGGTTCACCGCGATATGTCGATCAACGCTTGCATCGTCCGAATCGGCAATCGGGGCGAGCGTCATGACCCCGGCATTGTTGACCAGCACATCGACTCCGCCGAACGCCGACTCGGCGGCATCGAACATCCGCCGTACCGAGTCCGCATCGCTGATGTCGGCCTTTGCCGCCAGCGCTCGGCCGCCGGCCTGCTCGATCTTGTGAACCAGCGCCTCGGCCGGTGCGGCACTCTCGGAGTAGTTGACGACGACGGTGAAGCCATCACGCGCCAGCCGTTCGGCAACAGCTAAACCGATGCCACGGGAGGCCCCGGTGACCAGGGCGACTTTCTGAGTGTTCTGTTCCATCTGTTTTCTCCTTTCCGGCGGAATTGCCGGGTGGAGACAGCATGCAATTTGCGATGGAGTAGATAATCTCTGCTATATTGGCAATACTGTTCTGAAATAACGAACAATAGGGCGTGCGCGTGGATCGATTGGACGCTATGCGGTTGTTCACGCGGGTGGTAGACCGGCACAGCTTCACTTTGGCCGCCCTAGACTTGGAGATTCCCCGCTCGACTGCCACCCAGGTGATCAAGGAGCTCGAAGCGCGGCTCGGGGTCCGGCTATTGCAGCGAACCACGCGAAGCGTTCGCTCAACCCTGGATGGGGAAGCCTACTACCAGCGATGCGTCGCCATTCTTGGCGAGATCGAAGAAGCCGAGTCTGCCTTTCGGCACGCGAAGCCGCACGGCCTCCTTCGCGTCGACGTGCACGGCACACTGGCCCGGCACTTTGTGCTCCCCGCATTGCCGGCATTCCTCGCCGAGTACCCAGATCTACAACTGCAGATGAGCGAGGGCGACCGCTTGGTCGACTTGGTGAGGGAGGGGATCGATTGTGTCCTGCGCGTAGGGGATCTGCAGGGCGGCGCAATGATTGCGCGACGTGTCGCCACGCTGACCGAGGTGACTTGCGCGAGTCCGGCCTACGTGGCCCGGCACGGTATGCCCGCGGGTCTCAGCGATCTCGACGGCCACGTCGCCATCGCCTTCATGTCCACCGCCACCGGCGCGGCTCTGCCGCTGGAGTTCACTGTTGACGGTGAGCTGCAAAACATTGCGCTGCCGGCAACCGTCACGGTCGCCGCGGCAGAGTCCTACGTGGCGGCCGCGCGGTTGGGTCTCGGTCTGATTCAAGTGCCGCATTATCATGTCGCCGCCGACCTTGCAGCCGGCTCGCTGCTGGAAGTCCTCCCGGCCCATCGGCCGTCCCCAACTCCCGTTTCGCTCCTCTATCCGCACCGCCGGCAACTCTCACTGCGAGTACGCGTATTCATCGACTGGCTGGCGCGAGAATTCGCCAAGCATCCGGAAGTATCGATGGCGGAGCAATGAGCGATGCCGCGATGACAGTCGTGCAAGACCGTTAAGCTGCCGGCCCTATGAGCTCCGCTGCGAAACACCCTGACGATCAATCGCTGCTCGACATCTGCCATGGCAAGTCCATCGAGCTATTGAAGCGAAATCTGGCGCCTGCCGGCATTCTGGCCGCTTCCCCCGGTTCGCGGGCCAGCAAACGCGGCTATACCGCAATATTCGGGCGAGACGCTGCCGTATGTGCGATCGGGATGGCGGTGTCCGGCGATCGATCGCTGCAACGTGCCGCCGCAGCGGGTCTGCACACATTGGCGGAACACCAGGCACCGAACGGACAGATTGCGAAGTTCGTGGATTTGCAAAGGCAGGAGGCTGATTTCTGGTATCTGGGGTGTATCGATTCGACATTGTGGTGGCTGATTGCACTGGCTTTTCTCGATCGGCGCCGCTGTCCCGGTGGGTTGCGGCGGCAATATGCGAAGCGCATCAAGCTCGCGATTCAATGGCTGCTGGCGCAGGAGCATCAGCGTTTCTTCCTGCTGCAGCAAAACGAGGCCAGCGACTGGGCCGACATCATGCCGCGCTCGGGGTTCGTTCTCTATACGAACACATTATGGTATTGCGTGAAGCGGCTCTACGGCATCGAGCATGCGCAGGAGACGCACGAAAATTTCAACGGACTCTTCCATCCGTTTTCGGCGGATATCGCAGAGTATCGCCGGGCCCGGCTGCTCAATGACTACGTGTTGCAGCGAGGGCGCAACCGCGACCTGTACCTGAGTTTCGTCAACTTCTCGTTTTTTGGCGAGGAGGGGGATGTGTTCGGCAATGTATTGGCGGTTCTATTGGGGCTCGCCGACGCGCGTGCGAGCGCGCGAACGCTCGATGCGCTCACGAAGGCGCAGGTGAACGATCCCTACCCGGTGCGTGTGGTCACGCGTCCGATCAAACAAGACAGTTCGCTGTGGCGGCCGTACATGGCGCGTCATCGGCAGAACTTCGTCTGGCAGTACCATAATGGGGGCATCTGGCCGATGGTGGGCGGATTCTGGATCGCTGCACTGGCGGCGGCAGGCCGCGCCGGGCAGGCCAAGGTGGAACTGGTGAAACTGGCGCGCGTCTGCGCGCTTCGCAATTGGGCGTTTACGGAATGGCTTCACGGAAAAACGCTTGCGCCAAGAGGAATGCCGGGGCAGTCATGGAACGCCGCGGCTTTTCTGATGGCGGAACACGTGGTTTCGACGCACGCGCCTCTTTTCGGCGGCGGGAATGAGAAAGCGGCCTCTCGTCGCGGCGTATCATGAATCCGAAGGCGTGAATTTCTTTCTAATGCGTAAGATCGATTGCCGAACGATCCAGCAGCTCGTTCAAGTCGGTCACCGCCTGCAAACCGAGCGATTTGCGCAATCGTGCCTGCGCTTGGCGCCAGAACGGAAGCGCCTTGAGCAACGTGCGCTGCCCTTCATCAGTCATCCGCACCTTGCGTACGCGAGCGTCCGTGGAATCGGGGACCACCCTGACCCAGTCCATCGCTTCCAATGGCTTGAGATTCCGGTTCAAAGTCGTGGGGTCCATGCCGATGCTCTCCGCCATGACCCCGATGGATATGCCGTCCGACCCTCCCAGACTGGCGGCGTGCAGGCGCGCCAGGAGCCCAAACTGATTGGCCGTAACGCCGGCCGGCTGGAGCGAATGGTCGTAGAACTGAGTGACGTTGCGCGTCGCCCGCCGGAGGCGCAGGCAGGTACACCCCAAGAGTTCCCGAATTTCTTTGTCCATCCATGCTCCGGCCGCGGGGGCGGCGTTTCGCTCAAGTGTCTGTATATGCAGATAGATGCTTGGCGTCAAGCCCCCTGGCCGTCAAAGAGCGAGCGGTCCCCCGCTCGAATCCGGCATACTACTATCGACTCATGAGAAACCGCATACACCTCGGCGCACACATTACCGGCCCGGCTTTCTATGAAAGCCGGGGTTCGATTGTGTCCGCTCTGCAGGCTGATCGTATGAGGAATCGCTGCCATGTCTTCTCAAGAGTTATCCCTATGCCGACTATGCGTCGTCGCAGACGCTGATCCGAGCGCGCTCGCTCGGGTCATCGAGCGTTTTCAAAATCTCAATGTCGTTCCTCGCCGAGTCATCGCTGAATTCGGGACGAACAACTCGCTCCATATTCAAGTTGACCTTTTCGGGCTGCCGGCGGAGCAGCTGACGCTGATCGCGGCGAAGATTGGTCAGGTCCCGTGCATCGTCAACGCGTATTGGTATCGGGTTTGAGCTCCGGGCCGCATCGCGGGCAATCATTTTGCGACCCAGTGCCGCAACGGCCGCTCATCGGTGGCGTCAAGTTTCTAAGAGCGTGATCGCCATGGTTATCGGCAGCGCGGCGCCGGGCGCCACGGTGAACACGCCCGGCTTCGCTCTGAAGTCTCCGGAAAATCCCGCGGGGTCCGCAACGCCGTGCCAGGGCTCTAGGCAGATGAAATTGGCCCGCGGCTTGGTCCAGAGGCCAAAATAAGGCGAGTCCGGAAAACTCACCCGCAGTCGAGGTCCATCATCGACGCCGTAGGTGACGGAACGGCTGCGGATTTCATCGAAGATGATGACGTCGCTTTGGAACAGTGAATCCTCGAGCGCAAGGCGACGCTGGTGGATCGGTGTCGGATGACCCTCCGGCGTCAGCAAGCCATCGGCATCGAGTCGTCGGATGGGAGCAGGCTCATCGCGCGCGAATTCGATGAAATGAGACGACCGCGCCCGTCCGTAGGGCAGCGGCCAGCGAAACGCCGGGTGATAGCCGAAACTCGCCGGCATGTCTTCGCCGTCCGCGTTTCGCACGTACGTCGTCATCGAGAGCGTTGGGCCCTCGAGCACGAATTGGACTTCCAATTCGAAGCGAAAGGGATAGACCTGAAGACTCGTCTCGTCGGCTCTCAGTCTGAAGGCCGCGCCGGCGGAAGTGGCATCTACGATGTCGAAGAGCTTGCCCCGCGCGAAGCCGTGCCTGGGGAGATGATAGATCGTCGAACCCAGGCGATAGCAGCCGCCGGCGAGCGTTCCTACGATGGGAAAAAGGAGCGGCGCCCGCCCGGTCCAGACGGTCGGGTCGCCGTCCCACAGCAGATCGCGCCCGGCGCGATCCCGCAGAGTGGATAATTGTGCACCGAAAGGATTGACCTCGGCGGTAAGGTCGCTGGAACTCAGCGATAGACAGTGGCTTTGTTGGTTTAACATGGTCGGAGGTCTCAAGGTGACCGAAAGATTGCCGTCGTTCGGGCGTCGATTTTTGCCACCGTATACGGACTGTGTATGGAGATCAATCCAGACACGGCATCGCGTGAAATGGCCCGATCGGGTGGCCCTTGGCGATGTAAGATGCCGCGCTTCGGCTTAAGGATGATCGGCCCTGACCGCTGCGTTGCGCAGGGCGGACGTCGCATGATTCATGAACTAGAAGATAGGTACGGACCGACATGAAATTGCTTCGCTATGGCGCTGTGGGCATGGAACAGCCCGGCCTGCTCGACGATAAAGGCCGGATTCACGCACTCTCGCCGGTAATCGACGATCTTGCCGCCGATTCCCTCTCCCCAACGAAGCTGCGCGAGATCGGCAAGCTCTCCGTGGATGAATTGCCCATCGTGCCGGGCACACCGCGATTGGGCACTCCGTATCGCGGCGTAGGGAAGTTTGTCGCTGTCGGACTCAACTACAGCGACCACGCTGCCGAATCGGGTCTCGCGGTACCGGCGGAACCAGTCATCTTTTTCAAGGCAACCAGTTGCATCGTCGGTCCGAACGACGACATCATGCTGCCCAAAGACTCCGTGAAGACCGATTGGGAAGTTGAGTTGGGCGTCGTCATCGGTCGCACCGCCCGGTATGTGCCGGAACAAGAAGCGCTCGACCACGTCGCCGGCTATTGCGTCGTCAACGACGTGTCCGAGCGGGCCTATCAGTTGGAGCGCGCGGGCACCTGGGACAAAGGCAAGGGCTGCGACACGTTCGGTCCGTTCGGACCGTATCTCGTAACGCCGGATGAAGTGGGTGACCCCCAGCTCCTCGACATGTGGTTGGACGTCAACGGCAAGCGCATGCAGACCGGTAATACCCGAACCATGATTTTCCCCGTTCGCACGTTGGTCAGCTATATCAGCCAATTCATGACGCTCAATCCGGGCGATCTCATCACCACCGGTACTCCGCCTGGTGTTGGCATGGGCAGAAAGCCTGTCCCAGAGTACTTGAAGGCGGGTGACGTGGTCGAACTCGGTATCTCCAAACTCGGTACACAGCGCCAGGGCGTGGTGGCGTGGTCCCGGCGAGGTGATCTCGACCGAGTCGGGTGAACGCAGGGTTTCCGCGAAAACGATCGGGGGTTGCTCGAGTTCAATGCATCGAGTACCAAGCGATGGAGTCAGCACGCGCACGTAGTGTCACATCGAAGGCAAGGAGCGGGCGATGAGCACAGTTCTGGTCACCGGCGGGTCGGGCTTCATCGGCAGCCATTCCATTCTGCAGCTGCTGGCCACGGGCCATCGGGTACGGACCACGGTGCGGAGGCTGCAGCGTGAGGGCGAGGTGCGCGCCATGCTGAAAGAAGGTGGCGCCGAGCCCGGCGATCGGGTGTTCTTTGCCGCGGCAGATCTCGAAAACGACGCGGGCTGGGCAGAAGCCGCCGCCGGCTGCGATTACGTACTGCACGTGGCGTCGCCCTTTCCCCCGAGCGTACCCAAGCACGAGGACGAACTGATCGTACCAGCCCGCGAGGGCGCGCTCCGCGTGCTGCGCGCCTCGCGCGATGCCGGCGTCAAGCGCGTGGTCCTGACCTCCTCGTTCGCGGCGATCGGCTATGGCCACGAGCCACAGACAACGCCTTTCAACGAGACGAACTGGACGAATATCCAAGCCGACACCGCGGCCTATGTGAAATCGAAGGCTTTGGCTGAACGCGCGGCTTGGGATTTCATCGCCAATGAAGGCGGCGGCCTGGAACTCTCGGTCGTCAACCCAGTAGCCGTCTTCGGTCCGGTGCTGGGCCCCGACTTCTCGCCCTCGGTCCTCTTGCTGCGGCGCCTAATGGACGGCAGTGTGCCCGCCTGCCCACGGCTCTATTTTGGCGTGGTCGACGTGCGCGACGTCGCCGATTTGCACATCCGCGCCATGACTCATCCCGCAGCCAAGGGCGAGCGTTTCCTCGCCGTCGCGGGGGATTGCATGTCGATACTCGACATCGCCAAGGTGCTGAGGCAGCGCATGGGCGCGTCGGCCGGAAAGGTGCCGAGATTTCAGCTGCCCGACTGGCTGGTGCGGATTGCCGCGATCCGCAATTCGGCGGTGAAGCAAATCCTGCCCGAGCTCGGCAAGATAAAAAACTCCACCAACGAAAAGGCCAGGCGCGTGCTCGGCTGGACACCGCGCTCGAACGAGGCGTGCATCGTCGCCTGCGCCGAAAGCTTGGTGCGGTTGGGGATTTCCGGTGTACCCGGAGTGAAACCAACCGTGCGCCGCGTGTGACGGGCGTCACGATTGCCGTAACTAGGGACGCGATGGGTCTATCATGGCGGCGTCCATGACCATAACGATGTCTTTCATGAAGGGGGCGGCCGGGGACGCGGTGCAGCGTTTCGCGGACAGTTTCGACCTGCGCAATCTGCCGCCGGAGTCTTACGAGAACCCACTTCCCTATTACGCGCTGCTGCGGGCCCAGGCGCCGGTCAAGCGGCTGCCGGACGGCACGTTCTTCGTGACGCGCTACGACGACGTGGAGTTCGTCTACAAGAACCCCAAAATCTTCAGCTCGGACAAGAAGCAGGAATTCGGCGCGAAATATGGCGCGACGCCGCTGTTCGAACACCACACGACGAGCCTGGTGTTCAACGACCCGCCCTTTCATACCCGAGTTCGCCGGCTCATCAACGGCGCCCTCACGCCGCGTGCCGTTGCGCAAATCCAGCCGGACCTCGTCGCGCAGGTGGATCGTTTGATCGACACCATGGCGGCCAAGGCGTCAGTCGATCTCATCGAGGACTTTGCCGCTGCCATACCGATTGAAGTCATCGGCAATTTGCTGGGTGTACCGCGCGCGGAGCGCGCGCCGCTGCGTAGCTGGTCTCTTGCGATATTGGGGGCGCTGGAACCGCGCTTGACTTCCGACGCAGCCAGCCGGGGCAATGATGCGGTACGGGACTTCGCGGCGTATCTCGACGAACTGATCGAGCGCCGCCGCAAGGCGGCTCTGGGACCCGATTCCGACCTGATTTCGTGCCTGCTGCACGGGGGGTTCGACGGCCATACCTTAAGCGGGGTGGAGTTGGTCCACAACTGCATATTCTTGCTGAATGCGGGTCATGAAACGACGACGAACTTGATCGGCAACGGCTTGGTCGCGCTTGCCGAGCACCCCGATCAACGAGATCGATTGATTGCCGATACAAACCTGATCAAAAGCGCCGTCGAGGAGTTCTTGCGCTACGAAAGTCCCAACCAGCTCGGCAATCGCATTACGACTCAACCCGTGCTGCTCGGCGGTGTTGATTTGCCGGCGGGAACTCAGATCACCGTCTGCATCGGCGCCGCCAACCGCGACCCCGGGCAATTCGCCGCGCCTGATGATCTCGACATAGGCCGCTCGCCCAATCGGCATTTGGCGTTTGCAAGCGGCATTCACCAATGCGTCGGCATGAGCGTCGCACGTCTCGACGCGATGACGGCGATTTCATCGTTCATTCGACGATTCCCTGCCTACTCGCTATCGGCCGCGCCGACGCGGGGCGGGCGGGTTCGATTTCGAGGCTTTCTCAAGATTCCCTGCAAGCTCGGCGGCTGACGAGCTTCCTTGGTCCCCAGCCCACGCGTAAACCTGACGCGCGTTCACGGCATCTTTTCCGGCATGGTCATTTGGCGTGTAGCAGGTCGCTGAAATCGATGGTCGCCGCAAAATAATCTTCATCGGAAATAGCATCGGAGATTGCGCCCGCGTGGATGAGTACCGGCTGATAGCTCATGTGACGCGGCAGGTTGATACGCGCAATCTTTTGCTTCACCTCTTCGATGACCCCCGGTGCAAGGATATTCTTCGAGAATTTGACTTCACAGATGTAGAGGATTTTCTGGCGGGTCTGAATCAGATAATCGATTTGGCAACCTTTGGCGCGCCGTGTCTTGCGCTGAAAGAAGGGATTGTCATACACGACGTCATTCGGATCGATATGCAACCGTTGGAAAACGCCCAAGCGATTCTTAAGGACGATGTTCTCAAATTGCAGACCGAGAATCCCGTCGATATTCGGTAAACGCAGCAGCGTACCGCGTTCGATGCGACGGCGGTTCGGCTCGATGTATTTGAGGTAAAACCTCAAATAGTTGTCGCTCAAACGAAATTTGCTGTATTTGCTCTCCTGGCCTGTTTTCAAATGCCAGGTGTAGTCCCTGGACAAGAAACCCGCCTCCGCCAAATCATCGGCATATTCGCTCAATTTGCCTGTTTTCCCCATGCTGAGTGCGGCATAAAGTCCTTCAAGGTCCAGTGGCATTCCGACCAGTGCTGCGACGATGCGGCGGTAAATCTCATTGCGAGTGTTGAAGAGATCATCGAAAATGAGTTCGAACTCCTTGAACAGCGGCCCTTCTCGGGTAAAGCAGAGGCGCGCAATATTCGCGTCGGCTGACAGCGCAGGATTAATTTCCTCCAAATAGCGCGGCACGCCTCCCGTCACCGAGAGTAAGCGCAGCTTTTCGTATGCTGTCACGCGCTCACGGTGCTGCCCCCAGAATTGATCGCAAACCGCTAACGGCAACTCTGACAAGGTGAAGTCCAGCGACACCCTCCCTAGGAACCCCGTGTGATGCAAAATGTTGCGCTCTATCCAACTGCTCAACGAGCCGCAGAGGATCAGGATCAAGCGCGGATTTTGTGAAAACTCCCGGTCCCAAGAATTCTTGAGCTTGCCGAGGAACGTCGGATCTTTCGAGCCCAACCAGTTAATTTCATCCAGGACGATGAGAAAGCGGCCGACTCTGGTTCGATCCGCAATACTCCAAAGGAGGGTGTTCCAGTCATCCCCCCGCGGTGCGGGAATTGCGAATTGTCGGCCGATCTGTTGAGCGAAATCCTCCCGCTCCTGCTCCGCCGACAGTGCTGCCGTGGGCGGCAATCCCTGAAATTGATAGGCAGTATATTCCGGTAAGCGCTTTGCCAACTCTTCGGCCAGGCGGCTTTTACCGATACGGCGCCGGCCTTTGATGACCACGAGGCTGGCAGTCTTCTTGTTCTCTAGCTCCTTAAGCCGCCTAAGCTCCGCTTCGCGGCCGTAGAATGGGCGCGTATTCTCACGGGACTTCTTCTCGAGTGCCATTCGGATTCACTCCAGCGGCGGGAAGTGACGGTGCACCTAAACGATAAATGTCGATTTGGTGCACCGGACGGGAGTCTAAGAATTGCCACCCAAACGACAAATGTTGATTTGGTGCACCGCTAGGGGTCACGCTCGCCGAGCATTACGGCAAGGAGCGCAGCAGTCCTTGAGTCCTTGGGCTGAATCGATGAGAGCAGACGCGCCGAAACCCAATCCGCATCCAAAACCGCGTTGGCCGCCGCCGCGTCAATTAAACTTCCGCGCTGACGTCAATGAATAGCTCAAGCGGCATTCTTACGATCAAACCGGCTCAGAATCCACAACGCGCCCGGCAATGCCGTGAAATCGGCGAGCAACGCGAGGACAAACGCCGATGCGGAAACGATGCCGAACTCGCGCATCGGCGGCAGGTCCGAAAGCGCCAGTGCGAGAAAGCCGCTGGCGTTGATGAGGGTCGCAAACACAATCGGGCGGCCGGCGACCAGCAAGGCGTGCCGCAGAGCGCCGTGAATCGTGCCGGCCGAGCGGCCCTCCTGAAAATGGTAGAAGAAGTGAATCTGGTCGTTCTCGGTCGAGCCCAGCACCGTCGAGCCGATGAGGATCGTCGCGATGTTGAGCGGAATGCCCGCCAAGCGCATCACCAGAAACACGCACAGGATGGCGAACAGCGACGGAATCATCGTCATCAACGTGGCCGAGGGACTGCGAAACACCACCAGGAACGCGAGAAAAATGACGCTCGCCGTCAGTGCGAAGCTTTGGGCGAGAGTGGGAGTGAGGCGCCGCGTGATCTCGGCGCCGAGGACTCCCTTGCCGACCACTCTGCCGTGCGCTGCGCGCAGCGCCGGCTCGGCAGCCTGGGCCGCGGCCCATTCCTGCTCGATGACTGTGCGCATCGCACCGATTCGGCCGAAGAGCTTCGCGCGCCCGCGGATGCTCATCCGTACATTGGCGAGATCGGTCACATCGACATACGCGCGCGCTCCGGGCTCAGTCAGCATGATCTGCTCGAGATCCGAGGCGAGCTTCGGCCAGGCGGAGGCCGACGTCGGCAGTTGATCCGATCCCGTTTGGACATAGCGCGCCCACCGCAGCACCGACGTTGGGCCATCGACGGCGGTAATGCGCGGATCGCTCTCGAGCCGGCGGGTCAGCTGCTCCAGGGCGCGCAGGAACTCTGGGTCCAGTGCGCGGCCGGGCGGCGTCTGTAGCCAAAGCTCGACGACATCGAGTCCGTTCGACTGCTCGAATTGGCGAGTATCCTGAGCCACGCGCTCGCTGGGATTGACGTACGTCAACACGTCCATTTCGAGTGCGATGGGTGCAAACACCCCGGGAATGCCGAACAAGGCGGCCGCTCCGCACAGCATCAACACGAGGGCGCCGCCAACCAGCGGCCAGCGGAAGCGGCGGCTCGCCGGGACCAACTTGTCGACGAAACCCGGAAACCACTTGCCGGCCGGGACTTGCTCGGAGCGCATGGGTGTGCGCAGCAGGGACTGCAGCGCCGGAAACAGGGTGAAGCACCCTATCCACGCGACGATGAGTCCGGACGCGGTCCATAGACCCATCTCGCGCACCGGGCGGATCTCCGAGATCGCAAGCGCGGCGAAGCCGACCGCGGTTGCAAACATCGAGGCGGTGCAAGGCAGAAATTTATTCGCGAGCGCACGCGCGTGGTGCTCGAGAAGCGTCGGCGAATCATCCGGTTCGATATAGCGGGAATGGACGTACACGAGCGTGGCGGTCGTCGTGACCATCACGGTCAGCGGAACCAGGGTGGAGATGACCGTGTGCGACCAACCGAAGACATGAGCCAGCCCCATGGCCATCGCGACGAGGGCCCCGAGAGTGAGAATGATGGCTGCGAGCGCGCGCCAAGAACGGTAGATGATCAGCACCAGCGCCATCAGGAAAACGCCGAACAGAGGCATGAAGCGCGCCGTCGCCGCGCCGGTCTGTCGCTCGAGCCAGGCGTCGAGCCACGGCGATCCGACCCGTCGGACCTTGGTAACCGGTCCGCCGGATCCCTCGAGGGGCAGAGCGAGTGCATCGATCGCCGCCAGGGCGCGATCGCGTTCCTCGGGCGAGTTCACACCCAGTTCGAGTGCAATGCCGAAGTAGTGGTCGCCCAGAAGTCCCGCGCGGCGGAACAGCGGCGTCCCGCTCGCGAACGTCCGCAGACTCTCGGCCTCGATGGGGCTGATCTCCCCTGCGGAGCCCGCGCGACCGTGGAAGTCGAGGAGGCTGTGGGCCGCGACGTGCGGAATCTTGGCGAGCCCGCGCTCGAGTCCGTCGGCGGCGCGCAGCGTGGCGAGGCTCAAGGGATCCGGTGTTTCGAGCATGATGAGCGCTTGCTCGCCCTCGGGAAACAGACGATCGAAATCGCGCGTGGCGAGCGCGACGGGGTCGTTGGCCACGATCAGGCGATCGATGGCAGGATCGTCGGGCACCCGCAGGGCGCCATAGATGCCCGCCGCGGCGAGGAGCAGGAACGCTCCGGCGATCCAGGCTCGCGCACGCAAAACGTGGAGGAAGAGTTGAACAACCTTGGGTGAAGCAGGCACACTCATGGACAATGCGCATTCCTTTCGGCCGGGGAGCCCACGAGCGCCCGAGCATGATAGCCTAAACACATGAGTACACTGTTAGCAGCAGCGCTTTCGACTCTGGTGTTCTGTGCTCCCGGATATCCCGGCGGTGCGGGCGACGCGCAACCCCTCCTTGATCAATTCGCGAGCGCCGCCGTGGCTGCCTCCGGCTGGCCCGCGGGAAGTCTTGCGGCCGTCTACGATCCGACCGAGGACGGTGGCCTCGCGAAGCTCCGCAGCGCCGATGCGGTGCTCGCCTTCGT
>Ga0137390_10002580_pt1 | contig 14466 bp, 13 predicted proteins | sample 15con2h24AmetaG_FD_104937 | JGI IMG/M metagenome (GOLD analysis project Ga0137390, IMG submission 104937) | Vadose zone soil microbial communities from Angelo Coast Range Reserve, California, USA - 15con2h2.4A metaG | ecosystem: Environmental > Terrestrial > Soil > Vadose zone > Saprolite... | reverse complement strand
GAGATCCTGGTCTTCATGTTCTTCATGATCGGACCCCAAGACGACGCCCGATGGCCGGCGTCCCCGAGCCTTGTACGGGGCGTCGGTGGCCTTCCTCGCGGCGCTGCTCGTGGCGCCGGCCAGGAAGGAGTTCTCCACCAAGGTCGGGGTGCTGGCGGGCCCGGTCGTGGTCTGCGCCGGATCGCCGTGAACGGCGCGAAGAGCGGGGTCCCCTACGCGCGCATCTTCGTCATCGTCTTTTCCGGTGGCCACTACGCGATTGCCGCCGAGCGGGCTTCGTAGCATTCGGAGCAAGCAGGAGAACGGCTCAGACCTGCGACAGCACCTTCTCCATGAGGACCCCGACGGGAGCGAGGGCCGTCGGAGCGGTGATGAGGACCTCGACGTCGCCCTTCCGTGCGACCAGTGTGCTGACGCCGATGGTGCCCGCCGCACCCTGAAGGAGCGAGGAGTAGGCCTCGTCTCCGTAGCCGCTGACGTCGGTGGTCGCCTGCCCGTTGGAGTTGAATCCGGCCTTGCCGCTTGCGAAGATGGCCGGGTCCTCGCCGGTTTGGAACCGCACGATGACGGCCTTCAACGGAGTCCCGCCCGAATACGTGCAGACAGTGAGCGGGTTGGTGCCGTTGACCTGGGGAGCCGTCACTGCCGTCCCCAGCGCGGCGTTGACCTCGGCGGCGGACACGATGTTGCAGGTCGCCGACGAGTGGGTGCGGGTTGGGCTGGGACTCGACGCCAGGGAGGTCGCCGCCGGTGCGGACGTCGGGGAGCTCGCGGACCCACGGTGCGACACGGAGGCCTTCTTGCCGCAAGCACCGAGCGCGACCGCCACCACCATCACGATCACGATCACGGCCCCTCGCCTCGGAGGCATTGTGCAAGCAGTGTAGTCAGACGTGCGTGCGGACATCCGCTCACTCAGTTCCGGGCGCGCGCCGTCAGCGCCTGCAGGAGTTCGAGGGCGTCACAGATGCCGCGGCCGCCCTCCAGCACGAGCTCGGCGAGCAGCTTGCCGTGGAAGAGCTGGCTCGTCGCGACGATGCCGTCGCCCTCGGCGACCACGTCGATGGCGTAGGCGGCCAGGGGGAGGCCGCAGCGGATCGACAGCGCCCCGCCGGCGCCCGCCGCCTCGTCGGCCGTGCCGGGAAGCATCTCGGCCCGCCGGGAGGCCTCCGGCCGGAAGAGGCGCCGCACCGTCAGCCCGGATCTGAGCGTGCCCATCGCGGCCGGCACTGCCTCGACGCCACCGCCCCTGGCGGCGAGGCGGACCCGCATCTCGGAGACGTAGCGGGGGTCTCGGAGGGACACCTGCACACCGAGCACCGCCGGCAAGGGGAGCTCCAGCTCGCCGATGCGGCCGCCACCGAACTGCTGGATGACGGCGACGCCGGTGTCGGTGGCCTCGACCCCTACGACGACGGACGCGTGGGGGTGGCCGAGGAGGGCAGCGAGGAGAACGGGGAGCTGGCCGTCGACGTCATCGGGGGCTTGGACGCCCGAAACGACGAGGTCGTAGGGCTGGGTCCGGATCCACGAGGCGATCAGCTCGGCTCGCCGGTGGGAGTCGATCCATCCCCCGCCCGCCGTGGTGAGCTTGACGGCGTGGGTGGCCCCGGGGGCGAGGGCGCGGTAGAGGGCCTGGTCGATGCCGGGGTCGTCGAGGGCCACGACCGTCACGTGCCACCGACGACCTCCTTCAACATGAGCGCCTCATCGAGGGCGTACTCGTCGAACGGGCTCGTGACGAAGTCGAGGTGCTCCCGGTCGAGATCGGTCCCCGGCGCGTCGAGCACGATGCCCGCGCTGAGGTCGGGCACCTGCTTCATGGCGACGATCACGTCCATCTGTGCCGGAGTCTACGGGTCGCTCGGCCCGAGCAGACGGCCCGCAGCCGCGATGGTGCCCGGGTCATAGGGCGGGTGTGTGAGCAGGACGAGGCGTTGCACGCCCAGGCTCTTCAGGTGCTCACGGTCGGGGGACCGGTTCTCGACCCAGCGCCGGTCAAGGCCGGCGAATACCGTGACGATGAAGGCGTCGGGGTCGCCGCCGCTTGTGGTGTGGGCACCCCGGGCCGTCGCGATGAGCTCCGGGAGCCGGGGATGGGCGGCCTGGGTGTTGATGCCGTCGCCCAGCCTGCCCGCCAGCTCGGCCATCTTGCCGCCGAAGGCACCGACGATGATGGGGGGCGGCGGTTCGGGGCGAAGGTAGCCGAGGGCCGAGCCGAGGGAGAAGTACCGGCCCTCCCGGGGCGACGCCCTGCCGGTCCAGAGCTGGCGGATCACGCCGATGGCCTCGGCGACCTGCCGGCGCCGTGCAGCGTCGCCGAGCACCGGGCGGCCCAGAGCCTCCTGCTCGGTCGCGTAGGGCGTCCCGGCACCTCCGCCCGCACCGATGCCCAGGAGCAGGCGGCCGCCGGAGACCTCCTGCAGCGTCGCCGCCATCCCGGCGACGACGCCCGGATGGCGGTTGGCCACGTTGAGCACGAGGGGGCCGATGGTGACCCGCTGCAGCAGCGGGGCCAGCGCCGACAGCACGGTCCAGCACTCGAGGATCCGCTGCTCCCGGTGGACGCTCCCGGCGAGGTGGTCCCAGGTCCAGATGCCGTCGAACCCGGCCTCCTCGGCGGCGATGGCGGCGGTGCGGAGCTCGGCCCACCGGGCGCCGAAGGGGTCGAGCAGCAGGTCCGTGCGGAGCATCCGCGCAGTCTATGGGGGTTGGGGGCGCTCGTGCCGTTCTGCATCGGGGGGATACAACGAATCTCTACACTCTTGACTATACGTTTGCCTGCCTCTACCCTGTCGGCATGGCGTCTCAGATCGAGGTCGACACCGCCAGGCTGCTGGCGGCTGCCGAGGCATTGCCGGCTGCGATGGGTGCGCCGCGGGACCTGGCAGCCCACCGGGCGCACCTTGCGAGCCGGGCGCACGACTGCGGATCTGCGGAGCTTGCGGGCGCCTTCCACGACTTCATCCAGGCCTGGGGCCGTTGCATGGATCGGGATGCGCAGGAGAGCGAGAGCCTCGCCAAGGCACTCAAGGCGGCCGCCGGGGCCTACGAGCGGATCGAGAACGCGATCAAGGCCGGCCCCTCTTGAGCGGTACCGCAGCCGGGGGCCTCGTTGTGGGGGCCTCTCCGACCCAGCTGGTGCCGGGGGACCCGGATGCGGTCGAGGAGCTGGCGGCAAGGCTGGGTGGCCTGGCTGGCGGCATGGCGACGTCGGTTTCGCGCCTTGGGGGCCTCGACACCGGGCAGTGGCAGGGCCAGGCCGCCCGGGACTTCGAGCGGACCCTCGGCGAGATCCCCTCCCACCTGCGGCAGGTGGGCAACGACCTGGCCGACGCCGCCGGGGGCCTGCGCTCCTACGCCACCGTGCTGCGGGACGGCCAGGGGGCCGCCGCCCGGGCGCTGGCCCTGTACGAGTCGGGGCGGCGCCGCCGGGCTGCCGCCGCTGCCGTTGCCTCGGGGGCATCCGGGCGAGGGCCGTTGGGGGCCGGGCTGCTGCTGGGGGCCGGGCCGGGGGGCGGGTGCCGCCTGGACGACGGGGCATATGGGCCGGGGGCCGACGAGATCCGCCAGGCCGAGGCCCTGCTGGAGGCTGCCCGGGGGGATCTCGCCAGCGCCGCCCGACGCCTGGCCGCCAGCCTGCGGTCCAGGGCGGCCAATGTCCCCAAGCCAGTGTCGATGTGGGCGGTGCCCCGCCACCAGTCCTGGGAGTTCCTGAAGGGCCTGGGGGACTCGGTTAGGCACACGGTGGTCTCGCTACAGAAGAACGCCCTCTGGATGGCCTGCCCCCCGCTGGCGGCGACCAGGCAGGCACTGCAGTTCGCCCAAACCGCGTCCTCCTCGCTGCAGCACCCGAAGGAGGCCGGCAAGGCGGCCATCTACTGGGACATGTGGCAGCACCACCCCGCCAAGGCCGCCGGCGAACTCACCCCCGACGTTGCCCTACTCCTGGTCCCGGAGTTGAAGTCTCAGCTCATTGCCGCACGGGAGGCCAGGGCGGCCCAGGCGCTGGAGGACATGGATAACGCGTCGGGCGGCCACTTCTTCGCACGCCACGGGGGCCCAGACGTCGATCGAGGCCCAACGAGTACGAGCACTCACAAGTGTGACACCGGACGGTGTGCAGCTTGCTTCGAGAAGCGCAACTCGCTTCCTCACCCATGCCGATCAACTAAAGGCGGCGCGACGAGCAAATCAGATTTCCATATCCACTCAGCGGACTGCCTTCAGGTTCGACATGGGTCGGACCGTCGGCGACGGCTACCTGGTTGGCGGCACTCAATATCGTGAAACGTCAGTGGTACAGGCCATCTATCGCGACAGAAAGCTAATTACGCTCTATCCCCTACTAGAGGAGCTCCCATGACCGCCATAAACCCGGCATTTGTAGAAGACCTCGTCGGTCCTCTGATCGGTGGAGGGGACATCGACGAAGAATTCCACGAGTTTTCCACCGTCGATCCGGATGACGAACAGCAGGTGCGAGACGTGATTCGCCGCCTGCTCGTTCCCTACTTCTACGACACTTCACCCGAAGGCCAACGCGCGGCCAAGCTCGGACTGGCCTGGTACCTCACCTTTCGGCCCGATCGCCTGAGCCCGATGTACGACAGGCTGATGCTGCCGTTCCGGGAGGAGCCCGTGCACCTCTGGGAGTGGATCTGGCGGGAACTGTTCGGTGACGAGGACTACCACCTGAAGGACGACCCGGCCTCGTTCGAGATCAAAGACGACCCCCACACCGTGATGATCACGAGGGCCCGGCACCACGGTCGGGCGCTCGGCAAGGAGTGGGACAACCCGCCTCCTCCCGGACAGCCGTACCTCGGGGAATCGTGACTCCGCGATAGCCACGCTCAGTAGTGGCTCTTCCTCCAACGGATAGCTCTTCCGCAATTCTTTGAGTACAGAATGGTGTAGAGCAGCACTTTATACTCAAAGAATCTCTGGAGCCGATGGGAACACCGGACGCAGCGGGCATGGAAGTGGGAACTGACACCCAAGACGACCACGGTGAGTGGTCGATTCCAGTTTGCGGGCCAGAAATGGCCCGGTAGCCACGTGCCAGAGGGAGGCGATGCGGGCCGAGGCCCCCCGGCAAGCACTCAAACACGTTTCTTCGCGGTCCGAGTCGGAAATCCACGCCCTTCCGGAGGCTGTTGGTAGCCTGGTTCCGTGCCTGCTTCCTTTTCCGCCCACCTGCGAGAGCTTAGCGACGCGGACTTCGAAACCGTCCTGCAGCGCCGGGTCGAGGTCAAGATGTATCTGGGCGGTCGCTGGCGCAAGGACATGGCGACCCTGGCCGACATCCTGGCGCAGCCGCATGCCATCCGGATGGCGGTGTCCTCCCTCGACGCATTCCTGGCCCAGCTGCTGCGGCTTGCCGTCTGGCTCGGCCCCCGGGTGGGGTCCGCCGACCTTGCCGCCCATGCCCCGGATGTCCCGCTCGGATCCCTACGGGAAGGCGCGGAGGAGCTGTCGCGGTGGGGACTGGCCTTCGTCGACGGACCGACCTCGCCGGCCGGGGCAGGCTGGACGCTGGACGTGCCCGCCTGCACCATGGCGGCCGTTCCCACGCCGGCGGGCTTCGGCCCCCTCGCCCGGCGGCTTCTGGCCAAGCGTTCCATCCACTTCCTTGCAACACTCAGCCGCAACATCGGGCTGGCAACCGGACCGAGGCGGGACAAGGAGGAGATGGTGGCCGAGGTATCGGCGGCGCTGGCGGAGCCGGAGCGGATCCGTGGGCTGCTCGCCGAGGCCGAGCCAAAGGCGGCCGCTCTCTTCGACCTGATCCAGGAGAAGGGCGGCGGGGTCGGGCGGCGGGAGCTGATGAGCGCCGGCCACATCCGCTGGTCGGACCCTCCGTGGTCGGAGCGGCGCAAGGTGCTGACTCCTCTCGACTGGCTGGAGAGCCGGGGCCTCGTGGTCCACGTCGACTCCGATGTCTACTCCGGCGCAGAGCTCATCCCCGCAGAGATCTCCCTCGCCCTCCAAGGCGGCCGGCTGTTCGACTCCTGGCAGGTCGATCCGCCGGCCCCGTTAGCCCTGCGCATGCCCGGGGCCGACCACCCCGGGGATCCATCCAGGGTGCTCGGGGATCTCGAGGCCGTGCTCGACGAGTGGGCACAGAGCCGCCCCACCTGCCTGCAGCGCGGGGGGCTCGGGATACGGGAGCTGAAGAAGACCGCCAAGAACCTCGGGTTCGCCGAGCGCTACGTGTCGTTCCTGTATGCGATGGCGGTCGAAGCCCAGCTGGTCGGCATCGATCAGGACAACCGGATCGTCCCCTCACCGCTCGCCACCGAGTGGGGCGAGCAGCCGCCTCCGCACCGGTGGGCAACGCTGCTCGACATCTGGCTCGGTGCCACCTTGTGGACCGAGGAGGACAACGGCCTGGTGCCGCTGGACAAGGTGGAACGGATGGAATGGCTGGGGCACATCCGGGCCGCGGTGGTCGGCGAGCTTGCCGGGCTGCCGGCGGGGACGGGCACGGATGTCGCGGGCCTCGCGGCAAGAATCGCCTGGCGCTTCCCGAGCCGCGTCGGCGGCCCCGACGTCGCCCGCATGGTCGTGGAGCGGGCGGTCGAGGCCCTGGTCTGGCTGGGGACCGCCGTCGGCCCCGATCCCATCGCGGTGGTGGAGCCGGGACGGTCGGCGGCCCGGCAGATCAACTGGTTCTCGGGCGACGGACCTGGGCCCGCCGCCTTCGCCGCCGAGGTGGCGACCTGCACGGTGGGCGCCGATCTCAACGTCATCGTGCCCGGCCCGCCGGTGCCCGACCTCGGCTCGGCCCTGGCCCGCTTCGCCGACCTGAAGGCCTCGTCCCCCGCCCGCATCTACAAGCTGTCCGAAGCGTCGGTCCGGCGGGCGATGGATGGCGGGATGCGGGCCCCGGACATCATCGCCGTGCTGGAGCGCCATTCGACCACCGACATCCCGCAGAACGTCACCTACCTGATCGAGGACGTCGCCCGCCGTCACGGCAACCTCGTCGTGGGGGCGGCGGGTCTGTACCTTCGATCCGAGGACCCCGGCTTGCTGCGGAGCGCCGTCGCCGACCGACGCTTGGCGTCGATGCAGCCGCGGCTCATCGCCCCGACGGTGGCGGTGCTGGAGGGCGACGACATCGGGGCCGTGCTCCCAGTCCTGCGTGCCGGCGGCTACCTCCCCGTCGCCGAGGCGGGGGGAGCATCGTTGCGCCGCCGTGAGGCGGGCGTCGGCGGCGGCGTCCACCGACTGTTGCGGCCGTCCGAGCCCATGCTCGGCTTCTCCCCTGCCGAGGCGGCCGCACTTGCCAGCGTGCTGCGAGAGGCCGGTGCGGCGCCGCCCGGTCGGCCGGCGGCGCCGGAGCCGGTCGTTAGCCCAGGCCGTGGCGCGGGCCCGAAGGCGATGCGCGATCTGCAGCTGCTCGATGGCCGGACCGCCCAGCGGCCGAGCGAGATCAAGGACCTCATCGAGGTGGCCGTCGACGAGCAGATGGTCGTCGAGATCGTCTACGTCTCGCAGGATGGCAGGCGAACCACGAGGGAGATCGAGCCGCTCGAGACGAGCCGGCTTGGCGTCGATGCCTGGTGCCGCCTGCGGGATGACGAACGGCATTTCGTCTTCTCCCGCATCCAGTCGGCACGGGCGACCGGGACCCGGTACCTCGACCTGCCGGTAGCCGGCGGGGAGGAGGAGTCCCTTGACCTCCGATAACCCCCTCATCGTCCAGTCCGACCACACGGCGCTGCTCGAGGTCGGCCACCCGCTGGCCGAGGCGTGCCGCGCGGGCCTGGCCCGCTTCGCAGAGCTGGAGAAGAGCCCGGAGCACATCCACACCTACAAGATCACGCCGCTGTCGCTATGGAACGCCCGGGCGGCGGGAATGTCGGCGGGGGAGATCGTCGAGGTCCTCCGGACCTACTCGCGCTACGCGGTTCCGGCGTCGATCCTCGTCGAGATCGCCGACCAGGTTGCCCGCTACGGACGCCTGCGCCTCTCCAAGGAGGAGGGAGGGCTGGTGCTGTCGTCGTCGGAGCCGGCGGTACTGGAAGAGGTGCTCCGGTCCAAGAAGGTGGCGCCGCTGGTAGGCAAGCGCCTCGACGCCGGGCACGTCGAGGTCCCCAACGGCGAGCGGGGCCGGCTGAAGCAGGTGCTCATCAAGATCGGTTGGCCCGTCGAGGACCTCGCCGGGTACTCGCCCGGAGCGCCCCTACCTGTCGCGCTCCGGGAGACCATGGCATCCGGGCCGGCGTTCGGACTCCGGCGGTTCCAGGTCGAGGCGATCGACTCCTTCTGGGCGGCAGGGCAGGCCGCCGGGGGCAGCGGCGTCGTAGTCCTGCCCTGCGGTGCCGGCAAGACGGTGGTCGCGATGGGGGTCATGGCCAAGGCCGGAACGCAGACGCTGATCCTCGTCACCAGCATCATCGCCGCCCGTCAGTGGAAGTCCGAGCTGCTCGACAAGACCGACCTCGCCGAGGACCAGATCGGCGAGTACTCGGGCGAGACGAAGACCATCCGGCCCGTGACCATCGCCACCTACCAGGTGATGACGCACCGTCGCAAGGGCGAGTTCCCGCACCTGGCGCTGTTCCAGGACCAGGACTGGGGCCTGATCATCTATGACGAGGTGCACCTTCTCCCGGCCCCTGTCTTCCGGATGACTGCGGACATCCAGTCGAAGCGGCGGCTCGGCCTGACCGCGACCCTCGTACGGGAGGACCACCGGGAGGACGACGTCTTCTCCCTCATCGGTCCCAAGCGCTACGACGCTCCCTGGCGCGACCTCGAGGCCCAGGGGTGGATCGCCCCGGCCGTGTGTACCGAGGTGCGGGTGGGCGTCCCCGACTACCTGCGCTTCGAATACGCGACGGCGGAGGGCCAGGACCGCTACCGGGTCGCCGCGACCAACCCCGCCAAGATGGCCGCCCTGCGAGCGCTCATCGACCGCCACAAGGAGGACCGGGTGCTCGTGATCGGCCAGTACCTCGACCAGCTCGGAGACGTCGCCACTGCCCTCGATGCGCCCCTGATCACGGGCCAGACGGCGACGGCGGAGCGGGAGAAGCTGTACGCCGGATTCCGGGATGGCGCGATCCGGTTGCTGATCGTCTCCAAGGTGGCCAACTTCTCCATCGACCTGCCGGAGGCCAACGTCGCCATCCAGATCTCGGGGACCTTCGGGTCCCGGCAGGAGGAGGCGCAACGACTCGGGCGCATCCTGCGGCCCAAGGCCGACGGGGGCCAGGCGTCGTTCTACACGCTGGTGAGCCGGGAGACCCAGGACCAGGAGTTCGCCCTCCACCGCCAGCTCTTCCTGGCCGAGCAGGGCTACCGGTACTCGATCGTCGACGCCGGTGCGGTCATCGGCGGCGAGCCGCTGCCCGTGGCGCCGCCCGGAGAGCCGTACCCACCGGGGCCCGAATCGCCGTCGCCACCCGTGGCCAAGCCCCCAGGGTACGTGCCGCCCGCTCCCCTGCCGGAGGTGCTGCCGGACAACGTGATCCCGTTCCGGGCGGCGCGAGCCAAGCCCTGATCGACGTTGAGCAATAACGCCCCAAAAATGAGTGTTTTTGGCTCAACGTTTCCGCCTGGCGGCCTCAGGCGATGAGGGTCGAGGCTTGGCGGGTGTTCCTGCAGGTCGGATAGGCCGAGCAGCCAAGGAAGAGGCCCCGGGGGCCTCGCCGCCCTCGCCACTCGGCACCGCAGCCGCATCTGTGCCCCTTGAACCGGGCGCACATCGTGAGGTCGTGAGGCTCGGCGTCGCGCTCGAAGGTGCCGCAGGCAGGGCAGCTGACCCTGACCTGACCGGAGGCCGGATGGGTGGAGAGGCCCAGCTGGACGCTGCAGAGCCGGCAACGGCCGAGGGGAGAGTCGCCGTCGAGGGCAGGTGTCTGAATGACAGCCGGGGGTCGGGACGGGGCCGAGTCGGCCGTCCGTCCCGGTGCCGCCGTCCGTCCCGGTGCCGCCGTCCGTCCCGGTGCCGCCGTCCGTCCCGGTGCGGCTGGCCGCCCCGGTGCCGCCGTCCCGAGCGAGTCGGCAAGGAGCTTGACGCTCTGGGGGTCAGCGAGCCGTAGCGGCCATGACGGCGACTTCGGAAACAGCCATGCCTGCGACTGCAACAGGACCAGCCGGGCGCCCTTCTCCTGCAGCCGGACCGACGGCACCTCGCCCTTGAGGGCCCCGACGGCGGCCAAGGCCCAGCCGGGAAGGCCGGCCTCGAAGGCAACCACCTCCGGGGTGTCGGAGAGGTCGTGCTCGAACATGGCAGCCGTGTCGGTGGACGCTTTGAGGACCGCCCATCCGGCGTCGGTCCGGCCGGCGTCGATCACGGTCGAGGGATCCAGTGGCGACGCGTTGCGGCACAGGTTGGCGAGGATGGCCCATGCCGGGGTCGAGGGCGACGAGCGCTTCAGGTAGGAGCCGTCGGACAGGCAGACCAGCTTGCCCCGGGCTCTCGTGATCGCCACATTGAGGAGGCGCAGCCCATCGTCGCTTCGGAACAGCGCCCCCGGCGGCAGGGGGGCGGCGTCGACGAGGTCCAGGATGATCGCATCGCGCTCCCCGCCCTGGAAGCGGTGGATCGTGCCGGTGTGGACGGCGCCCTGGACGCCCGCGGCACGCACGAGGAGCCGCAGGAACCGCGCCTGGTCGCGGTAGGGGGCCACGACGCCGATGCTCTCGACACCGTCGTTCAGCATCTGCAACGCCACCTGGAGGGCGAGCCAGGCGCTCAGGGGGTTGAGCCGGGAGTGGGTACGCGTGCTGTGGCCCCGGGCGCCGAACTCGTTGGTATCGATCCACACGACGGGCTCGTCCGCGGCGGGTTCGTGAGCCGCGATCAAGGCGGTTCTCGCCTCGATGCCGGGTCCGGCCTGCAGGCGGTTGCCGTACGAGGGGCCATTGACCAACCCCATGATCTTGGGGTGCATTCGGTACTGGACGGTGAGGACGGAGAGGAGGTCGGTCGCATCGAGGTTTCGGGTGAGGCCGTTGAGCTCGAAAACATCCCGGCCCAGCCACCGCTTCACCTGCTGCGACCAGGAGGCGACAACCGGGGCCAGCTGGCGGAAGTCGCCGAAGACGCCCAGGCCCTTGGTGGCCAGGGACGCTGCGAGGGCCACCTGCGGCGGTTGCGCCATGCTCGCCTCGTCGACGAAGACCCGGTCGAAACGACGCTCATGGATCTCTGTCGTGATCGCCGCCTTGGACAGCGTCGTCAGGATGAGGCGGGCGGTCTCCAACAAGTCGCGGCGCGCCCGGCCCACCTGGTCTCGCACCCGACGCAACTCGTCGGTGACCCGGGCAAGCTCCCGGCCGGGGTTGGCTCGGGCGCGTAGCCCGGGGGCGACCGGCCCGAACAGCGAGTCCTGGCTGTCCATCAGCTCGCCGCCCCGGCCCTCCAGCGCTTCAAGCCGCGCGACGAGTTCGGGCCGGGACCGCTGCAGCACCGACCGCTCGGTGACCGGGAGCGCCTGGGCCTCCTGCAGGAACGGCTCTCCCGCCCGGAGCGCCTCGCCGTGGACCTGCCGGTCGGGTGCGGCCAGCATGAGGTTGCGAACGAAGGCGACGGCGGCGGCATCGACCGCAGCGTTGCTGTGGGCCAGGACGAGGACAGTCTCCCCTCGCAGGAACGCCTCGGCGGCCAGCAGGCCGAGGGTCTCGGTCTTGCCGGTGCCCGGAGGGCCCCACACGAAGCGCAGTTCGCTGGCAAGGCAGTCGGCGACCGCCTGCAGCTGGCTCTCGTTGGCGGGAAGCCCGTCGTAGCCACCAGCTATGGCGTGGCCTGCCTCGGCGGGGTCGTTGCGGGGAGAGGCCAGCCCGAGCAGGCAGCTGAGGATGTGCAGGTCCTCAGGGGCAGGCCACCGGTCCGGGTCGAGGCCCCGGAGCTCGTCGATCCGGGAGCGCAGCTCGTCGAGGAGGTACCACGGGTTGGAGCGGAGCTTCGCGGCGGCGATGGCCTCGCCGAGGTCCTCCGGGCTCTCCAGCCAAACGCTCTGGCCCCGGACCTCGAGCACCTCGACCACAGCCGGCCCGCCCTCGGCAACCACAAGCTCGGCCGACGTGCCGGGCGGGAACCAGAGGTCGGAGTCGGCGTCGAAGCAGTACAGGGTGCGGTCGAGCCCGGCCCGGAGTCGCCGCCCGTTGCGGATGCGGACCCAGTCCGCCGCTCCTTGCGCATGACGGGCTTCCTCGGCCAGGGCGGAGGCCATCTCGCCGAGCATGGCGGCAAGGGGAGCCGGGATCGGATCGGGAGGAGGGGGGCTGTCGCCGGACGGCGTCGCCGGCGTGGTTGGCGTCGTTGGGGTCGTAGCCGTCACGGTGGGCTTGAGCCTACTCGAACAAAAGTTCGATGTGGCGTCAACCGGTCAGAAACTGCCTGATCTCGTTGACCTTGTAGTCGTGCCCAACGGTGGCCTGCAGGGGTGGGAGCCCGTAGGCGGAGAACTCCTGCCAGGTGCCGTTGGGCACGAGGGTCTGGCCGGGGACCGAGACCTGGAAGGCGACGGCGAAGGAGGCGGTGACGCTCACGTGGTAGAGGCCCTGGGGGCCGGCCATGGGGCTGCGGTCGCTTCGCACGTCGTAGGTGTGGGCGATGTCGGAGGCCTTCGGGTAGGCCTGCCCGGTGCTGTTGGTCGTCACGGAGGTACCGTCGCCGAAGCTCCACTGGTAGGAGAGCGGGGTGGCCCGGAGATAGCCGGTGCCGGCGCTCCCGGTGGCGGCCCGGTAGACGGGTGCCCCGTCGTAGCCGGTGATCCAGAAGTAGGAGGCCAGCCCGGTGATCCCCGCCTGGTCGGGGTTGAGGCCGATGCCGATGCCCGGCACCTGGATCTCGCCCTGCAGCTGCTGGGCCTGGGGGGCGGTGAGCCTGCCGGCCTGGGCCGGCCTGCCCGGGGTGCTGGGGCCGGGCGTGAAGGTCTGGCCGTAGACGAGGGTCTTGTGGCCGTTGCAGTCGTACCAGTAGGGCACGACCCCCAGGCCCTTCATCGAGTCGGGGACCGCCCCGCCGTAGTAGGTGACCGGGGCCGTCGGGAAATGCCCGGGCCGCAGGGTGCCGGTGTCGGCCTCCTTGGCCCCGGCCCACACCCCTGGGGAGCCGAGCTCGGCCGCGTTGAGTGCGACGTAGCCACAGAACGGCGGGGGGGCCGGCTGGGGGCCTGCGGCCTTGGTGATTGCCCGGGTGGAGGGGGCGGGTTGTTGAGAAGCGGGGGTAGCTAAATTCTGGGCCCCTCCATTGGCCTGTAAGGTAGCGTTCGTAACGTTCTCGGTTATGCAGGTGGTCTGGAAAAAGCCCTGCTCAGACGCCACGCAAGTCGCCATGGGTTGGGGGACGGGCGTCTCAGCCAACGTTGAACTCGCCACGACGAACACGCCCGCCAGAACGATTGCCCAGACGACTACGTGTCGAGTATGTCGAAGTCGAGCTTCCATTGGCCTCCTATCCTCTTGAAGCGAAGGCTCTTCCGGGTTACCTGAACAGGGATCCGATTGATAGGCTGCTTGGACGCCGAATCGATGGCGTAGCTGGAGTCGGCAATGGAGTCGTAAACCCAGACTGTATTGTCGTCCTGCTGGGCGATTCTAAAGTTGTGTTCAACTGCAATGTGATAACCCTGACCCTTTTGGCGGAGCCCCTGAACGAAGGATCGATCTTGGCCTAACTTGGGGTCGATTTCGCAGCAGTCAAGCATGCCGGGATCGAGGTGCTCCAAGGCGCTCTTGGTGGCACTCCCATAGGCCGAGTAGGCTTGCTCCACCTGACTGCCTAGTTCGTTGGGAACGGCCGCGCCTCGCGCAGCTGCGGCATACGACACGTGCGATCCTGGCTCGGTTGAGTTCGTGCCGAACCCGACGACTGAGTCAACCAGCCAGTGACCGTTCTTATTGACCAGGACAACGCTCTCATGAAGCCAATCGGGACTGTCCGGCCCGGATGGCGCCATGGTGGTCGGGTCCAGTGGCACGGTGTGTCGAGACATGACGTCGTCCACGGAGGCCAGGCTCCCTCCGTCGTACACGACGACCTGAAGATTGTGGTCAGCGGTCACTTGGAAGGGATGACCTGCCTTTGCTGTCTGCTGGATCCCATCTTGCTGCTGCCTTAATCCCGCCGCTGTTACCAAACCCTCCAGCGGCGCCACGTTGAGAGACCGAAGAGCACTTGTGGCTGCCGAGTAATACCGGAGATATGACTGCCTGACTTCGCCGTCCGCTTGGGGTCCTGCCACCTTGGTACCGTGGTGCTTGTATATCACGAGGCTCCCGACGAGCAGCGCAGCCAAAAGTATCGTCAGGCCAACGACAAGGAAGCTGAACCGGCGCCAGCCGTGTGCCTGGGGGGGCGGCAGCATGGGAGGAGGCCCGCCGCCGAAGCTCGGCTGGGCCTGTGGTGCTGCCACACTGCCCTCTTCAGTTGATCTGTGCCACACGGACATCCCCGCTGATCCGGTCCTCGCTCCGGCATCATAGCGAGAGGTTAAACAT
>Ga0137390_10002578_pt1 | contig 14469 bp, 16 predicted proteins | sample 15con2h24AmetaG_FD_104937 | JGI IMG/M metagenome (GOLD analysis project Ga0137390, IMG submission 104937) | Vadose zone soil microbial communities from Angelo Coast Range Reserve, California, USA - 15con2h2.4A metaG | ecosystem: Environmental > Terrestrial > Soil > Vadose zone > Saprolite... | reverse complement strand
TCATCCATCATCCTGACAAAAATCATGATGACCCTGAGGGTGCGACCCGGCGCTTCGCGGCCTTGCAGCAGGCGTATGAGGTGCGTGCGGTGTATTTAATTGCAATCGATGTGCTGTGCCCAAAGGTTGCATCTGGTCTGGTCTGGTCTGGTGGCGGCGGCGGGAAACCTTCTTCTCCTCCTCTTCCTCATTCCGATCAAACACTACTTGACAGGTGCTGAGCGACGAGCAGGCGAGCATAACGCTGATAATGGTTTAATGGTTCGATCCTAATCTCATCTCACCATTTCCTGCAATCCTCAGGAGCGAGCCTGGTATGACTCCCATCGGTCGGCTCTCGTCCCCGAGCCAGACGCAGAGACGGTCGTTAATGATATCAAGAAGGGCGCTGCACCGTCGCGTGCGCGCGATCGTGGGCTCACTGTCAATCACATCCAGGCATTCCTGAACCCCTCCATATGGTCGGGCTTCACAGATGGAGAAAACGTGCGACTAAGGATATTCTGGGTTTAGAGAGCAATTCTTTTTACCTGATTCCGTCTCACAGGGCTTTTTCATCATATTCCGGAATCTGTTCGACAGGCTTGCGAGCGATGAGCGTCATTACACGGACGTACAATTTCCATCTTTTGGCTACTCGACGTGGGGATGGACCGCACCGTCCAAGGAAAATCCCTCCGAGGCAGCGCGGCTGTTCTACAATTTCTGGCTCAACTTTGCCACCGCGAAAGAATTTACCTGGTCCGACCGGTGGAACCTCTCAGAGGCACCCGATCGCCATATACGAAGGTAGGTAAGCAAGCCATCACGACTCGCTCGCGGTCATTCTCACGCGACACGAGTCCAGGCAGATGGAAAAGGACAACAAGAAGGCCAGAGACTCGGCACGCAAGGAGTACAATGAAACGGTCAGGGTACGCGCGACGATAATCGACCGCCGGGGCCATTTAGTGACCGAACCCGATAGACCCTTGTGATGTTTGTGCGTAAACGTGATCCGCGATACAAGGCATACATCGCACGCCAGGCGAAGTCAACCGAGCAAGCTTCCTCTACGCCTGGCTCGGGCACTGTGACCCCGAGGAAGCCGGCGCTAGCATCTACCTTTGTAGCTCAGGACTGGCAAACGGTTGCCGAGCCAAGTGACGCCGCAGCCGACCTAGAATGGGCGCGCGCTGAAGGTGCCGAGGACGAAGAGTGGGAATGCGTCGCCTGCAACAAAACGTTCAGAAGTGAGGCCGCGTGGAACAGCCACGAGAGGAGCAAGAAGCATCTTCGGGCGGTGGAGCAGTTGAAACGCGAGATGCAAAATGAGGAAGTAGAGTTGGACCTAGGACAATGTGGCGACGGATTTGCTGATGTGGATGTCAAGGATCAGGACGCTGATGAGGACCAAGGTACGGCGGGGGCCGATGTCACAGTCCATGGCTCTAGGGACAATGATACCCCGGAGGGTACCCCTGGCCGACCATCCACACCGATACCGAAAGAAGAGGGAGATAGCGGAGAAGGCGAAGAATATTCTCCGCGCCCTGGTAGGCAACAGCGGACAAAAAAAGCGGCCTACACCTCATCACCATCACCGGCGCCTCCGAGTCCGGTTCCCAAACCGCCCCAAAAGGGACGCACGCATGCCGCACGGGGCTCTTCTCGTCAGCAGACAGGCGGCGACCTTGTATTCTCCGAGGAAAACCGCGAGGCGACGCTAACCCCGGGAGAGTCCCACCACGCCAGGAACGGCGGTGAGATCGTGCGAGAGGACGACGGTGCCGGGACGGCAGGCTCTACAAAAGGAGAGTCGTTATCAAAGCGGGAGAAGCGCAGGGCCCGTGAGGCGGCGAAGAAAGCGCGCGAGAGTGAAGCGAAAAGCGGCTGTGCAGTGAGTTTCTTGGACCCAAATTCTATTTCTTCATTCATTCAATTCCGCGCGCGCTCCCCTTCTTGGGGCGGGGCCCTCGTACCTCTCCCGTATCTCCGGGTTGTTTCACCCGCTTTTGGTCATCCTTTCGCTTAATTGACGTGCGGCTTATCCTATCCTCTCGAGCACAGTGTAACTTTTGCGGGGAGACGTTCGAGAGCAGGACAAGACTGTTCGAACACGTCGACCGCGAAGGCCATGCATTGGCAGATCCGGGCGACGGAGACGCGCCAAAGAAAAAGGGGAAGAAGGCGAAGCCTACCTGAGTGATCTGTATCATTTTCATAGATGGGAACGAACCGCGCGACCAGTAGACCGCGCGTTGCGACCCGCACTTACGAATCTTAATTTGCACGTAAAAAGACGGACAGACTCGCGATGGTTCTCGATAGGTGGGGGACAGTCGTGTAGATGTAAGGTTATGTCATACCATAAACAGCTGTATCAAATGATCTGATGGAATGAACACATGCAACGTTCACACCGAACCTCGAACCGATAGAAGCGAGAGAATCTGATCCCAGGAAACAGACAGGTGACGCGGTGACGGAAGGCCCATGTCGGGTCATCCCATGAGTTGCGACACGTCATCTGGAGGATACTTCGTCTGTGAGAACGTCAGCAGCCTGACGAGCGGCAATCAGCGGGTGCTTTGATCGTCCGATGTGTGAGCACCACCAACTCACCGCTTCAGACTCTGGATGTACTTTCGGCTGACCTCGTCATTCAACACGTGAGCCACCTGGTCTGAGGAAATCTTTTCGCGCGCGGATCGCTCATGGATACTGTGCGGGAGCAGAGGCAACGCGGATCAGCGTTTGAGAAACTGCAGCCGCGCCAAAGGGAGGAGCAGCCCACCCACCCGACCATGGTAACCCCAATAGGCCAAGGCGCATTGCCGATCGAGAGGCGGAGATACGCGTCATTGGCTCGCTGGTACTGACGCTTTTGCATGTAGTGTACAATCTCTGCTAGACGTGGCAGCATGTCGTCCGGAAGAGACTAGAGTTTGCCCGAGTGTGAGCACACCACAAGACGGGTAATAAAAAAAAAGCTCCAGGACGCGGCGGACACACCCTTGATCGTAATAACTTGAAGAGGGGCTTGAGGTACTGTGCAGATTGTACTTGCGTCGCAGCGGCCAGCTTTCCCTGAGTCGTTCTTTTCACGTGTTCTAGGGCTTGTGTCAAACGGAGAACACAGAGAGATGCAACCGAGCGAGCCCTTACCGGGACGTTCCGCTAAGCTCTCGCCCCATTCCTTGAGTACTCTCTTGAGAGCGTAATAGATGACGGGGTACAACTTGTCCGGGTCCGTCTTGATCAGTGCCATGTCGAGCACCGCGATCTCGCCCTCGCCCGAGGCCGAATCATCCTTTTTCTTCCCCTTGCCCTCGTCGGCCGTCGAGTTGGCGTTGCGGTCCCTCATCAGCCGCTCCGCGCTCTCGACGTCCTCGAGGGCCTTGCGAAAGTCGTTCTGCCCGCCGACCCGCTCGTGGCCCTTCTCCTCGATGAGCTCCAGCGCGCGCAGGCGAAGACGCCGGTCCTTGTCCGACTCGCCGAACAGCCGAATCGGCTGGCCCTTGGCGCGCAGACGCCGGATCGTCTCCTCGTTGGAGATGTTGAACGCCACGCCCGGGTTTGAGGGTGGCGGCGGCGGCGTGCCCGAGAAACCCTCCGGGCCTGGGGAGGCTGTTGCGCGCGTTGTGTCAGGTAACGTGGGGGTTTGAGACGCGGTGCGGCTGCTGGGTTCGGTACTCTGAGCTCCAGCGACGTGTCAGTACCTTTTAGTGTGCTTGGGGAAGGTTGGTTGGTTGGACGCACCTTGGGCAGCGCAGCCTTCTGTATCTCCTCCAGTTCTGCCTTTTTTGCTGCCTCCTCGCGCGCTTTCTGCTCTTCCTCTTCCTTCATCCGCTCTATGTCACCTCTCCGCATGTATTTGTTTGGACGTGATGTGCCATTGTCAAGAGTTTTACGTTTGGAAGCGATTTCAGCCCTGAGGGCGTCCATGATGGATTGTGTCGAGTAGTAGTGCGATGGGTGAGGAGAGATTATCTAAGCCTTGGCAGACCGTTTTACTCCGGCAGCGTCGAACCTTCAACACACAACACCATCACAATGTCCGACACAGAAGCCGTTCAGAGGTGCGCGACGGCCACATATTCGCAATTTCTGAGAAAAGAGCTTAATACATGTTCTGCACAGCAAATACATTCTTCAGACCGCTGGGTTCGACGGTGCGTGGCTGCGACACGTCTGCAGTTTGTCTGGCTGGGTCACCGACTTTTCTACCTCCTAGCCCGCTTTCCAAACACCAATCAGACGAAGCACTGGTAAGACAGGACCTCTGTTTTAGGAGGTTTGGATTCTTCCCTGACCCAACAATAACACAAGCTTCCAAAACTACACGGACTACTTCAAGTGTATTTCAGCCAAGGGCGAAGATTTCGCACCATGCAAGCAGTTCAGGCGTGCCTACCACTCGCTTTGCCCCAGTACGTCTTCTCTTGTGATCTTCTTCTGAATCCATGTGTATTGATTTGAACACCTCTAGATGAATGGGTAAGTTACACACCTTGTCACTTAGTCTACATCTCGGAATGACTGACGCTTTTGTTTACAGATCACCAAGTGGGACGAGCAGAGGGAAGCTGGCACTTTCCCGGCATCCCTAGAGCCTTAAGCTGCAGCGTCCCTCTGTAATGTTTGTAGAGGACTTGCCTTTAAATACAACCGAATATTTCATTTATCCCGACCAGCTAACACGCTCAGCTCAATTCATCTGACAAAACATCGCTCTCGAACGGTATGCTATGGGTATTGGGCAGCACACACGATAGGAGTCTGTCAAGTTATTTCAACCAGAGCGCTTCGACGCTTGTGGTACACTATCTGAGGGCCGAAACTTGGCATGCAGGGACTTTACTCATGTTTTGTCTGCGTACACTCAGACTGTCGTCACCAGAAGCGCAGTGATACAAACTACAATCCTGGGTTACGTCGAAGTTTCTTCTCAGTTAGCCGTGGACCTCTCGGCGGCCATCGCACGCCCTTATTGCATCACTAAAGCGAATGATAGCATTTTCTGGTGTTACTGAAGGTGGACACGCTAACCCAACCATGAAGCGCCGTGCCACTGTGATCGTTGTATGACATTAGAGTAGGGCGCTCTGTTAGTACCGTTTGAGAATCCATCCTCCAGGTTCGCTAGACGGTGTATGGAGGGTGCATGAACGGGCCGGTCGGCCTCAACATCGGGCCGGACTCGACGACGCATCGCAAGCTTGCAATTTGGCTGCTGCCAGTGCTCAACGTTCGGCTCCCACAACAGTTTCCATCTTACCAGTTGCTCAGAGCGCGCATGCGACCTGAAAAATGTCGGGTCTCAATTTCAATTCGTGGACCGAAAATGCCAGCCGCCTGGGTATGCGGATACAAGAGACCTTGGCGGAGCACACCAAAGACTTCTCCTTAGCAAGTAGCGGCGCAGGCTACTACGATACGGGCGAGGACAAGACAAAGAATATTAAAGCACATCTAGACTCGGGGAGTGAACGCGAAAAGTTGGAAGCGATGAAGCGTCTCATTGCCGTGAGTGTCTCCTCGCCCCCACATTCTTCACCCGTCACCCAGTCAGAAGGTACCAGATGATCTCAAAAGGCCGCAACGTCTCGGAGTACTTCGCGCAAGTGGTCAAGAACGTCGCGTCACCTAGCCTAGAAGTCCGAAAGCTCGTGTACATATATCTGCTGCGCTATGCAGAAGCAGAGCCAGACCTGGTGTTGCTCTCCATCAATACGTTCCAACGCGATCTCGCAGACAGCTCGCCGCTGATACGCGCAATGGCCCTGCGCGTTCTATCTGGCATCCGTGTGCCGACCATTGCCAGCTTGGTAGTGCTGGCGATCAAGAAATGCGCCGCGGATACAAGTCCGTACGTGCGCAAGGCGGCAGCACTGTCGATACCGAAGTGCTACAGGTGTGGTCTCCCCCTATGGAGGGTATTCTCGAAACGACGCTGACAAGGGTTTGCCATAGTCTAGACGAGTCTCAACTCCCTTCTCTGATCGAGATATTATCTACCTTACTGCGAGACCGTTCTCCATTGTCCATCGGTAGCGTCGCCATCGCTTTCGAAGCAGTCTGCCCAACGCGATTGGACCTTCTGCATACGCACTATCGGCGCCTCTGCCGCGTGCTCGTTGATGTAGACGAATGGGGTCAAGTAAACCTCCTCGAACTCCTAATTCGTTACGCTAGGACTATGCTGTCGTGTCCGACAGCTTCGCACGACGGCCCTGGAGAAGAAAAAGATGACGTCGATCCCGACCTCGAACTGCTACTGACGTCGGCAGAACCATTATTCCGGTCGCGAAACCCCGCCGTAAGTAGTTGAGATCCTTGGTTCCTGCAATAGCGAGTCTGAAAAAAATAAACTATTTCTCATCTCGAAGGTCGTGATGGCGGTGACTCGCGCGTTCTATTACCTAGCTCTGCCGTCACAGCATCATAAGATAGTCCACCCACTACTCCGACTTCTTGCGCTCTCGCCCGAGGTGGAACGTGTGGTCTTGGCCTACATTCTCTCCATTTCGCACACCGCTTCAGTACGTCCGTGTGCAATTTCGGGCTCATCCGATAGTTGAATGGTTCGTAGCACTTGTTCTCCCCACACTATACCCGTTTCGTCGTTCGCGCCGATGATAGCACGCAAGCAAAGGTTGCCAAGACGCGTCTGCTGCGGAACTTTGTAACCGTTGACAATTACCAGGCACTGTTGCGCGAGTTTATCGTTTGTCTCCCATTTCATCCCTCGATACAATAGCCGGCCAACTCTTTCTTCACCTTGTTGGTTCCCAGGATTATACAGATGATGTGGATGAAACGTTGGTAGCCGGGGCAATCCAGGGGATCGGCCATATTGCCCGCATGCTCCCTGAGGCGACTACTCAGTGTCTCAATGCATTAATGGCATGTATCAAGAACCCACACGGTAGATCCCTTTTGCCACCCCCATCTGCCTTGACAGCCCCCCTAAATCGAGTACTTCCGTACCGTAGATTGCGTCGTGGCGAATGCCGTCGTCGAGCTAAAATCTCTCGTTCAGACCCAGATGCAGGGCGCCACCCATGCGGGCCCATCGTCGGCACCACTGACGATCGTCGAACGCCTTGCATATCGGATCGATGAGATTCGGCACGCCCAGGCACGAGCGTGCATCGTTTGGCTCGTCGGCCAGTACGCCGCGGACGACTCGCCTAATGCTGTGATAGAGGGCGTGGTACCCTGGGCACCAGATGTGCTCCGTAAGATCGCAAAGTCCCTTCGGGATGAGGCACGTAGCCATCAGTTACTGCCGATCAGTCGAGCCCGGCTAACATATTCTATTCTTCTCTTCTCTTCTTTTCTTTTGTCAAGACCGTACCGGTAAAACTACAGGCAGTCACGCTCGCCGCAAAGCTTCTCGTCCTATCGCCGGCGCACGACACGCTAACGCGGCTCGCAAAGTACGTATTCGCGCTCGCGCGCTACGACCGCAACTATGACGTGCGCGACCGCGGCCGCATGCTCCAGCAGCTGCTCGCGGGCGTGGTGCCGGAAATCGGCGCGGCGGATGCCAAGGACGTCGGCGGTGTGGTGCTCCGGCGCGCGCAGGTGCGCGTCGTGCTGTTCGAGGGGAAGGAGAGCGCCGCCGGCGGTGCGGCGGCTCTGGACGACGCGGCGCGGGAGCGTCCCGGTCTCGGTCTCGGCACGCTGGCGCTCGTCCTTGGGCAGGACGTGCCGCATGCACGCGTGCTGCCGGACTGGCTCGAGCACGGGGTCGAGGCGAGCCTCCGCGCGTCGCACGATGACGCACCCGCGATGCCGGCTGTCACAGCCATCGGGCACGTTGCGGCGCCAGCGCCGGCGCCGTCGTCGCGCCATGGCGCTGGCACCGGGGGCCATTCGACGCCGATCGTCGTGCTCACGCCTGCTGGGTCTGGCGGGCCTTCGCCTGCGGGGAGCGTGCCGAATAAAGGAGGGGGGTGGACGGACCTGGATAAATTCTATGCGAGCGAAAGCGAAGAAGACGGCGAGGAAGAAGAGGAGGGGGAAGGAGATGAAGACGAGGAAGAGAGCGAGGAAGGGGAGGACGAGCAGGATGGGGAAAGGTCTGATGAGGAAAGTGATCGCCTGTCAGGGCAGGAGAAGGATCATGGGATGGGTGCACCGCGGACCTCAGAAGAGGAGAAGGACGATGGCGAAGATGAGGATGAGGTCGAGGTCGAGGACAACGACGTGGAACAAGGGACTAGCCTGAGCAAGATGACTCCTTTTCGATGACGATGCAGCTTTGTTGTGTTTCTGGTTCGAGGGTTCCGAGTTGCACATGGGAACGAACCCGACCGTTGTACCTATCCCCGTGAGGGCTGCATGAACTATAACCTTTCGAGGCGAGGGAACCAACCATACAACCACGAGGATGGCGTCTTTCACTGATTGCGATTCGCGCAGTCGTAGCACGCTCGCACTCACTCACTCACACAAATGGAAGTGAAAGACCGGCAACTGGGATGACGCCAGCGACAACAACTTGAACACAAAGTCGGCGGATAAGGGAAATCAACACCCATCTATCTCCGTTCATGGCCAGGCAAATAACTACTATTAGGGGTTATTCTCGGGTAAAGTGCGATTGTGCCACTCCTGGGCCCGCGGGGCAACGCTGCTCTCGTAGAGTATAATGTTGGGACCATCAGGAAAGGACAGACGAAGGACAAGGGACAAAGAAGTGACAAGGTCGCCACAAAGCCGATACAACCAGATTATCCGTACCAGCCAGGCCCCTACAAGATCATTGAGTTAATGTTCATGTTGAATGTCGATGCTGGCGCCGACGTTGACGATAGAGGCAATTTGTAGTATAGGGGCTGTCGGGAGAAACATTGAGTCAACCCCATAGTCAGCTCTTGCGCCCTCACAGGTTTGATGGTTTGTAGCAGCACATCAGATACGTACCGTGTCGAAGACGTGGTAATAGTGACCCCGCACGCCGCCAGAGTCCTCATTGCCGTAGTACGCATCAGGGAACCACTGGGAAGCCATGAAACGTGGGGCGTGGCGACAAAGTGATCGTGTGAGGACGCATATTTCTGTTACAGAAAAACAGGACGCACATGTTCTTTCGGGAGGTCTTCCCTGTGTCCACGGAGGTAGCGATCGGCTTCTGGCACCTCCTCCCCTTCACCTGGGATGGACCCGTAGGCCGGGACGGCAAACTGGCCTACCTGGAGCTCCGTGTCTGTAACCGAGCCGCGGGAGACGCGCGCGTAGGCCGTCCTGTGGAGCCCGCGGTAGAAGATGTACTCGCACCAGCGATCCATGTCGTCCTTATCGATATCGTGGACGCGGCCTTCCGTGACCATGATGTCGTAGGGCGCGGCTAGGAACGATGGACGTCGTGGGAGAGAACGGGTTGTTAGGGTACGTGGACTCTCGGACTGGAAGCGTGCAGGCACTCACGGCGTTGGGCATGGGGACTCGTGACGACGTATCCGAGGAAGATGAGTGGGTCTGGGTATGTCGCGGACATGATTCTCGCGAGTTCGGTAGCTTGCAGTTCTCGGTCGAGCGGCGTCTCCTCTTGAGTCGGGTCGGTCAGAGCAGAGGTAACGCTGACGCGCCCAAGAGCTTACCCTGTCCGTTATGCGCGACGATCACTGTCACGTTTACGCCATACGCGTCGATCACAGCTTCGATAGCTGGCGCAAGCTCTCCATCTGGGGAGGGCAAGAGGTGATGCCGAGATCTAAGAATGGGGAACTATACACAGCAGCAATCGTCAATTCAGAATAGTTCATTTAAAGAATATGCACGAACCTTCGACAACAGTACGCTACCCCAGGTGTGCTTGTTGGGCCCTGGCCCAATATCCACGTACTGTACGCGCCGATTAGCGATAATGGAAAGTGGAGGTACCCATTCAGTTGATACGTACATAGCCCAGGTCTTCTACCGCCACCCGCGTCCTGAAAGAGGCAGCTCAGCCACTCAAACTATTTGAGAGATCGCTAGTGAGACCCACAGATCTCTACTTCCGAATACCGGTCGCTTTAACAGCAGTGGGCGAAGTTTGTCAGCACAGACCGGAGGCCTCGAGGCTAGTACCAAGACAGCGCCCTCGACTCACGTGCAAATCCGTCTCGAGCAAGCCAACGACATCTAGATCCATATCGCGGAACAAGTCTCGCATGGCACGCTGGCTATCGCGCCCCGCGTTGTTGATGCCAAAGTGGACAGTCCATATCCCAGCGTTCAAGATCCGTGCGCGCGCATGCGCAGGTGCTGGAGCAGGCGCGGGCGGTGCAGACTTTGTGAGCGGACCTATGAGCGCAGCGATGGCGATAAGAGCAAGCGTAGTGCGAATGAAACGACGGGCCAGTCGCGGAATAGGCGACAGCGACAGCGGTGCCGGCGAGGCGACGGAGAAGGAAGAGCCCCAGTTGAAGAAAGGTGCGAGGAGGGCAAGCTGCGCGGCTAGCACCCTGGTAGTCAAAAGTTGGGTTTAGAGCCCGCTCTATCATCTCGAACGGGGCGGAAGGGATCGTGTGAAGGCTAAACTTACAAGTCCGTGCGCTCGCGGAAGCTTCCTGCACCTGGAACGAACGCATACGCGACAGTGAACGTGCCGACGAACAGGAACACGACCCAGACCGCCCATGCCGTCGCGAAGACACGCCCCGCGCCGCACGCTCGCGCAGCGGCACCTGCGTTCTGCAATATCGAGGGTGTGATGAGCGTCAGGAACGCGGCATGCAGAAGCCCGCCAGCGTAGCCGAGCCATCCGTTGCATGTGTGCAGCAAGTAAGTTGAAAACGCGCCGATCACAAAGATGAGTGGATGTGCGGTGATGTTTGAGAATGCGGCCATGGTCACGGGACGAGGTGCGGTCGGGGGAGCCGTGGACGACGTCGGCGGGTTCGAAGGCGAAAGGGCGAGGGCGAGCAAAGCGGCGAGCACCTGTGCGAGGAGTGTGAGAGGTGCATGGACATGTGGGTGAGGACCGTTGGTGGGGAACCCGGACCAGGACCAGGCGATAAGGGAGCTGGGATCAGAAAGCCGCTCGTGAAGTGAGTAGATCAGAGAACCTAGCGCGATGGAAGAGAGCAGCCATCGCTCTTGGTGAACTGGAGCCTGGCGATTGTCACCCTTGGAAGACGCGGGGGAACGCCGGTGAGTTGTTATGGCGGACGCCGAGGTCAGTGAAGCGGGGAAGGGATTATCCGGGCGCGTCCCAAATTCGATTAGAGCAAGGAAGCCGAGGATGAGAATGAGGGTGTGTTGACCACCTGAGGCAGAATCTACAATTGGCCAAGCTGAAAGATGGATGTCGAGTCGACAATTCAGTTAGCTGCCTTCTTTTTTCCCGAAACCATAGAAGCTGGTACGCACCTGGATTGTTCCCGTGATTCAGATGCTTTGAAAGCGAGGAAAGAATGAAGCCCAGCAAAAATACTGGGTTCCATCACCGAAGACATTAATCAGCACCCCCACGTTTCCTGGCTAGCAAGGGGAGCATGAGGCCACACACCAACAGCATGATATCCGCATTCTATGTCTGAATGCCACTCCGCGGCCCAACGGATTCCGGTACAGAAGACGCCGAACATTACGGCGGCAAGACGGGTCCACATACTCTCTGCCCACCAGAGACCTAGTCCGATGGCCCCAGCAGCACCGGCCAATGCGGTACGGCCGCCACGGGAGGTAGCAAATGATAGGACGGAGGTGAAGCCAAGGAGGAGTGGAGAAAGGGTAGTGAGGGTGGCGAATTCGGGTCCGGCCAGAGCAAGCTCCCACACGGAGAAATAAAAGAGGGTGACGGGGAGTGCCGTGACCAGAGTCCAAGACTGGTAGGCTACCAGGAGAATCCAACACAATGAGTTGTTGTTGGCAACGTGGTGTAAGGGGATGGATGCGCACCAAAGTACAGGTCCGACAGGAAGCTCAATGATGGGCGGGAATGGGCGAGGAATTTGCTGATGCAGGACGAGAATGTTTCGGGACGAGCTTCTGCATGATTCTGTACCAGAGGAGATTTTTCCCCGACAGTCAGTGTTGATGCACTTAGACCGCTCGGTTCGCTTGCTGAAGTTTTTTCTCTAAGGGCAGAGCGACCAATTGGGGACACAAAGAACAGGAATAAGTATTCAGTTCACGAAAGACGGTGGAGTGGATTGTACATTTCGCTACTCTCCGAACTCTGTCTGTTTCTATAATCTACGCAGACGTTGAATGAAACCTGCGTGTGGAGGAATGTGAGACTCGCGAAATGAGAATGGCGTATGGGGCTCACCTGTGATTCGTTGTTCTCGAAATCCAGGATTGCGACAGAGTCGAACAAGATGTCAAGAAGAATAAGAGACCATTCGAAGAATGCATAGTGCGTATATGCTGATCATCACCCAGACGTGAAAGTGCACCTGATTCAGCTACTGCATGCAACGTCTAGTGAAAAGACATGCCTCCAGGAATCTGATGGACCTTGTGTTGCACAAAGAAGTACATCATGGGGACGAGGGAGGCCCAAAATCTGAAATACCATAAATTTCGGGTTACGATCAGCGACAAAGGAGAGACGGGAAAGGCTACTGGCACATTGCTTACAGCGAGGCAAGTCTGACTCTGATGCAATAATGACACATTAGCCTTATGAGAGTGGCTTATGACCAGCTCGCACATACCTCTGATGACGTATGTTCCCCTGGGAGAGACGAATGTTGCCAAACATCCAGGGCAAGTTGAGCACGATATACAGAATCATGAGAATGTCGTGGACATCGTGGTCGTCGCTGGACGTTATGTAGACCCAGCCTCCGCAAGAAAGTGTGCGCAGTACGCCCGTTGCTAGGACGAAGCTTGGAAGTACCGAAGAGGGAAATGCGGCACGGTTAAGCAGGTAAGCGAAGCCGATGACTGCGAAGCGGGGACCTGTGGGAGTGCTGTGAGATTACCGTCCCAGACGAGAAAGCAGGATGATAGAAACTCGCCAGAATTCAGGGCTATGAGGATCTGAAAGATATTCCGTTCTGGGTACCAGTCACCTATACTACAGATACGTGATTTAAGCTTGGGCGCATAATCGCCACCGGAAAAACACTAGATGCGAGAGAGCATGGGAAGGGAAGTGCATTTAGGGGAACTTGAGGAACCGGGAAAGGACACCAGACTCGGGACGCAGGTGGTCTTGAAGCTGAACGCAACCAAGTGAACACTCACGTTGCAGACACGCTTGGAAACCATTCCTCGGGCCAGCCTGCGATGGCATTTTTCACAATCTTGGTGTAGTGGAGGGAGGAGCCTATGGCGAGGGCCCCGATGAATGCGGTGAGTGACAAGAAAGTGTGTAGTCGAGCAAGCCGAGAGGCTCGAATGGTCAACAGGATCGTTGAAGGCATTATTGACCACCCAGCCTGGCTTGAGGGATTATATATATGCTATGCGACGCTAATTGTCTGTCAACAAACCGCGGGACATGGGGACATGCACCTCCATCTCGGTTACGGTTACCCCGGCCCGCGCTACTTTGCACTTGATCATGCCTTCGAGCTCAGCGAGCTCAGATGCCCCCCCAACCATCCCGATAACTGTCTTTACGGGCTTTCTCGGCGCAGGAAAGACTTCCATAATCCTGTCTCTTCTTCCCCAGCTACCAAAAGGTTACCGCGTCGTTCTCCTCAAGAATGAATTCGGCGACATCGAAGGTCCGAGTCACTCGCTCCCCGTATTTGCCCGCAAGCTCATACATATTAATTTACTGGTGACGCCATGCTTTCAGTCGATAGTCAACTGGCAAAGCAGAGCAGTCTGACTGCTGTCAGCGAGATCTTGAACGGCTGCATGTCGGTGTTTCATTTCATGCCCTGCTTGATCTCGCTTACCCCTCATCTTACACTCGGAAGAGCAGGTGCTGCGTGCTGGTTGGACAGATGAAGACCGCACTGCTAGAGATCTTAGGTATCTAAATCTCCAGTGGTCTGAACATTTTACCCCATACATCCCCCTCTGATGCTCTGATGCCCGCGACGCAGAAAAATACCATCCAGACCGTATCATCATCGAGTCTTCGTAAGCCCCTTCCCACTGGCAGGCGCCCGAGAGAAACGTTTGTCGCTCACTCACTTTGCACACCCAAACCCACACAGCGGTTCTGCCTTCCCCGCCACCCTCGCGTTTCAGATCCGCGACCTCGAGCGCGAGACCTCGCATGCGCTAGCCCTAGACGCAATCGTCACCGTGATCGACGCGGAGAACTTCACGGGCTACGAAGACACGAGCGTCACCGCGCGAATGCAAGCGCAGTACACCGACGTGCTTCTCATCGTCAGTATCCCCTCCCTCTCTCTGCCTCACGCCCTGATAACGATAGAATAAATGGGAACACATCTCCGAGCGCGCGCTCGACGACGTCCTGGAGCACCTCAACACGCTGAACGAGCACACGCCCAAGGTCCGCTGCGCGGGCAAGTCCGTCGACCCCGCGCTCATATTCGGCATCGACTCGAAGCTGTT
>Ga0137390_10002563_pt1 | contig 14500 bp, 21 predicted proteins | sample 15con2h24AmetaG_FD_104937 | JGI IMG/M metagenome (GOLD analysis project Ga0137390, IMG submission 104937) | Vadose zone soil microbial communities from Angelo Coast Range Reserve, California, USA - 15con2h2.4A metaG | ecosystem: Environmental > Terrestrial > Soil > Vadose zone > Saprolite... | reverse complement strand
GGCAACATGCTGGAGATGAAGTATGTAGCGGCCGCTCCGAGAGGATGGGTCCGCGAATTCGGCTTAGGTGGGCTTCCCTCGGCCCAATGGCGTAACGCACCTAACAATCGATTCACGAGCCTCACCGTGGGCGCAACGACCTATAGCTTTAAGTTCGACCAAAACGGCAACCTCGCGCTGCAAGACACCGATAAGACTTATATTTGGGACCACGCCGACCGGATGGCCGCCTATCGGGTACAAGCCGGCAAGCAGCCTTCTATTGACGCTCGCTATCTATACGGCGCCGACGGCCTGCGGGTAAAGAAATGGGTCAAAACCGGCGGACAAGTCGAGACGAGAGTCTACGCCACAGCTGCATTTGAGTATAACGCCTGGCAAGAGGGGAAGAACCCAACCCGAAGCAGTCGAATCAACTTCACGTAATGGACGGGCAGCAGCGCATTGCACTTATCAATGTCGGCGACCGACACAACGACGCCGCCGGCCCTCCGGTTCAATATCACTTTGGCGATCACCTCGACAGTAGCAACGTTGTGGTCGATGAAACAGGATCGTGGATCAACCGCGAGGAATATTTTCCATATGGAGAAACCAGCTTCGGCAGCTTCGCGCGAAAACGTTACCGCTTCACACGTAAGGAACGTGACGAAGAGTCCGCACTCTACTACCACGGAGCACGCTATTATGGCCCGTGGCTCACGAAATGGACTAGCTGCGACCCGCTACAACGCGCCGACGGTACCAACCTATACGTGTATGTTAAGAATCAGCCTTTGAATTCAGTGGATAGAGATGGCCGGTTTGAAATTGGGGTCGTCGAAGTGGAAGCCTCGGCGGGTGTGGACGTTGCCGCTACTGCGAAAGTTGCCGCTGCTACCACGGAAGTTGCGCTCACTGCGGAAACCGCGGCTGCTGCAGAAATTGCTGGCGTCTCGGCGAGTAGCTGGATAGCGCCAGTCGCCGCTTGGGGTTTTGCCGCTTACGAGGGGTACAAAGTCTATGAGAGTTATAAGGGTCTAAAAGAGGCAGAGAGCCGGTCCAAACATTTATCGGAATGGCTGCGGAGAGCGCGTGAACAGCCGGATCTCGAGGTCGCGAACGCCTATTCAAATGGAGACATTACTGAACACGAGTACAAAACATATAAAGAGTCTGGTCTTGTGCCCAAGGGATTCTCGCAAGCTGTGGCGAGTAAGACTAAAGGTCGGCTGCTAAAAGAAATAACAAAGAAGCACAATGATACAGTGGACAGGCTTGTATCGGAACTCAAAAAGCTAGGTGCTCAGGCGAGAAGTGCCGGCAATGAAACAATTAAAGACGCGAGCGGGCGCAGTATAAAGGGTACCTCCGGGACTGCTACCTGGAGGAAGCCGGACATCGCCGCCGAGACTGACAGTGGTGCACAAATGACAGGAATTGAAATTAAGACTTCGGAGGCACCCGCAACTGTCCAAAAAGGGGCAAATCAACTATCCAATGAACGCTCTTTTGAGGGCAAAGGATTCTTTGATGATTTGCCGTGGACGATAGGAGAAGGGTCTGGAATTGTTTATTGCCCTTACGGACCATTCAACATACTGCCGGCCGATCGTTCTCGCAACTAGTCCATAGCCTGTGCAGCCTCTCGAAAAGGATCGGGGGTCACTCTTATTGGGTATATGTGGCGGAGCCCAACAGTTACTCTACTACAACGAACGACTTAGCTAGGAGTCCGCTTGCCAAAAGATGAATGTAGTCTGGTCGATGTCGCCAGTGTTTTGGCGAGGGTTTTGAGAAGGGCTCCGTGCTTCGGCCTCGTTCTTTATTGATCGGACTGATGAGCTTTCTAACAAACTGGCGCTAACCAATTGTGAACACGCTGCAAAGTTTTCTTGACAGGAATGAGATGGACAAATCAGCACCAGTATCGATTAGCACTGAGCGATCGGCAACTCTCCCTCTGAAAACCAGGACATTCTCTTGGCACCAGCCGAGCGTCGACATAATTGCAAGTTCTTAATAACGCGAGTGGTCTCCGCAGCTTCAAACAGAATCCAATGCCGCACGCGATAATCGGGTGAATTTTCAAGTCTAAAGGTTTGATGGTCGTAGACGGGGCCGAACCGCGGAGGAAACCTGTGGCGAATTCAATTCAAAACGAACTCCTAATCAACGACATGGGCGGGCTGACCAGGATCCGGCGGCGGTTGGGTGAATACGCTGCCGAGCTGGGCAATTACCTCAACGCAGCAGAGGATGAGAACAGGAAGCATTCCCGTCTGATAACGAGTCCAAAATGAGGGAGGCGGAAGAGAGAGTCCGCTCTCGCAGCCATTCTGTCCTGGGACAACTTTCCCAGGCGGAGACGAGATGGAGGTCTGTAATGGTCAATACAATCATCGACATCTATCATAGAACCCAAATCAACTTCGACAAGGTGAGGGAGGCCGGAATTGTCGCGATCATTCATAAGGCGAGTGAGGGCGCAGATTTTCAAGATCTGGAATACTTGCAAAGACGCCAGATAGCGCGAGATAAGGGTTTTCTCTGGGGAGCTTATCATTACGCCAGCGGCGCGAGCGTAGCCGACCAGGTCCAGAATCTCCTTGAACACGCACGTCCGGACGATTCCGACCTTATCGCATTGGACTTTGAAGCAAGTCACACCGGCCCCAATATGACGCTCGACCAAGCGCTTCGCTTTGTCCAAATGATAAAGAATGAGACGGGACGATTTCCCTTGATCTATGGGGGAAGCATGCTCAGAGAGGCTGTCAGCACGGCTTCCAATCCAATCCTTGCCAATTGTCCACTCTGGTATAGCCGCTACCGAAATTCTCCGATTGGTATTCCCAAACAAGTGTGGCCAGACTTCACCCTGTGGCAATATACGGACGGCAACGATGGCCCCGACCCAAAGATTGTCGATGGAATTGGTCGTTGCGACCGGAGCATTTTCAACGGAAGTCTCGAAGACCTGAAAGCGCAATGGCCTCTTACGCGGCGCTCGTGAAATCGCAGACCTAAGTACTGAAAATATAGGAACCGCTCTCAGGAATTGCGAGAGAACCTTCGCTCGATAGGGGACGGCTGGCCCCCTACAATTAATAAGAAAAGCGTCGATCGGGTTACGACTTCGACATGCTGCGGGAGGCAGCCTCGGGTTTGACCAGCGTCGGGCGCTACTGCATGTCGCTGCTTCGCAACCATAGCGATTGCACAGAAATTAGCCAAAGGAGGTCGAGATGAACGGTCCAACCCAACTCACCAGCGAGGCGTGGCTTCTCAGAGGTGTCGTGGGTATGGTGGGCAGCGTTCCCGGTGAGTTGAAACTTTCGAGCGGACGGGTGTGTTTCACGGCATTTGGGTCCGGAACATTATGGAAATGGCAACTTCGCAAGCTCGAGCGCGATGTGGGTAAACCCGGCCTCGCCGATCGCATGAATAATGGCGAGAACACTCTCGTATTTGACGTTCCACTAGCCGAGGCAAATGCGAGGTTCCCCTGGCTCTATTTCGGTGAGCTTAAGGTTAAAATTGCAGGCATTGAACATCGGTTCATGTTGTGCAGACCGCCTAACACCTGCATGCCAGTTGGTAGCTCGAAGGTACTGAAAGCTAGTACACGTATCATAGAATTGTTCCAAGACTTTCGCAAGATGGTACGGCTCTGGACGGCCTGGAAAACTGCTCTAATCGAATACTCGTCTACCAACTAGGCAGGCTTGGAGCCTGGCTCAAGAGTCCCCCGACCTTTCAGGGGTTCACTCGAATGTCAAGCTCACTTGGTTCTTCAGCGAATCCGTTCCTTATTTAGAAGATGCGAACGACTAAGCGCGATACTACAGCTGCTGCAATCGTACGGAAGGATCGCGTTCAATGAGCCGAATCAAACTTTTCGGATGGCTGCTGAACGTTGGTTACATTTGCACCGGGTCCTTACGTCCGTTTACGTTTCTCGGAGTCTGAGTTTGGGAAGAGACAGATCCATTTCAAGAAGCTGTTGTTTTCAACAATAAGATGAAAACAGGGCTGATATGTCGTCGCCAGGTGCCGCTATGTCAGGCAGCCTCGGGATTGTTCTTTGCGATCCGGACCGACCACCATTCATTGGTGACGTTTGCAGTCTACGCCGTAGGTTTTTGCGCGGTTAGTTCGTTGGGTTGGGCGCTGGCCGAGCAAACTAGAATAAGGAGTCGGTTGTTGCTTGCCGAAAAACCTGCGGCAAGTGAGCCGATCCATCCTGGAGAAATTGAACCAACGCTCAATCCGGGCGTCCGTTTGCATCTCGCTCCCTCAAAGCACCCGTTCAACCGATGGGTAATCACCCTGATCGTCCTCACCGTAGTGTCCAGTGCGGTGAGTGGCTACTGGTACGTACGAACAGCCATCAACGCGGATAAAAACGTGGGACACGCGTTCGAGGAGCTTAACGAGATCGTCAGGAGCGTAACGGCCAGCGGCACTGCCGATGAACTTGGAAAGATAGCGACTGCTGAGGAACTCTTGGTGCGACACGAGGCCGCTTTGCAGCGCGTGTTTCTTGCCGAGAATAGGCTTGCGAACGTGAGGAGGGGGGATGCGGACCGCGACGAAAAGCAGCTACACGACTCACTCAAAGAATATCAGCATGAAATGCAAATCCTCGGCAATCTTGGGCCACTGCAAAGCCATCAGAAAATGTTCGGCCGGTTTGCTTACCAACGATTCAATGGAGCTGCGGACAGGGCCTTCGCCATGTGGGACGCTTTGAACGAAACCAGTGAGGCCTGGCACAAGAAGGCGGACATCTATCTCGCGACGCTCACGCTCTTCGCCATTGCTCTATATCTGTTCGGCCAGTCGCTCAGCCTTGGGGCCACCAGCGCGGCATTCATCCTCGTGTTTTTCAGTTTCTCCCTGACGATTTTGGGCGCTGGACGCGCTGATCGCACGAAGCACTCCGCCTCTAACGCGAGTCAATTCGATCCCGCCCGCGTGCCTCGAGGGGCATGAAACGCTGAACGACCTTATGCCTGTCGCCGCTCGCCATTACGCCAGGGGTATGGGACTTTACCAATCGGCTATGGATAGTGATGACGGCGAAGATTACGGCAAGGCCGCCAAGCAATTCGAATGTGCGGTTGCTGCGAGGCCGAATTTTGCAGTCGCAAATGCGTTTGTCTCCAACGCGAAATACTTCGAGGGCTCATCGCAGTCGAGCGAGGACTTCCCAAGCCTAAGCAATGCGCCGCTCTTCACAGTCGCGGATAGGGAGGGCCGGGCCGTGAGCGGTCTGCAGCGGGAGGGGCTAAGGCCGTCACCTGAGCTCCTCGTGAGTTACGGCTGGGACCTCATTGAGATTGGCCTTCTTAAGCGCGACCGCAAATCGATCGCACGAGGAGTCCAATTAAACCGGTAAGCTATCGGAGCTGTCAGACGTGATTACGATGCGGTAATCAGGTTCAATGTTGCAGTGGGCGAGCTAGCCGAAGGACGCATGAAAGACGGTCTTGCGGGGTACGCGAACCCGATTATACCGGGCGAGGAATCGAGCATCGCGTCGGGCGCAATCAACGACCTCAATATCCTGCAGCACTTTTGCAAGGGGCTCAACAGCAAACAATGCTGTGCGGAACAAGATCGCCCTTGGCATGATTATGGACACTTAGCCACATCAGGAACCATGAACGTCTTCGGAACATCGGACGGCCGAGCGATGCGATGCCGAGATGGGCAGGTTTCTTCAATGTCGACGAACTCGACCAGGTCTACGAGTACGTGGCCGCCTCCGACCCTTAGCGAATGATACGGCATGCAAGATTTCCTCGTAATTTCAGAGAGCTCTCTTTTTATCTGCCGCCCCTCCGCGGCGGCGTAGCCGTCGCTGAGCGAAATCGAAACAGTCGCTCATTCTGTGCGACACGTTGTCCCGCTGATCGAGCGGCGCCAGACCGAATGTCGTCTCGCAGAACTTAACGAGGCTCACATGGGAGTTCTCCTGATGGGAAATGTGGCCTTGCTTGGCATATGGACTAATCACGACACGGAACTCGCGAGCCAAGGCGGAAGGGTTCCCATTGAAGGCGTCGGCCGGGCGCTGCGCCATTGAACTATTCTAAGTTTCCTTTGCCGGGGGGACGACATGATCGAACCATCCGCCCCAATCATCCCAGGTCACGAAGATGTGGGTTGCCCAGCTCAAGCTCTGGTTGCCCAGCGCGAGCGGCAGGGATTTGAGTTCGTAGCCCTCACCCGGCCGCGGGCGGTAATGATGCGCTGGATTGTTTATGATCGGTGCGTCGGCACAAATCAGCATCAGGTGATTCGGCGTTGACGGTCCGGCGACTTCCGAGAAATAGTTGTCGCACAGGGTAAAGTTGCGCGCGTATTCGAAATAAGCTGGAATGTCGTGCTCGCTGTACTGGACCCGGTACTCGGCGTTACCTTCGCTGGTCATCCACGTCTGATGTACCCTCCCTGGTCATCCACGTCTGATGTTTATGGTCGGGGTCATATGGGGGCGGGTTAGGCGCTGGAGCAAGAGTAACATCATTGGCGCCCTGAAAGCTGCCGAAATAGTTATCAAAGGTGTGATTCTCTTTCACGATGATAACGACATGTTGAATTGGGTTGGCCATCAGATCGCCTCCTCGGATGGATCCGCGAGATCATTACAGGCGTTGTGATTCTACGCCGAGAGCTGGCAGCCGGATTTTAGCCGCTTACGGCTACCAGCTCTCTCACGTTCGGGTGTCGTCGTTGAAAAACCGCGCTGATGCGCCTCTGCCCCTTTTCGCGGTCTGTTACCGGGCCCGCCGATGAACAACCTCACTGTGGCGCCAATGATGGCGCGCGGTGCGCCGCCGCTCGCGGCGGCTGCCGACTCTTGCGCGCTCCGGTCTCGTGCCCTTTGCATGACGGCCGTGGGCGGCGGTGAGCTGTGTCCATCCGGTACCTGAGGTTACGTCGAAGATGCCGATATAGCCGCCGGGCAATAGATCGAACGGCCTTTGGATCTGCTTCTGCCTGTCAAACTGTGTGCTGTTCAGAGCACGGAATGATTCAAACCACGCCGGATAAACAAAATCAGACACCATCGTGCCGTTGATCGCATAGCCGTAATTGTCGGCCTCGCAGGCATCGCAGACCTCGTACGCGTAGATCCTGCCGGTCTGATCGTCGGGCTGCACGAAGACCGTCAGGTCGATATCCGGGTCGGCTAGCATTTCGAGGAGTTCGTGGCTGGCTGTAATCGTCCAATTCAGCCCGTACTGGATATCGGTGCCGGCGAACACCTTTCCCAGCGGCAGGCCCTCGCTAGTCAGGTCGTGATATCCGAGTGCTCCGGGCTGATCGGAATTGTCGAAGACCACAAGCCACCACGAACCCGCTGCCGGTTGGCTGCCGTTGGGCACGAACGTGAGATCGGCGTCGATTCCCCAGACGGGCGCGAAGTCGTTGCTGACTTGCGCTTGCAACGCCGGCACCGCTTGCCTTACGTCGTCATCGCTGACCGACTGACTTTGATTGAGAACGGAAACTTTGATGTCTGCCATGATCAACCCTCCTGATTTGTGAAACTCGCTCTTTATCAAAAGCGTCTGAGATTCAGAGTTTTTATTTCCCGCTTCCGTGGGGAGCCGGCAGAGGCCGCTGCTTGAAATCGAAACAGTCACTCATCCCGTGCGACGCGCCGTCCCGCTGATTCAGCGGTGGCAGACCCAAGGTCGTTTCGCAGAATCTGACGATGCTCACGTGAGAGTTCTCCTGATGGGAAATGTGGCCTTGCTTGGCATATGGACTAATCACGAGACACGGAACTCGCGACCCAAAGCGGAACGGGTCGCCATTGAATTCCGGGAAGGCGTCGGCGGGGCGCTGCGCCATCGAACTATCCCACTTTTCCTTTACCGGCGGGACGACGTGATCGAACCATCCACCCCAATCATCCCAGGTCACGAATATGGCCGTCTTATCCCACAAGCCGCCTGCGACAATCGCATTGATCTGTTCCTCGGTCCATTGCGACCCGTCGGTCACGTTCTGTTCGGGATGCTCGCTTAGATCAGGCCTGCCATCACCATATACCCAAGATACGTTGGGCAACCTGCCCTGTGACGCGTGGTGCATGAACAGATCGCGTGTGTGGTTGCCATGGTGACGTGCAAGTTCCGAGATATAGTGAAAGGCGTAGCCACCATAGTTGCCCCACGTAAGGTGGGCTTTCTCCAGAGCAAGTGGCAGGGATCTCAGTTCGTAGCCCTCGCCGGGGCGCGGCCGATAATGATGCGCCGGATTGTTTATGATTGGAGCATCGGCGCAAATCAGCATCAAGTGATTCGGCGTCGAAGGCCCGGCCACTTCCGCGAAGTAGTTGTCGCAAACGGTAAAGTTCTGAGCGAATTCGAAATACACCGGAATGTCAGCATCGTTATATTGGAGTCGATAGGCGAGGTTGTTCTGCCGGCCCATCCAGGCTTGATGCCGGTGGTCAGGATCGTACGGGGGCGGATTTGGTGCAGGATCGAGATTAGCACCGTTGGCACCGGGAAACCTGCCGAAATAGTTATCGAAGGTGTGGTTCTCTTTAACGATGATAACAACGTGTTCGATTGGGCCGGCCATTGGATCGCCTCCTCCAAGGGTGCGCGAGATCGCACGCGCCTTGCAAGCTGAGCAATGGAGATGCCATTAAAAAATCGTGGATTTGCCGCTCAATACGATCTGACCTGCCAACGTCTCTTAACAAACAGTGCAAAGCAGACTTAGCAGCCCGCTATGAGAGGACGCGCATGACATCTCAAGCCGGCGATGTTTTTAGGAAAGTTCGGATGCGTAGTGCTGATCTACTTGCACACCAGCCGGTGGCTTTCCATCCCTCTCGTGATGCACCCTGCGACTGGTGTGGTGGCGGATACTGAGTCGGTGCGATATGGATCAGCGGCCCTGAATGGTGATCCAGCCGCGTTCGTGGGCGATACTAAGAAAATCCAGGACGTCAGACCTTAAGTCAGCTCCGGGAAAGGCACGCTCAAGGTCCTGTATAATTGTTGCTGCTGAGGCGATTCCGTCGACGCGCTTCAGAATTTGGGCTGCGCTGTCCGACAGCTTTACCATTCCTTCAGGATAGAGCAGGACATGCGCATTCTGCGCCGGTTCCCATTGCAGACGGAATCGTGACGGCATGAGAGGCACGTCGAGATCCACGAGGTTTATATGCTCAGGCATGATCACAATTCGAAACGCTGATTTGCGGCAGGCGCGATATCCTTCATCCGCAAAAGGCCACAGGAGTCCTACGGCTTGCGCCAAGTAATTGTCTGTGACCGCAATTGATCGCCGCTTATCTCCAGCAGTACGCCGTTTAGCGCTCGCACAAAACTATCGTGATAAGTGGCTATGTTCATCACAAAATACTTCTGGCCCTGAGCGCTCTTATATTCAATGAGAGTGCTTAGAGTTACTACCGCATCAATCGTACCATTCGGCGCGACGTCTACACCTTCGATGGCCACATTGTGCTCATGCGTTTGGACCATGTCCGCGAACTGGCGGGGGAACAATTGCTGCAGCGCTTTAGTATCGTAAGTGGAGCCATCAATAAGGGTGGAGTGGAAATTGGGCGCGATATGTTTCAAAAACAACTCGGGCTTCTTTTTTACAAACGCTTGCCGATAATCCCCTTTGTACAGAGCATCGAGCTCGCGCCGCGCCGACTCCCTGGCATCCTCCTCGTTGCGCATTGCGAAGGCTTCGCTCGGAGGCCCAGGGGTGCGTTGAACACCTGGCGCGCTTGGGTTTGAGTGTACTGACTCGGACAAAGTGCCTGCCGGCAGTGACCTCGCAGTCCACAACGAAATAACCAGCCCGAGCGCGGCAATTAATGCTTGGGTCCCGATCATAAATTCAACTAGCAGGGTGCGGAGAAAGGCCTTCCGCACGCTGCTTTCCCTCTCTGTAATCTCCCCCAGAGGGGGAGAACTAAAGGAAGGAAGCCAGCTTTGTCGCAGGGTGCGGAAAGACTTTTCATAAGCAACTAGGGTTTTCCGCACCCTGCTAGACGATCGTGCGCGCGGCTTCCTGGATGCGATCCATCCACATTGTTAGCGCCGGTGCATAGACCTGGGGAACGCAATCGGCGCAGATCTCCTGCGAGAGCGCCGACAATGTCCCCAACTCACTCTCAAGTGTCTGCGAGCGGGGAACATGATCGGACAGAGAAAGCAGCACTTCGCCAAGCGTCCTCAACGCCGACGCGAGATTGGCGAGAATTGCCCCCAAAACTGGCCCGTCCGGCGCCTGTTGTGGGTTGTAGAGCAGCCGATGAATTGTGCGCAGTTCGCTGGCGAAGACCAGCGTCGTCGTCTCCAGCCGCGGGCCGAGCCGCTCGAGCCCTGCCGCCCCATCGTCGCTGAGCGCCGCAATTGCCAGCAGTTCAGACACTACCAGGTGGAGGTTGGTCTGTACGCGGGCGAGCTGCTCCTCGAAAGTGACGCTGTGGATCTCGCGTACCAGCATGTCCTGCCGATAAGAAACGAACTTTGCGATCAACAGACCGAAAAGCAGCAGCCCGGCAACGGCCTCTGCCATGGCGAGCATCCGGGCTGCCCCCATCGGCAAAACGTCTCCATAGCCGACAGAGGTGGCAGTGGTGAAGCTGAAGTAAATGGCCGTCAGCAGGCCGCTAAGATCCGTACCAACTCGCGCGCGCGCTTCTACCAGTCCTGCCCTGCTGCTCAAATTAATGAGCCAGTACGCGGCGCCACACGCCACGATTACCGCAAGCCAAATAGCGAAAAGCCGCGCAGTTGATAAGCCGTCCACCCGGTCGAGAATGACGTTGCCCAACTGCGCTCGTAGCGACCTGGTGGGTGGGGCGAACCGCGTTCGCGGTACAGGCGCCCCGTCGCTCTCTCGCAATGCTGTGGCGGGTGTGGCGGTATCCAGCGCCAGGCCTGCTTCCTTCCAGTCGGCGATCCCACCGTGATAATGGCGCACGCTGGAGTAGCCAAGTTGCCGCAGCAGGCCGACGGCCTGCTCACCCCTGGTTCAGGTGAATGAGCCGCAATAGACGGCTATCTCAGCCGCTCGGTTTGGAAGGACTTCCGGCGCGCGCTCCGTTAGCTCGTCGACTGGCAGGTTGACCGCGCCAGGAATATGGCCGCTGTCATACCCGTCCTTGGGAAGGACGTCGACCACGATCAGCGACGAGTCGCCGCGGCGGCGGAAGAGCTCCTCCCGCGAAATCTCATCGGACGGTAGCGCCGTCACTGCTGTACTTACCGAGGCTGTCATCATATTACCCGCAATGGCTTCGAGGTTACGCGCTCGATAATACTATTTAATCGCCATCGGATTCACTGCCGAACCGCATCCATAAACCAGTTTAAGCGGAGCACCCGCGAAAAGGAAAGTATACTGGCCGTCATCGGCGCAGCTTTCGGCAATGTCCTTCAACCAGACTATTTCATTGAAAATCACGCCGAGGTTGCACAGCAGGGCGGCATGCAGCAGACCCAGCCCACCGATTTGCTTATTAATTCCCTGCTCACAGCCGATCGTGTCGGCGCTGATCGACGGGATTTCCATCTCATGGAACCATTCAACCAGCTCGCGGCTATACTCAAGGCCTGGCTCATCGTAGTCTGCGCCGGGCGGAAAGAGGGCTTGCGCTCCCTCTTCATAGTAGCGGTTGAGCCATCCAGTGTGTATCACCAGGATATCGTGCTTCTCGATCGTGACTCCCTGCTTCTTCGTGGCGCTTTGCAGATCGGCCAGGCTGACGCCTTCGCCCCGGTCGAGATGCTTCTTGCCCTTGTAACGGGCCGCGTCGATCAGGATACCACGCCCGACTACGCCGTGCTCGGCGATCGGTTGAATCGAGCACTTTTGCAGGCCTCCGATCGTAGTTTTCGGATCATAGCCGTTGTAGAGATGGTTACCGTACCAGGCGTGACCGAGGGCATCGTACTGAGTAGTGCTTTGCGGGAACATTGTCAGTACATCGTCGGAGTACTTTAGTCCACCGGGGAAAGGTTTGGCCCGTCCGCTGATATAGAAACCCTCGTCCATGGTGAGAGTATGTATCGGCTGCGACCGGATCGGATGAGTGGGGTCGCCCTCCGGCCGCGCCACTGGCACTCCCAGCATAAAAACGCGGCCTTGTTTGACGGCGCGGATCCCGCGCAAGACTTCCTCATTAGTGAGAAAGTTGAGGCTGCCGATTTCGTCGTTCGCGCCCCACCTTCCCCAATTCCTGGGCGCATCCTTCAGGACTTCAGTTATCTCGATTGTTTTCTCGGCCACGATTTGATCCTCCCTTATCAGGCCCCTCGCACGCTTCCCCAATTGACAGAGTCTGGGGAGCGGAGCGCCGAAGGGGTTAGTCGAAGGCTTCTGCAGATTTAAGGCAAATCTCGGGCTTATTGCTGCTGGCTCATAGTGTGAAGTCCGCAAATATCTTCACAGAGGCCCCTCAGATGTCATCCTGAGCCCGAGGCGAAGGATCTCGCGGCCGCCATCTTCGCGGCCGTGATGGTTTTTCCTTCGCGCGACCCAGGAAATCAGGCGGCAAAAGAATGCCGCGCGAGATCCTTTTCGAGCGCACCTCGCGGACTCGTTTGCTCGGCTCCACTTCGTTGCGCCTGATGCGACACGGCTCGCGTTGCTCGCCGGCTCAGGATGACAGCCTCTTTTGCGCAACTTATTAATGGGACATCACACTAGTCTAGCGGGGTGCGGAAAAATGCTTATGAAAAGTCTTTCCGCACCCTGTGATAAAACTGGCTTCCTTCCTTTTTGATTCGCACCTCGCAGACTCGTTAGCTCGCTGCGCCTTTCGGCTCCGCTAGTGTTTTGATTCGCACCTCGCGCACTCGTTAGCTCGCTGCGCCTTTCGGCTCCGCTAGTGGGCTGTAACATTGAAATCGGTATCGCTGGAAATCCCTCCCCTGACCAGGGGGAGGTTAGGTGGGGGTCGTCCGGCTGCGTTTCGATACGACAGTCCACTATCGTTTTCAACGTTACAGGCCACTAGTGTTTAGTTCTCCCCCTCTGGGGGAAATTACAAAGAGGGAAAGCAGGATGCGGAAGGCCTTTTTTTCAATGGCCTGCTTCACACCGCCGGGTTAATCGATACGCTAACCGCATTTTCGCCGGGCACGCGTCCCGCCAGGGTCAATAGGGCGCGCTCGAGAGTGCCCAGACCGAAACTGTGAGTATGCATTTTTTCGAGTGGATATTTACACGACTCTATCAATTTGACGGCTATTTCAAACGAACGGTAGTCCGCGTTCTTAACCCCTTTGATGGTCAATTCTTTGGCGAAGATTCGATCATGTTCAACCTGCTGCAGATGCACTCCCGGCCCCTTGACTCCCGCCAGAACGATAGTGCCGCCGGCCTTCGCAATGTCGATCGCGGCCGGAATCGGAGCCATAGTCTCAGCGGTAACGTCAACGATCACATCGGCGCCTTCGCCGCGCGTCATTTCCCGCACTCGTTTGACCACGTCTTCATCGGCAAAAATCGTTTCGTCGGCGCCGAACTCGCGGGCAAGCGCGAGGCGATGGGCACTCTGGCGGCGAGCGACGATAAACACGGCGCCCGCGCCCGCCTCGCGCGCCGCAATGACCGAGGTCAAGCCGCGCTGGCCTGCTCCAAAAATCACCACGGTATCGCCCACCCGGGTGTTGGGTTCACGATGCGCCCAGCTAATACCGGCAGCGACCGGCTGGAACAGCGCGGCGAGCTCCGCTGGAATTTCACGCGAAACCTGATGCACTGCGGCGTTCGGATCAAGATACATGTATTCGGCCAGCCCTCCCCAGAGTGCGGGCTTGATGAAGGTAGGGATGAACCCGCAGGCGGCAAGTTTCGCGCCCGGCCGGCCAACGCGACAGCGCCGGTAATTTCCGGTCATACAGGCCCGGCATCGGCCACATCCAAGCGTCGGCTCGACCGCGACGCGATCGCCCGTCTTGAGGCCCCATCGACGGGCGGCCTCCAAGCCGATCTCCTCGATAATCCCTATCGGCTCATGACCAGGAATCACGGGAAACTTGAGGCCCATCGCGTCGAGCTTGCCATCGTATTGGTCGACGTCGCTGCCGCACAGACCACACGCTTCAACTCGCATGACCGCATCGTCCGCGCCTGCATGCGGAATTTCGAAATCCTGCACCTCATATTTTCGGGGACCGACCTGAACAGCCGCTCGCGCTCTTGCCATCGTCGCTTTCCTCGCAGTCGCCAGCCTGTGCTCCAACGCAGGGACGGCCGCTGCCAAAATGTAGAACTTTCAAGCCGTGAGCGATAGTGCGCGGGAGAGGACGTCAACCCGGCGGACGAAGCAGGGCCGGGCCAATCACGTCCGACGGGCGCCTGGCAGGCTGCGGAAAAAGGCCTTCCGCACCCTGCTAGTACAGCTCTGCCTGGGGAACGCCCGGGTTTAGTGAGTACGGATGCGATTGCGGCGTATACGGCGCCGGCGCGCAATTACCTGGACGGGGTCGGAACGCCTTTTACGCGCTAGCCG
>Ga0137390_10002562_pt1 | contig 14501 bp, 18 predicted proteins | sample 15con2h24AmetaG_FD_104937 | JGI IMG/M metagenome (GOLD analysis project Ga0137390, IMG submission 104937) | Vadose zone soil microbial communities from Angelo Coast Range Reserve, California, USA - 15con2h2.4A metaG | ecosystem: Environmental > Terrestrial > Soil > Vadose zone > Saprolite... | reverse complement strand
GCGCTCTTGCCCCAGAGAAATGATACGAGACCGAATCCGATAACAAAAAGAATTAAAACAAATGAAAAAATTGCCTCGCGATCATCCGCCCGTGGCACCCCGCTCCCCCTTGATGCGCAGCGCGTGCAATAGCGACGACGGACCTCGCCCGATCCGCGGGGACTGAGGCCACGGTCGTCATCCTCGTCCTCGTCCTCGTCGCCGTCGCCGTCCTCGTCATCGTCGTCGTCATGAAAGAAAGGGTCGCTCGCGCCGCGCCACACGGGTTCGGCATGCGGCACAGCACCGGGTTGTTGCGGATGTATGACTGGCCCTCGCAGTTGTAGTAGTCGGACACGCGACGGCGATGGGGCCTGAGTCATCTCTCGTCTACAACGTCGAGCTCCATTCACATCACCACCTCCTGTCAATTAAAATTTTATGACGGTGGGCGACAACAGAGATGGGCGCAGCTGACCACCTCTCCCGTGTCGCCGCTTCAATTTCTCAGCTCCGCACCCCCATATCCACACTCCGCCGGCAAGATCCGCCGAGAATATCCGACCCGTGATCGCCGAGCTCGTCTTAGCGGGTTAAATGGTGCAAATTGGCTAAAGTCCCTTCGGTACTTTCCCCTAGCCCCGTTCACAGAAAAATAGATCACGCAACAGATTAGGCCCAAACTAGAGTGGTCAAGACAACATATCAAATATTACCCGGCCCCATTCGCGTCCCTCGTATAGCAAGATCCCGCGGACCTCTGCCCCATCAAGCTCGAGACCGAGTTCAAAATCTGCGGATGCGGAGCCGCGTTGGCCCATCATGTGGATCATCACCAAAGGCACATGCTTTCGACGTACCGGTGTAAAACCCATTCTGCGACGGCATGCTCGCGTTCTCTTGGAACGAGGGCAACGATCCAATATCCACCGTCCATTTGCAAAGCTCCACCGTCTCGCCCTTCAAGGAAAATAACATCAATATGCCATCATCACTCATCCGCGCCGCGGACTCGGCCACACACACACACCTCATCCGTGTATCTCATGATCTTGTCGACATCTGACGTATACATCGTTGCTACAAAGACGCGGTCTGTGGAGATCGACTTGAGCCAAAACGGAAGACCCGGGTGACCATATTGTAGACCGTACCGTGCGGTGTTTGTGAATATTTACTTTCCAGGACGTCAATCCCTGATCCCATCCACATTATGTTTTTTTTTTTTCATTTCACTCACCAGAACTTTGTCTTGATCTTTTGGCTAGATGGGGCATGAGTTAAATAAACCTAGTTGGGGTAATGATGTGCACGAACCCTTTGCGTAGAATGGCACCCTTCGCCACCAAATACTGTAGCCTTATCCAAGTGTTAAATTTCACAGAGTTTAACCATCGCAAAATGGTTTTACCTGTTCTCGCAAATGGAAACGCCAGCGTTATTCTGGGATACATAGGCAGGGCGCTTCATAAAATCTTCCGATTCTGCGGGCAATTTCACCTGAATTTCGGATCAAAAAATGTTATCACGAGTGCGGAGCTGCAAGATACGTAAAGCCTGCATAGCGCTTCACCTTCATCATGTATGACCTAGGCGCAACCACCGAAGATACGAGCGGACGGCGTGCTAGGCCATATTGTGCCGCGCCACGCGCCGTGGCTGTATCAGCGTCCGAGGGACGCGCAATGACTTTTACTCGTGAACCGAACTGTTCCTGGAAACATAAAATCGCATTAACAACGTTTCTTTCAAAGGCGTATCGTGGGCCGATGATGACGCCACTGACTTCGACTCTCTTAAACAGGTATGTGCTTCCGGAGAAGCCTCCCACGAGAAGGAGAGCATCAGTGTGTTGGTTGACTTTCTTCATTTGGTCTTCTATGAGCCCTAGTGCCTGCACAACAGCAAGATTTAGCCAAACTACCGTACACAATACACGTAACGACTTCCAAGGAAGAGAAACCGCACAAAACAGGTCGAAAAGGTACCGCACCTGGTTTACGACAGGGTCAAAGACCTCTCGGCGCAGAAGATTCCCCGGAATAGAAAGCTCTCCGTTGAACAAGCCAACCCGGGGGTCATCCGGGTCTTCCACGTTGAAGCACGTGAAGTTGAACATAGAGCCTAGACAAAGGGCATCAATCGGCGGCAGTTCAAGAACGACGGAATCTCACGTACTGTCTTGCTCCTCGCCCCGGTACGTAATCTTCTCTGTCTCGCTGAAAGAGTGCATGAAATAGGCTAAACTTGCGGCATCCAGGTGTGCAGGATGGTCGGCGAGCAACGTCCGCACGAGCTCGCGGAAGCGCAAATCAAGAAATAGGGAGCCGCAATTTGCCCCGGAACGCGCACACATCTCTGCTATTTCGAGGTTTGCCATCTGACCCAGAATTTGATAGACCGCGAGATCCTGGGGGAAACGCCGCAACTGTCAAGCGCGGCAAAGGTGGACCGAAAAGCAGTCCTAGACGCACGACTGTGCCACCTCCGGCATCACAGATCATAAATGTTTGACTAGGTTTGAGTTTGTGGACGTCCGTCAAGTGCGCACAATGTACTGCCGCAGCCTCGGGTTCACTGAATTTCAGAGGCGATGAAATTTCGATTGGATGGAACGCGGATAAATTAAAGAGAAGCGTACGTGATGATGTGGAGGCGATCTCGCCAGTCGCGGTCTCGAGCTCCTACTGAACGGACGAGGCCGGCGGTGATTGCAGCATCGCGCATCATATCACAACCCCTGGCATCCCATGCGGCAGGGACCGTTAGCCAGACATCAGCGGAATCTACGATGGCACTTCAGATATAGGCGCAGAACGAAAACGAGCACAATTATTTTCTGACCAAGGTCGGAGACGGCGCCGATCTCACGGGTTATCTGCTCTTTTGCGTACTCCCACATACAGTAAAGGAAATCAACAATGAGGTGGAGGGGCTTCTTTCCGGGCTGCATGAAGGAATGTTAGCTCACACGATCGTCGGCAATCTGCTCTTCTCACTGGTATAGGAGGTAATCGTGGGTCGACGGTGCTCTGATCTCGGAGGGCATGGGGCTCGAGAAAGAGTTTAAACCTAAGAGAGGCATTTTCAAGCCGACGCAACGAGAAAAGCGCACCCTTTCATCAGTCTCTTACCATTCGCACTTGATGGTCCCAGCTACCACATTGGCATTTTTGGCCTCGAGGCCCCAAGCCAGGACTTGGCCACGTTCGTCATATAAGAGACAGGTCGGCACTTTCCTGAAGGTTTCCATTGATCCGGGCCAATGCAGAATTTGTTGCACCTTTCCTGCGGCAATGCGCGACGAGCCGTATGCCTGTGGTGCACGAGGTTCGACCTTCTACAACGAGTCACACTGGAGGGCGCAGATACCACTTACCACACCAGAGAACGTAGTCCCTGGACCATAAACGTCAGTGTTTCGCAGCGCAAGCATGGGCACGGATGTTCAGGGGGAGCGACGCTCACCGAAGTCGATGGAGATCGACATTTTCCCTTCGTCCGTGGGTGGTAACGAGGAAGACATGGGCGCCGACGATTGATATGTCGAAAGGAGGTTTAGATTTCCAGCAGGGGGATATGCGGGGCTCGGTCGTCGCAACGGGCTCAAAGAACCCGGGGTATCGACGAGGGTGCTTCGGTTGAACGTACCCACCGTGGGAGGTGGGGAAGAAGGCGGGATGGAACCATGGGTGGTGGAAGACTGGGGCGGGGAATGAGCGCCGTTGAGGCGCGACAAGGATTGGACCGGTGGAGGAGAGGAAATGCTTGGAGGGTGGAAGGGATCCTTCTCACCAAAGGGGGTGATCAATGGGCGGGGCCTCGGTTGGTGGGTGGTGATGGGAAACGGCTGGAGCGTGCCAATATCGGGGCCACTCTTGTTTTGCGGGCGAGAAGATCCACAGCACGACATCGTATAACGTACTTGCGTGACGTGCACGTACACGTTTCTGGGCACGCAAAGACAAAGTGTTACAGGAGGCTGATAGAGGGAAAAAGGGGTTGGAGTGATGAGGGGGGAGTATGTGGGACAGCGGGCCCCGCGCAGCGCAGCACAGCCTCGCGTGCTGTTCTGGGGAATAAGCGCGTGCGCCTGCCTGGGACCATCATTGTTCGATTCGATTTCGGCCAACTGCTTCGCGACGGGCACAGCGGCCACGCTCAAAACTCACACGGCCCTCAGGACGAGATGAATAAATAATAGTGGAAGCTTTGGCTCGACCGCTCCATCAGAATCGACACGCAGTGGAAAGAGAGTATTCCAGAAAAGTCCCACGGATGGTGCTGGGGGGAATATTGCGGATCAATAAAGGATTCTGACCTTATTTCATAACACACACGCTCGCGAAATGCGCACAGTATCATATATTGCACTTGTGATCTCAGAATCGTCGATGAAGCGGGAGAGTAATATCATGATCAGGATGCCGAGAATCTTATTCGGGCGACGCCGTCACGATGACCCCGCGATGGAACACAATCTTCTAGAGCGAGCAGGGACAATATATGCGAACTGCGGGAAAAGGCGAATCCGAGTTGCAGGTGCGATATGACTTGGCCCAGGACCAAGTTCAGGCGGCCACTCTGGAATCCCTGGGTTCGCAGGACAGGCAGACGGTCGAAAGGGACAATACAATGCAATTCTGTGCGGGGTTCCAGACAAGTGGCATATCCAACAACTCCGGAATGGCACAGCACAATGAGGCTTATCGTCTGGATCATGCCGACAATTTCGGAGGGAGACGAGAGTGCCCTGGAGGTTGTGGAATGATGGTACGGCGGTGGGGTAACTGGGCAATAAACAGGTATCTTGACCGCTTACGGCGGCGCAACATTCACGGAACACTGACATCCGCATGATGACTCTAGTGGGGCGACGGCAGTCGCCAACGGGTGCAAGGCACCCTTGGGAAAACAAAGTGGCGATTGATGCAGGTTGGCCTGGTGGTGGCTACGAACGCGAAGCGCGCAGAAAATTTCCGTAAAGTCAAGGACGGAGAGTGGCGCGTTGCCGAACGATCAAAGTAGCCCAGGGCAACTCAAACCAGGACGCCCCCCTAAAAAGCGTACCACATGACCCCCAGCGTCATGTGGGGCCTGATTGAAAGAACTTCGTCAGAGAGGAAGATGGGGTAGAGGGCTGAACGAGGAAGGAGACAACGGGGGATCCGTCCGGCATCCCTTCCGCCCCATTCCCAGGACTCTTTGCCACCACTACTGCCTGTGGTGGTGAAAGTGAGGAGACTTCTAGAAGGGGCAAAAAAAACCGGAACTGGAGAGCGGAAGCCGTCCCGATCATAATCGATCAGAGAACTTCTCTGAACCTTGAGCACGGAGTACCAGGATGGAAAACGGTCGGACGGCCAACCCCAATCATTGATGCGTAACTATGATCTGTGACCGCTGTCAAAAACCTGTTTGTCGAGTTTGGTTATTCCAGATGCCGGGCGGTGGGCGACGAGTGATCATGACCACCATATGATCACTTGCGGACATAAACCATCTGGAAAACAAAAAAACTGGACGTCGCCCATCTTTGAGGTACAAGCGTCTTGACGTGCCGAGTCACGATGCACGATGATTAAATGCCAAAGAAAGACCTAGGGGCCGCGACCAGCCGCGTGCATTGGCAGAACTACAGTCACGCGACATGTGAAAGCGATTGCCTGATCAGGTCGGGACCTGAAGCCTGAGGGCGGAAAAAGAGTTTTGTTTTTCAAACTGGCGTCTCGAGCAGACTTTTTTCCCATCCCATCTGCGATCAGAAGGGTTGTACAGCAGCGTAGGAAGCCTAGGGGCCTAGCAGGGGTTGCCCGATGGGTCTTTTTCGCGCTCTGTCCTATGGCCGTCGTACGGGAACTAGGGGTTTTTACAGTAACAGTCAACGCGCACTGCAACGTTCCCTCACGGAAGAAAAAAAGGAAGAGGCCCAGACGAAGGGCCAAACCATCGGCCCGACGGAGAAATGGATGGACAGCTCACGTGGCCACGGCACACGGCGGCTGTGGGGCTGGCTGGCACTTGCCGAGCGAGAGACCTTGTAAATACGTGTACAAGTACCGTGATCATCACCGGAGCCGTACTGGGGCTTGATATTGATACGTGCCAGCCAAGCAAGCCACCACCAGAAATTGAAAAAAAACTGCCTTTGAGCAGGCCGCCGCCCGCAAGAACTCTACTTGAAACCAAATGTCGTCGAGCCACCATCTTAGGCATGCACAGCAACGTCTCCTTCGGCACATCTCCGCAGAGTGGCCCGCAGACCCTCTTCGCCCCAACCTCCAATTGAAGACCTTCCTCGCCGCCCTCGCCGATCATCCCGCATTGTCCCCAAGGGTGGTGGCGGCAACCAGCGCGCTCCATCGGAACCGCGTCTCTGATCGCGTTAGTTGATGCGCTTGCGATATCCCTCTTCATTTTTCGACGGGCTGTGGATTTGCTGACAACCTTGTATTTTGAAACCCTTCCCAGATCCCCATTCCACAGGCGGTGTTGAAACCCGCTTCGGTGCCTATGCACTACGTGCGGCTTAAAGAGGGTTACGAGAAGACCCTCAAGGGTATCAGGCGACCTTGGTGGAAAATTTTCTTTGGGGTATGGTAGCAAATCGAAACGCATGTCAGGTCTCAGTGACTGTTTCATGGATAGTCGGGTTTACTTCTCACGAGTGGCGGTGTCATCATCTTGCAAAACTTCTGTGTGATTAATTACACCGGACCCTCACATCGCCGAAAGTGACATCGTACGCCCACACCACATATGGATTCTTGACGTTTGTGAGCGGAGCAAACCTATTCTGGAGAGTTTGTCGTACAGCATCACATCCACAACCTTAGCCGTGGTGACCTTACGGCATACAGAATGACCCGGCCAAAACGGATTAACACGGATTCGGCTGGGTTCACGGCTGGGGGAAGGCTCCATGACATTGGAGAACGGCCTTTTCCAATGTGGCAATGCCGTGGGCACAGCTGAATGTTGAGGGTGGCGCCGCATACTGTAACGTACAGTATGTGCTGCGATTCGTGACTCGAAGTTTTTTTTCTCCCGTCAGGTTCAGGTCCCGGCGGATGGAGACATCTATACAATCCCTTCATAGAAGGATGCCACGAATAATCGTTAGTAGGTGCCACATCCTACGTACAGTGCTTGCGGCGTTAGCGCAGTTGCGCCGCACGCAATTGTGCTATTGGAAGGGTGCGTTGCTATTACCAGGACAGTAGGACCGGAGCTGCATCACGAACCAATCAAAAGTAGTCTAACAGATGCCCGGCGCGGCCGTATTTGCGCCACGCGAAGTGATGGAACGAATACGTGGAGACGGCGTATTTGGGGCGATCCTTTCAGACGAGATGGGGTTAAACGTGCCCCCGGCTCGGCACAGAGAAGAAGCGCACTGTAACTTAGCAGAATGCGAGCAGCGCGGACCTGTCAGCCTTTGAGTTTAATTTCCGGTACATCCACGAAGGACCGAGCGGGGTTAATGGAACTGTCGGGGAGTGGAGAGGGGCGGGGGGAAACATGATGCTGCACGTAACTTCTGGTTCTATGCGGCCAGCCAGGTTTGCACAAGCAATGAACTGACCAGGTCAGCAGGGAACAGTATATCCCAGGCCCTCACCGAAGCCCCCGAGAAGGGTGCTCGTCGAAGCAAAGGCAAGGCTACGAAAGGGAAAGAAGAAAAGTACGGCCCGGGTGGCACCAAAGACGATAACGAGAGAAAGGCACGTTCCCTCCCGCCAATGGCAGCAACTCACGGTTGGAGGTGTGGATGAATGACTGAGTCATTTGCATTTGTTGCACCCGAGTCAAGTCCGGTCCTCAGGCCTCAGGCTTCCGCTCTTGACGATATGAGACCGGTCAGTCTCCCGGCGTGCGAACATGCGTCAGTCAGTGGCGGCTGCCACTGCACACAAGGCAAGTCGGAGACTGTTATCATCACACCGGGACCAAGGGATAACCGGAGCACTACAGCACCACAACGGCACAACGAAGGAACGAAGGGTCCGCAGCTGTCGCCGCCGGGGCCCCCCACTCCGAGTCTCTCACGATTTTCGAGGACGACCATCTAACGCACGTTGACACGATGGTGGAGCAGGAGCAGGAGCGTATGTGTAAGTAGTGCGGCTTAACAAGAACAGTTCTTTCTTTAGATCCTCGAAGGACGTTATCCGATTCATAACGGCAACTCAACAAGCTTTCATGAACGTCTGGGAAGTCTGCCATTCGGTTGCGAGACTACACACGCACGCACACGCACCAGAAGATCAGATGTGGGCCCGGGAGAACTACCAGAAGAAGCAGGGTCTGGTCAAATGACGAGCGCCGTGAACGCGCCATGATGCATGATATGTGATATATGATATCTCGGACGCATCGAAGAAACCTGCTAGTTCTAGTACCTGTGCCAGTTGCCAGTTGCGTTGCGTTCCCGTGGCACGCTTCCCAGTTCCTATCATCGATTTAATATACATCTCTCTTCGCCGCGCGCAAGCAAGCCGGTCCAAAAAAAAATTCTGCCGGAGGGCACCGGTATCGTGTATCGCCGTTTCGAATCGACGAAGAAAACCAGCAAGGCCAGGGCCCAGGGCCGGATTAATTCACGTTCATCTGTCGGAGTACTACCCAAAGTCACGTCAGGTTTCAAAAATGGCATTCCAGCACGGCTCACAGCGGACAGCGGTAAGGATTGTAGTATAATGATGCATGACGATTAGGGTCAGGGGCGCCGAGTACGACACAACTATACCCGCCTTTCTCCCCTCGAACCCCAAAGCCCAAATGCAACCGTAGAGAGAAGAGAACGCATAATGTTGCGAACTCCTCGGATGGGAAATGCAAGTAATCGAACAAAGCTGCAGCGGCACGTACGCGTGGCACAATGGGCGTCTTGTTTGACATGCTTCGTGGGCGAGGAATGTGTGGAGAAGGTTTGGCTGATGGCCACACATCACCGCCGTAGCTGTGACATCGAACCATTGTTGTCCTTTTGCCACATTGACCAGCCAGGGTCATATTTCACCGGGTGCATTTAACCTGCAATCAACATTAATATTAATGGCCCTACAACATAAGGTAAGCGACCCTGCTTCCCGGCGGCGGAAGCACATAGCGGGGTCAACATCGGAGCTGGTTTTCATAGCGTAGCGCGCAGGTGATAGCTGAGGACGTGTTTCATCTTCTGGTTCATCTTTGCTTAACGGGGCAAAAATAATGAAAAAAAATAATTTATATACCCCTATGATAGTGAATGATCTGTAGGCGTATTTGGATTGCTGTGTGTGCCCTCAGAAGAGTATAGACCGGCATTCACGGATGCATGCGATCGAAGCAGGACAAGCAGCATAGGCGCGGAAGAAGGCCGCAACAGAATTGGTTTCAAAGGCACCGGCCCAGATAGCCGGTAAGAGCGCGCGTACAGTAGTACAGCGAGCCTAGGCGTGCCATACATGTCCTTCCAGGGCGCTGGCACGGAACATGAATCTACACGAGGTTGCGATGGGAAAAAAAACCGAAGCTCTCTTATCTCTCGATCCAAAGAGAGCAGTAGCCAGAAGCGCTTTTCGATCGGTGCAGCAGAACGCTCCCCGTTATCCAAAGCGTGACCGATCCGTTCACTCTTCAAGGACCTCGCCCTCGCCCTTTCGCGCCTAAAATATAGCAAATAGTTAGGAGTTGGGCAAAAACGATTGTACCACTCTTCGGAGGTCGAGAAAAAAAATGTGCTTACCTTTTCGACGAGCTTGCGCTGCTTCTCGCGGGTCTTACGCAGCAAGCGAGCGTACTTGATGAGTGACGCATCGTCGAGTTCTAGATCCGCCTCCCAGCGGCCAACAGCAGCCGTGTCCCCGGGCGCAAAAGTAACCCCAGCACGCCGCTGCGAAACCCATCGCGCACTCTCTTCGATGCGTTCCACGAGGGCCTTCACGGCGCCGCTCACTTTGGCGCCGCTGCGTGCTGTCTTCAGCGCATGGCGTAGGGACGCAACGATTGGAACGACGAGTTCCGGGAAGGCAATGCTGCCGTGCACGGAACGCACAGAAAGCCACTCCGCCGTCAGGAAGACAGTCTCATTGGCGATGGTTTCTGTGTAAACGCGGGTATGTAAATATTGCTGTGGCGCACGGAGAATAATTTCGAGGTCCAACGGCCGTAAGGTGGATGCCTTAGACTTCGTCGCAGACAACGTTGCAGTCAGAATCGGCAGTATGTAGGGCGCGATGGGGAAGTATGTGTGCGTGTGCCTCGTCAGGTGAACCAAAGACCGAACGAGGTGCAAGTGAAAGGGATAAGATCTGGGGTGAGAGATGAGTCTATAGGGGGTGGCCAGGTGACTCCAGATCAGAATTAGAACTGGGATGTGTTGGAAAGCCGACATACTTGATAGCCCCCGTCGCAATTTGTACAAGCGGGTATATCAGAGGTTGCATGTCCCCTTTTTTGACATCGCTAGAAGACGACGACCCTTGCATTTCGCAAGCTCGTGCAAGGACCAGTGACCAAAAATCGACAGCGTGGATATATTGCCAGTTATAAACCTGCTTGTACGACTCCTGTGTATTGAAAAATAAAATCAATTGAGACGGCACAGAATAGCCAAGGTGTGTCAAACCTTGGTTTTCAGCTTCATGCTATTACGAAGATGAATGGCCAGCTGTCGGATAAAGCAGAACGCATGTTGATACGCAGCCTGGTGATCGAGACAGAAAATCTCCGACGCTGAGTTTTTCATAAAGGTGATGGACGGCAAGGAATGGGCAGTGGTATTTTTTGAAGATTTAACTAACGTTTGGTAGGTATTCTAATCAAAGTTAGTAGGAATCAGATGTCCCATGCGTCTTTACTCGTGTACTCACCTTCAATACAAGATCTAGAATAGATTCGTCAGGCGCAGACGCAAGCTTATGTATAGCACGAATTGTAGCAATTCGTACGCTATCGTCCGCTGTGGACCACAGGTCCAGACATGCCTGAGCCAAGTATGAGCGATATAGGCGAGTGAGAGAAAAACAAGCAAAATTGACCTTGAGATACAGCTTGACGGTTTTGCGACTGCTTATTACATAGGGAAGGATCTTCGTACTCTCCGAGACTGCCATCTTTAACAGTTCGGGGTCAGAGAGTTGTGAGATGATGTGAATGATATTATGGATGAATGAGGTGATGAGTTTCTGTAAGGTCTTTAGTTTATGTGTCTGTGTGGGGGCTTTGCTTTGGCAATGTGTAAGTTGCCAGGGTGGCATGTCCAGCAGACCAAAGACGTACAATCGACCGTTCGGGAGGGTTTTGTAAGGGACATGATGCTCCAGAATGACTGGTGTGTATCGCAGAGCCGTCCTCACAAGCTTGTCATACACTGCGTTCCATTAATACAGACGTAGACCCAGGAAGATCATGAGAAAGGTCACACCTGCGGGGCTGTCGATCGTCCATGCGAGCACCATGTCTTCCTCATTCATGAAGACGGCGGAGCGGAACGCGACCAGGAGCTTGCGCAAAGCGCGCAGGGACCTTGTCTATGGGACGTACATTAGCATTAGCTCGACGTTTCTCAGCCCACCGACTGTTGCCGACCTCGAGGAGAGACTTTTGCCATGTCCGCAGTATGTTTACTGTCAGGATAGGGAGTTGAGTGGCATCCGGTTCTGCAACATCGTCATCGTCATCGTCGGCGTCGTCAACGTGGTCGTCGTCGTCTACGTTGAACTCCAAGAGTTCGCGGTCGTGTTCCTGCAGATACCTGTAGAACTCTGGATCCTTCTCGGCGAGCTTGGACAGTTCCAACATGTGCGTGGCGCCCTCATCTACGTAGTTCAGGTCTTGAGCAAAAAAAAGGTAGACAGAAAGTTTCTTCCGAGACGCGCACCGTCGAGTTCGTCCACGGATGCGAACGACGCGCCGTCGTCGTCGTCGTCGTCCATGTCGACGTCGGCATCTTCGTCTTCATTTTCTGTGTCCAGACCCTCATCTGGTTCTTCAACCTAGAGCGTGTACGTTTGTTTTCCGACTTCGTGGAGATATCCATCAGAGGCTCACGTCTTTGTCTTCATCCTCCTCCATGAAGCTTGCCCCCAAGAAGTCATCTACTGACATGCCTTTGAGACTATATAACCAGCCCAAGGATACATGAGAAGTACCATCTACCGGGAGAGAAAAGAACGGCGTACCTCTTTTTTGACGATTTTTTCTCCTTTGCACCCTCTTCTTCATCTTCTCCGTCATCGACGTGAGCGCGTTCCCGACCTTTATTCCTCGCACCCTTATTTTTGTGAACCTTTCTCTGGATCTCCTGGCGCTTGCGGCGCGCCTGTATTTTCTTTGTGAGCTGACCGCTAGCAGCGAATTTGCGTGTCGCTTTTGTGCCCTTCTTGGCCATGGCCGAGTGGAAAGAAGTGAAGTGATAGATGGATTGGTTGGATGTTGGATGAATCCGGTCCGACAACTCGAGCGCACGCTCTCACTCTCGTCGTCGTCGTCTCCAACAATGGCCTCCGCCAACGATCTGTTCGCTCAGCATCTCGTTCTCATTTCGCGGGTAAAGGAAGCTCAAAAGGCCCACAGACGAAAGCTGCGTGCCCTTCCGTCGCCTCCGCTCTCTATACTCAACCTCCCCACGATCCCCACTCCCAAACCCTCGCCGCCCCCGTCCCCACCTTCCTCGCCCCTCCTACTACCCCGGCGGAGACCCCCAAGAGCGGATCTACCACCGCCGAAGCGCGCCCGTGCTGCGCACTACGAGAACTACGTCCCCGAAGAGGAGACGATCCGAAACGACTACTCCCAGCGTTATGTCGACGGCGGCGAATGGCCACAAAACTGGGTGCTCGGAGCAGAACCGGAGAGGCGTTTCGAAGAGTTCGTACTTTCTTGTTCATGTCTTCTTCCCTATCTCTCAAAGCTCCGACCGCATGTCGTTGTGCACAATTCCTCGTTCACCTAGACTCGCGTTACCGCTAATACAACGCGCGTATGTGCTGACGACTTTCGTGTCTTTCCGTCTGCACTAGGTATCCCAAGCAGCAGCGCCTGCTAGCACTCAAAAAAGCATCCGTGACGGAGTACGCGCTACCACCAGTCTACCTCCCCTTTTCCGAGTTCGCCACCCTCCAGCCGTCCAAATTCGACGTGGTCGTTATCGACCCGCCCTTATCGTCTTCATTCTCGTGGGACACCCTACAGGAGCTCTCTCTCCCTTCGCTCGCCGCAGATCCGTCCTTCGTTTTCCTCTGGGTAGGCAGCGGTGCAGGAGACGGGCTCGAACGCGGGCGCGAGGTCCTCGCCAAGTGGGGCTATCGCCGCTGTGAGGACGTGTGCTGGGTAAAGACAAACCGCGAGAGCAATCGCGGGCCTGGTGTACGCCGCCACTACATATCCTTTCAGCGCCGTCTTGTCGGAGGCTGACTGACCCCTTCCTCCTCCAGACAGACCCGCCGACGACTTCTCTGCTTACGCGCACCAAGCAACATTGTCTGATCGGCATCCGTGGTACCGTGCGCCGCTCTACAGACTCCTGGTTCGTCCACTGCAACGTCGGTACGTTGCCTAAGTCTTCTGCCCATTCCACCGCCTACACCAACACCACGCGCTGCAGACACGGACGTGATCCTCTGGGAAGGCGATCCCACCGACCCGACGCGCAAACCGCCCGAAATGTACACCCTCGTCGAGAACTTCTGCCTCGGCCTCCGCCGCATCGAGCTCTTCGCGCGCGCGCGCTCCCTGCGCCGGGGCTGGGTGAGCGTGCTCGCCGAGGGCGAAGAAGCGCACGTCCCCGCGGTCCAAGCGCTGCGCGCCGGCGACGCCCAGCTGCTCTCGCCCGAGCAGTTCGACGGCGGGACGAACGTGCTCGGGCAGGAGCTCTCCGTCGACCGCGCGGAGCGATGGGACCAGGACAAATGGGAGGCTGCCATGCGCGCCTGGCTGCAGAACGGCCGCACCGTTGTGCCGATGACGCCCGGTACGTGTCCCTCCGTTCCCCCCCTCGACCATTGTTTGTATGAACGAGAGCTTACCCGCTTTGGTTTTTTTTCCCGACACATGCGCACGTGCGCCGTCGGGTATGAACAGAGGTCGACGCGCTACGACCAAAGTCGCCCATGCGCGGCGGCAATGCAGGTGGTCCCAGCGGCGGTTCAACAGGCATCCAATCGGGCGGCGTGCTCGTCTCGACAGGGAACATGCTGAACCAGGGCATGCCTCCCTCCGCTTCAGTGCCGGGCGTCGTTGGCATGCGCGGGCAGAACCTGAACATGCTCGACATGGGCAGCATGGGCGGCCTGAGCGGGATGAACGTGAACGACATGGGGGGCATGGGGGGCATGGGAGGCATGGGCATGAATAGCTACGGCCACCATCACCATCACCACCACCACCCCGCCGCACTCGGCATGGGCGTCGGCGTCGGCATGGGCATGGGCTGGCCAGGCATGGGCATGCCGATGGGCATACCGTCCGTCATGGGCATGGTCGCGCCCGGGTTCAACCCCGCCGCCGCGGGCTTCGACGGGATGCAGATGCAGATG
>Ga0137390_10002559_pt1 | contig 14504 bp, 15 predicted proteins | sample 15con2h24AmetaG_FD_104937 | JGI IMG/M metagenome (GOLD analysis project Ga0137390, IMG submission 104937) | Vadose zone soil microbial communities from Angelo Coast Range Reserve, California, USA - 15con2h2.4A metaG | ecosystem: Environmental > Terrestrial > Soil > Vadose zone > Saprolite... | reverse complement strand
GTGAACGGAGAAGTTGTCGGGGCGATCGGGCTGAGCGGTGCGCCCACAGTGCAGAACGACATCGACTGCGCGAAAGCAGCTCTAGCGCTCGTATCCGATGCGGTGCCAACTAAATGATAAAGGGAGCGACCATGATGATTCATACTCACAAGACCGCACCGACACAGTTCATAGAGGCTAACGGAATCCGCTTCGCCTATCGCCGATTCGGCAAGACCGGCGGTGTGCCTATCGTCTTCAACCAGCACTACATCGGCACCATGGATTATTGGGACCCGACGGTGACGGATGGCCTCGCTCGCGACCGTGAGGTGATCCTGTTCAACAACGCGGGCGTCTCCAGCAGTTCCGGCGAGGTCCCGACGACGTTCGAGCGGATGGGCGCTAACGCCATCGCCTTCATCAAGGCGCTGGGCCTGAAGCAAGTTGACGTACTTGGCTTCTCGATCGGCGGCATGGTCGCGCAGGAAATCACTTTGCAGGCGCCCGATCTCGTTCGCAGGTTGATCGTCGATGGCACAGGTCCGCGCGGCGGTCAGGGAATGGAGTTGCTGACCCAGGCTGCAGGGCGGCTCTTTGGTGCCACCTACGATCCGCCCGAGAATGTCTGGCTCGCGGTCAAATTCAGTCCGTCCGCGGCAGGCCAAGCGGCGGGACGGGAGTTCCTGAAGCGCACGCATCTTCGGCAAGAGGGCCGCGATCCCGAGGTGAACGACAAGGTGTCGCCCGCCCAGGTCGAAGCGATGGGCAAGTGGGGCGTCCAGCAAATGGGGTCCTACGACTATCTGAAGACGATCAAGCAGCCAACACTCGTCGTGAACGGCAGTAACGACGTGATCATGCCCACGGTGAACTCTTTCATCATGCAGCAGAACATGCCGTATGCGCAACTGATCGTCTACCCCGACTCCAATCACGGCGCGCACCACCAGTACCCGGAGCTCTTCGTTAAACACGCGACTCTGTTTTTGAATGGTTGAGCCCCGGCACAAAACGGATCTAATCGAGCAACCGTCGGTCGCTTCACTTTAGTAGGAGGAGTCTGAGAGAGTCGAGATCCATGAAAACATTATGGACAAATAAGCTGTTCACACCAATTCAAGTCGGATCCATGGAGTTGAAGCACCGCGTGGTGATGGCTCCGCTCACTCGCTCGCGCTCCGTTCAGCCGGGCAGTATTCCGGGTGACCTCATGCTCGAATACTATTCGCAACGGGCTTCAGACGGTGGCCTCATAGTTTCTGAAGGGACTTCGATTTCGATCGCAGGCGCAGGGTGGTTCGGAGCCCCCGGCTTGTATTCGGACGAGCAGGTTGGAGGGTGGAGGAGAATCACGGACGCCGTTCATGGGAAGCGAGGGCACATGTTCTCCCAACTGTGGCATACGGGGCGTGCTGCGCATGTGGACTCGACGAACGGCATAACCCCCGTCAGTTCTTCGGTCAACGCGGAGTATTGGCACGATCCAACGATACAGGAGTCTACGCCTCACGGATGGCAACAGCCTTCGCCTCACCGTGCGTTGGACATCAGAGAAATTCCGGGCATTGTCGACGATTATCGCAAAGCCGCCGAGCGTGCAAAAGCCGCGGGGTTTGACGGGGTTGAGCTTCACGCGGCTAACGGCTACCTGCCCGATCAATTTCTACAGGATGGCATCAATAAGCGAACCGATATATACGGTGGTTCAATCGAGAATCGATCCCGCTTCTTGCTTCAAGTCGTGGAAGCGCTGGTTACGGTGTGGGGCGGGAACCGTGTTGCGGTGCGCATCTCGCCAAGCGGAACTTGGAATGGAGTATCGGATAGCGACCCGACCGCGCTGTTTGACTACGTGGCAAAGCAACTGAACCGCTTTGGACTCGCATACTTGCACATCATCGAACCACGCATCAAGGGGAACGTCCTCATCGCCGATGGTCAAGGGCCCATTGCGGCAGCAAGGCTGCGAAAGATTTTCACGGGAAAGATCATTGCGGCGGGAGGTTTTGAACCGGACACCGCCGAAGCTGCTGTTCGAGACGGCGATGCGGACTTGGTTGCCTTCGGACGGCACTTCGTCGCGAATCCAGACTTACCAAAACGCATTCGGCTCGGGCTGCCTCTGAATGCCTACGACCGCGATACTTTTTACACTTTCGACGCTCGCGGCTACACCGATTACCCGTTCTATGAGCAGCAAGGCGATGGCTCGTTGCCCGATCCACTTTATCAGCAACTTCGCGGTGCTTGAGCACCTCGAAGAGTGCGCTGGGGAATTACGATGACAGACAGACCGTATCACTTTGTGGCCATTGTTGGAGGAGCAATCGCGGGCTCAGTTGCCGCAGAAATATTGGCGGACCAAGGGATTCGCGTGGTCGTCATCGAACAGAACGAAAGACCTTACGGCAAGATTGAAGACGGCCTGCCGCGCTGGCACCGGGAGCAGCGCAAACAGGAGTACGGCCGCATCGATGCTCGTCTGAAGAGACCCGGAGTTTTCTTCCTTCCATCCACCAAGCTTGGCCGTGACATCGATTTTCAGGATCTCTGCGACAACTGGGGTTTTTCGGCGGTGCTGCTCGCAAACGGAGCGTGGCGGGACAGAGAACTGGGAATCGCGGGGGCGGAAAAATTCATCGGCAAAGGTCTGGTTTACCAGAATTCCTTTATCCATTGGTACAACCACAAGAACGAAGAGCGCTACACCGGCCCGTATTACCAAACTCCTGACGAGGCCTTGGTCGTAGGCGGCGGGCTTGCGTCGATGGATGTCGTCAAGATCCTGCAACTCGAAAACTATGAGCGTGCTCTTCGAACGCGCGGTGTTCAAACGGATGTGTATGAGCTGGAAAAGAAAGGCATCCCCGCTGTTTGCAAATTGCACGGCATCGCGCCTGAGGATCTAGGCGTTAAAGGATGCCTCCTGATCTATCGCCGCCGCGCGCAAGACATGCCGCTGGCTCAGACTCCAGAAAATGCCACGCCCGATCAGGTTGCGAAGACAGAAGCGACCCGTCTGAAGATGCTTCGTTTGGCGCAGGAGAAATACTTGTTTCGGGTTCAGGATCGCAGGGTGCCGACAGGGCTGCTCGAAGAAAATGGGCGGCTGGTCGGCTTGAAAGTAGCCGAGACCAAAGTGGAAGGTCGAAAAGGAGAGCCCGTAGCTGGTTCGGAGTACAAACTCCGGGCGCCAATGGTGATTTCGTCAATCGGGTCCGTGCCCGAGGAGATTCCGGGCGTCTCCATGAAGGGCGAATATTACGATTTCGACGATGAAACTCTACCACGGTACGTCGGATCCGACCACGTATTCGGAGTCGGGAATGTCGTCACCGGGCAAGGCAATATTCGCTCGTCACAGTTACACAGCCAGGAAGTCACTACCCAACTCATCGAAAACTACACTGGCGTCGGAGATGAGGACGCGCCGTCCACGCGGTTCTATGCGGGCGCTGAAGCCCGAGGTGCTGCGCAAGCGCAGGCTGTTCACGATCGAATCCGCGTCATGCCGCGGCTGTCATACCTCGAAATCGTGGCGCTCGAGCAGCGCATTCGCGTCCTTCAGGAACGCGCGGGTTACACAAGTGACTATGACTCCTGGATCGCCAGCGTGCCACGCACTGATATCGCTGGTCAGGTGAGCATCCCGACAAACATCGCGCCGGAGTCCACTCGCCAAAGCTCCCTGTGTTCTGCTGCGTTTGATTGCGCCCCGGGCTGTTGAACTTACCCATAGCCAGAGTAGAGAGGAGAATTGTAATGTCCGTTAGTTCTGAAACATCCGCCAAGGAACGTCAAATCCTGATTGTTGGACCCTACGGCGTCCTTGGTACTGGTGTCGTTGATGCCGTCGCAGAGAATCCAAAATGGCGGATCATGACTGCGGCGCGCCGACCCGCGCCGACCTACCGGGCGCAGGCCGCACCCCCTCACATCAGCGTCGATCTCATGGACCGCGAAGGGACGACAAATGCCTTTTCATCTCTTGATAAGGTGACCGATCTGGTCTTCGCCGCCTATGTCGAGAAACCCACGATGGCTGAAACTGTAGAGCCAAATGCCAGAATGTTGAGAAACACGCTCGACGCTCTCGCCGCGCGCAATGTGCCTCTCCGGCGCATCGTGCTTGCCGGCGGTGCGAAGTCCTACGGCTTCAGTCTTGGGGCGTTCAACGCTCCAGCAAAGGAGACAGAGCCACGTCTCATTGCGCCAATCCACTACCACCAGCAAGAAGACATTGTGGCTGAATGGGCCGCTAAAAACGGTGCCAGTTGGACGGTCTTGCGTCCCCATCTGGTCATGGGGCCAAGCCTGAACTCGCCAATGAACCTGGTTACTGGTCTCGCCACTTACGCTGCGATGACTCGCGAACTCGGGTTGCCCTTGCGCTTTCCTGGCACCAAGGAGGGATGGAATACTCTCCAGGAGACAAGTGACGCAGAATTGTTCGGCCGCGCAACCTTGTGGGCTCTAGGTGAAGACAAAGCGCGCAATGAAATCTTCAACGTATCGAACGGTGATGTTTATCGCTGGAGGCAACTGTGGAATGAGCTCGCCGCCTTCTACGACCTTCCCATCGCAGAGCCGCTTGCGATGTCTACTGTTTCTGAGATGAGCGAGAAGGCCCCTTTGTGGGATTCCATGGTTGCCCGCTACGGCCTGCATGCCACGCCCTACGACCAGATTGCAAACTGGGCGTTCGTGGACTGGATGCTCAACTTCCGTGAAGAGACAATCCTGAGCACAATCAAGATTCGTCAGGCAGGCTTTGCGGATTGCATCGACACGCACCAGAGCTTTAGGCGGCAGCTGACCAGACTCCGCGATCTACGCGTCATCCCCTAATTCCAAAATTGCCGATACCAAGGATCTAGCCATGAACAGAGCGAATTCTAAAAAGAAAAAGTTATCCATGCGCGGTACGAAACCGCATACCCACCGCCGCATTGTAACGGGACATGCAAACGGGAAGGCCGTCGTTCAAAGCGACGAATCGTTGCTGGCATATGAGTTCAAGACTGTTCCCGGCTACGAGCACACGCTCATCTGGGTCAACCCGGCGACTCCGGATCTCAGCAACGAGCAAAGGTTTGATCGCTATCCCGATTCGGTCGTTCCGGGACCTGGCGGCACCAGTCTTCACCTCGTGACGTTTCCACCGAGTTCGGTTTTTGCGGACCCTTCGTTTTACGGCGAAGCTGCCCGCAGCGAGGCTCTCGTTCGCCTCAGAGGGTTAGCCGATCACTTTGAAAAAGAAGATCCCGCAATGTACAAGACCAACACCGTCGACTACGCCGTAGTGCACGACGGCGAGATTTGGCTGGAGCTTGATGACGCCAAGACCATTCATCTCAAGCGCGGCGACGTCGTCGTACAAAACGGTACGCGCCACGCATGGCGAAACAAAGGCACGAAGCCCGTTACGATGTTGTTCTTTCTAAACGGCGCGAAAGAGTGACGCGAGAGGACTCTTTTCTGGCATCCCTCGATTGCTTCTGGCCCCTGGGCTGTGCCTGTTGATTCGGAACGTCTTTACTTTTCTTTGCCGCAAATTCAGGTAGGCCGTCCTGAGGAGGTGTCTTCGTACTCATCGCACGGGACCCGATTCGCTACCGATCCCTCATGCCAATCACGATTCTCGAAAAACTCGTCTACACCGTCCCTGTTGTTGTTCTGTACGTCGAAGGACAGGTCCACCCAAGAATCCTTCCGCCTGCGTTGATTGATCCAGTGTTCGGAGTCTTGTTTGTCCTCGCGTATTTCCGGACGCCCAGGCCCGCCAGCAGTTGAGCGATTTCTGGAGTTATGCAAGTTTTCCCGCTTGCCTTGAATTTCGAGGCTAAGTTTTTCCGGGAAACCCCAGGAGGAGAGAATGGAACAGTCCACAGATACACAGAAAGGTGCCAGCAAAAAGACTCGGGTCTTCGACCTTGCCACGATAAAGAGAGTGCCGGTTGCCGACCTCATTGGATTCCGCGTGACTGAGGCAAAAGCTGGACGGGCCGTCGCCGCCTTTGAAGCCACAGAGAAGCATGCAAATCCGATGGGAACACTCCACGGAGGAATTCTCTGTGACGTGGCCGATGCGGCGATGGGAATGGCATTCGCAAGCACTCTAGGCGAGGATGAAACATTCACGACGGTCGAACTCAAAATCAATTTTTTCCGGCCCGTATGGAACGCCAAACTCACAGCCGAAGCGCCGGTCATCCAAAGAGGAAAGACCCTTGGCTATGTGGAATGTGACATCCGAGATGAAGACAAAAAACTTATCGCCAAAACGAGCTCGACATGTCTGGCGCTGAATGGAACTAGGGGCACAGGCCGTTAACATGCCCGCTGTATTGTTGTCGCCAGCTACGCACGGTTCCCTAGACCGCCGTAGGTACCTTCGCACCGGACCTGACGAGGCGGAAGGTTTCCAAACCGCCGCCAAGCAGAATCCTTCTCAGAGATCTAAAAACTCTTGAGTTTTCAGCTAACGTCTGTTTGACATGTCTGTCGCAGTTTAACGAATCGACTGCCGGGTCGCCTCTTTGATGTATCTGTGCTACTATGAATCCTGCATGAGCGCGGGAATTCTTACAGGAGGTTTACAGGAGGTTTTGCCAGGAAGGCTTGCAGTCAGGGTCGTCCTAGGCGCTCGGTGCGCTGTATGCGAAACTTGCAAACGCCTTATTTGCAACGTTTTACGCTAAGTTGTTGATTCCACGGCTGGGGACGTAGTTCAGTTGGTTAGAACGCTGCCCTGTCACGGCAGAGGTCGCGGGTTCGAGTCCCGTCGTCCCCGCCATTCCTTTCAACCACTTGCGGAAAAGTTTGACTCCCCGGCGTGGGAACAAAAAGGAACAATAAGCAGAATCAAGTCCCTCCTCCCGCTTCAGCAGCTTGAATCCGCTTCGGCATAATCATGCTGACAACCTTGGTCTGTGCTTGCCTCTTCGCAGGCGTCAGAGCTTGTGTGTATGTATCAAGCGTGATCCGGCTGTTGGCATGCCGCGGAGACTCTTGCAGCATCTTCACGTCTTCACCGTTCGCTTTCAACTGCGTTGCGTAACTGTGGCGAAAGGTATGCCAACCGATCATCTTGTTGATGCCGCATCGCTTTGCGGCTGGTCGGATGTGCCGGCGCAGTAGATTTTCGGGCCAGTACGGTTGTTGGCCCTTCATCTCCGGGCTGGCAAAGACCCAATCGGTTTGCTGATTGAACGGCGACATGCGCTGACACTCGCCAAGCGCACGAGCCAATTCGGGGTCCAAGGGCAATGGCTTTTGTGACGCTTCTGTCTTGAGTTCACCGATGACCTGGTGCACGACACCACGGGTGAGCCTAATCTCCAGCGACTCGAAATCAACGTCCTACCACTTCAAGCCGAGGAGTTCGCTTGCTCTCAATCCCGTTGCTGCCGCCAGAAGCACCATCGTTTTGTATGAATGCTGGAGTTCAGTCAGCAAGGAGCTGATCTCGCCGACATCCACACGGTTGGGATGCGCTCTGGCTTCGCACTTTGTCGCACGAGTGAAATTGGATTCTTGTCCAACCATTCGTGCCGGATCGCATGATTGAATAGAGCGCTCATGATGTTTCTAAGCTTCGCCTTCGTTGCAGCCGCCAACGAGAGCCTAGCAAGCCATTCCTCGACTGCGACCGTCTTGACATCGGAGAGCCTGTAGGACCGCCATCGCGGAAGAATCCAGTTGGCCAGGTAGCTCTTGTATATGGCTTTTGTTGAGTATGACTTCTTGTGATTGCTCTGCGACAGCTCTCTTTCCGTGTAATGCGCGATCAGCTGCTCGGATGTAAGCGGCTGAATGGCCGCGCGAGGGGTTTCTTTGTTGACGTGGATTCGAAGTGCGTCTGCTGCCTTCTGGGCAGCGGACCGGATCGGATATTGCTCGACCGTACCCACGACGGCCTTCCGATTGATTCTTTGGCCGTTTGTGTTCGACTCTCGCCATCGAAAAACCAAAACGTCTGGTCCGTTATTACGTCGTTCTCGTGCAACACAACCTTGCTGATAGCGTATCCGCTTGAACATTGGCACTTGCTTCTCCTCAGTTCTAGCGGACGGATTGGCAATGTGAATTTATCTGAAGTTGGAGCCACGCGTCCAGTTCGGATACACGAAAATACCAATGGCCTCCGATTTGGTATCCGGGAAGACTGCCCCGTCGTGCGTAGCGCTGCAGAGTCTTAACGTGGATGTTGCCCAGCAGCTTGGCGGCCTCTGAACTACCGATCAAGGGTTCGAAATGACGCTTGGGTTTCTCCGCAGCGCCGAGTGGTGACGCACGGTCAGGGGTGTCGCTTTCCCCTCCCCCTTTGGCTCCGTGTTGTGACAGAACACGCCGAGAGCTATCTAAGCCTGGAGAGTCGTTCGAGGGCGAAGCTATCAGTGCCTCTGCGTTCTCCTGAATGCAACTAGCAGCAGTTGAACTGGCATCCATTACAAAGCGCGGGCATGTTGCCTTGACGGCGCTGTATTCCCGCGCATACCGAATTGGGTCAGACGGAGTTTCATGATTGCTAGACGGCCTTCGCAAGAACATCTCCTTTGGCTTCATCATTGTTGCCGTTGTTTGTGTGTTGGTCTGTCCAGCGCCTGAAGTCGTCATCCTTGCGAAAGAGCAGCTTCAAGGCTTCGGTGATCACATAGGACGTCGAAGCATCAATGAACTCGGCATAGAGTTCTAACTGTGCCTTTACCGGTTCTTCGACGCGGGCCTGGACCGTGACGGCTTTTGGTTGTTTGGGTGGTGATTTCAGGATGGACAACGAAGTTCTCCTTTCTTGTGTATACAAAATGGCTGACATCTTGTCTGATAAACTTTTGGGCCAGCGCTTTCACCGCGCAAAATCTCGACGCGAAATGCCTACAAGGGCGGGAGCGACCCTACGAAACTTTTGGGCGGCTCGTCCGCAAAAAAGTGGGGTCGCTCCCGCCCAACACGGTGTTTTGCCTGCGCCCAAATTGGGAGTCGCGCAATGCGCAAGCGGTTCTCGTTAGGGCACTTTCGAGATTTCCGAAGTGAACGGAGCGGTGAACGCGATGGTGAACTGTGTCTTTCATGCACCGTTCACCTTCCCTCCTGAAATCGGCGAGATTGAGATGCGCTTGGCACAACTGTTAGCAACGGACAATTACTCCCCCTACTACTAAAGAGGCCCTGAAAAGGTAAAAAGTCAGAAAAAATTTTGCCGCGCGTCGAGGTGTTAGCCTTCGATCGATCTCCCCTTCAATCGAGCCCCTACTATTAGAGAGCCCGATCAACTCCAGTCTTTTAGAACCCCTCTACCTACTAGGGAACATCGAAAGCGGAAAAAGTAAGAAAAAATTTGCGCTTTCATCGACGGCCCGAGACCGGAGCCGAATTCTTGGCGACAGCCTCTACTTATCTAGGGAGCCTCGAGAAGGGAAAAAGGGAGAAAAAATCTTGGTACTAGTACATTTTTCCTTTGAAACCTAGCGGAGTAACGAACCACAGGAGGGTACGGTGCGAACCGAAGATTGAGAGCGAGTTGGCTGGAGCGGAGAGCGCCAGTCCCAGCAGAGGGAGTTGAGACTACCACTTTGTCAGCCCCCGCGGGGGTGCCTGCCAGAGCGCGCCTCAACGGGTCGCCGCTGGAGGCGCAATCGGAGCTGTTTGAAATCCGGTGATATGCCACTCTTGACGGTGCCAAAGGATTCCCGCAAAGCCCTATTGCACCGGGATCGCGGCCAGACTTTTAGGTTTTTGAAACCTACGCGAGGGCGGAACGCAAGATATGCTCGTCAGGCCCGCGCCCCGCGCAGCATCCTGCGAGTTTACCGTCAACAACGATAGCAGGAACGCTGCGGACGCCGTAATGCTTCGCTTTGGAGGCGATCTCGGACCGCTGCATGTCGTGGATCACGACCTCGTGCGACGAACCGGCAATCCTTTTGACGAGTTCGATTGTTTCCTTGCACGTTGAACAACCCGCACTGAAGACTTCAATTTTCTTTTTTGTGGTCATGGTTTTCTCCTAAAGAACTTATTGGATTTCCTCCATACGACAGTTGGAACAGACTGTGGCATCGTTCGAGGTATCCCGCCGAGGCAACGTATTCCAGAGCGAAGCAACTACCAGTAGGCCGATCGCGCCGTATACGGTGGGTCGGGAATCCCACGCGAACTTGCCTAGCAGAACGCTGCTCGCCGCGAGAACTGCCAGCAAGAAAGGGCCGTACCCGCGACGATCTCTTGCTCTGAAAAGCATCGCCGCCAAAGCAAGGACGAGAAACGCAATGGTCACGGGTAGTAGGTACCTAACGGAAATCAGAAAGCCGAGACCAATCGAGGTTAGCAACCCGGCATAGGCTGGCCAGCACGCCGGACAAGCCAATTTGGGCAGGACCGATACGCCGATGCTCGGGACTGCCAAGATGCTTTGCCTCCACCTGTTGCTCATGTGTCCTCCCGGTCGAGGCTTTCCAGAATGGGGCATTCGGCAACGGGTGCGCATCCGTCGCAAATTCTTGTGAGTTTCCGCAGGGTCTTCCTCATGGACTCAAGGCTTCTGATCTTCGCTTCGATGTCGGCAATCTTGGCTTCCGCCCGCGTCCGAATATCCGCGCTGGTTGTACGTCGTGACACGCGAAGCGACAACAGCTCTCCGATCTCTGTGAACGAGAACCCAAGCTCCTGAGCGCGCCGGATGAATCGGAGACGGCGCGCAGCGTCCGCCGGAAACAGAGAGTAGCCGGATGCCGTGCGTGGGGGTTTCGGCAACAAGCCTCCTCGCTCATAGAAACGAACGGTTTCCAGATTGCCCCCGGCTTGCTTGGCGAGACGCCCGATTGTGAGTGACTTCATGTCCATGCCCACTTTCTGAGTGCAGTCTAAACCCCGGACTACGGTACGGGGTCAAGCACTATTTTGAGATCGCGCAGGTCTTAGTCCGACTTCGGCCCGGCGCGTTGTAGACTCGGGACATGGCTGAAATCGCCGCCTTGGAACGTACGGCTGTCGTGCGCCATGGACGAAGGCTCGAATATTTCACCATCGCGTGGAATGCCTTAGAAGGTTTGGTGGCCGTCGTCGCGGGTGCAATTGCCGGTAGCATTTCGCTCGTAGGTTTTGGAATCGATAGCTTCATCGAAGTGACTTCCGGGTCGGTCTTACTGTGGAGGATGTCTGTTGACGCAGAAGTGCGGCGCCGCGAGCTGAATGAGAGGCGGGCCCTGAGGATTGTCGGCGTTTGCTTTCTCCTGCTGGCAGCCTACATCGCCTATGAATCTGTGTTGGACCTGTGGTCCCGTCGGGCTCCCGAACACAGCATTCCGGGAATCGTTCTGGCCTGCGTCTCCTTGGTCGTAATGCCCCTTCTCTCCAGAGCCAAGCGAAACGTGGGGCATGCTCTGGGCAGTGCCGCCATGCACGCGGACGCCAAACAAACAGAGTTTTGCACGTACCTGTCCGCCATCCTGCTGGCTGGGTTGCTGCTCAACGCCTTTTTCGGCCTGTGGTGGGCCGATCCTGCGGCGGCTCTCATTATGGTTCCCATCATTGCGAAAGAAGGAATCGAAGGAATGCAGGGCAAAGCCTGTGACAAATGCTCCAGATAGTGGCCTAAGTCACTTCGCTGAAAGCACGGATTCCACTGTCAGGGTCTCGCCTTTCAACGTTCCCTTCACGGTGACTTTTTGCGCGGCATATTTGTCGAGTTCCGCTTCATGCCCTTCAAGTGTGTACACGTTCTTGCCCGCGACGACGGCGTACTTGGTTCCCTGCTTGACGCAGTAACGCAAGCATTCGGCGACGGGTTTGTCTTTCATCATGTGGGTCTGGTCGCACATTGCATCGCTTACGACGCCGGTCAACGTTTTCTGCTCGCCGCCCGTCTGCGCAAGACTCACGAGCGGTGCGAGCACTGCCGCGGCCAGTATGGGAATTGCCTTCACTGAGAACATGCTTTTCATCGTACTTTCTCCTTTGGATGGTCTGAAATCACTACCAAAACTCCTTAGCCCTCCGCTTGCGGTTCTCTTGGCTGCAATGTGCCGCGCCGCAGCGCGCGTTCCTTCATCAGGGCAAAAAACACCGGCACTAGAATCAGGACGTGAACGGTCGAAGTGATCATGCCGCCGACGATGGGCGCCGCAATCGGCTTCATGACGTCGGAGCCGATGCCGCTTTCCCACAGAATAGGAACGAGACTGGCCAGCACAACGCAGACGGTCATGAGCTTTGGCCGGAGACGTTGTACTGCGCCCTCGATGACGGCTTCCTCGATGTCTTCTTGTCTTAACGGATGACCGGATTCGAGTCGCCGATTGAGCGCCTCGTGGAGATACACGACCATGACGACTCCCGTCTCCACGGCGATGCCGAAAAGGGCGATATAGCCCACCCACACGGCGACGCTGAAGTTATAGCCAAGCAGCTTTTGCAGGATGAGGCCGCCGGTGAGCGCATAGAGTGTCGGGAAGATAAGCACTGCCGATTCGACGACGGAATGAAACACCATGTAGAGGAGCACGAAGATAACGAAGAATACGACGGGCAAGATAACTTGTAGCCGCTCCTTCGCGCGCAATTCGAACTCATACTCGCCGGCCCATTTATACGTGTAGCCCGCGGGCAGATGAACCTTTTGCGTCAACATGTCATTTGCGGCCCTCACGAAGTTGGCGTAGTTCCTGGAATTGAGATCGATGTAGACATAGCCAGTAAGAGCTCCATCTTCATCACGTACCATGGAGGGTCCGCGTGAAAACGAGATTCGCGCCACTTCTTCGATGGGAATCTGTGCGCCGGACGGAGTAGCGATCAGGACTCTCCGCAGGTCATCTACGTTGTCACGGAAGTCGCGGTTGTAGCGGACGTTGACCGGATAGCGCTCGCGGCCTTCGATGTTCTCCGTAACCATTTCGCCGCCGATTCCCGAGCTGACGGCTTGCTGCACATCGGCAACGGTCAGGCCGTAGCGTGACGCTTCCTCGCGATTCACTTCGATGTTGAGGTAAAAGCCTTGTGAGGCGCGTTCCGCGAAGACGGATCGAACTTGGGGAAGATGCGAAAGCACCTGCTGGATTTGCGCACCAGCCTGCTGGATCCCTTCGAGCGTAGCTCCCTGGATTTTCATGCCGAGAGGGGTCTTGATTCCGGTTAGTTCCATGTCCAAGCGATTTTCGACCGGCATGGTCCAGGTGTTGGAGAGGCCCGGGAATTGCAACTTTGCATCCATCTCCTGAATGAGCTTCTCGTAAGTCATCCCCGCACGCCACTTCTCGCGCGGCTTGAGCATAATCGTCGTGTCGTACATGTCGAGTGGCGCGTTGTCCGTCGCACTGTCCGATCGTCCGATGGTTCCAAAGACGGTTTCGACTTCGGGGAACGTGCGAATGATGCGGTCCTGCTCCTGAAGCAATAGCGAAGCCTGGCCGATAGAGATTCCCGGCAAAGCTGTAGGCATGTACAAGGCCGAGCCCTCGAAGAGGGGAGGCATAAACTGACTGCCGATGTTGAGTGCGAGAGGAAGGGTTACCCCCAGGAAAATCAAATTTATGAGCAAAGTGGTCTTGCGAAACTGCAGACAAAGGCGAAGCACCGGTAAATAGAGACCTTGTGTCACCCGTGAGAGCGGGTTCTGCGACTCCGGCCGCAGGCGTCCCCGGATGAAGAGAATCATCAGCACAGGCACGAGCGTGATGGCCAGCAACGAGGAAAAGCCCACTGCCAGCGTTTTCGTCCAGGCGAGCGGCCGGAACATTCGACCTTCCTGGGCCTCCAGTAAGAAAACGGGGAGGAACGACACCACGATGATCAGCAGGGAAAAGAAAATGGCGGGACCGACCTGTTTCGCAGAGTTCAGGAGAATCTTCCGCCGATCCGGCCCTGAAATCGGCTCCGATGCATTGGCTTGGTGCTCCGAAAGCTGGCGGTAGCCGTTCTCGACCATCACGATGGCCGCGTCGACGAGGACGCCGATGGCAAGCGCGAGGCCGCCGAGCGACATGATGTTGGAGCTGACGTGCAGGTAGTACATCGGGATGAAGGACGCGAGCACGGCAATCGGCAACGTAAGAATGGGAATCAGTGCCGAGCGGAAATGAGAGAGGAAGATAACGATGACGACGCTGACGATGATGGCCTCTTCCAATAGATCACGCTGAAGAGTCTCGATGGAGGCGCGAATCAGTCCCGAGCGATCGTAGCCGGCGACAACTTCGACACCGGGAGGTAAGGATGATTTGACCTCGGCGAGTTTTTTCTTCACGCCATTGATGACGTTCAAGGCGTTCATGCCATCGCGCATAACCACAATGCCCGCCACCGTTTCGCCCTCGCCCTGCCATTCCGCCGCCCCTTCTCGAATATCCGGGCCGAAGGTGACTGTCCCGAGGTCACGAATCTTGACGGAGGTGCCGTTCTTCGTGGCCAAGGGCACGGTTTCCAAGTCGCTCAACGAACGCAGATAGCCGAGTCCCCGGATCATGTATTCCGCGCCGCCCATTTCAAGCACTCTCCCGCCGACTTCATTCGTGCTGGCGCGG
>Ga0137390_10002558_pt1 | contig 14505 bp, 10 predicted proteins | sample 15con2h24AmetaG_FD_104937 | JGI IMG/M metagenome (GOLD analysis project Ga0137390, IMG submission 104937) | Vadose zone soil microbial communities from Angelo Coast Range Reserve, California, USA - 15con2h2.4A metaG | ecosystem: Environmental > Terrestrial > Soil > Vadose zone > Saprolite... | reverse complement strand
TGATGTGGTAACCCATCTCGTGGGCCCTCGCACAGGACGTCGGCTGCAGAAGCAGCGTCGACCACCGGCATGTCGACGACGGCCGCGGTTGCCATCGCGCTGACGGTCACGTCGGAGCGAGACCGCAGTTGGCCTCACGTCCAGATCAACTCGTTCGTGTAGGTGCTAAAGCCTGGCTCCGAGCGCCTCGCCAGCCAATCCGATGAGACCCGTGAACTCGTGGAGCGCCTGGCGCGTCGACTCGGGGTCGTCCCACCACTGATACGGATCGAATCGGTCCTGACCCGCGACGCGAACAATGCCGCGCCCCAAACCAGCCGTGACAAGCTGCCAGATCACGCCAACCCGACGGGCGTGGGCTTTCGACGTGACCAGGATCACGGGCGCACCCGGCTGACCAACGGCGGCAGCGGCGAGCTCCAGCTCGTCAAGCGTGCGATAGGCCTGTCCGTTCGCCACGCTGATTGCGTCGGCCGGCACCCGGAGGCTGCGCAGCAGCTCGTACCGTGGCGCCCACTCCTGCTGGTCACTTCCGGCGTGTGGCGCCCCTGGCACCAGGATGAGGCGCGGCGCCAAGCCGGCCCGATACAACGCCGCTGCTTCGGTCTCACGTTGCGGACTGCCACCGTCGAGAATGATGATTGCCTCCGCTGGCTGAAGCGGGTCGTTGACGACCAGGAACTCGCCAGCCGCGCTCAGCACGGTATGGGTGGCCTCCTGTGGTATCGCTTGCGCCGCCGCGGACAGCGGACTCAGCGTGAGCAAAGCCGCCATCCCGAGCGCCAGGCCGATGCGCCGCACGTTGAACACCGTAGCATTCTGGCTGCTGGCCGACGCCCTGCACATCGACCGGCAGGCTAGCGGTTATCGACCGGATGGCTAGTTCCTCGGGAGTTGAGCCTCCGTTGAAGTTTTTCGCTGGCGGGTCAGGCTGCCAGCTGCGCGCTCGTGGAGCCGCGGCGCGGTCGGAATACGGCGAGGCTGGCCGTGCTTGCGGGCCGACGGCAGACGATGATGCCGAGCGTCCGCAGAACGATCAGCAGGTCCAGGTAGGTGGACTGCTGGCGGATGTAGTACAGGTCGTACTGGAGTTTTTCGACCTCGTCCTCGAGCGACAGACCGTATCCGTAGTTGATTTGAGCCCAACCGGTCAGGCCGGGGCGCACCAGTGTCCGGCTACGAAAGAACGGGATCTGCTCCTCGAGGGCGGCCGCCTCGTCGAGCATGTACGGACGCGGTCCGACGATGCTCATCTCGCCGCGCAATACGTTCCAGCACTGTGGCAGCTCGTCCAGTCCGCTGGCGCGGACAAGAGCCGCGAAACGCGAAGGGCGATTCGCCGCCTTGCGCTCTTGCCAGCCGGACGGGTTGGAATAGCGCACCGGCAACGTGCGCAGTTTGATGACCCGAAGGGGACGTCCGTGGCGACCGACCCGCCATTGGCTAAAGAAGGGCGATCCACCCGTCTGGAAGGACAAAACCAGGGCAAGCAGCGGCAACAGCAACAGCAGCACCGCGAGTCCCAGCAGGGCCAGTACCACGTCCAGGCCACGCTTGCCGAGCCGGTACAGCATGCCGTCCGCCGGGCGCGGCAGCACGGCCCAGGGAGCGCGCCCGAGGTGGCGTATCGGCGTCTGGCCGGTCACCTCCTCGTACAGGCTCCACATGTGAGCGATGTCCAGCCCCCTCTGGGCTAGCGTCGTGAGCTGGTTGATGATCGCCGCCTGGGCGTGGCCTGTATTGGCCAGCACGACGCGCGCGCGACCTGTTGGACGCTGGACAAGGTGGCCCAGGTCCGCGAGCGGGTGTACCGGAATGCCCTGCACGTGGGCGTGACGGGCCGAGAGCCCGTCATCCACGAACGCGACGACCTGACGGCCAGACCCGGGCCTGCGCGCAATCGCCTCGGCCAGCGCCTGACCAGCCCAGCCGGCGCCAACAACCACCAGCTCCTGCGTACCGAACCTGTTCGGCATGACAAAGGTGCTGACCAATCGCCATCCGCCCATGATCGCGGCCAGCGTGAGCACCAGGCCGACGTGGCCACCGCGGGCCTCGGTGGGGCCACCGACCAGCGGGAGCAGGTAGAACACCGCGCCCGCGATCAGCGTCGCTTTACTTGCCACGTACCCGCTGCGCAGGGGCTGTCGAAGAAGGGGACGACCGTAAGCGCCCTGGTTGATCGCGAAGAAGAGCCAGCTCGCTACCAGCGCCCCACTCCAGGTCGCGAGGTGAGCCAGGTCCGCAGCCGACTGACCGAGTCCGAGCAGGACGACAAAGCCGACCAGCAGGACCGTAAGGTCGCCCGCGCTGACCAGCAGCGCGGGCCATGCAACACCAAGGTCGGAGGCAGGGGATTTTCGGGCGGAGGGTGCCATGCGCGCGCGATCCGCACTATCAACGCGGTCAGGGCACGTGTCCAAGGACCTTTGTCCCGACGGGCGGTGACAAACGGACTGCGAAACGGACTTAAGTGCGCCAGAGTGACCGCCGATGCTCGCTTTGAGGCACCTTTGTGACACCCCTTAATAAAGAGCCACGGCTATAAACCGCGGGCCGACATGAACCGAATCGGACTTGCTGAATCGATCCTGCGCTGCTGGTGGCTCCTGGTGCTGCTGGGAGCGCTTGGTATGGGCGTGTCGTACGCCTCGTACGCGAGCGCGCCGAAGCACTACCAGTCGATGGTTTCACTGCAGCTCAACCCGACAGCTCGGAGCGGCTTCCTGCCCTACGGCGCCACACTCTCGGATGCCGATTACCCCTCCACCACGTTGACCAGCCTGGCGGCTTCTTACCGCGAAGTACTGCGCAGTCGCGCCTTCGGCCAGATCGTCGTGGACCACCTGCAGCTGCCGCTGTCCCCGGAAGCCGTAGCCGCGGCGATCAACGCGCAACTTATCCCGAACACGAACATCCTGCGCTTGACCGTCACCTGGGACAACCCATGGGACGCTCAGCAGCTCGCCAAAGCCATCGGCGAGCTGTTCATTAGCGAAAGCCTGCCACAGCACCAGACGCAGGTCGGCATCCAGCAGCACCTGGCCGAGCTGCAGGACTCGTCCAACTCGATCAGGCGCATGCTCCCGGGCCTGCGCGGGGAGCGCGACCGGCTCGATCAAGCCGTTGCCCATGGCGATCTCAGCCGACTGACAGCGCTGAACGAGCTGAACGGGCGCCTTTCCTCCATGGAAAGTGCCTATGCCAACGTTCTTGGCGACATCACGCGCACGCAGACGCAGTTGGACACCGCAACCGTGCTCGAGCCCGCCACGGCGGGCCAGCCGATCGCCGCGTTGCCGCTGCCGCAGGCGCTTGTACTCGGTCTGCTGGCGGGTCTGGCCGTGGGTGCCATCCTGGCTGTCGCGCTCGAGCGATTGCGCGACGTGGTCCGCGCGCCCGAAGACGTCGTGGCCCTGTGCGGCACGGCGCCGCTAGCTGCTATCGGCAAGATCGATCCGAACGGCGCCCGCCGGCGCGGACGGCCGCCGCTCGTCCTCGTCCATAGCCCGCGCACGCCATCGGCCGAAGCGTTCCGCACCCTGCGCACCAATTTGAAGTTTGTCATGGCGCAGGCGCCGATCCGCACGGTCGTGGTGACCAGCGCTGGCCCGGGCGAGGGTAAGACGCTGGTCGCCAGCAATCTGGCAATCGCGCTTGCCCATGCTGGCCAGCGCGTACTGCTCGTCGACGCAGACATTCGGCGGCCGGCGATTCACACCGCCTTCGGTGTTGCCCAAGACCATGGGCTGGTCGACCTGCTCGAGCACGCTCGGCATCACGGAGAGCCGACTTTTGCGCACACCGACGCCGTTCCAGGCGTGATTGCGAGCGGCATCACCAACCTGTGGCTGCTGCCATCCGGAAAGCCGTCCGATCAACCGAGTGAGCTACTCGGCTCCTCGACGACAGCCGGCCTGGTGCATCAGCTGGGACGCTTGTGGGACATCGTAGTTATCGACACGCCGCCTGTTGGCCCGGTCGCGGATGGCCAACTGCTTGCAGCCTACGCCGACGGCGTCCTGGCGATCGTGCGCTCTGGCAAAACACCTCGCACGGGACTGCGTGGCGCTCTGGAGGCGCTGCGCTACGCGGGCACGCCTATTCTCGGCATCGTGCTGAACGACCTGCGGCCAGGTGTGCTCTCGCGCTACACGTCTTATGGCTACTACTACTCGGGCTACTACGGCACCGGCTCTGCGAGCGGGGCCGCCCTCGCTCGTGAACCTCTACCGCTAGAGGACCTCGCCGCATGAACGGCCGGCGGAAGCGCAGGGCGCGGATTTCCGAAGCGTCGCGGCTGGTTCAAGAGGGCCTGGCGCTCGTCGATCAGCGAACGCGTGAACTCGATGGCATTGTCAGGCGGGCCGAGTCGCGGGTACTGGACGTGACCGCCGCCGCCGAGCGTCGCGCCCAAGAGATCACAGCCAACATGGAGCACGAGCAGACAAGAATGGAGCAGCGGCTCGACCAACTACGGGGGGCGCAGGCCAGCATCGAGCAGCAGCTCGATCAACTGCGGAGGGAGCGAATAGCAGCGCCGACAGACCTCGCTGTGAGGAGCCGCGTGGTACCCATCTGGAGGACTTTCCGCGCGCTGCTCGTGCTGGCCGGCATGGCACTGACGCTGGGCGGCTGCCAGGTCATCGGTTCGCAGGCGGCGCCACAGGCCCAGCTGTTTGCGCAGGCGGCCACTAACCCGGACGCGCTCAAGCTAGCCGCTGCGGCGGCGTCGGCCGTCAACGCGGGCACAGCCGTCCCTCAGACGTATACGGTCCAGCGCGGCACGATCAGCGACTCGGTGACCATTCCGGGCAAAGTGGCCCCGGCCCGAGCGGCCGATCTGAGCTTTCCTGTCGGCGGCACTTTGACGCCCGTATACGTCCACTCCGGCCAGCCGATGCACGAAGGCGACCCGCTAGCTGAGCTGCACCTCAGCTCTGAGGATCTGCAGGCTGCGCAGCGGCAAGCGACGCTGGCGCAGCTCACGTACGAGAACCAGCAGGCCAAAGTCGACCTGATAAAGGCTGGTGCGCTGCCCAACGTGATCGCCGACGCGCAAGCCGCCGTCGTGCGTGCCCAGGCCGCGCTACGCGTGGCAATCCTGCAGCGCGATCAGGCCCGGGGACAACCCGCACAAGCGTACGAGGTCGCTCAGGCTCAGCTCGCGCTCGACCAGGCCAACGCGGATGTAGCTGCCGCTACGCAGGCGCACAACGATGCGGAAGCCGCCGCGGCTCGCCAGCAGCAGCAACAACAACAAACGCGTGATGTCGATCGGCAGAAACAGCACACGGACGCTCAGGAGCGCCTGGCGGCGGCCGCTGCCGCGGTCCGCTCGGCACAACGCCGTGTTACCGATGCGTCCAGCAAGCTCGACCAGGTTGTCGCTGGACAGGCGCACTCCAAGGCTGCGCTCGAGAAGGGTGTTCAGCTGGCGGAGCTCGCTGTCCAGGACGCGACCACCCAGGTCCAGGCCGCTCAGGCGGCGACCCAACAGTCCCGCGCTCAAGCGGCCGATCCGCACCATGCCGCAGGCGCAGCCGAAGCCGTCGGAGTTGCGGACGCAGGAGTGCGAGAGGCGCAGATCCGCGTCCAGACAGAATCGACCCACCTCGAGCAGGCCCGCGCAGCGCTGGCAGCCGCATTCGACAATGACGCCTTTGACCAGGCCCGCCAGGCCGTCGACCAGGCGCAGGACGACCTCAATCAGGCCCAGTCCGCCCAGGCAGGCGCGCAGCAGCAGCTTGACGCACTCAATCACGCGCCCCAATCGGCGGCGAATGCCGATGCCGCGGCGCAGTCCGATCCCGCCAGTGACCCCGCGGTGCGCTCCGCTCAGGCGCGTGCCGACTCGTTGTCGCTCAAACTCGATCAGGCCCAAGCAGGTCACGCCAAGGCAGCGCAGCAGGTTGACACGCAGAGTCAGATCGCCGACCTCGACGTCCAGGCCAAGCAGGCGGACCTCGCCGCGGCTCAATCGCGCCTGAACGACCTCCAGAACCCGTCCGGCTCGGGAGCCATCGACCGAGAAGTGCGGCTAGCCGAGCTCCTTCGCGGTGAGGCCGACGACGCCCGGGCGGCGGCCCAGCCCGTGTTCGTTCTGCGCGCCCCCTTTGACGGCCTGGTGACAGGCGTTTCGGTCAGGGCTGGACAGGCGGTTCAGCCGCGGACGACGATCATCCGCTACGCCGATGGTCAGAGTCTGTCGGTCATGGCCACAGCATCCGAGACGGAGGTCTCGCAACTGTCTGCGGAGGAATCGGTAACCGTAACGTTCCCCGCCCTGCAGGATAGAAGTGTCCAGGGGACAGTTGTCGATATCAGCGACGTCGGTAACGTCGACGACGCGACCAGGCAGACGTCTTACCCTGTGCGTGTTGAGCTCCGAGCCGCGCAAGACGGCTTGAAGATGGGCATGAGCGCGCTTATCTCGCTCAGCCTACGTGAGGCCCGCGATGTCACGTACATACCGAGCGCGGCCCTGCGCCAGGCGAACGGGAAGGCGCTCGTGAGCCGCGTCGAGGCCGATGGCCACATCAGCGATGTGCAGGTGCAGGTGGGCGCGACCTACGGTAGCAACGTCGAGGTCACGAGCGGTCTGGAGACCGGCGACACTGTTGCCGTGTTCTCGACAAGCACCGTCGCGCGCTCGCCCCGGCCTTGACCGTCGTAACAGTCGAATCTGTCGCGGTGACGGCCCGCGCCCTGGCGGCGCACTCGATGGTGTTGCCCATTCAGGCGCAGGGCCTCTCGAAGTGGTATGTGAGTCGGCCGCGCTTTCTCGGCCAGACGGTCCGCACACTCGCTCTTGACGGGGTCGACCTCGAGCTCTTACCCGGCGAGGTGCTGGCGCTAGTCGGCCCGAATGGAGCGGGCAAGACCACGCTGCTGCGAGTGCTGGCGGCGATGATCCTGCCTTCGTCGGGCTCGGCAACAGTGGCCGGCCATCCCCTGAGTGACGACCAGCGCGTGAAGCCGATTGTCGGTCTTGCCAGCGGAGACGACCGCGGTTTCTACGGACGTTTATCCGTACACCACAACCTCAAGTTCTTTGGCTCATTGCGTGGCCTGGGAGGAGGCGCGCTGGATGACCGTGTCGCCGAGGCCATCCAGACGTTCGAACTCCGAGCGGTGGTGAATCGGCCCGTGCAGAAGCTGTCGACGGGTGAGCGGCAGCGCCTGTCGCTCGCGCGCGCAACGCTGCATAGCCCAAAGGTGTTGCTGCTCGACGAGCCGACACGTGGGCTCGATCCGCTGATGACCGAACGAGTCGAGGACTGGCTTCAGCGTTGGCTGGCAGCGTGCGTGGAACGAGCCGCCCTGATAGCTAGCCACGATCTCGCTCAGGTCGAGCGGATCAGTCGGCGGGCGGCGGTCCTACGGGCAGGCCGCATTGCCACAATGACGGAGGCAACAGGCGTGAGTGAGGTCCTGCGCTGGCTGGCCCAAGGCGGGACCCGATGAGTGCGCTGTGGGCATTCGTCCAGCGCGATATGCGCGTCCAGGCCAGCTACCGATTTGCGCTGGCCGAATCGTTTCTCGGCGTCGTCTTCGCCGCGGCGACGTACTACTTCCTGGGTCAGCTGATCGTCGGCTCGGAGGAGGTCGGCAACGCCAACGGTAGCTACTTTGGTTTCGCGATCGTCGGGCTGATCCTGACGGCCTTTCTCGACGCGTCGATCTTTCAGGTTGCGACCGTCTTCCGTACCGAGCAATCGTTGGGCACTCTCGACGCACTGCTCGCGACACCCATTTCACTCCCGACCGTGCTGCTCGGGTCGGCGCTCTGGCCATACACGCTCGTCGCGCTGCAAGTGGTGGTCTACGCAGTCGTGGCGGTATTCCTCGGGGTGGATTTCCAGCATGCCAACTGGCTGGGTGGCCTCCTTGTCGTGTGCCTGTCAGCCGGCGGCTTCGCCTGCCTCAGCATCGCCGAGGCGGGGATCGGGATCGTCATCAAGCGCGGCAATCCCCTGGCCTGGCTCTTGTCCACCTTCTCAGCCCTGGTTGGTGGCGCGTTCTTCCCCGTTTCGCTATTGCCGGGCTGGCTGCAGGTGTTGTCGTTGCTTCACCCCTTGAGCTACGCGACACACGCGGCCCGCGCCGCGCTGCTTGGAGGCGCCTCTTTCGCAGAGCTCGCGCCGGACCTGGTCGTCCTGGCGACATTCGACCTGCTTGCTGTACCCCTTAGCCTGTGGGTATTCGGGTGGGCCGTGCGCAACGCGCGCACTGATGGAAGCATGGCCCACGTCTAGAGCACGCCAGAATGCGCATCGGAATTCTGCCCGCACCGTCTCCGGGCGGTGGTGTGTACCAGTACAGCCTCACCATGCTGCGGGCTTTGCGGGCCCTGCACGAGTCGACGCAACTGATCGATAACGTCGTCGTATTCACCCCTGACGCCGGGCAGCTGCGCAGCGCGCTGCCGACCACTCTTGAGGGCTGGCAAACCGTCCCGCCCCAACCGCCAAGTTTGGCCAGCTCAATCAAGAGCTCGCTGGTTCGAATGATTGGCGCAGGGCGCGCTCGCCGCACGTGGTGGCGGTTCAGGGAGCGGTTGGTCGGCAGTCCGGGAATGCGGGTGTTTGGGGAAATGCAAGCTCAGCCAGAGCTGAACGACTGGTTCCGGCGCTGGGGCATCGAACTGATGATCTACCCGTACGACGCGACGATCGCGCCGCAGGCTGGAGTTCCATACATTTTTGCGCTCCACGATATGGCTCACCGGTTGTATCCCGAATTCCGTGAGCTGTCCGACAGCGGCGATTGGGAGGTCGAACAAACTCGTCGTCAGGGCTCGATTCACGCTACGGTCGTTCTGGCCGATTCGGACCTGGGCCGCCAGGACATCCTCGACGCGTACGGACGGTGGGGGCTGACGCCGGACAGGGTGCGGGTCCTTCCCTTTGTGCCGCCACCGTACTTGCGGGCGGACGTGACACCTTCCGAGCGTCAGGTCGTGCGCGCAAAGTACCGGTTGCCAGACCGCTACGTCTTCTACCCTGCTGATTTCTCACCGCACAAGAACCATGTTCAGCTGATTCGGGCCTTGAGCGCGCTCAGGAATGAGCGTGGCATCACTGTGCCGGCCGTCTTTTGCGGCTACCACTCTGATCTGCTGCGCACCGATTGGTTAAGCGAGATGCAGAACCTGGTCCGCCGGCATCGACTGGAAAGCCAGGTCCAGTTTCTCGGTTATGTCCCAGAAGAAGACATGTCGGCCCTGTATTCCAGTGCAACCATGCTCGTCATGCCAACGTACGTTGGCCCAACCGTCATTCCGGTACTGGAAGCCTGGGCTACGAATTGTCCAGTAATCACGTCAGATATACGAGGAGTACGGGAACAAGTCGGAGATGCAGGGCTGCTTATCGACCCGCGATCTTTCGAAAGTATCGCAACGGCGATTCACGACGTCTGGACCAATGAAACACTGAGAACATCGCTTGTGCGCAAAGGATCCCAGCGGCTGCAGAGCTATAGCTTCGAGACCTTTTGTCGCGATCTGAGCCGGGTTCTCGAAGACGTGCAAGCTGCGCTGTCAGCTGAACACCCGGAACAGTCGCAGATTTCACTTCCAGCGCGAGGGACGGCTGTTCCATAACAACTTTGTGACCGATACGCGCCTGTAAGGGTTAATCGCTAGAGCGCCGCGCATAATCGCGCGATTTCGGTCGAGCACATGTACGTTCTGGGTCTCAACGCTTACCACGCCGGAGCCGCCGCCTGTCTCGTTCGCGACGGCGAGCTGGTCGCCGCGGCGGAGGAGGAGCGGTTCAACCGCATCAAATACTCCGCCGGTTTCCCCACTGAGGCCATCCGCTTCTGCCTGGCCGAGGCTGGCATCACGGCGTACGACCTGGACCACGTAGCAATCTCGCGTGACGCGGGCGCCAACCTGCACAAGAAGCTACTCTTCGCCCTCTCCAGCCGGCCGAGCGTTCGCTTCGTGCGCGACCGGCTCAGCAACGCAGCCCGGGTACGCGACCCAAAGGCGGCGCTGGCCCACGCGCTGGACCTCGACGGTCGCAGGCTGACCGCCCAGTTTCACAACGTGCAGCACCACCTGGCACACATGGCCAGTGCGTTCTTCGTCTCGCCGTTCGAGCAGGCGGCGGTGCTGTCCATCGACGGCATGGGTGATTTCGTCAGCACGATGTGGGGTGTTGGCCACGGCAATCGGCTGCAAGTCCTTGGCAGCATCGGCTTTCCGCATTCGCTCGGCATCTTCTACACCGCCATCTCGCAGTGGCTCGGGTTCGAAAAGTACGGCGACGAAGGCAAAGTCATGGGCCTGGCGCCGTACGGCCAACCGATCTACCTCGACCAGATGCGCCGCATCGTGCGCCTTCAGCGCGATGGCACGTTCGAGCTGGATCCAAGCTATTTCGTCCACCACGCGGGCGGAGCGACGATGACGTGGGACTCCGGCTCACCGACACTCGGCCGTCTGTTCTCGCCAAAGCTGGCCTCGCTGTTGGGAGCGCCACGCGCCGGCGGTGACCGACTCGAACGACACCATCTGGATGTGGCGGCCTCGTTGCAGGCCATGCTAGAAGAGGCGGCCCTCGGGTTGGTGCGTATGCTCGCGCGGACCTCGGATCAGACCGCTTTGTGCCTGGCTGGCGGAGTCGCTCTCAACAGCGTGTTCAACGGCAAGATCCGCCCACGGACACCGATCGAGGATCTCTTCGTGCAGCCGGCGGCTGGCGATGCTGGTACCGCTCTCGGCGCTGCTTACTACGTCTACCACGAGGTGCTCGGCCAACCCCGCCAGTACGTCCTCCGCCACCCGGCGACGGGGCCGGAGTTCCGCAATGGCCGCCTGGCCAGCGTCCTCGATCAATGCGGCCTGGCCTACCAGGCATTGCCCGAGGACGAGCTGTGTCGGCGAGTCGCCGAGCTGATTGCCAGCGGCGACGTTGTCGGCTGGTTCCAGGGCCGTATGGAATGGGGTCCCCGGGCACTCGGCAACCGCAGCATCCTGGCCGATCCGCGCCGTGCGGACATGAAGGACGTCCTGAACGCGCGCATCAAGCACCGCGAAAGCTTTCGCCCCTTCGCGCCGTCGGTGCTGGCCGAACGAACGGGCGCGTTCTTCGCTCAGGACTATGCCGACCCGTTCATGACGACGGTGTCGGACGTGCTGCCGCACCAGCGCGAGGCGATTCCGGCCATCACCCACGTGGATGGGACTGCCCGCCTACAGACCGTCGATGGCGCGCACAGTCCGCTCTACGCGCAGCTCATCTCCCAATTCGAGGAACTGACGGGTGTCCCCGTGGTCCTCAACACGTCGTTCAACGACAACGAACCGATCGTCTGTCGACCTGAGGAAGCCGTCGAGTGCTTCCAGCGCACGCGCATGGACGCGCTCGCGATCGGCAACTACCTCCTCAGGAAGGCTGCGTAACGTGCGCGTCCTGCTCTTGATCCTGCAGTTCCCGCCGGACGTAAACGCCACTGGGCTCCTCATGGGTCAGGTCGGGGAGGACCTGGTCAGCCGCGGTCACAGCGTGTCGGTGCTGACCACGTTCCCGCACTACGAGAAGTTCCGCGTCTGGGACGAGTACCGCGGCAAGTTCGCCCAGCGTGAGCGATACCGAGGGATGGACGTGCTTCGCCTGTACGTCCACGCAACGGGTACTAAGCGTCGCCTGACGAATCGTCTGCTGAGCTATCTCTCGTTCAACGCGCTGGCGACCGCCGCCGGGGTTGCGTCGCGGGATTCGTATGACGTCATTCTGTGCCCCAACGGGTCCTTCTTCAGCGGGCTGTCGGCCGCGGCGATCGGCTCGGCGAAAAACGTGCCGTTCATCTACAACGTCCAGGACCTGTATCCGGAGACTCCGGTGCGGACGGGCCACCTCCGCAACGGCCTTGCAATCCGTGGCCTCGAGCGCCTGGAGCGCTTCATGTATAGCCGCGCTGCCCATGTGTCCGTCATCACCCCGTCGTTCCGGGACCACGTGTTGAAAAAGGCAACGGACCTGACTCCGGACAGGGTGTCGGTGATCCCGAACTTCGTCGACACCGAGTTCGTCCGCCCACTGCCGAAGCGCAACCCGTTCAGCGAAGCGCACGCGCTCACTGACCGATTCGTCATCACCCACGCAGGAAACCTGGGGTACGCCTACGACCTCGAAACGCTCCTCGACGTGGCCGCGCTCCTCAAATCCGAGCCAGACATGCTGTTCCTGCTGGTTGGCGACGGTGTCGTAAAGCCGCGGCTCGAACGCAAGGCGCAGGCGCTTGGGCTAGACAACGTACGCTTCCTGCCACTTCAACCCCACGCCAGTCTGCCCTGGCTGCGGGCCGCATCGGACGTGCAGGTGGCGCTGTATCGGCGCGGCTCGGCCTGCCACTCGATGCCATCGAAGGTGTACGAGATCATGGCCAGTGGTCGGCCGGTACTGGCCGCGGCTGACGCGCACAGCGACCTGTCGAACCTCGTCGAGAACACCGGCTGTGGCGTGTGCGTCGAGCCGCAGGATCCTGTTGCGCTCGCAGACGCGCTTCGCGAACTGCGGCGCGACGCGGCGGAGCGCGAAAACATGGGCCAGCGCGGGCGCGCGGTCGCGGAGCGGCAGTATGCGCGGCCCGTGGTGGTCGACCGTTACGCAGACCTCCTGCAGCGCGTCGCGCGCGAAAGGCGGGCCGCGTGAGCGAGGCGAGCGTGGCGGCGCCAGCGATGCGCATCCAGGCCTCGACCGGCTGGGCAGCGCTGAACCTGCGCGAGGTGTGGGCGTACCGCGAGCTCGTCTACTTTCTCACCTGGCGCGACGTGAAGGTGCGCTACAAGCAGACCGCGCTGGGCGCCGCCTGGGCCATCATCCAGCCCCTTCTGACCATGGTGGCCTTCAGCGTGTTCTTCGGCACGCTGGCGAAGATGCCGTCCGACGGCATCCCGTATCCGCTGTTCACGTACGCCGCGCTGCTACCGTGGGGCTTCTTTGCCAACGCGCTCAGTGCAGCGTCCAACAGTCTCGTCGGAAGCGCCAACCTGATCAGCAAGGTCTACTTCCCGCGGCTCGTCATCCCGCTCGCCAGCGTGCTGTCGGGCGTTGTGGACTTCGGCATCGCCTTCGTCGTGCTGCTGGGCTTGATGATCTACTTCGGCGTCTCGCCAACGCCCGCCATCGTCCTGCTCCCGGTCTTCCTGGTCCTGGCGCTGGCGACCGCGCTGGCCACGGGCCTGTGGCTGTCGGCCCTCAACGTCCAATACCGCGATGTCCGCTACGTGTTGCCCTTCGTGAGTCAGCTCTGGCTGCTCGCCACTCCTGTCGCCTATCCCAGCAGCTTGCTCGCCGAGCCGTGGCGAACGCTGTATGGCCTCAACCCCATGGTTGGAGTAGTCGAGGGCTTCCGATGGGCGTTGTTGGGCGGCGCTGCGCCGGGTCCGGTGACCGCGGTGTCGGCTCTCGTCAGCTTCGGGCTGCTGTTTGGCGGCGCGTTCTACTTCCGCCGTCTGGAGCGAACGTATGCGGACCTGGTCTGAGATGACGGAGTGTCGGTGAGCGATCTTGCGATCCGCGTGGACGGGCTCGGCAAGCGCTACAGCCTGGGACGCCGCGAACGTTACCGGACGCTGCGCGAGTCAATCGTCGACACGCTGCGTCTCCATCGCCCCAGGACTGAGGAGTCGCCCACGATCTGGGCCCTGAAGGACGTTGGATTCGACGTACGACACGGCGACGTGGTGGGCATCATCGGCCGCAACGGCGCCGGCAAAAGCACGCTGCTCAAGATTCTCGCTCGGGTGACCGAGCCGACCCGCGGTTATGCCGACGTCTACGGGCGTACAGCTTCCCTCCTCGAGGTCGGCACGGGCTTCCACCCGGAGCTCACGGGGCGGGAGAACATCTTCCTGAACGGGGCCATCCTCGGCATGCCGCGGTCCGTCATCCGCCGCAGGTTCGACGAGATCGTCGCGTTCGCAGAGATCGAGACCTTCATCGACACGCCGGTCAAGCGCTATTCGAGCGGCATGTACATGCGCCTGGCTTTCGCCGTCGCGGCGCATCTCGAGCCCGAGATCCTGGTCGTCGACGAAGTGCTGGCCGTCGGCGACGCGGCGTTTCAGAGGAAGTGCCTCGGCAAGATGAGCGAGGTGGCCGGGCAGGGCCGCACCGTGCTGTTCGTCAGCCACAACATGGGCGCCATCTCCAATCTGTGCACACGCGGCGTGGTGCTCGACCACGGCTCCGTGTTATTCACGGGCAGCGCGCACGAGGCCATCGATAGCTATCACCGACACGTGCTGGGGTCTGGCGCGGACATGCAAGACCGGCCGCCACACGTCATCTACGCCGAGGACAGCTCCGGGCCTGCGCCGTTCTGTGTGACGCGCGTCGAGATGCTGGATCAGAACGGCCAGCCGAAGCCGCTGGTGGCCACGTGGGACGACGTGACGGTTCGTATCTCGTTCCGCGCACGCCAGCGCGCGGAACACGGCTCGGTCGTGCTGGAGCTGCGTGCCCTGGACCGCTCCGTCAAGGAGAT
>Ga0137390_10002557_pt1 | contig 14507 bp, 12 predicted proteins | sample 15con2h24AmetaG_FD_104937 | JGI IMG/M metagenome (GOLD analysis project Ga0137390, IMG submission 104937) | Vadose zone soil microbial communities from Angelo Coast Range Reserve, California, USA - 15con2h2.4A metaG | ecosystem: Environmental > Terrestrial > Soil > Vadose zone > Saprolite... | reverse complement strand
CGGTGGAAATGTCGTGAATGGCCGTGACCATGATCACCGGCACTTCGGGATCGTATTGCCGCATCCATTCCAGCAGCCGGATCCCATCCATCTCCGGCATGATCATGTCGCTCAAGACCAAGTCGGGCGTTGATTTCTTGACCTGGTCCTGCGCGACGCGGCCGTTGTGCACGGCCGTGCAGTGGTAGCCTTTGGACTCGAGCATGGTCGAAACGACCTCTCGAATCGCTTCCTCATCGTCCACGACGAGTATGTTTTCCATCTCCACGTTGGTTTGCCCCCGGTAGGCATTATATGTGACGGCACACACAAATGGGGACGGGCTTGCCTAGTCAGAAAACAGCGTGTTAGCGTCATTGAAGGGTTATCTCTCAGAGCTTCTCGCCGTCCACATCAAGCTTCGCGGCAGCTCGATCACCGCAGTGACGGCACTACCGGCCGGGAGGCGTGGCATGGTGTTGGCGAATCAAGGCCTGCTAGGGATTGCTTTCTTCGAAGCAACGGCCTCTATCATCTTGCTGGTGCTCTTTCTTCTTTTCCGCCGCGATCACCAGGCGGGCTATTTCCGATTTTGGCTTACCGGGTGGTGCTGCTTTACTTTTTCTTCCCTGTGCGAAGTGGCGTTGCTGATTCGTCAGCTTCCAGGATTGAATCTGGCAAGCGTCTTGGCGCAAGCCGCCGCCTTGCTGCTCTTCCTGGTAGCTGTGGTGCACTGCGCGGCAGGCTCGGAGCGGCGAATCTGGTCTCCGGTTCCGCTGATCGGCCTGATCCTGGCAGCTATCTACTATATCGAGCGGAGCGGCCCGCAACAGGTTGCTTCTCTTCATTGGCAAACCGCCATTTTCGAGACGGTGCTTTGCCTGCTTGCCGGCTGGATGATGTGGAGATCGGAGATGGCGCGCCGCAGTCATGGGGCGCAGCTGCTCGCGGGGATATTCCTGCTGAGTGGACTCCATGGGCTGGACCGTCCGCTTTGGCTGGATAGCCCGCTCTTCCTGTTGCGCGTGGCGTTCCACCATTTTCTGGGCGTGGCCTTGGGAATCGCCATGGTGGTGGTCGTCCTGGAAGGTGCACGCGCTCGAAGCGAAGAACTGAATGACAAGATGCGTCGCCTGACGCTCTTGACAGCCGCAAGCACGCAGACGCTTTCCGTTCAGGAAGTGATTGACCAGGTTCTGTCGCATCTCGTCGAGAGTCTTGACGCCACACACGGCATCGTCCGGCTGAAGGCAGGCGAAGGGAGTTCAGCGCAACTCGTGGCGCGGGCATCGGTAGGATTTGACCAGTCGTACTTGACTCGCTATGCGCAACTCTCCGCGATGCAGCCCTGGGCACAACGTGTGTTGAAGGGGGAGTGCCAATTCCTGGAGTCCGGCGAAGAGTGGGATCCCACGGCTCGGAAGAGAGCGGACGAAGCCGGATTGAAAGCGCTGGTAACTCTGCCGCTACCAGGCAAGCTGGGACCATTGGGTGTCATCGCCGTCGGTTCGACCCGCCTGGGACGGTTTCACCCGGACGAGCTATCCTATCTCGTCAACATCGCGAACTTGCTCGGCTTGACGCTGCAGAACGTGAGCTTGTTTGAGCAACTCACTGCAGTACAGCGTCAATGGGAATACACCTTCGATTCCATTGGCGACCCGATCTTGGTCCATGATCACGCGGGGCGCATTCTGCGCAGCAATCAGCGGCTGAGCCAACTCCTGGGACGTGAGGGCAGCGCGCTTGTCGGCAGGAGCGTCATGGAACTCCTCCCCGTCCAGAATGCCGGCTATAAGAGTTGTCCATACTGCGAGGGAGTCGCCGGAGAAGGCGACGAGCCCGATCCATGGCTGCCCGGCTATTTCCTGGCCTCCAATTCCACTTTTACAGATCCGAATGGACTGCAACTCGGAACCGTGCACGTTTTGAAGGACATCACCGATCGGAAGCGCGCGGAGGAAAAATACCGTACGCTTGTGTCCAGCGTTCAGGAAGGCGTGTTTATCTCCACGCCCCAAGGGCGCTTCCTGGATTTCAATGATGCGCTGCTTCGAATGACCGGCTATGAGGACCGCGAGGAGCTGCTGGCAGTAGATATTCCCGCCGTGTTCTATGCCAACAGCTCGGATCGCGAAAGGCTCAAGAAGCTCTTGCAGCAGCACGGCACGGTCGCCGATTTCGAATTCGAAATGCGTCGCAAGGACGGCGAAATACGCACCATGCTGGAGTCTTCCATCGCGGTCCGGGATGCCGCGGGCAACGTGACGGCGTATCAAGGTTTCTTGCTCGACATAACCGAGCGTAAGCAGGCCGAATCCGAAATCCGGCGCCGCAACCGCGAGCTCATGGTATTGAACTCCATCGCCCAGACGCTGAACGAATCGCTGGACCTGTGCGATTCGCTGCATCGCACGCTGGGGCAGATGGCCGAACTTTTCAGCCTGGATGCTACCTCGCTCTATCTGTTCGATCAGGAGGGCACGCAGTTACGGCGCATCGCGGCGGTCGGGCATCGCTCGGAATTCACAAGGCACTTTCCGCCCGTCTCCGTGAAGCCGGAGTTGATGCGGCACATCAAGGCCGTGCATGCGACATTTCTTTCCGCACAGGGCTTGCCACTGCCGCCGATTTTTCGCGACGCCCAGGCAAGAGAAGAGCTTGTTGACGTCTACATTGTCGTCCTATGGTCCAAAGACCGCGTCATCGGCGGCTTGGTCGTCGGCAGCCGCACGCCCCGCGAGTTTTCCCCGGCCGACGTGAACTTGCTTATCGCCGTCGGCAGCCAGATTTCCAGCGCCATCGAGCGCTCGATGCTCTATGAGGAAACTCGCCAGGCCTACGAAAACCTGCGCCGCACCCAGGAGCAGTTGCTCCACAGCGAGAAGTTGGCGGCGGTCGGGCAGTTGATCTCCGGCGTCGCGCACGAATTGAACAACCCGCTTACCGCCATCCTCGGTTACAGCCAGTTGTTGACCTCCAGCGGACAGATGGGACAGCAAGGCATCGAGTATGCCGATAAACTCTACAAGCAGGCACAGCGCACACACCGCATCGTGCAGAATCTTCTTAGCTTCGCCCGCCAGCACAAGCCTGAGCGTGTTCCCGTGCAGATCAACCAAGCCCTCGAGGAGACGCTGGCGCTGCGCGATTATGACTTGCGTATGCACAACATCCGTGTCCACCTGGACCTGGCGGAGAATTTCCCCGTCACCTCCGCCGATCCGCACCAGCTCCAACAAGTCTTTCTGAACATGGTGAACAACGCCGTTGACGCCATCCTGGAACATTCGACCGAAGGCGATCTTTGGGTACGCACCGCCCTCCATGGCGACCGGCTCTGCATTGAGTTCACCGACAGCGGACCCGGGGTCAAAGACCCTTCCCGGGTTTTCGATCCCTTCTACACGACGAAACCAGTCGGCAAAGGAACGGGTCTAGGCCTGAGCATTTGCTATGGAATCATCACGGAACATGGGGGAAACATTCGCGTAAGAAATATCCCGGCGCGTGGTGCGTCGTTTACCATCGAGTTGCCTTGTCAACCCGTGGCGGTTCCCATCTTCTCTACCCAGGGACAAAGGCCCATCTTAGGGCGGGATGGACGAATCCTCCTGGTGGATCACGATGATTCCGTGCTGGAGGCAGTCGGGACCATTCTGCGTGGCCGCGATCATCGCGTACAGACGGCAAGAGACGTTCGTGAAGCCCGCGCCCTTCTTGAAAAAGAGGAATTCGATCTGATCGTCGCGGATCTGCACGTTTCTGACGGCGCGAACGGGGGCGGCCTGGGCGAATGGCTGGACCAGCATAAACCCGCACTCAGCCACAGATTGATCTGGATGTGTGCCGTCGCGCCCTCTGAAGATGCAGGAGAGAACATTGCCGGAAACGGCCGTCAGATTCTTCAGAAACCTTTCAAGGCGACCGATCTCCTGGCCGCAGTAGATGAGCTGCTGCTAAACGGTGTTCATGCCGCGGCGATTCATCGATGAAGCCAACTCGGCGGCAACCGCGGCGCGCTCCCCGAGTTCTTTCAGCGCCTCTTCCATTCGAACGCTCAATCCGCTGACCAGATCACTCAGGCCGTCGAGTTGCGTCATCGGGGCCAAGCCCGCCATGAGCTTCCATCGAATCATCTGGTATCGCCAGGAAAAATTTGCCGTGAGACGAAGTCTTTCGAACTCCTGTACCGCAACCACTTCCGGAGACAGCACCGCAATCACTCTCGCCATCCGCAATAAACTCTGAAAATCCCCGCGCAACGCAGCAAGATAAGCAAGGGCGACACTCCGGCGCTCGCGGCGGACCCGCCGCTGCAATTCGCGGGAGGCTTTCTTGGAGAGGAACTCGTAATCCTCTGCTGTCAATGCTTGCCGGATCTGCGGCAAGTAGTCTACTTGGCGCTGGCTGCGCTCTTCCAGCGAGCAAGGATCGGCCTGGCGTTTCCTCCGCTCCCGGGGTTCCCGCAGTGCCCAGCCGAGCCCAAGGAGCAGGACGGCCACGAAACCGACGAATAGGAATAGAGGGAGATTCAATGTCGTGTGGCCTCCCGTTTCCACAAGTCGCCAAGCTGTTCATTGAGCAAGCGCAAACGAAGATTGATTTGAGGCGCAACCGTTTGGTAGATACCGGCGGGCAGAAGAGTTTCTTCTGGACCTGCTTCGGCTTGCGGTTTTCGAAGCGCCCAGGTCCACAGGAGCAAGCTTCCGAGAAACGCCAGCATCCCGAGAACATTCCACAGCAACTCATACCTATAAAGGTAGTGCTCGAGAATCGTGTCGTTTAGCACGACAAAACACGAATAAAGGCAAAAGCCTACCGCCAGTGAGCGATCTGCAGGTTTGGCTTCCACACCGTAATAACGCACAAAAACGAATACGGCAACGATCACTGCGGCAATTGCCAGTTCCAGGCCCCGCTCGGCCCTTATCAGCGCAAGTTTCCATTGATATTTGGCCGCAATGCAGGAATAGATCAGCACCGAGGCCGCACAGGCAAGCAAAACTCGCCACGCAAGGCCCCAGATGCCGCGGTAACGGGCGAGAAAATGCCTGCAAATTTCTGCAACGGCGAGAGCTCGCGCACTGACGGCCACTACCCGCATCCCCCACGAAAACCACCAAAAAGAAGGAGAAGTAAAGCCCCATCGGTAGTAAGTGAGGAACACCAACACACTAAGCGTCGAGTTCGTCAGAAGGTAGAGAGAAAAAGCCGGAAAGGCGCGATAGTTCCGGCGGTCGGCGACAAGGATAAGAAGAAGCATCCCTGCTGCAATGTTTACCACCCATAGTATCTGCCGCAACTCTTGGAGCTCCGCTATCACGGACGCACATTAACACATTCATAGTTGGCAAGTGAATAGCCAAGATGGCGCCCTTGTGATAGTCCAAGAGTACTGGGCTGAACCACGCGGTTCAGCCCGTCCGAAATATTAGAACAGTCTTACGCGCTGACCAGCGTCTCAGCCGATTGGGGCGGAAACGGCGGCACCGGCCAGCCATCGGCGACAAGGGTCTCAGTTAGCGAAGGCGGAAACGGCGGCACCGGCCAGCCGTCCGCGACAAGCGTTTCAGCCTGCTGATGGGGAATAGGCAAAGGCCAGCCGTCGGCGCTCAACGTCCGATCGTTCGTGATAGGTTTACCGGCTGAGAGGTTGACGGACCGCACAACAGGCAGTACCATCAAAACGGCCAAAACTGAAACTGCCACAACTATTGCTGTCTTTTTCATTGGAGTATCCCTCCTAACGAACAGGTTGAGGAGGGACAGTTTTGGCGGTGCCCGGTGCTGGAAAATGTTCCGTTCGCGGAACACAGGGCGGCATGAGAACGCTTACACAGCTTCAGCAAAACCGCAGAGTCATTCAGGATTTCACCCTGACAACTCTTGCCGGCATTCCCGGGCTATTTGCCCGGCTGGCCTACATCGCTTCCTTGCGGGACCTCTCCAGCGGCCGATATGAACATGCCGGCCTTGCCGCCCTGTATCCGGATGCGGCGATCCAGCAGGCTTTGCAGCTTTGTCATGAGCAGATTTTCGAGCGGATACTGGAGGCGCCGCTCTCCACCCAGCAGGAGGATTTGCGTGCCTGCCTTTCCGGCATGGAAGGCGGGTTGGCTGCCGCGGTTTCTCACTGGCGCCGCATCGAAGCCTACCGCGTCCTTCAACCGGAAGCGGCGCCGGATTATCTCAAGGATCTTTTCTGTTCGAATCTCCGGGCTCTTCTGGAGATTCTCGATGAGGAGCGCTTTCCGGCCCGTTCAAGCGCGTAACCACGCCCGTCACGCGCCCCACAATTTCCGCCTCTTCCGGCACGCGCCACGTTTCCGGTAGACAATGCGATAGCGGATGGGGCTGCATCACCAGCCGCGAGCCTTCCTGATGGAACCACCCGCAACGATATCCATCGCGCACCTCCACGAAGTACATCGGCCGGTCATGCTCGGTCGTCCAATCCCCATCATTGATCTTGTGTATGGACCCATCCACCAGCACGATGCTCCCAGGGCGCAGCAGCGGCATCATTCGCCGGTCGGACATCCCGATATATCCATAGATGTGGTGGCTATGGCCGTTCGTGAGCACACCCTCAAAGTGGCCCCACTTTTCCACCATCCGCGACAGGAATTCCGTTCGCCGCGGATCGAACGCCGGGTCAAATTTCATCGGTATCCGCAGCGAGGTCGGCGCCGCCATCAGGTGCGTCTGCGGCACCGGGAAGGACGTTCCATCATGGAAACACTCTTCGACCGGGACGTCGTACCAGCGAAAAATATCCAGGGGATTCAACCGGTAGATAGCCGCCAGCGTGTACAATTTGTGCAGCCCCGGCACGACTCCACGGTTTTCAATGTCCGCCAGCCGGCTGATGTGCACAATGAAGTCGGGACGCCCTCGGCGCTCGGCCAACTCGTAGCTGGCGCGCTCTACATCTCGATAGGTTAATCCGAGTCGTTCGCGGGCTTGCCGCAGACGCAGACCGGGAAGCATCAATCCCTCGGTAGCTGAAGGGGTCCCCACAAGCAGAGTACAACAGTATTACCACACTGTTAAGTTTTCGGAACAAAGTTTGGCGCCACCCATAAATCTGGTGAAAGAGTACCGCAGTTTTGTGCCGCTCGGCTACCGCCGCAACATATTCCAGCGCAGTGGCGCGGCACCTGGCTTCAAGCCCCACCCCGATTTTGCTCGTGCGTCGGAGGTCTGCCATCCGCAGGACGTTCCTCATTTTTTGATGTCGGGCGGGCGCAACTGACGGAGGGGCAGGGGTTTATCGTTTTTGAGAAGTGGGAGGGGACGGAATCCGTGGTAGAAGGGTTTTCGCCAAAAAATCCTGACCTACCTTGGAGGCGCCCCCGATGCAACATAGCAAAATTCGTTCTCGGTTGAAAGCGCAGCTTAACCGCTTTAGTTCCGAACTCACCGTCGGTCTCAGCAAGCCGTTGCGAAACTTCGTCGGCGAGATGCTCTTTGGCATTCAAGCCAGTCAGGACGTGAAGCTGAGCAACATCGCGCGGAGTCTGCAAGAAGACATTCCTCTGCTCAAGACCGAGGACCGTCTCTCGCGGCGGGTGGCCAAGTGACTCGACCCGATTCCCTTACCGTCACTAAGGAGCTTTCCTGCCAGCAAACCTAGAAATCATTTTGTGCATGTCCTGAAGGGCAGCAGGCTGCTCTTCGTTCATCGAACGGCAAGGCGGGTGGCCGCCCCTCGATCCCCAAAGACGTCTCTGGGTGCCCCATCCTTTCTGCGGTTTCTGCAGAAAGGGTGGGGGTTTTCTCCGAATTCCTACCCGACCTTCCCCATTCTCCCTTAACCATAAATATGGTAAACTTTCCTCATGCGCACCACGATAGACATCCCGGCTTCGCTCTACCAGCGCCTCAAGGCACGCGCCGCGAACGAGGGCAGCTCCGCCAAGAGATTGATCCTCCGCGGCGTCGAGCAAGTCCTTCGTGAAAAGCGCACCGCTTCCTCGCGCAAGCGCATCAAGCTCCCGCTCGTCACTTCCAAGCGCCCGGGAACCGTCCGCCTCGACAATGCCCGAATCTACGACATCATTTCTTTTCCCTGATATCAACGTCTGGATCGCCCTCACCTACCAGGGGCACGTCCATCACCCCCGCGCCGCGGCGTGGTTCTCCGGGCTCCCCGCAGACTCTCGTCTCTTTTTCTGCCGCTTCACACAACTCGGCTTTCTCCGCCTTCTTACTGCGGAAGCCGTCATGTCCGACGAAGTCATGAATCAGCCGCAGGCCTGGCAAACCTATGATCGCTGGCTGCAGGACGACCGCGTTGCCTTCTTGGACGAACCGAGTGGCCTCGAACGCATCTTGCGCAGCTTGACCCGCCTCCGCCGCCCCGCCACCAAAGACTGGGCCGATTCCTACCTCTGCGCCTTCGCCTCAGCCTCCCAGCTTACCCTCGTCACCTTCGATCGCTCCCTCAGCCGCAAAGCCTCCAACTCCCGCCTCCTCGCACCGTGACCTGCAATGCCTTTCGCTAGCCTCTTCGTTTCTATGAACTTGACTCGGGTCCCCTATTCCAAGCTCTTCTCCTCCCAATTTCCAGTTTCTGATTTCTAGTTTCTAGTCCCCATTTTCACTTTTCCCTCCTCTCGCCCCTAACTCCTGGCCCACCAATCACTTCCAATTTTGTTTCAAATCTATCTTGACAAGTACTGTACTGGCATGTTAACATGAGTTGTGATTTTCAGCGGCCATGCTCGCCGAACGCCTCGTTTCCTCCGCCCTGGCTCCCATTCCCATTTTGGGTCTCACACCGCCCTCTCCCCAAAAAAATCCGCCCCTTTCTTTTCATGCACTTACGAGTTGCCCATTTTGCAAACCTTTTGTTTTCACATTCATGCATGTAATGGGGGGTGTACCCCCCTCTCCGCCAAAAAAGGAACAACTCATGAACACAACGACCATTAGCTCCAGCTCCATCGCCGATCCCGTCGCTGTCCCGGCGAAAACCGATACTTCTCGCTGCCCCTATCTCTACCCCAACGGAAAGCGCCGCCGTCTTCCCGGCTTGCCAGCTCATTCTGGCTTTTGCCTCGGCCACTCGCAGGCAAGCGCACCCATTGCCTTTCCGGTGCAAGCCCAATCCGACTCGGAGGACCTTTCCGCCGACCTGCTCCCCGAACTCTCCGAGTTCTCCGCCGGCGTAGACATCCGCCAGTTTCTCGCCCGCCTCCTCATTCTCGTCACCAAAGGCCGCATCTCCCCGCGCCGCGCCTCCGTCTTGGCCTACATCACCAACCAACTCCTCCACTCCCACCGCGCCATCGACCGCCAAAACCTTCTCCAAGCCGAGCCAGAAGGGCCCCCGCGCCTCGACTTCGCCGACTGGCCCCGCCCCCCTCGCGTCGAGCCCGGCGATATGCCGCGCCCTGTCCGTTAGCCGGCCAATCTACAGGGGGACGCAACTATCATGACCCACGACGCCCATCAGCGTTTCCGATCTTGCCCTCGTAGGGACGATACAGCTGTCTCGACCCGGTCGGGATCGTGCGTTCTCTTTCTTTTGCTCCTCCGGTCTCTGTGCTCTCTGCGTCTCAGCGATATCTATGTTCTTTCCGCCACTCTTCCCAGTTCGCCTTTCAACTTTGAACTTTCAACTCTTAACTCTCTTCTCTGTCGATCACGGCGCTCCCGTGGGACAGCCATTCCTGGCTGTGCTCGCCGCTCGTTACTCGTCGCTCGCCAGTTCCTCCGCCTTTCAACCGGCCCTAATTGGATTCTGTTATTCTGAAAACGACATGGCCTCTCGCTTGAAACGCACATTTTTCGGGCTGCGCGCTCTTTTCTTGAGCCTTGCCCTTTTACTTGGCGGCATCGCCGTCCACCCGCAGGAAGCGGCCGTCGCCCCGCCTTCTCGAGATTCCAGGCCCGCCACGGATGCCGATTTCATTGCTGCCGCCGATGAAGTCCTCGGCCAGATGAGCACGATCACTGGACTGAAGCTCCGCACGCCGCTGAAAAAATCTCTGCGTTCGCGCGAGGATATCCGCGCTTACGTCATCAAGCAAATGAACGAAGACAAAAATCCTGCCGAACGTTACGCCGACCAGCGCGGCGCCGAAGCCTTTGGCCTCCTTCCCAAAGGATTCGACCTCGATTCGTTTATGGTCAATGTGCTCACGGAACAGATCGAAGGGCTTTACGATCCGAAAACCCACGAATTTTACATCGCGGACTGGAGCCCGCTTGCCGACCAGCGCATGGTCATGGCCCATGAATTGACGCATGCGCTGGAGGACCAGCATTTCCAGATCGAGACGTGGCTAAAAGCAGCCCGGCCCAATGAGGATGCCGAGCTGGCCCGCGACGCCGTGCTCGAGGGCAGCGCCATGGCCGCCATGATCGACTATCTAATGCTCGGGACCGGACGCTCCCTGAAAGATGTGCCGGACTTCGATCCTGGCATGCTGATCGGCGATCTGGGCAGCACCCCGACGCTGCAAAAAGCTCCGCCCTTCCTCAAGGACGCGCTGATGTTTCCCTATCTCGGCGGGCTCACCTTCTCGGCCGCAGTCATGAGGAATACCGGCTGGTCCACTCTGCCGGCGCTATTTGAGAAGCCGCCGGTCTCCACGCAGCAGATCCTCCACCCGGCGCTCTATCGGTCCGGTAAGACTCCCGCTACTGTCGCTCTTCCGCGGCTCGAGAAATTGCTCGGCGACAATTGGTCGAAGCTCGACGAAAACATCATGGGTGAATTTGGCTGGAAGGAAGTCTTGAAGCAATTCCTCGACAACGACCGCGCGAAGACGCTGGCGGCGGCCTGGGACGGCGACCGCTACGTCCTCTTCGAGCAGAAACAAACGAAGAAACTCATCCTGGTTACCCGCCTGCACCTGGACAGCGAAGAACACGCGGCGAGATTCTTCGGGCAATATTCGGAAGCGCTCGAGAAGAAATACGCGGAGCGCTCGAATTTGCTGCGCCGCCCGAACTTTTTTTCGTTTGATACGCCGGATGGCGGCGTGTTCCTGGATTGTTTGGGAGACGAGTGCGTGACCATGGAAGGCACGACTCGCAACATCTTCGACACTTTCACCAAAGCCCTGAACTGGCCTTTGGCGCCGCAACCGCTGGAAAAACTCGGGTCCGTTCCCGCGAAGACGGCCGCGATTTTTTCTCCAGCCGCGCGACCCGCTGCAGAAACTTTTTCTCCATCCGCGCAAGCCGCGCCGTGAGGAACGGATCGCGAGAATTGGCGCGCTGGCGCCGTAGCGTGGCAACCGCCAGCTTGGCAAATTGAGCTGCTTTGGCCAAGTCTTTGGCGTGACGTTCGTAGTAAATGGCCAGTTGTTCGCAGGCGTGTATGCCGTCGTGCGGCTCGGCCACGATTTCCAGCCAGATCTCGGCGGCGCGCGCGTGTTCGCCGCGGCGCTTGGCCATCAGCGCAAGCTCGCGGCGCGCCTTCGGGCGGAATTCCGCCGGCAGCCCCATCGTCAGGGCTTGCGCGCACGCGGAGTGCGCGCGATCTTCGTCCCCCCGGCGCTGGAGAAATCGCGACAGCCCAAAGAGATCGAGGCTTTCGATTTCGTTGGCGGCGCCGGCCGGTTCGGAAAGCAGCGCGTTGATTTTGCCGAAGAGAGCGGCGAGGCCGCGCAAATCCATCTGATTGTGGCGCACGACTCCGGCGAGCGGCTCGGCGGGCCCGCCGCGCAGGTAATCGAAATAAAATTGCGGTATGAGTGCGGAAGAAACATCGTTCTCGCGATGCCAGCCCAGCCGGGGCGCGTCGAGGACGTGGCGTTCGAGTTCCACGAGCCGCACCGAACCGAGGCGAAGTTTCCACAACGCGCGCGCGGGATGCAATAAATCAAGATGCGCCGCCAGCTTTGGCACAGCGATGGCGCGCGTCATCGTAAAACGATTTTCGAGCAACGGCCAGTCGAACGATTTGCCATTGAAGGTAACGAGCACCGGCCGCTCGGCGACACGCTGAGATAATTCCTGCAGCAGCGAATGTTCTTCAGCAAAGTCACGCATAAAAAATTGCTCGACCTGCAAACCGCCCGCATCCCACCACGCCAGACCAATCAGAAAAGCGTACGTGCCGGTGCCGCCTGCGAGGCCGGTGGTTTCCGTATCGAGGAAAAGCCATTTTTCTGGATCTTGCAGCGCGGCGCGGGTTTTGCGGGAGAGCGATTCGTCGCGCGCGCGGGAAAGCAGTTCGAGTGTTGTGGATGAGGGGTCCGCAAATTCCGGAGTGGAAAACCAGTTTCGAACGGAGAGGTGTTCGCCGAAATGATTCGTGGCAACGCCTGCGCCGAGGAGCCGGCCGAGCGAGTCTTCTTCGCCGGGCGTTCGAATCGCGGCGGGGCGCGCGGGCATCGGCCGGGCGGGCTTCAGCGCGGCGAGTCTTGAGAATTTGTCGGCAGCGGCAGACATTTAGGCACACAACCTGTCGAGAATGCCGAGGGCGGCTTCTTTTGCGCGCGGGGCGAGGTCGCCGGCGGGGCCTACGCAAGAGGGGCAGCCTTGTTCGCAGGGGCACGCAGCGATGAGCTCGCGCGTTTTTTGCACGAGGAGAGCGTGCGTTCGAAAGAGGGGTTCGGAGAAGCCGATGCCGCCGGGGTAGGCGTCGAAGAGGTACAGGTTTGGTTCGAAGAATTCTTTGGCGTTGGGGGAGACGGCGTCCTGCAAGCGAGTCGGAGAGAAATCTGTTTCGAACGGACACGTGGTCGAGGGAGATGAGTTGAGATCCTTCGCTTCGCTCAGGATGACATCCTCTCCCTCGTGCGATTCGGGTGCCGGAGGGCGTTCGCCGATGGCGGTGCCTAGGTCGCGGCTGTCGCACATCAGGAGAAGTGTGGCGACGGATTCGAGGGCGTGTAGCAGGCCGAACATGCCGCTTTGGCGCTCGCTCACGGTGAAGGGAAGTGATTCGAGGAGCGGGCGTTCGAGTGTGATCCAGTAGGAGGTGGTGTGCATTTCATTTTCGGGGAGTTCGAGTTTGCCGTCGCCGATATTTTCGTTGGTGAAGAATTTGATTTTCTTGAAGCCGACGACTTGGGAGCGGACGAGGACGTCGCCGTGGGAGTGGGAGTGCGCGTATTGTTTGTTGCTGCCGTTTATTTTGAGATCCTTCGCTTCGCTTAGGATGACAGACTTATCAAGAGACAATGATCTCGTCTGTAGGGGCGCAGCATGCTGCGCCCCTATTAGGGAAACTGCTCCCGCGCGGTGCGAACTGTCAGCGATTTCGAGGACGCGGACCTGGGTGTAGCGGACGGCATCCGTGTAGTAGTCGACGTCGACGCGCTTGACGTAGGCCTTGCGTTCCTTGAAATCGAGATGTTCGACGTGATGTTGCTGGCCGCCGTGAATGTAGATGGCTTTTTCGTGGAGGAACACCAGAGCGCTGGGGAAATCCACTTCGCCAATGACGGTGGGCGCGCCGGTGACGTCAATAATCACGAAATTGTCGCTGGTCACGGACCGGAGGCTGATGGTATCGGCAGGATAGGCCTCCTGCGTCCAGTGATAGTTCTCTCCCGCTAAATGGAGATAACCAGCCTCGGCGAGCCGCGCGCAAAGATCGGGGAGGTCGACATCGCCGAATTTGTCGCCCGGGGCAATCGGCAATTCGAACGCGGCGCATTTCAGATGGTTGATGAGGATTTCCAGATTGTCCGGCTGGATGAAGGCATGCTCGGGAGTGTTGCCGAAGAAATAGTCCGGGTGGCGAACGATAAATTGATCGAGAGGCGCCGAGGAAGCCACCAGCACGGCGCAGGAGCTTCCGCTGCGACGGCCGGCGCGGCCGGCGCGCTGCCAGGTGGCGGCGATGGTGCCGGGATATCCGGCCATGACGACGGTGTCGAGGGAGCCGACATCGATGCCAAGTTCGAGAGCGCTGGTGGAAACCACGCCGCGAATTTTTCCATCGCGAAGGCCGCGTTCGATTTCGCGGCGCTCGTTCGGCAGGTAGCCGCCGCGATAGCCGCGAATGGTTTCCGGTTTTCCGGGCAACTGCGGATTCAGTTGCTGCAAATAGGTGAGAAGAATTTCCGTGTGCAGGCGTGAATTCGCGAAGACCATGGTCTGCAAATCGTGTTTCAGGAACTCCTGCGCCACGCGCGAGGTTTCATTTATGTAGCTGCGTCGAATGCCCAGCGCACGATTGACGACCGGAGGATTGTAAAAGACGAAGGTTTTTTCCGCGGCCGGCGCGCCGTTGGCGTTGAGGACTTCGACTTCGGCTTCCAGAAGGCGTGAAGCGAGATCGCCGGGGTTGGCGATGGTTGCGGAGCAACAGATGAATTGGGGATCGCGGCCGTAGAAGCGGGCGATGCGGCGGAGGCGGCGGAGGACATTGCACAGGTGGCTGCCGAAAACGCCGCGGTAGGTGTGCAGTTCGTCGATGACGATGTAGCGGAGGTTTTCGAAGAGACGAGTCCAGCGCGTATGGTGCGGCAGGATGCCGGTGTGTAGCATGTCCGGATTGGTCAGGACGATGTGGCCTTTTTCGCGAATGGACCTACGGGCATCGGCGGGGGTGT
>Ga0137390_10002553_pt1 | contig 14514 bp, 14 predicted proteins | sample 15con2h24AmetaG_FD_104937 | JGI IMG/M metagenome (GOLD analysis project Ga0137390, IMG submission 104937) | Vadose zone soil microbial communities from Angelo Coast Range Reserve, California, USA - 15con2h2.4A metaG | ecosystem: Environmental > Terrestrial > Soil > Vadose zone > Saprolite... | reverse complement strand
TGGGCGCCTGCATGGACTGCAATGAGAAACAATACCGCGCGCTCATCGAATTCATGTCGGGCGCGTCGTTGAAGAACTGACCGATCGCGCGCGCTGACACGCAGACACAGTAATCCGACACGGAGAATTCCGATGCAATTTACCCGTCGCGAGCTGATCAGGACGTTTGGCGTTGCCGGCGCGCTCGGTGCGTTCGGCGGCCTTCCTGGTCTGCTGCGCGCGGCAGACCGCGAGCGCATTGTGGTCTGGCGCAACTGGTCGGGCGGCCAGAGCTGCATCCCGGCCGATCGTCCGGCTCCCGCGAACGAAGAGGAACTGGCCGCGTTGATCCGCAGCAGCGCGGGCAGGGTCATCCGTCCCGTCGGTTCCGGGCATTCCTTCAGCCCGCTGGTGCCGACGGAAGGCACCATCGTGTCTGTGGCGAAGATGAGCGGCCTGATCAGCCATGACAACGCCAGCCTGCAAGCGGAATTCTGGGCGGGTACGCCGGTCTCGCAGATGGGTGGACCGCTGAAGGAAATCGACCAGGCATTGCCGAACATGGCGGATATCGACTATCAAACCCTGGCCGGTGCGATTGCCACCTCCACCCACGGCACCGGCGCGAAGTACGGTTCGTATTCCAGCCAGGTGGTCGGCTTGCGCCTCGTCACCGCCGCAGGCGAGATCTTGGATTGCGATGCGCATGTCCATCCGGAAGTTTTCAATGCCGCGCGCGTCTCGCTCGGCGCATTGGGCATCGTCAGCCGTGTGCGTCTTCAGAACCGCAACGCATTCCGCTTGCGCAGCAAGAACTGGGTACAGGACACGGAAGAGCTGCTCGAGGACATGCCGCGTCTGATCCGCGAAAACGATCACTTCGAAATCAATTCACTGCTGCACAGCGATGTCTCCGTGGCCTCGGCGCTCAACGAAACCCAGGAGACGCAGACTAAACCCAAGGAAGGCGGCGGCGACGCCGACAAGGTGAACATGCTGGAGGGGGTTCATACCAGGTACCGCAACTCACCGCGCATCCAAGCCACGCTTCTGAACTTCATCGCCCGGCACCTGGTCAGCTTCCCCGACGCGGTGGACGATTCCTTCAAGGTGTTCGCCAACGTGCGCGACGTGCGCTTCAATGAGATGGAATACGAGGTGCCCGCCGAGGCCGGTCCGGCCTGCCTGCGTGAAGTGCTGAAGAAGATTCGCGACCAGAACCTCAACAGCTTCATTCCGACCGAATTTCGCTACGTGAAGGGCGATGATATTCCGCTGTCGATGTTTCAGGGCCGCGACACTTGCGCGATCTCGGTGCATCAGTACTACGATCTGGATTACCATAACTTCTTTGCCCAGATCGAACCGATCTTTTGGAAGTACGATGGCCGTCCGCATTGGGGAAAGCTGCACACGCTCAACGCACGCCTGCTCGAGCCGCTATATCCCAAGTGGAAGGACTTCCTTGCCGTACGCGAAGCGCTGGACCCCGGCGGCCGCTTCCTCAACGCGCATTTGCGCTCGGTGTTCGGTGTGCGCGGTTAGCGCCGCGTTTCGGAGAGCAGCATGAAACGTCGCTATTTTCTCGTCGGGACGGTTTTGCTCGCCGGTGGATTCGCATGGTGGAAGAAGCCACGCGACGCCGGCGCGCCCTACGACGGCTATTTCAGCCTGCTGAACCAGGAATTGAAGAAGAACGGTCCGATGCGGCCGTGCATGGTGATCGATCTCGATCGCATGGACCAGAACATCGATCGGGTTACGCAGACGCTCGAGCTCGCCGGCAAGAATTACCGCGTCGTCGAAAAATCGCTGCCGTCGCAAAAGCTGATCGAGTACATCGCGCAGCGCGCGAAGACGCGGCGATTGATGTCCTTCCATCAGCCCTTCTTGAATTTGGACGCACAGATGTTTCCGGGCTTCGACATTCTGATGGGCAAACCCCTGCCCGTGCGGTCCGCGGAATTGTTCTATCGGCGCCACGCGGGCCCGTTCGATCCCACTCGCCAATTGCAGTGGCTGATCGATTCACCGCAGCGCCTGCAGGAATATCTGCAACTGGCGCAGGGCCTGAATACCAAGCTCCGGACGAATATCGAGATCGACGTGGGCCTGCATCGCGGCGGGGTCGGCGACAACGCCACGCTGGGTCGGATGCTGGAGGTGATTGCCGCACATCCGCAGCAGCTCGAATTCTCCGGCTTCATGGGCTACGACGCGCACGTCGGAATGGGTGTGCCGCATATCTTGGGCACGGCGCAGGAGCTGCTCGCCAAGGCGATGGCGATTTATCAGGGCTTCGTCGACTACGCGCGCGGCCATTCCTCGAAGCTATGGCGTGAGGACCTGACCCTCAATGCGGGCGGCAGCCCCAGCTACAAGCTGCACGCCTTGGAGAAACTCAGCACCGAGATCAGCACCGGCACGGCACTGCTCAAACCGACCCACTACGATTTGGAAACGCTGGCAGAACACGTGCCCGCGGCATACATCGCCACGCCGGTCATCAAGGCCACCGGACCGATCCGGCTTCCGGCGCTCGACGGCAAGTCGGAAGTTTTCTCTTGGTGGGACCCCAATCAGCGTGCGACCTTTTTCGTCTACGGCGGCTGGTGGCGGGCGGAGTACGAGTCGCCGAAGGGCCTGCAATTCAACGAGACCTACGGGCATAGCGCGAACCAGGAAATCGTCAACGGCTCACCGGCGGTCGGCCTGCGGGTGGACGACCACGTGTTCCTGCGGCCGATGATCAGCGAGTCGGTGCTATTGGAGTTCGGCGACCTGCTCGCCGTACGCGGCGGCAAGATCGTCGACCACTGGCCGGTGTTTCAAGCAGCGGAATAGCCCAAGGGAAGTCTCCATGGCGCTTCAAATCACGGGTTTGTCCAAGACCTATCCCAACGGCGTGCGCGCCCTGAAGGATTTATCGTTGACCATCGGCAACAATATGTTCGGCCTGCTCGGCCCCAATGGGGCCGGGAAGAGCTCGCTGATGCGCACGATTGCCACGCTGCAGGATCCTGACGCGGGCAGCATCAGCCTCGACGGATTGAATGTGCTGACGCAGAAGAATGAAGTCAGGAAGATCCTCGGTTACCTGCCGCAGGAATTCGGCGTGTACCCGAAGATGTCCGCCGTCGACATGCTGAACCACCTGGCCATCCTCAAAGGGGTGACCGCCAAGGGGGAGCGCAGCGACATGGTCGATGCTCTGCTGCACCAGACGAACCTCTGGGAGGCCCGCAAAAAAGCCCTGTCCACGTATTCGGGCGGCATGAAACAGCGCTTCGGCATCGCCCAGGCGCTGCTGGCCAACCCGCGGCTGATCATCGTCGATGAGCCGACTGCCGGCCTCGACCCGGCCGAACGCAACCGTTTCCTGAATCTGCTGTCCTCGATCGGCCGGGATGTGACCGTCATCCTGTCCACGCACATCGTGGACGACGTGCGCGAGCTCTGTTCCCGCATGGCCATCATTGCCTCGGGGGAAGTGCTGTTGGAGGGTTCGCCCACCGAAGCGCTGCTGGCGCTCGACGGGCAGATGTGGTCACGCATCGTCTCGACCGACGAGGAGCTCCGCACCCTCGAGAGCGAATTGCACATCGTGAGCACTCACTTGGTCGGCGGGCAGCACGAGATCCGGGTCTTCGCCCCGTCCTCTCCCGGCGCAAATTTCCGCGCGGTGGCATCGGAGCTCGAGGACATCTATTTCCTGCATCTGTCCCGCCGGTCCAAAACCTAGCTCGCGGCGTCAAGGGAGGGACATATGGGAATGTTCTGGGAATTCTTCACCTTCGAGCTCCGCTTTCGCATCAAGAGCATTTCCACCTACGTCTACTTTCTGCTCTGGTTCGCCTTCTCGTTCTTCTGCGTGGCCTCGGAAAGCTTCGGACCGGTTGCCAACTCCAACGGCAAGGTTCTGCTGAACGGGCCTTTCGGCAACAGCCTGGATGACGCGTATTGCTGTCTGTTCGGCGTGATCGTGATTGCCGCGATATTCGGAACGTCGATACTTCGGGATTTTCAGCGCGATACCTACCAGATGCTGTTCACCAAACCGATTTCCAAGTTCGCTTACCTGGGCGGACGCTGGACCGGTTCGTTCGTCACGACCGTGTTCGTGTTCTTCGGATTGGTGGTCGGTGCTTATGCCGGCACATTCGCTCCCTGGGCCGACCAGGCCCGCATCGGGCCGAACCACCCGGGGTGGTATCTGCAGCCCTTCTTCTCGATCGTGGTCCTGCAGATATTCTTCATCGGTTCGTTGTTCTTCGCCGTCGCGGCACTCACGCGCAAGCTGCTCGTCGTGTATCTACAGGGCGTGGCCCTGTTCATGCTGTACGTCATCGGCATCACGGTGTTCTCGGCGACCCGGTCGCTCGAGCATTTCTGGTCCGGCATTCTCGATCCGGTCGGGCTGCTGATGGTCGACGTCATCACCCGCTACTGGAGCGTGGCGGAGAAGAACAGCCAGCTTCTGCCCTGGGATTTTGCCGGATATTCGCCGGGCGTTTTTCTCTATAATCGACTGCTTTGGACCGGCGTCGGTGCAATCTCGCTCGCCGGAGTCTGGGCGCTGTTTCCCATGTCGGTGGAGGCGCTCACGGCACGTTCGCAAGGCAGGCGCGCCGCCAAGACGCGTCAGCAGGAGGCGGAGACGGCGCGCCCCGTGCGCTCATGGGTGGCGGCGAGTCTGCCTCGGGTGCGCCAAGTCTTCGGCGGAGGCACCGCGCTGCTCCAGTATCTGTCATTGACCCGCCTGCGCATCCGCACAGTGACGCGCGAAATCCCGTTCTGGGCCATCGTCGGATTGCTCATCGCATTTGCCGTCAATAACGGGCACTTTGCCGGACGGGTGGGCGGAGACAACGTGTGGCCGGTCACTTACCTGATGCTGCAGGCAGTGGAGGGCTCGGCGACTCTGTTCTTCGTCATCGTCGCCGCCCTGTACGCCGCCGAACTGATCTGGCGCGAGCGTGACACCCGCTTCGACGGAATCCATGACGCATTGCCGCTGCCGGAGACCATCGATTGGCTGTCCAAGTTCACGGCCATCGCCGTCATCGAAATCATTCTGCTCACCATTGCCATGTTGGTGGGCATGCTGATGCAGACCATCGACGGCTACTACCACTACGAAGTGCTTCAATACCTGGAGGAACTGTTCCTGATCACGCTGCCGCAGATGCTGGCGTTCGCGCTGTTCGCCATGTTCGTGCAGACCATGGTCTCGAACAAATTCCTGGGGCACGGCATCGTCATCGGAATATTCGTGCTGCAACCCATCCTTTTCGCCTTCGGGTGGGAGAACACCCTGTATCTTCCCGGCGCCGTTCCGGCTTATGTCTATTCGGACATGAACGGCTATGGTCATTTCGTTCCCGCACTGTTCTGGGCCATCACCTACTGGTTCGCCATCTCTGCATTCCTCGGCGTGATCTCCATCGCCTATTCCCGGCGCGGCGCGGAGCTGTCCTGGCCGTCCCGGACGCGTCAGGCACTGCGCCGCGCGCCGCGTCTCGCGCCTGCGGCGGGGCTATTCTTGTTTCTCGCCGTGGGTTCCGGCGTTTGGTACTACTACAACGCGCATGTACTCAATGAGTATCTGACCGCGGCCGATCGCCGTCATCTCCTCGCCGACTACGAGCGGCGATTCGAGAAGTACGAGAATCTTCCGCAGCCGAAAATAACGGCGGTCGAGGCGGCCATCAATATTTATCCCGAACGCCGTTCCGTCGACGGCACGGGGCGGTTTACGCTTCAGAACAAGGGCACGCAGCCGATCTCTCAGATTCATCTGACGGATCGGCATGAGGCGGTGACCGAGGTTCAATTCGACCGGCCGTTTCATCTCGTCAGCCGGGAAGCCCGAGATCTGTATTCGATCTACGCCCTCGAACAGCCGCTCGCTCCCGGAGAAGTGCTGACGCTGACGTTTACCGTCGGCCACGAATCGCGGGGTTTTCGCGACGGCAACGAGCTGCCGCAGTTTGCCCACAACGGCACGTTTTTCGACGCCGAGTTCTTCCCGGAAATCGGCTATTGTATGGACCTGGAGATCGACGATCCGCGCCGCCGCCGCGAAGAGCACTTGGGTCCCCTCCGGGAGATGGCGCCGCGCGGCGATCCCGTCCACTCCCGCATCAACTTGTTCACGCCCTATGCGGACTGGATCACTTATCACACTATCGTCAGCACTTCCGGCGATCAGATCGGCATCGCGCCGGGCTATCTCATGCGTACATGGGAGAAGGGCGGGCGCCGCTACTACGAGTACGGCATGGGATCGACGCATATCCTGGACTTCTATGCCTATCTGTCCGCCCGCTATGCGGTGCGCAGCCAAGCCTACTCAGGTCCGAGCGGTCCCGTTAACCTCGAGGTTTACTACGATCCGGCGCATCAATTCAATGTGGAGGAGATGATCGAAGCGTCGCGGGCCGGACTCGACTACTTTCAGGCTCATTTCAGTCCCTACCAGTTCACCCAATACCGCATCATGGAGTTTCCGCGGTATCGCAGCTTTGCGCAGTCCTTCCCCAATACCGTGCCTTTCTCGGAAGGAATCGGCTTCATCACTCGCGTGGTCAAGCCCACGGACGTGGATCTCACGTATTTCGTGACCGCGCACGAGCTCGGGCACCAGTGGTGGGCGCATCAGCTCGTGGGCGGCCAAGTCGAGGGCTCCAACATGATGTCCGAGACGCTCGCACAGTATTCCGCCTACATGGTCATGCAGCACAAGTACGGCAAGGACTACATGCACCGAGTCATGCACCATTTTCTGGATCGCTACCTGCGCGGGCGCGCCGGCGAAGTTCGCCGCGAACGTCCGCTGGCACTGGTGCAGCGCGAGGACTACGTTTGGTATCAAAAGGGCGGCCAGATCATGTACACGCTCGCAGACTATATCGGTGAGGACAAGGTCGACCTCGCTCTGCACGATTTTCTGATGCGGTACCGCTATGCGAACGCGGTGAACCAGGCAGATGCGGTGCAGAGCACGCGCGGCGCGGCCGCGGTCGACGAGCCCTATCCCGATACCCGCCTCCTCGTTGACGCTCTTCGCGCGCAGACGCCGCCGGAATTGCAGTACATGATCGACGACGGCTTCAACCGTATCGTCCTTTATGACAACAAAGCGGTCTCGGCGACGGCGCAAAAGCGGCCGGACGGCAGGTATTCGGTGACCCTGACGGTTCAGGCGCGCAAGGTGCAGGCGGACGGCAATGGAGTGGAGACCGCCATGCCGCTCGCCGACTACATCGAGATCGGCGTATTCAAGGGAAAGAAGGACGAAGAGCAGCCCCTATACATGCAAAGGGAAAAGATCACTCAGGATCATCAAACCTTCACCGTCGTCGTCGACGAGCGGCCGACACGCGCGGGGATCGATCCGTACAACAAGCTGATCGACCGAATCGCGGACGACAACATGATCGACGTGAGCGAGCGCATGCAATGATCCAGTCCTGCGCTCATGAAACCAGGTGAATAGCAAGAGCGTCGACGCGCGTTGCGCGTCAGCGGATGCCTACGTCTCCAGGTAATGGGAGCCGATGGCAGGCTGGAGCGCCCCTCCGTAATGTGGGTTTCAGTCACCCCCACCAACACCCTCAACAGGAGCGTCAATGAATTCGACGACCGTTTCATCTCCACCCATCACACTGCCGGCATTGCCTTACGACCGGAACGCGCTGCAGCCCGTCATTTCCGCGAATTTGCTCAGTTTCCACTACGGCAAGCATCACAAGACCTATGTCGACACCCTGAACAAGCTCATCGTGGGTACCGAGTTCGCGGACATGCCGCTCGAGCAAATCATCAAGGCAACGGCGGGGCAATCCGACCACGTCGCCATTTTCAACAACGCGGCGCAGGCATGGAATCACACGTTCTACTGGCGAAGCCTGAAGCCCAAGGGCGGCGGCGAGCCGCCGGCGGCGTTGAAACGGCTGATGGAATCAACGTTCGGCAGCGTCGAGGCATGCAAGAAGGAATTGTCGACGGCAGCGGTGGGGCAATTCGGCAGCGGTTGGGCCTGGCTGATTCAGGACGGCGAGAAACTCAAGGTCGTGAAGACCGGTAATGCGAATACTCCCCTGGCTCAAGGGGTGCGGGTTCTGCTGACGATTGACGTATGGGAGCATGCCTACTATCTTGACTACCAGAATCGGCGCGCCGATCACGTCAACGCGGTGCTCGACAAGCTCGCCAATTGGGAATTTGCCGCGGAGAATCTCGGCAGGAAGTAGTCTCGGCAAGAAGCGGTCCTTGCCGGGTGCGCCGGCGTCCACGCGCGGGCGGCGAGCTTTAGGGAGATTTCACTGTACGACCACCCTTCCGCCGTGGACGGCGACACTCCCGGCCAACCCCCGAGCGGCATTCTCTTTGATGCCTATGGGACGCTTTTCGACGTTTATTCGCTCGGGCTCTTGGCCGAGGAATTGTTTCCAAAGCACGGCGCCGCCCTCGCGGTCTTGTGGCGGGAGAAGCAGCTTGAATACTCGAGGCTGCGCACCCTGTGCGACAAGTACGTCGACTTCATGACCGTTACCAGGGATGCACTGCTCCATGCCTGTGCGCGATTGCGGCTGGATCTGTCCGAGGACAAATGTCAGCGCCTGCTGGGGCAGTATGCTCGGCTGCCTGCATATTCTGAGGTGCTCCCGGCGCTCGAGCGGCTTTGCGCGCACGGAATGCCGCTCGCACTACTGTCGAACGGCAGTCCGGAGATGTTGGCGAGCGCCATTTCCGCCGCCGGCATGTCGGGTGTGTTCACGCATGTGCTGAGCGCCGATAAGGTGCGCAAGTTCAAGACCGCGCCGGAGGTCTATCAGCTCGGCGTCGACGCGTTCGGTCGTCCCGCGGCACGGCTGGTCTTCGTTTCGTCAAACGGTTGGGATGCCTGTTGTGCGGCGTGGTTTGGCTATCGGACGTTTTGGCTGAATCGCGCCGGCGACCCGGTGGAGCGACTGGGTATTTTGCCGGCGAGAGAAGCACGCAGCATGAACGACCTCTTTGCGTTCATCGGCCTGGCGTGAATCGGCTACTTCACCCGCGCGCCGCGCTCGAGGAGGAGTTCGCGCAACACCGAGCGGTGGCAATGGGATTCATCGGCACAATAGCAGCCAACGGAGAAGTTGGCCTGGTGGGACAAGGCCGCGAGAATATCCAGCGTAGCGCTCTCATTGGTCGCGGCCATTTCCCTCCGGTACTTCTTCACGAAGCGATTCCAGTCCGGCTCTGATCGAGCCGTCAGCGCCTCCTTGACCGATGCCGGGCTCGGCGCCAGTATCGGCAGCCAGACATCGTAAAAATTCTTCGAGGCATACTCCGTCTTCCGAATGCCGCGAGGAGGGCGTCTCACCGTGCCAAGACGAAGGCCTTCCCCGGGAAGGCGGTCGGTACCTAGACGAACGATTCGAATCGCCACAATGGAGGACCTCGGTCAGATTGCAACGGCCAGCGCGCCTCTCATGAATTGCGGTACCGGCAGTCCCTGGCGCGTCAAAGTTTGAGTCATCAGCACAAGGGTTGGCTGCACGGCCGGGCGCGCCGCCACACGGCGACGCCAATCGAGCAGGCGAGGCGTCGCACCTGTCATGGGGGCACCCTTCCGGGCCGCGAATAGTTGAGCCATGAAGAAGGCGATGTCGGCATACGTGTACTCGCCGCAGAGGTAATCGCGCTCGGTGAGAAGCGCCTCCATCTCGCCGTAGTAGCGGTGCAACTGGCCGATAGCCTCCTGCGCGGGCGGCTCCTCGAGTCGATCCTCGAGACCCATCAGTCGGATGACGTGCGGAAAGAACACTTCATCGGATTTGAGCTCGAGCAGGCGAGCCTGCGCGCGCGCCGCCGGGTCCGCGGGCCACAGGGGAGGGTGTGGCTCGATGTGTTCGAAGTACTCGAAGATCTGAGTGGAATCAAAAATCTCCACCGCACCGTGCGTCAGCACCGGGACCTGGCGCTTGGGGTTGATGCGTAGCACCTCGGGGTGCTTGGGGTCATAGCGATGACCGTCGGTAAACGGGACCATCACCAGGTTGACCGCAAGCCCCTTCTCGAGCGCCGCAATGTGAGCCTTCGCCCCGTACATGCTGAGCGGTCCGGAGTAGAGCGTGAACGTCTGCAGGCGGTTGGGCATTAACGAGCTCCGGTCAATCTGATTGCGGTCATCCGCGCAGGCGCGAGCGCGGGGTCGGCGTCAGGCGAAGGACCTCGGGTTCCCGGCTGAGTTGATCACGGGCCGCAGGCCACAGTGTATGACTCCACCGTCGGTCCGCCTCAAGGCGCTTTTGATAGGCGGCATAGGCCTGGGTGTCTTTGAATCGCGCGACCCAGATGTAAATATGCTCGCCCATACGGATCGGGAGTCGTGGAAAGTTATTCGGCTGCGCCGAGGTTACATACGTCGCTAAAGTCGTGCCTCCCGCCGCCTCCATACGGGCGCGGAGCGAGCGCTCGAAGAGCGCGCCAAACGACGCCAGCATCTCCGGTTTGGCGTCATAGAGCGTCACTACGAAGAGGCCGCTGCTTGCAGTCATGTCCGCCGCGGAGGGACGCGGCGGCACGTCCTTGAATTGCGACGACGGTGACGCGGCTTCGAGCAGAAGCACATTGTCGGAGTCAGCAATCGAAGCATTCGCCTCGCTCCGGTGGGCGTGCCATAGATCGCTGTCGTAGAAGGCCGCTAATTCCCGGGCTCGGGCGGCCATGGTCTGGAAGCCCCGCATCCAGACAAAACGGTCCGGGCGATCGAGATCTCGAAACTGACCGACGACGGTCATCCCGGTGGCGTCCAGCGGGTCCGCGAAGACCCGATCAAAGAGATCGACAAACAGATCCTGACGGCCAGGATAAAGGGTGTACTGGCGAAGTTCCAGTACATTGCAGCAAGAGGCTCCGGCGTTGCCATCATTCGCTTCAGCGCCGATCGTAGGCATCGCGATTACTGCGGCAAGGATGCCGAAGGCGGGCCGCCAGCCGCGCAACGCGACGAGAGCGCCGAGGCGGCGCCGTCGGATTGTGTCTATCAATGCGTTGACTCCCGCGAGAAATAACAGACCGGGCGACCGGTTTTGTGCCATACTCTGGCTCAGATCTCGATGATTTGTCAAGCCTTAGGACATATCGACAGCGCTGTAACGCATGAAACCGACGTCGAACCGCACCCGCCAAAACGACCCTGAAGGGTTGCGAGCCCGCGTACTGGACGCGGCCGCCGACCTATTCGAGGTGCGCGGTTACCATGCGACGTCGATGAAGGATCTGATGCAGGCGACAGGCGTCTCCGGCGGCGCATTGCACCACCACTTTCCCACCAAGAAATCACTGGCACTCGCGGTCATTGCGGACCGGGTTGCACCAGCCGTTCGACAAACGTGGATCGATCCGATTCGAGCAGCGCCGTCGCTCGCCAAAGGGATTACCGGCGTGTTTGCCGAGATTGTGAGTGCGGTGGATGCACGGGGTCGTGTCGCGGGCTGTCCGCTCAACAACTTGGCTCTCGAACTGGTTCTGTCCGACGCCGATTTTCGCAGCGCCATCGATGCGGTATTTGTCGAATGGCAGTCGGCGCTGATCGAACGCATCGCCGAGACTCGTGGGGGTGCTCGACTCGATCGGGCCAAGCGGACAGACGCCGCCGCATTCATCATCTCGGTCTACTCGGGGGCCATGACCTTGGCGAAGTCGAAGCAAAATGCGTTGTCGCTTCGAAGCGCTGCGAGCGTCCTGTCGCATTGGCTACGCGAGCGGGGGTTTGCGGCCGAATTGAGGGCATAGCTACACACACTTGAGCGAAGGTCAAGCTTCAGAACCCTTGTAGTGAATCCATCTGGACCCCAGCAAGATTCGATGACTTCGAAACGACCTATATTTTTGCGGTGAAGCCGATGCCGCGGCGCTTGCGGATCGTTGGGTCCATCAGCTAGCGGAAGCTTGCGTCGACCGCCGCGGTATGGCTTTTGATGTTGCATTCTGCAACATCAAACCGTGGAACTCTTGGTGGGTGAGTTCGAAGAGGAAGTCGGCTGGGAATCGAACCCGATTGCGGCGAACCTGCTGGTTCAGTCGGGCGGTCGTGACGCCATAGAGGGCGGCCAAATCCGAATCCAGGAGAACCTTTTGGCCACGCAGGATCACGATTGATCGGCTGATCTCGTTAACTGGTACAGCGACCGTCCGTTTGATCTTGGGCATGGCAGTTTCTTTGGTGCTGGACCTGAGATTAGGACTGTATATGCGAACGGAGAACGGTTTGCGCTTAGCCCCCTTTATCGCCCGGAGGTGTTGATGGGCGGGCTAGCGGCTAGCGTAAGGGCGGCCGGTGCCAATGGGTCGTGGAATAAATCGACCGTTGACCTAGATTGGCGCTGAAGGCGCGCAAGATACGGTCGGTAGGTAGAGCGCGTCGGCGTCAGCGAGCCTAAGAACCATGGTGACCCTTTATGACCGAGTCGCCCCAGGTCGCCAGGGACCCGAGCATTTCGTCCCTGACTTGTCCATCGGTACGGCCGGAGCGGGTTGGCACATGAAACGAATGATCCGCGTTCTCGAGCAACTTTAATGTGGCAAGTTTGCCGAGTCGATTGGCGAGCGGCTCGATTAGCGGAAGTTCGGCCAATGCGTCGCGTGTACCCTGTAGAAATAGCATGGGTATCTTCACCTGTGAAAGGTGCGCGCCTCGATCGATTGACGGTCGCTTGGCTGGATGCAGCGGAAACCCAAAGAAGACTAAACCGCGTACGTGAGCAAGCGGTATTTCTGCCTGCGCTTGCGAAGTCATACGGCCCCCAAAGGATTTGCCGCCGGCGAGCAAAGGGAGTGAGGGTTCGAGCTCGTGTGCTGTTGCAACAGCCGCGCGTATCGTGGCGTGGCAAAGCGCGGGCGGGTCGGGCCTTTTGCCTCGTATCTCCATATAGGGAAACTGGAAGCGCAATGTAGCGATGCCGATCGCTGCGAGGTCATGGGCCAAAGCGGCCATGAATGGATGGTCCATGCCGGCTCCGGCTCCATGCGCAAGCACAAGACATGTTTTTGCAGCGGCTGGCCGCTGCATCAGTCCGGACACGCGAATCTGCTCGTTAACCGAAATCGTCAAAGATTGTGGAATGGAAGATGCCACGCCGCTAGTATGCACCGAAACTCAGGTGTGACGGTGCCTGCGACGGTACCGATTCCGTGGACCGGGGGGGTTCTATCGGCGCGGTGATTTTGGGAATCACGGCGTGACCGGCGCCTTGGAGGGCACAGTGGCAAAATCTGCCGAGACGCACAGCGGGCTATTCGGGCGCCGATACATGCTTCCGCCACCCGTGACTGCGGCGCTCGAACACGTCTTCGCCGAATCGGTGGGAGGGGTGATCGTGATCGAGCACTCGTGCTACGCGCGGCTGCACCGCGGCATGTGTGCAACCACGCGCCCTAACCGCATTTTGCTCGCGATGAGCGGGGACGCATTCGTTGCAGATCCCGAGTTGCTCGTGCATGAATATTTTCACGTCCTACGCCAGTGGCGCACAGCGCGTTTGACGCGTTGGCGCTATGTGGTGGAATCAGCGCGGCGCGGATACTGGGATAATCGCTATGAACTGGAAGCACGCGAGTTTGCGGCGGAGGCTACAGAACAATACCGCAGATATCTGCGATTTTCCGACACGGCAAACCGACAATGACTTTCGATTTTACGGCAGCGCGATTCGGCAAGCGTCCTCAATATGGGGGCGTTTTGCGGGCGCGCTGACTCTTGGCGGCCTCAGTCCACCAAGCGAGATCGTCGGCGAAGCGGGAAAATGCTTTTTGAAGTCCCTGTCCAGCCTCACCGATGGGCTCGCCGCTGGCACTCAGCGTGTGAGAGATCGGCCCGACGGCAAGTGTGCTGGAAATCACTACCATACCCATCTCGGAAAGTGTTCCGTGCCAGAGGGCGCCAGACCGGGCGCCCGATAGTCGGCCGGCTGAGTAGCTGGCGATCGCGGCGGGACGCCAAAACCATTCCTCGAGAAAATGGTCGGTGAGGTTCTTCAAGCCGGGCTGCATCCCCCAGTTGTACTCTCCAACGACAAAGATGAAGGCGTCAGCGGCGCGAATCTTCCCAGCCAGAGCCTCCATTGCAGGTGGCGCTGAGCCCCTAGGATATTCCTTGTACATTCGGTCAAGCATAGGGAGCCCGACGACTTTCGCATCGACGAGCTCGGCGGACTCGCCTCGTGCGCGCATTCCTGCCAGGATGAAATCGGCGAGCCGGATACCCATTCGATCGGAGCGGTAGGACCCGTAAACGACGAGAATTCGATCGGCCATGCGCACCTCCGGCGCGTCCAGGGTAGGTAACATTCCCCGGCGCTTCACCACGATGATTCTATATTACGAAGGTAGTGCTTTAATGGGAGGAATAGGACCACTTCTTGCAGCATATATTGCTGGTCCGTGGTTAACTGGGGGAATGGGTCTAGGTCTTTTTGGCGCCCGGTATGGCGAAGAGACGAGCAATGACAAATGAGCTTTGACGTCATCGGCGACGTCCACGGC
>Ga0137390_10002551_pt1 | contig 14515 bp, 14 predicted proteins | sample 15con2h24AmetaG_FD_104937 | JGI IMG/M metagenome (GOLD analysis project Ga0137390, IMG submission 104937) | Vadose zone soil microbial communities from Angelo Coast Range Reserve, California, USA - 15con2h2.4A metaG | ecosystem: Environmental > Terrestrial > Soil > Vadose zone > Saprolite... | reverse complement strand
CAGCGACGAGGATGGCAATGCCCATCTCTGGGGCAATCTAGGCATATGCGAGGAGGCGGCGCTGGCAGCGCGGGATGTCATACTCGTTGCCGAAGAAATAGTTCCGCGCGAGGTGATCCTGAGCGACCCGAACCGCGTGCTGGCGCCATCGTTCAAGGTGCGAGCCGTTGTGCATGAGCCGTGGGGCGCGCATCCCTCGCCCGTCCAGGGCTACTACGAGCGCGACCATGGTTATTATCGTGAGTATCATCAACGCACCCGCACGCTCGAAGGTTTCCAACAATGGCTCGACGAGTGGGTATTGCAAGTGCCCGCGCGCTCCGCTTATATAACAAAACTGGGTGAGCAGCGCCTGCTTGGCCTGGGCGTTAAAGAACACAGCTATGCCGCGCCGGTGGATTATGGATACTAAGGAGCCTATCATGGCAGCAAATACTCGAAATTATACGCCTCAAGAATTGATGGTTGTCTGTGCCGCCCGGCAGATACAAGACGGTGAACATGTCTTCGTAGGCATGCGCTTGCCTCTGCTCGCGTTTGCCCTGGCGAAGCGCACGCACGCTCCTGGCTGCGTGGGGCTGTTTGAGGCTGGCCTGGTGCGCGATGTGCCTGCTTCGCGCTTACTGTATACGATGGGCGATCTTGCGAATATTACCGGGTCATTGTGGGCCACGCGCATGGTCAACCTGATGGGGTTGATGGCGGCGGGAGAGGTGCAACTGGGTTTCATCGGCGGCGCGGAGATCGATCGCTATGGCAACCTGAATACATCCATGATTGGCCCCCTCGATAAATCGGGGGGCTACCAGCACCCTACAGTACGCTTACCGGGTAGCGGCGGCGCGGCGGATATCGCGTCGCTGTCGCAGCGGCTTGCCATCATCATGCAGCATGACCGCCACCGCCTGCGCGAGCGCGTCGATTATGTCACCAGTCCCGGTTTTGGTTACCCCGGTGAGCATGGACCAGCCGGTACAGCCTGGCGGCGGCGTGTCGGTCTGCCGCGAGGAGGCCCCGCCGCGCTGATTACGACGCTGGCTCTCTTCACATTTGACCCTGAAAACGGGGAGGCTGTGCTCCAGTCCTATCACCCGGGCACAACCTTAGAGCAGGTTCAGGAGCAGACCGGCTGGCAATTGCGCCTGGCTCCCGGCTGCGCCGAAACGCTGCCACCCAGCGAGCAGGAGCTGCAGGTAATTCGAGAGTGCGACCCCGAGGGTGTGTGGACGAAGTGAGACGCTCTTGCTCGTTTATGGGATATCTGAACCTTCGACAATGATCGCAACGTCATAGGCGTGGAAGAAGGAAAGATCGCCAATTAACTACAGAATTTATTGAATTTGTAGTTTCAATGTGGTACTATTATGTTGATGATACCAAGGCATTTTACAAATGGCTATTGCCATGATAATACAGAGATATGCAGGAACGCCTCTACACTACAACCGAAGTTGCCGAAATCACAGGGTTTTCTCTGCGCCAGTTGGACTATTGGGCACGGAAGAAGATGATTATACCCAGTTTTCAGCGGGCCCAAGGCTCTGGGAGCCGTCGGCTTTATACTGTCGAAGACCTCGTACAGTTGAATATTGTGCGCCAACTTAAAAAACATAACTGGTCTACGCAAAAGATTCATAAAGCTATCGAGACTTTAAAAGAAATCATGAACGATGCCAATCCATTGAGAAATGCTATCCTTATCCATGGGAAGGGAACCATTTTTGCGCTGAGCAAGACGAGAGAGGGGGAGCGTATTCTGATTGACGCGCTCAGCACAACAGGGCAGCAGGTCATGAGTTTCGTGCTTGAAACGCTGCTAGAAGAGATAAAGAGTACGACCTCTGCATTGAGTATCGACACACCTGTCTATGCAGACAATGGATCTATGGAAGTGGCTCGAACGGGAGGAAAGAAGCCATGCCATTAGCAGAGGTGCTGGATGCACTCGATTACAACAAATCTCTATATTATTTGAAGACAGAGCATATACGGGAGCCAGAAGTGGCTTCGCTTTTTCGTGCCGCACGCGACGCAGGGGTAGATGGTATTTATGTCTTTCAATCGAGTAGTAAAAAGGATACCACCTTCTCTGTACGACCAGCAGTGTATGTAGCAGAAGCACAGACTGCAAAGGACGCGCAGATAATCCACCGCAGCTTATGGAATCTTGGTCAAGCTCCCTTTCTTATCGTTGTGCTTCCTGACCATATCAGGGTCTACACAGGGTTTGACTACTCACAAGAGGACGACACAGGCATTGTTGAGCCACGAGTAGATCTCGATAGAAACAGTGTTCTTGAGCAACTTGCGGACTTCTGCGCTGAAGCGGTTAATAATGGGCAACTATGGCGCAACCGTTCAAAATACCTGGAACCAGATAAGCGCGTTGATAAGCGTTTACTCAAGAACCTGAGTGAGCTGGGAAAATTTCTGCGGGAACGAATGGAACTTCCTCTAGAAATTGCCCACGCTTTAATTGGCAAATATATCTATATTCGTTATCTGCGTGATCGGAACATTCTCTCTGACCAATGGTTCAAGCAGCATAATATAGATATTGACACTGTGCTTGGCAGAAATGCTACAGTTAATGGTTTGCGTCATCTCTGCACCGTTCTTGACGACCGCTTCAACGGCAGCATCTTTCCACTTAATTTTGAGGGCGAACATGCTCCTAAAGATGAGCATGTTGAACAGGTAGCCTCTATCTTCAAAGGTGATAAACAGTTACCAGGAGGAAAGCAACTCAGCCTGGAGAATTTCCAGGTCTATGATTTTGCTTACATACCCATCGGGTTGCTCTCTTCCATTTACGAGCAGTTTCTTCATGCTGAAGGCAAAGGGAAGAGCGAAGGAGCATATTATACACCTGAATATCTAGCAGACTACCTCATCTCTGAAATGCGTTCGGTAAAGCCTTTGCAAGCAGGAATGAAGATTCTTGATCCCGCATGCGGCTCTGGTGTTTTTCTGGTACTAATCTATGCTCAGTTGATCGAGATGAGGCTGGCCCAAACAGGAGCCCGCACGTTACCATTACCAGGATTGCTAGAATTATTAGAACATATCTATGGCATAGAGCGTAAACTCGACGCATGCTATGTTACCGAGTTCAGTCTTATTTTAATGCTTTTACATTACGCAGATGTATCTGAGTTTTTGCATGCTGAGCACTTTAAGTTACCATTGCTGCATAATACCCATATTTTCCAGTGCGATTTCTTTGACGACTCCTCACCTGTCTGGACACGGGGCATGATATTTGACTGGATTATTGGTAATCCGCCCTGGATTAAGGCTAATGATCCAAAAGAACCTCAACCTCTTGCTGCTGCATGGATAGACGCACATAGAAAACAGCAACCAGTTGACAACAATAGCGTTGCGGAAGCATTTAGCTGGCGTGTTCTTAACCTTCTGGCACCTACTGGTTATGTTGGTCTTATCCTACCAGCTGCACTTCTGTATAACCTTGGAGCCAGTAAATATCGACAGTCTTTCTTTGAACGATGTGAAGTACGGAGAATGACGAATTTTTCTAATCTTCGCGGAGAACTCTTTGAAGGAAGAGCCACTGCGCCAGCAGTTACGATAATCTATCATCAAGCTTTAGCAGAGCAAGAAAAGCTACCAATTGAACACTATGGCCCATTCGCTATCAATCAGATTACAAAAAGCCGTGGCAAGCTCTGGACCATCACGATCAACGAACATGAGTATCAGACCGTTTCGCCCTATGAAGCAGTGCACGGTGATATCGCTACCTGGAAATTTGCCTTGTGGGGAACGCATCGTGATAAGCGAGCTATAGCCCGGTTACGAAAGTTTTTTCCGCAGACGCTTGAGCAATTATGTAAAGAACCTACTTGGCATCTTCATCAGGGTCCAGATCTACGAAATGGTACGATAGAACACAATGAAAAGTTAGAATATCTTCCGTATCTTGTAGGCAAGAATCGTCTTGATACAGATGCACTTGATAAGTCTGGGTACCTCTTCTCGATTCCTGACGACACACTCAAAGATATTCCCCAAGAAGAGTGCTATATACGTATCCAGGGGGGGTTTAAGGGCTTACTTGTATCAGAGCCACCTCACATTATTATGAATGCCGCATGGAAATATAGCATCTATAGCGATATATTTTTTGTCATTCAGCCTCGGCAGATAGGGCTTTCTGCTCCACATGCTGATGCAGATCACTTGCGAGCATTATCTGTCTTTCTCAGTTCCAGTCTTGTTAAATACTATCTTTTCTTTCAAGCACCTCAATGGGGTATTGAGCGTGATAGGATCACACTCAAAACTGTTAAGAGTATCCCTGTTCCGGCACTTACTTTAGAACAGATCGAGCAACTTGCCGCACTTCAGAAACAGCTTGTCTTGATGGAGTTTGAGCAGGATGCTAAATACGCACAAGCCTATCTGGATGAGCAGGTAATACATCTCTTGCAAGTGCCCGAAAGCATCACGACGCTGGTCACTGAGTTTCTGCAACTGCGCTCAAAGTTAGTTGAAGGTGGTACAAAAGAAGCTGTGCAGAAGGCTCAACAACGTCCTGACCGGGAAGCGTTAGAAGCGTATGCGCGACAACTTAGCAATGACCTTGACGGATTCCTTGATTCTGGCAAGACATATCACCGAGTGATTGTTGAGCAATCTCCAGAACTCATTTGCTGCACTGTAGAGTTTGTCAGGTCAGATCATCCATTCACACCAATAGTCAAAACAGTACCTTCCCCAAACGGGCATATATTCGTCAGGCTTTCTCATGAGCTAAAAGAAGAGTTTAGCCAGTGGGTGTATGTCCAACGAGGTCTGAAAATATTCGGACCATCCATTGTTTCTCTCTATAAAGTACCACAATTGATAAACTGGACGCGCACCCAGGCCATGAATGATGCAGATGATATGATTGCCGAAATTCTCTCCACCGCAAGGCAACACGGATGAGCGATGTAGAAGCAGAGCTACCAAGGGATAAAAATACGGATTTGGAAGAGGCATATGCTGACCAGTATTGGTCTACATATCGGCAACATATACACACCTTGTTAGCGTGGGGCTATGCAGATTCTCGAAACAGAGTTCAGCCCAAACATGATGAGCCAGATATTACAGGCTTCAATGACTACCTGGGAGAAGATGGTCTACAGTGTTTTCTCAGAGGTAGGTATGCCCACGAGAGTGATGAAGCTGGAATGCTCGGCTATATTCAGTGCGATAACATAAGCATTTGGGTGGAAAGATTGCAGTTGGCAATTGACCAGTCTTGTCAAGACAAAAATGAAATTCTTTTATTGTCACCACAACGAAATGTCCGGATTGTAGATGCATTTCCCCAAGAGTGGATGAGTAAACATGATAGGCATACTGGTAAAAGTATTGTCATACATCATATTCTCCTTGATTACTGTATTACAGTTCCTACTGGCTCTGGAGCAGTTAGTTGATGCTTAATATTATTTGTCTTCTACACGAGCATACTGGACCCACACCTCTTTGCTTCTGTATAGTTGTGGTACAATAAAGGCTGAGATTATACCAACACACCTGGTGACAGGAGACATGGCTTGCATCCTTCCATCGAACAGTGCCTACAGGTCACATTCGCGTACAAGAAAGTAGCAGTGTGCTATGGCTGACCGCGTCGGACATGAAGGCCAACAGCTTGGCAATTATCGCCTGCTTCGCCTGTTGGGACGAGGAGGATTCGCCGACGTCTATCTGGGCCAGCATATCCATCTCAACAGCCATGCGGCAGTGAAGATTCTGCGCACACAGTTCCCCGACGAGGATGCCCAGCAGTTTATACGAGAAGCACAAATCCTGGCGCTCTTCTCACATCCGCACATTGTGCGCATCCTCGATTTCGCGATCCAGGGCAGAGCAAACAGGCAATGTGATGGTGAAGTTATGGTGTTTGATCGGGCAATCCATCTTGTACCGGAAACGTGGGCAGGTAGAGGAAACGCGTCGCAGCAGTTTGCTGGCCCTGGAAGTGGCAACAGCGATACCGAGACCTGAACAAAGTGGTACAGCACAAGCTAACCTGGCGTGGGTTGCCTGGCGTGAGGGAAAGGTAGAAGAAGCGCAAGCAAAAGGCGCTGCTGCCCTGGCATTATGGCGCTTGGAACTACTCTCCTCCATAGTCTATGCGTTCCAGTGGACTGCTCTCTGGCCATTGGTTGGGAGTGCGCTGGAGCTAAACCGTATATCGGAAGCTGTGAGCCACGTGCGCGCGCTACTCGCGCCTTCGCAACAACGCCTTCCCGACGTCCTTTCAACCCTCCTGGCAGCGACAATCGAGGCATGGGACGCCGGCCAACCGGACTCAGCGCGTGCTCACTTACAACAAGCTGCTGCATTGGCTCGGGAGAAGGGCTATCTGTGACGACCAACGCATCAAAGGCTTCACGGTAGAAATTCCCCCTCAAAAAACACCTCTCGAAACGATTTAGAAACGCTGCCTGGACTACACTCTTCTCAAGATCGCGATGAAGATGATTTTATCGGTGCTGTACCAGGTGGTACGGCAGGAGGTAGTTCCGTATGGATAGCGAAAGGCGGGAACAGGTGCGCCATTCCGAGTTGTTTACGGTGCGGCTCTGGCAGGAAGATCTGGGGGACAACCGGACCGAATGGCGCGGGAAAGTGCAGCATGTGCAAAAGGGAGAAGCGTTCTACTTCCGTGAGTGGTCAATGCTTATTGCAGCGCTCCTCAAGATGCTATCAGAGCCAGAGTCTCATGCGAAGCCAGATTGAAAGGGCACTTTTAATATTAGGAGGAAAATCACAATGGATCTACAATCCACTCCATCTAGCGACAAACAACCGCGCGACACTGCCTACTGGGCGCAGTACGTCTCTACCCTGAAGGTGACGCGAGCGCCGACCGGGGCGCTGAACCTGAATGTCGAAGGGCATCGGCTCGTTGGCCCACTGCAGGGCTTTGGACAAATGTGGCAGAAAATCTACTGGATGGTGCTCAAAGGCAGCAATGTAACACCGACCGAGCTCATCACGGTCTGGAAGCACCACTTTCCAGAGTTCTGGCCCAGGCAATCTCATTTCTATCCATCGCTGTCAGGCATTGCTCCGGGAGAGGTGGCCCTCATTAACTCGACGATTCCTGGTGGGTTACCGGTTCCCGTCTCCAGCGGTGTCTTCGTCCTCTACGCCGACGAGGAATCCTTCACATTCATGACGCCACAAGGGCACCCTGCTTCCGCCTGGATCACCTTTAGCGCCTATGAAGAAGGGGGCGAGACCATCGCGCAGATCCACGTTTTGATGCGTGCCAACGATCCGATCTATGAAGCAGGATTCCGTCTCCTGGGCTCTCGAGGGGAAGATAGCCTCTGGCAACACACGCTCACGTCACTCGCGGCCTACTTTGGTGTGAATGCGCCGGTACAGATGCAAAATAGGTGCATCGATCCAGGTCTCCAGTGGTCGGAGGCCAGAAACGTCTGGCAGAATGCCGGAATCCGCACGGTGCTGTACCTCATGCTGACACCGGCACGCTGGATGCTGGGGCGTCTCAGCCGCGCAGCCTCAACGAAAGGAGAACACAATGTATAGCAAAATCAAGTCAATGGATCACCCCTTACATCTCATGCTCGTCAATTTCCCCATCGGGTTACTGACGACCTCGGTCATCTTCGACATCCTCCATTGGGTTACGGGCAATGGATTCTGGTCAGAAATCGCTTTCTGGATGATTGCTGCCGGCGGCATCAGCGGGCTGCTAGCAGCAGTAGTCGGTACTCTCGATTGGACGGGCATCCCAGCGGGAACCCACGCCAGGCGGGTTGGCGTATGGCACGGAACTGCCAATGGCGTCGTCCTGGCATTGTTTCTTGTAAGCTGGCTTTTGCGCTTGAATGCGCCCGGCAATCCATCCGTTCTGGCGTACATCCTGTCGTTTCTTGGCGCGGCCTTGTTGGGCGGAACGGGCTGGCTAGGTGGTGAATTGACCGGGCGCTTCGGCGTCGGCATAGAAGAGGGTGCGAATATCAATGCTCCCATGACATTCTCAGGTCTACCCGCAAACGCCGTACCGCCTGCAAGCCACAGCAGCCTTACGGGCAAAACACCGGTCGTTGAGTGAAAAGGAGAGACACAGCCAAAACGCTACTTTGCCCTGATCAGCCTTTCAGCCAGGAAAAGATCCTGGGCCGTCGTAATTTTCAGGTTGCCAGCATCACTTTCCACAATTACGATGTGCCCTCCAATACGTTCTACAGAGGCTGCTGTATCGGTACCTAAAAATAGATCACGTTTAGCCTGGTCATAAGCCTTGAGCAACAAAGAAGCTTGAAAGGCCTGCGGTGTTTGCGCTTTCCATGCCTGCCGCCCCTCAAAGCTTCTTTGGATATAATGCTCGCTGCTTACCTGGGCTATACGTTCCTCTTGCTGTAGGGGAGCCGCGAGAATAGCGCCATCCGACTCTCGCGCCCTGGCAATAAGTTGCTCCACCTTTTCTACAGCAACGAAAGGGCGAGCCCCATCGTGGACGATTACAATTTCAACATCACCTGCATCAATGTGTGGGCGCAATACCTCAAGGGCACACTGTTCAGATTCATGGCGTGTTGGCCCCCCACGAATTACCCGGCCTACTTTAGTACATTGAGCGTGCCCTGCGAGTTTCATCATGTGTTCTTCCTCACCGGTAGCAACCACCAGGATAATCTCATCTATAGCGTGACAACGTTCGAACGTCTCAACCGCATAAATGATGATAGGCTTTCCATTAATGGGCAGAAACACTTTGTTGACCTGGTATCCCATACGAGCGCCCTGGCCCGCGCCTAAAATCACAGCCACCACGCGCTTCGAAGATGCCATTTCCCCGACCATTTTTCACCTTTGTGTACACGCATAAAGAGCACCTTCAGCGAGTGAGCAATTCCTCTACCGCCCCGGCGCTTTCTGCCTGCAATACGCGCTCCACGAGCGCCTGAGCCTGGGTCGTCATCGTATTGCGAATAACCTGCTTGACAGCGTTGAGCGAGGAAGATTCCATGCTCAGCTCATTAATGCCCAGCCCTAAAAGGAAAGCGGTAGCGCGGGGATCGCCTGCCATCTCGCCACACATCCCCACCCAGCGCTCATGCCTGCGGGAGGTAGTGACAATATGCGCAATCGACCGCATGACCGCGGGATGGAATGGGCGGTGCAGGGCAGCCAGGCTGGCATTCATGCGGTCGCTGGCAAGCGTATACTGTGCCAGGTCATTGGTGCCGATACTGAAGAAATCGACTTCTTTAGCCAGCACATCCACCAGCAGCGCAGCCGCGGGCGTTTCTACCATGATACCCAGGCGTATTTGCTGCTTCACCGGGGTACGTAGCTTCCCCTCCTGGAGCAACTCTGCTTCTATTTCAGCAAGCAACGCCTTCGTCTTGCGTATCTCACCAATATCGCTGATCATGGGCAGCATAATCCACAGCGAGGCAGCGGGCGCCTCTGCCGCTCGCAGCAGGGCCCGTAATTGAGCGCGAAAGAGATATTGATACTCTTCGGCCAGGCAGAGACGAATGCCGCGCAGGCCGAGGAATGGATTGCTCTCAGCTGCAAGGTGCAGGTAGGGAATACTCTTATCGCCGCCAATATCGAGAGTGCGAACAATCACTGTCTTCCCGGCAAACGCCTCGAGGACAGCGCTGTAAGCCACTAGTTGTTCTCCCTCGTCCGGTGGCGTTGTTCTATCAAGAAATAGAAACTCGGTGCGGAAGAGGCCTACACCATTAGCGCCTGCCTCGGCTGCCAGCTTTGCGTCATGAGGACTCCCGATATTAGCCGCTATTTCCACCATTACATTGTCGAGCGTAATCGCGGGGAGCAGGCGGAATGATTGCAATTGCACCTGCTGCTGGCGGTGCTTTTGTAGCGCTGCTTCATAGCTCGCAATGGTAGCTGCATCGGGGTCAATCTCGACCGTTCCGGCGCTTCCGTCCAGGGCAACGCGCTGCGGCAGCGTTTGCTGCGACTGGAGTGCAGAGAGCAGCCCTGGCACGCCTACAACGGCGGGAATACCCATCTGGCGGGCCAGGATTGCGGTGTGTGAGGTAGGTCCACCTTGTTCGGTCGCCAATCCCAGTACGTATGTGGCATCGAGACCGGCCGTGTCTGAAGGCAGCAGGTCCCGGGCAGCAACAACCACCGGCTGGTTTAGGAAGCGCAAACTAGGATTGGACTTCCCTTGCAGATGAGAAATAACCCTCGTACGGATATCATGTATATCGGCGGCTCGCGCCTGTAAATAACTATCGCTAAGCCCGGCAAGGATCTGGGCAAATTCTTCCGCAGCCTCCCATAGTGCTCGCTCAGCGTTCATCAACTCCTGCTCTATACGCTGGTTGGCCCCTTCCAGCAGGGCTTCGTCTTCCAGGATCAAAAGATGAGCATCGAAGATGGCCGCTTCTTCCTTACCCAGCCGCGCTTCCACCTGGTCCCGCAGCTGGCTGACCTCTTGCATAGAAGCTTCTATTGCCTGCTGCAATCGTTCTTTTTCTGCGGTAACTGCTTCAGGCGCTATCTGCTGCTGGGGAATAACAGGCGGCTTAGGATCATAGAGCACACAACTGCCTATCGCAACGCCGGCAGCAGCAGGAATACCTCGCAGGGTTGATGACATAGGAAACCACCTTTATGTTTTAAGAACAGATTTAGCGATCCCAGCCGCCCAACGGCGGACTTCTGGCTGTTGACGATCAAGGTCGGATGATCTCGTAGATCAGCGGCCCCAGCGTTACAGGAGTATCGCTCCACGTGTAACAGGCCAGCAGTTCTTCCTGCACGGCAGCAGCTTCGGACTCATTGCGCGCATGAATCTCCACCAGTGGCTCACCGCTACGGCAATAATCTCCCACCTTCGCCTGCAAGATGAAACCTGTCCGGTGATCGATCTGCTCGCCTTTCTTGAAGCGTCCGGCTCCCATGCGCATGCTTGCCAATCCCATCTGCTCGGACTCGATACCCGCGATATAACCGCTGCGCGGGGCGACAAGCATTGAGCGCACCGGCGCGCTGGGAAGCAGGTCAGGCTGCTCGATCTGGCGCGCGTCCCCACCCTGTGCCGCGATCACCTCGGCCAGTTTTGCCGCTGCGTCCCCCGAGCGTATCGCCTGTTCAACGCTTCTCTCGGCCTCGTGCAGGCTCCCCGCTGTCCCGGTCATCACCAATAGCTCTGCTGCCTCGTGGTAGCAGAGTTCTGAAACATCGCGTGGTCCATTACCATGCAGGATCGCAATGGCTTCAGCCATTTCCAGGGCGTTACCAATGGCGCGTCCCAGAGGCTGGTCCATCGCCGTAATCGCCGCGACAGTATGCAGGCCTGCCAGGCGCCCAATATCAACCATCGCCTGCGCCAGTTCTCGCGCCCGCTCCACCGTCTTCATAAATGCGCCGGAGCCCGCCTTGACGTCCAGCAGCAAGTGGGAAGCTCCAATAGCCAGTTTTTTGCTCATGATGCTGGCGGCAATCAAAGGAATGCTCTCGATCGTACCGGTCACGTCGCGCAGTGCGTACATCTTTCCGTCCGCGGGCGCCAGGTCATTCGACTGACCCGCCAGGACGATCCGGTGCGCTGTAAGTACGCGCATGAATTCAGAGCGCGAAAGTGTAGCACGGAAGCCCTGAACCGACTCCAGCTTGTCGACCGTGCCGCCCGTATGACCAAGACCCCGGCCGGTCATCTTGCCTACTGCAACGCCGCAGGCAGCGACCAGGGGCGCCACCGCCAGCGTCACTTTATCGCCAACTCCTCCGGTGCTGTGTTTATCTACCACGGGAGAGACTACGTCACGCACGTGCAGTTCCTCGCCCGAACGCGCCATTGCCAGCGTCAGATCGCTCGTCTCACGAGCATCCATGCCACGCCAGTAAACCGCCATTAGCCACGCCGACATCTGGTAATCGGGCACTTGCTCATGGGTGTACTGGTCAACCAGCCAGTTGATCTCGTCTGTGCTCAGTATGTGCCCGTCTCGCTTCTTGCGAATCAGTTCAACTGCCTGCATCGCTCATCACTGCTCCGTCAGCACGATGCGCACGGAATCGCTTTCATAACCATTGCCCGTCTCTATCTGGTAGCGTTTCGTCGTGAGACTGCCCAGGCGCACATTGCGGTCGAAAACGAGTTGACCGTTCGTGAATGAGTACGAGTTAGAGTCTTGCGGCAGTACTCCTTGTACGATGATCGTGTCGAAGCGCTCTTCTTGATGTTCCTTGCATGCCTGGAGCAGCGTCGCGACCTGTTGCCAGGGGGCACACCTGGTGTAGGTGACGCGCACGATCTTTTTACGCCCATCACTCGCCGTATCGCTCACCACTGTATAGTTGAGCGCTCCCTGTTCGAGTGTCTGTAGCTGCTCCATAGTGCGCGGTGGGAAAGGTGCAGGCGGCTCTGGCGGCGGTGGCGCGGGTGGTGTAACTGGGAACTCCGTTTGCCGTGGGCGCACAGCCTGTTGCGGTGGTGGCATGGTCGATGCTGGCCGTGCCATTGTAGGCGGTGCCTGCCCTGGCTGCCGGTAAGATGGTTGCTGCTGGGGTGGCGGCTGGTACTGCGGGTTAGGTTGAGGAGGTCGCGCTTGTCTCATGTCACGACCACAGCGTGCGCAGTAGACAGCTCGATCCTGGTTAATAGCCTGGCAATATGGGCAGCGCATAACTTGCTCTCCGTCTGTGTCTTTGTGGCAACTATATCGATGTTGCTCTAGTATACCACAGCAAGAGCTTAGCGGGGACTATCTATTGGAAGCAGGTAGGACCATTCGCAATCTGTAGCTGCGCGATGTTGAATTTTAATATTCAAGGTCGGTCCTGTCATGCTGAGCGCAGCGAAGCATCTTTGTGCCCATCGAGAGAGACCCTTCGCTTCGCTCAGGGTGACAACACTGTACCGATGTTGGCTGTGAAAAATCATCATCGCGCCAGGGTAGGGAGAGGTATCCTATCAGGAGGACATTCCCGGTGTCGGAGTGCAGCCCCTTGGGATATTCATTAGCGTCGCCGATTCCGTGCTGTGAGTCTGGTCGTTTGCATAAATCACGATGGGAACATTCGCGCAATCGATAGTGAAACCATCCTCGAACTGACCATTCGCATTTACAGTTACTGGGGCCAGTGACTTGCTATTCTTCAGATACTCAAGTACCACCGTCACCTTATCGCCTGGCGTAAAGTGATCGCCGCAGAGCATTAGATACATCGAAGTGCCTGCGGCAGAACTACCACAAATGACCATAGAGGGCTGCGATGTGGAGGATGGTGTCGTTGCCGCTGTTACTGATGGCGTCCGTATCGGAGCCACTACATGTTTTGGTGGATGCTTGTGCTTTGATGTCACCTGTGGCGGAGGTACCAGGTTCCCCAGGTCAGGACTGGGCTGAGTCGTAACTATACCCTGGTGAAATGTATAGGAAATAAGAGGAGTGTGGTTGGTACTGATGGCATATGCCACTGTGGTTAGAAGCATGGCCAATACCAGTGAAATTGCAACCCCGAGCCTGGCCATTCTACGCTTAGGTCTGTAGTCGCGCAGACTCTGCCGGTGTGCTGCCCTTAACTTCCCGCTCTCATACGAGTGTTCTTCTCTATTGTAGAACACCTGACTTGTCACATGTGGATAGAAGTGCCGTACCTGCATTAAAGCAGCTTCAAGTGTGCTACTGATGCGTTTATATTCGTCGCTCAGCTGGCTGCAGCGTTCGCAGTGTTCGATGTGTTGCTGGATATACAGTCTATCTTCGAGGGGTTGCCGGCGAATGTAAGCAAGCAAGATACTCTTATCTGGATGCCCGCTCTGGCGAAGCTTTGCTGCACTACCATCATCTCTAGTCATTACTGTTGTCCTACTATGTAATTATATATCAGCATCCCCTATCTCTACCCCTGGTGTTTTCGTATTGGTCCTTTCCCATATGTCGCGCGGAACTTCTCCACACTGCGTGCCACGCGTTTGCGCACTGCCTCGGCGCCAATACCAAAGACCTGACCTATTTCCTCGTATGTGAAGCCGTCTCCATAGTGAAGTTGCAGAAAAGCCGCGTCTTTCGGCTTCATCATACTTAGCGCCTGCTGGACGAGAATACGCGTCTCTGCCTGCTCTTCAAGCCTTGCAACCATTAAACTTGTGTCGAATGATTCGCGCTCTTCCAGGCCTACAAACTGGCGCAGACGCTTGCGTTTGAGATAGCGCAGGCCGTAGTTTGTGGCAATACGATAGACCCAGGCGTCCAATGCAAGCTCTGCAGACGTCTTTCCGATCTCTTTGTACACCTGTAGAAAAGTATCTTGTGCCAGATCAAGGGCTACTTCGCGGTCACCCACGAGGCGATGTAAATATCCTGTAACAGGCTGCTGTAGCCGTTCAATCAGAGAGCAGAAAGCCTGCGCATCCCTCGCCTGTAGCCGGTCTACCACCTGAACATCCGTCACTATTTTGGCCTTATCTGTTAGGCTTTATCGTCAGCGTATGCCAGCGCGTATAGCACCTTTGTATAGT
>Ga0137390_10002547_pt1 | contig 14520 bp, 20 predicted proteins | sample 15con2h24AmetaG_FD_104937 | JGI IMG/M metagenome (GOLD analysis project Ga0137390, IMG submission 104937) | Vadose zone soil microbial communities from Angelo Coast Range Reserve, California, USA - 15con2h2.4A metaG | ecosystem: Environmental > Terrestrial > Soil > Vadose zone > Saprolite... | reverse complement strand
CACAACAAAGTGTGGGTCTGTGGTGCGAGCGCAGCGTAAAGAGTGAGCAGACCAAATTGCGCAGACCCTAGGGTAGTCGATCGGGGACGCCCCAACCAATAGTTACAATCCAGGTATATAAGCCACACGCCGTGGCCACCGTCCTAACTAGTGGTACGCTGACCCCTTTTTATTCGGCACCATCATTCCCGCATGTCCTCTGTTCCTCTATCCACCTTAGATGCGTCAAAGCTTGAGAATGACCTCCGAGAAGCCGAACTTCCAGCTGATCTCAACATACCTGACAACTATGTAGACTATACGCTCAAAAATACCAAGCCTTTGCCGCCCGTCACTCGGAATAACTTTTTGAAGGAACTCAACTATCTGTCTCTTGCCATCCTCACTATAACACCATCCGTCGCTCTTTATGGTGCATTCACCACCATACTTCGTTGGGAGACTGCCGTTTTTGCAGTATTCTACTACTTCATCACCGGTTTCGGTTAGTGTCCATATATGCGCCAACACTCGGTACATTTCTAGTGCTCATTTACTGTTTATTATAGGCATCACCGCAGGCTACCACCGCTTGTGGGCCCATCGCTCTTTTAACGCTTCCAAGCCTCTGCAGTACTTCCTCGCTGCTGTGGGTGCGGGTGCCGTGGAGGGATCTATCAAGTGGTGGTCCCGTGGACACCGCGCACACCACCGGTACACGGATACCGACCTCGATCCATACAATGCCCATCGCGGCCTCTTATGGTCTCACATTGGCTGGATGATCGTCAAGCCGCGACGCAGGCCCGGTGTAGCGGATGTCTCTGACCTTAGCAAGAACGAAGTGGTCCGATGGCAACACCGTTGGTATATTTGGCTTATCCTCCTAATGGGTTTCGGTGTTCCCACTGTTATTCCGGGTTTACTCTGGGGTGATTGGCGCGGGGGCTACGTATATGCCGGTGCTGCGCGTCTTGTCTTCGTCCATCACTCGACATTCTGTGTTAATTCCCTGGCACACTGGCTTGGAGATGCCCCGTTCGACGACAAGCATACTCCTCGTGATCATATCGTCACCGCGGTAGTTACCCTTGGTGAAGGCTACCACAATTTCCATCACCAGTTCCCTTCGGACTTTAGGAATGCCATTCGTTGGTACCAGTATGACCCTACAAAATGGTTCATTGGCTTCTGTAGTTGGTTCGGCCTTGCATCTCATTTGAAGGTAGGATTGCTTTGTTTCCAACCTCTCGTGAATCAGGCTGATATTCTTGCCAGACCTTCCCCGACAACGAAGTAAGAAAAGGCCAACTCACAATGCAGCTCAAACGTCTCCGTGAGACGCAGGATGGGCTTCTCTGGCCTCAAGAGACCACTGACCTGCCTGTCATCTCGTGGCAAAGCTGTAAGGCCAATTAGAAGCCCTACGATCCGACTTTTCACTAATTGGTGTTCTCCAGTCCAGGAACAATCACAGAAGCGGCCATTGATACTTGTGGCAGGTTACATCCATGATGTATCCACGTTTATCGAAGAACACCCTGGTGGTCGTCATCTACTTGTGAAGAACATTGGTAAGGATGCTTCAACAGCGTTCTTCGGTGGCGTCTATGATCACTCGAACGCCGCCCACAACGTACGCCTTCATGTTTTCATTGACTGCGCATTGTGCCTATTAAACCTGGACTAGCTACTCTCCATGATGCGAGTGGGTATTCTCCACGGCGGTGCGCCGCATGGTCTTGAAGACAAGGCCGTCCCTCCATCACAACGCCTCCGTGTCGCGAGGCACAACGAGTTGTCGAGCCCATACAGCTCTACCGCGATGTCAGATGGCGAGGGCATGCTTGGCTGAAGTGGGACATCGAACGAAACTAGAAATCATGGAATGACGATGACGAGCCCATTACTGAGATGATGGTTTGGAACGTAGTTCATTAATGTTGTCAAAAGAAGTACCAGTAGACTATCGCCTTGACGTATACGCGCTGGAATAAGCGCGAGTACATGACATAAAATTCGATGAGTATTGTTGTGGATTTTGATTCGCCGGAGGCTACTGCGGAGGAGTACAACACGATCCGTTTTGGTGCGTCCATCGTCCGCGATGGACGGTGATCATGACCTTCGTGGTCGTCCTGTTGCTTGTGACCGCCTGCCTCTGTATTTCAGTTGATCGTCCTTGGACGCTCGTGCCAGCGGCCAGATTCATGGCCCACATTACTGTTTCTAGCTTGTCCTAAGGACGAGAGCCTTTCATGTTTCAAATCAGATGAAGCGTGATGGCAGAGGGGTGACACTTCTTTGTTTACCCCGTACGCAGCGACTTATTTTGATCTTCTATCTATTTAGGAGACCCCGAGGGGTGCTCTATCGAAATACCATTACATCTACATCTATAATGATTTCATACATATTACTGTAGTCTGATTTGGATTGTAGAGTGACTCGTTCATGGATGCTCAGCGCTCAGAGGTCGTATGGGGATAATGAATAGCTTAGCAGATCCCGAAGATATTTGCAAAACAACCAAAAAAGTGTGGTGGCGGTAGTGTACCTGTCTGTACTATCAAAAAGGTCCTATCTGGGGCCCCATAGGATGCCGTTCGCGAAAACGTCCCTCCTGCTGCCCGGTGCGAGTACTTGCGCGACTTACATCTGTTCCCTTTCCGTCGTCGTAACTTGCGCGTTTGCGCTCGTCTCTCGTTTCTCCATCAGTCGATAACGTCAGCATATAGACACCGTGACAGATGAGATGGCCTATCACTGAGAAGGGGTTCGTGTTAGTTGTAGTCGCTTCACGTAAAGGTCAAGCAAGCGCCCCCAACGTTCTTTTTGGATCCTTACAAATCCCTCGGGGGTCGGTGGTTCCGTTGCGATGTGAAGCGATCGAGACAGCCATGACGGCCGAATTCCTGGAATTGAATTAAGGTAGTAGAGCTGGTGGGTTTTAGGTGAAAAAAATAAATAATGTTGTACATGGTTTTCGAAGCTCGGCACTGCGGCGGTCAGAAGGCACTGGCTAGACTCGGATAGCTCCTCGGGCCTAGTAGTATGTTACTGCAGGGTCGTCAGCAGATGCGCCGAGCCGAGTCGGAACCCGAGGTCGGATGACATTAAGGGAGCCAACCAAAAGAACAGAAAAAGAAGAAAGACGATTAATGAATTGAGAGTGTCTAGACTCTAGAGGAACGGGCGAAAGGCGAAAGGGATCTTCCTGAATGGGAACGCGGCGGTGGCGACGGCGATTGAATAAGAAAAAGGTGCTCTGCAGGAATGTTGACGGCAACGTGTGACGACAGTACCGTCAATAAACTGTAGGTGGATGCACCTTCTGTATCGGATAGTTGAGAGAGAGAGCCGTGATATCCACACAATCACCGACCGAGAATCGCCGGCCGCGGCGGATCCTGTCGCGTCTTGTGTGCTCGGAGACGTTGCGTGTTTTTCGAACTCGCGAGGAAACTCGGATTCCCTACCAGTGGGCGATACAACGGGGTGGCGGCGTTGGTCGCTCGGCGTAGAGGGCCCGTCAAATTAATATTGGCGTAATGTCCCGACCCTTCAGCACTTACACTAGTTTGGCTGGCTAGTGGGACCATACCAAGCTGCACAGAGCATTGTTGATAATTTTTAATCGAAATTAAAAATTGCGGGTGTCCGGTCGACGGAGGTTCTGATTATAAACCTCGTTGATAGAGTTGTCGTAGCGTCCCATGTTCATGGTTGCTCTTGCCCAGAAGATTCTACAAGATCCGATCAGATGGAATGAACGCGTTTGATAGGGTACGGTGCTGTATAGCAAACGCGGATCCTATTTCGGGGTTGCGAAGTTGCGAGTTACCATAGTTCACAGAAAATGTGTGGCGGTGATGTGGCAGGCGGCGGGGGAAGGCAGATACTTGTACTGTAGATCATGCCGGCCGATTCCGAGTCTCATCCTCTGCCACCCATCGATAGATTGTGATAGCCATCTACTCATTTCTCCATCTTTGTGTCTTGAGATCCTGCGTCTTAGATACATCCGCCCTTTAGGGCTCCTGGGATCTAGTGGTTGAACTGCGCACCAAACTTTGGCATAGCAGGCCACAATAGCCATCATGATGTTGGCCCGGTCAGTGGCAGTGGCACCCCGCGATGGTATCTGCGACGATTGTCAGCCTCGGCCACGCAGAGCGAATGAACAGCAGCCGTGCAAGCTTGGATAGAAGGGCAGTAATCGCCCGCCCATCAGTCAGGCTCATATGGGCGCCACGCGTCTAGCTTGTTTCTGTTGTAAAACGGGGCTGTTCTTTCTCGACGCAGGTATGTCTCCGAACGTTGCCAGTGGCTGATCCGAACACGGCGGGCTGCGGTCAACAAGGAAGAGACCTGGCCTCTAGATTTGTGGATGTGGTTGCCGGTCCGTGCCGAACCTCCCCGGTCGCCTTGCCTCTTTTTGTGGGCAAAATAACAAGGCACATCCCCTTGAACCCCGAACCACCACCACGGTGGGGTTTTCCCACAGGCAAGGGCAGGGTGAAGGATATGCCATCGCTCTCTGGTGCCACGGCACAATAACCAATAGCAGCCGGTTGCTGCTATCCACACATCATGGGTTCGTATAGCTCGTTCACAATACACACCACAGTAGGCCTTCCCGGTCCAGTCGCTCCGTGCACCACGATCGATTCGCCAAGTGACTCACCCACCTGATAACCTTCAAATCCCCATGATACAATGTATCGATGGGACCGCACCTGGCTCCAGCATCGCGTGAGTGGAATGAAAAACAGTCATGTGGGAAGAGGGCGCTTTCATAGACATGCCAGTGTCCTTATCGCTCGCCGTTGACATCCCGAAAGATTAGATCCCCAATGGGAGGTTTTAGTAGGTGGGGAGTTATGATGAACTGCCGGGAGGACATGTGCCTCGAGTCCCACACTACCCCCACTCCAGGGCGTACAATAAAAAGCATTTTCCCTCAGCCCGCCAGGTCCAGACCAGTGGTCCAGAGGCTGATGCTCCTCAACGCTCATCTCATCTCCCAGACTCCCACGACCCGGCACTTATTGCGACAAACCAGAGAAAAAGTCACACGTACACGGATGGCGCTTGCCTCTCTCGCGCGCTAAGTCTCAGAAAACAGAAAACAAAAAGCAAAACCTCCACACGGAGATTAATGTCTACACAGTGAAAGTTGCATTATTATTATTACAGGTCATCGGCGCGCCGTATCAATACGGTTACCGCCCTTCTGGCATCGCGTTCATTGGTGGTGTGACTTGGCGCCCACATGTAGGTTTTGGTTTCATCACTATCAGACCCATACACGGTGCTAGTGATATTGCCCCTTTTCCTAATGCCGTCCTTTTGATTTGAATACGGACCGTCCCGTCCCTTGATCATAAGGGGATATGTATCGCAAGGCGTCCCTTTCCAACTCGGAAGCACACCGTACAGACTACGACGTGAATCCGTGCCGGAGGGTTTCAGGTGTAAAGGAGTCTAGACCTCTAGGCTTTTTGACCAAGATCACTGATTGACGTCGACCCATGACTTCATCAAGAGCTTTCCTTGATCTGATATCCATCGGTGTTGATCTTTCGAATCGGATTTGAGCTTGCATCCGGGCGTCACGGTTCCCTTCACGATTCGAGGCCCCCCATCGACTCGGAAAGCGAAAGCCTGGTTATCCCCGGCGCCCTGCGGCGGTGACGTTTGGCTTGTCGACAATTGGCTCACGTGTCCACTCCGTGACGGAAATACGGTACGCGATTACTTGTACTGTCACCATTGCATAAACTGTCCCCGAAGCTTGAAGGTTCTCGATAAGGAGTCGGTGACCGAACTTCCGTTTGTCATGCTCGCTCGGTCGACAATTGTGCACCGATATTTTACCCACACGCAGCTCCACAGTGTGTCGTCTTGAAGAAAAAAACCATGCATGTGGTTTTTAAAAAAAAATGTCGTCAACCCTCTGTCTATGGAACGCGCACTCTGTCTATCGTGACTGTCTTGGTGGACGTGTCCATTGACTCGGAGAGCCGAGCGCTGAGGATTACATTGAAGAAGCTTGGTCTATGTCACGGTAACGAACCCCTGCTCTGCTTGCCCATGCTATCCATACAACGCTGTCGTGGGGTCGGCGGCGTTCTTTCCATATGTTGCAACTCTCGCGCGACGTCTACTGGCTACTCGCCACCCGCCGCTCGGCATCCTCGTTGATGACTGATACCACTGGTCAGATGCCGTAGGCCATGCGCATTCGAAGCATTCCTTGGGACCATTGATCCTTTCGACCGTCTCTCCTATCCCCTGATGGCAGAGCTCTAAGTTTACGATGTCCATTCGCTGCCCCCATCCCCCCCAACTCGCGCCTTGGGGTACTGCGTTGTCTCCTCGGGATGACTTTCCCCAACATCTGGTTGGAGCACTATTTATAATGAGGGCAGAGAGACTTGTCCTCGTAGGCATCTCGCCATTCGAGCCGCATAGCGTTCTTACTGGTCATGTCCAACCCTGCCCCAAAAAATATCGCCAAAAAGAAGGACGGGATGGTCGACGAGGACCCAGCTGATATGCACATTCCTGATAACTATATCGAGTACTCGCTGAGGAACTCGAAAGCTCTCCCTGCGGTCACCTGGGGCAACTGGTGGACGGAGCTCAACTACCTCAGCGTCGCTATCCTCACCCTGAGCCCTTGCATCGCCGTTTATGGAGCGCTGACCACGAAGCTCCGCTGGGAAACCGCAGCCTTCGCTATCTTCTATTATTTCTTCACTGGTCTCGGTCCGTATCTCGCCGTGGCGTAATGCTCCTTCTGATCACCTGCTCTCTCTAGGCATCACGGCGGGATACCACCGTCTTTGGTCGCACCGTTCCTACAACGCTACCCTGCCCCTTCAGGTGTTCCTTGCTCTGGCAGGTGCCGGTGCAGCCCAGGGTTCGATTAGATGGTGGGCTCGTGGCCACCGCGCGCACCACCGCTATATCGACACCGATCTCGATCCATACGATGCCAATCGCGGGTTCTGGTGGTGCCATGTCGGCTGGATGCTCGTCAAGCCCCGGCGCAAGCCCGGCGTGGCGGACGTGAGCGACCTCGGCAAGAGCGCGATCGTGCGCTGGCAGCAGCGGTGGTACGTGCCCCTCATCCTCCTCGTGGGCTTCGCCGTCCCGGCCGCGATCCCCGGCCGTCTCTGGGGCGATTGGCGGGGCGCGTTCGTCTATGCGGGCGCAATGCGGATGTGCGCGGTGCATCACAGCATCTTCGCGCTCAACTCGCTCGCCCATTGGCTCGGAGAGGCGCCGTTCGACGATAGGCATTCGCCGAGGGACCACCTGATCACCGCGTTCGTCACCTTTGGCGAGGGCTATCACAACTTTCACCACCAGTTCCCGACGGACTATCGGAATGCCATTCGATGGTATCAGTATGACCCCACCAAATGGTTCATCGCGGCTTGTGCCAGAGTGGGTTTGGCGTCTCATCTCAAGGTCGGTGAACGAGGGGTGGGGAGGAAACTTTTGGAAAGCCGACGCGCTGATACGGTGGCCTTTGGCAGGTGTTCCCGGATAATGAGGTCACGAAGGGCCAGCTCACGATGGAACTCAAGCGGCTTCGTCAAACTCAGGATGGTCTAGTCTGGCCCAAGGACAACGTTGACCTGCCCGTCGTCTCATATCAGAGCTGTGAGTTTTTGCCCCCCCCCCTCGTGTAAAGCGTTGGTATTCACACCATACTGTGTTGTAGTCCAGGAACAGTCGCAGACGAGACCCTTGGTCCTTATATCCGGTTTCATTCACGACGTCGGAGCGTTCCTCGACGAGCATCCCGGTGGTCGCCATCTGTTGGCCAAGCAGATCGGTAAAGATGCCTCGACCGCGTTTTTTGGCGGGGTTTACGAGCACTCGAACGCCGCACATAACGTAAGTAACCGCCGAGCTATGGACGAGAGAGAAAATTGCGTGCTGATTGCCATGGCGGCCCAGCTACTGTCTATGATGCGCGTCGGGGTGTTGCATGGGGGAGTGCCGCACGCTTTGGAGGAAAGGAGTATTCCGCCTTCGCAACACCTGCGCGTCACGCGGTATGACGAAATACCGACCATGCAGGGACCAGCTGCTGGGATGGAGAACGGGAACGTGGCTGAGTAGGAGCGACTTCGGATCAGAAAACAATAGAGCTGTGCGGTATGCCTATCCCGGGCGAACGACGGTGATCATTTACAGTGCCTGTTTTCCCCATGGAGCCTACAATTATGTCGACCCTTCATTAGCCTCCCTCACTGTACTATAGAACTGCTATAGATAGCCGGCGTAACAAAAGCCAATCAATTGCTTGATTACTATGACAATGACACGCGACACGACGGAATTATCACATTTCACAGATGTAGTACTCGGTTCACCGACGTCCCAGTCCGCTTCGTATCTCTCGCCGGAGGTAGTCGTACGCTTTGGGCATCTGGAACGAGCATCATATGGCTCTACCATTGGTCAACCACGGTGCCATCGACCTCGGCGTCAGGCGTCCAACTCGGCAGCGGTTGGCCCCGCCACCACAATCCGGGGCGCCCACTACCACCACCACCACCACCGCGCGCGCCATCGTCCAGCGCCCCGCCCGACGGTGTTGTTCCACCGCGGCGCTCCCAGCGGATTTCGAGCTCGCCCCTGAGCACGCCCCGCGCGGACACGAGCGCGGGATTGCCAAAGACGGCGCCGAGGGCGGCAGTAGTTGCGCGCCCCCGTGCGACGCCACCGCCACCGGCGGCGGCGGCGGTGAGCGGGGGCAGATGCACGAGGAGGAACGGGAGGGGCGAGGCGTGCGCGGCGAGGAGGCAGTTGCGCGTAAAGGCGGATTCGGAGACGAGGAGCGCGACGGCGGGCACCAGTGGGTGTTTCTCCGGCGCCGTCGCGGTTGGGGCAGGGGCAGGGGCAGGGTGTGGTGGGTCGCTGGTAGAGATGAGGTCTCGGGAGTGGCGGCGGGGAAGAGACGAGTCGGGCGATGGTAAGCTGGCGGCGTGTCTGTACACGACGCCCTCTAGCTCGCGCAAGTACGCGGGGCCCATCTTCCTCTTTTCGGCTTTGCACTGCGCGAGGACGCGCAGTCGGCGCCGGTTTGCTATGTTGTTCCAGCTCCTGGGCGGCTCTGGATCTGCGGTAGCGGTAGTAGTGGCATCGGGGGGATCTAGAAAGAGCAAGAACGGAACGTACAGAGGGGAGGGGGAGGGGGAGGTGATGGACGCGACGCGACGCGATTGGAGGCTTTTGTTTGAGCGGAGGACGGATGAACTCTGATGAGAACGCACAAGTCGTGGTGTTTTTTTCGCAGGGGAGCCACCACCACCCGATGAGGTCGACGCCTCCGTCGTGGCTCCCTCCGACTCGCGTGAGTGACATGGACAGGTGTTTCGTGAGGAGGGCCAGCGCGCGGTACTCGAACGCGGTACCGCGGTGCACAGTTGAGAGCAACCGGTCAGAGAAACGATGGACTTGTGTTACACGCATGGGAGGCTACTGTAGGCCTCTCTTTCTCCGCGTCTCGCAAAGGTACAGAGAGAGAGAGAGAGAGAGCGGGGGGGCTGTACGAGCGCCAGTCCGACGCGGGGGTCGAGACGCGAATCGCTAAAACAAAAAAGGAAAAAGAACTAGATGACCACCGCAGGGGTCGAACCTGCAATCTCCTGATTCGTAGTCAGACGCGATGCCATTTCGCCAGGCGGCCTTGAGATATTTAGTCTCCTCACGCAAATATCACGCACCAAAACTCCGCGCCTTGCCTCGGGGCGACGGGAGTAAGCCGGATATTGCCGAAAAGCCGAAAACGGCAATTCCCCCAAAGGTCGAATCCTCTACCTATCCACCCACTTTCGCCGTAATGTCATAGCAAGTCTTTTTTCTCCCCCAGTGTTTATGGTTGACGGGTTACTGAGTCGTCCCACTTCTGACATTCCAGCACTATCCTTGGCAGAGCCATCAAAACAGAGTATCTTGCTCTCGGTACACTTCTCAGCACGGTCGGGTTGTCATACGCAGCCGCGTCAGGCGGAAGCAAAGAGGCGCCCTCAGGCTCTAAACCGACCCTGCAACAGGTCAAAGATTCTGTAAAATTCGAGTCTAGCTCCAAGTGAGTTTCTTCCTCGTTACGCGTGTTATTCCTCAGTGTTGACCGGTTCGTTGTTTTTTTGTTGTTTTTTTCCAGGGAGGAGGAAGAATTGTACGCTCTCGAGCCTTTTCGCACATTTTTTGAGGTCGGTGATGACTTGACAGGGCCGAAAGCATCAAAAACTTCGTTGCGGAGGCGGAGAAGGGGTCGAAGCATTAGATTTGTATTCGGACTTTACACGAGCTCGGTTGCAAAGCGCGATAGATGGACCCCGCTGCGTCGGAATAAAGCAATTGGTTGTGCTGGTTGCCGCGGTGTGAACGCGCTAATGGGGACGGGTAACCGTCTCAGTCTCACACATATTCCTGTCGTTCTTTCTGTAATGTCCCTCTCTACCTTATTACTTTCCCCTGCAACTCAATCTCTCCTTGTCGCCGAAAAGACTGCGACTGCCCATCAATCTGTCAAAATGACACGTCCTTCCCTTGAGCCCATTGCCGTTGTCGGTCCCTGCGACCTGAACATCTCTATTTCACGCGACCGTTCCCCCACTGCATCGCCCGCCGCCAACTCTGATATTCCTACGTGTACATCTCCACCGAAATCCCCTCCATCCGAACCGTCGTCTCACCCCTTGTCGAAATGTACCTCCTCTCCGTCGCGAAAACGTCAGCCCTCGCGCCGCCAGTCCTCTATTTCCTACCTCCCCGCCGATAGCCCCCGCCTGTGGACACCGCGTACCCCTCAAACAGGGCCAGACTTTCTTGAGCGTAGCCCATCATTAGCGGGCAAGAAAGAGGGTCATGTCAGGGCACGCTCTCAGGTTATCCCTCATCGGCCACCGTCCGAGCCAGTTGTCTTGACACTTGCGGAGAGGTGCGTTCTTTCTCGTCTTTTTTTTGTCACAATAAAATAAAACCAACATATGTCAAAACAGGCACGCAGACCTCCTGCAGATTATCGCGCAGAAGGAATCCGAGTGCCTCGAACTGCGTTCTCAGCTCGCCATACACGAGCCCGAGCTCCTCGATCTCAAGCGCAAGTGGGAGCGCATCGTGCGCCGCGAGTTTGGGCGCACTGTCCCCCCTCCGACCTCCTCGACCTCGACCTCGACCTCGACCTCTGCACCGTCCGCGGCGTTGGCGCTCGCAAACACGAGCAGCGCAGCGGTGCTCAACGGCCTGGTCGGAGGCGTGCGTGCCCTGGCAGCCGCGCCCGTGGCCCGCTCGCGCGCATTATCGTCGTCGTCGTCGACGGCCTTTGCGAAGCAACGCATGGCACGTCAGGCCGCTTCGATTTCCGTCCCTTCGCCGACGGCGACGACGGCGACGACGTCCTCATCGGGACGACCCAGCACGGACGGCAGCAGCCCGCGGCTCTCGCAGTCGTCCATGTCGTCCGTGGCCGAAGAAAAGGCGGATCTGGAAAAGGCGGAAGGTCCGCCTGGGGAAGACGTCGAGGGCGCGGCGCAGGCGTCGGCTCTTGGCAGCAGCAGCACCACGAAGCGTCCCCTTGTTGCGCAGCGGCCGCAACTACAACTGCAAACACAACAACAGGAGGAGCACCACCGCCCGCCTTCGTCGTTGGAGCTACCGCCGTCGGCGTCGAGCAAGACGGTGCAGCGGCGCTCGCGCGATTTGCGGGCTCCGCTCGCGGATGCGCTAAAGCCGCTCACGGGCAGGGGCTCGGGGAAGCGAGCGAGCATCAGCGTCATTTCGCCAACGTCCATGTCGATTTCCGGCATCAACCCGCTTGGCGCTATGGGCCTCGGACGTGCGAACCTCGGAGAAGCAGCGCAGGGCTGGGTGGACTCGGTCGGATCCAAATTGGCAGAGCTGCAAAGAGGAGAAACGTAAGTGGAAGGAGGGGGAGACCTCCTCCTCACTCCTACGCCAATAGCCTCAGAGCTGACGTTCCCTTTGTTCTTTCTTTTTGTGTTTTCGTTTGTGTCCAGGTTTTCGAAGAGCCAGAAGCGGGCTTCGGTGCTACTCTCGGACGTATCGCAGTCTATTTTTTCTGCGCTGGCACCGGCATCTGCGCCACCAACGCCGTCATTGATTGACGAAGATGATGATGCCGGGAGCACCGCCCTCGGGAGCGCACTGCTGCCTGATGTGGTATCGGTGTCCGCGCGGGCTGGGCCCCCACAGGCGCCGGCGCCGCCGACACCGGAATCGATTCCGAAAGATGAAGAGGACGAGGATTGGAATTGGTAGATAGGATCGTGCCTGTTATTGTGTTTATCTCTTTGGCACGTACCGCACGGGCGCCTTTGTGGGTGTTGGGCGATTCACAGAGCGCAAAGACAAAAAGACAGGCATCAGCGATTTGCTATAATGGTCATAATGGGCATACAGCGCGCGAAATGCTTCCGCTGCGATGGCTCATGGCATGTGGTGGCAGAGGCCCCGTCGGTGCAGAGAAAATGGCGTTAGATCAGATGGTTGCCTGGCTGAGGTTGACCTATTGGAGTGAGTGGAGTGGAGGAGAGTGGCCTGAGTGGCCTGAGTGACCATTCCTGTCGAGAGCCGAGAACAACGCGGGTCGCCCAACCGAGGACGAGGACAGTCTACAGCGCTTGCGCCCTTTCACCACTGCCGTCCACTCTTTTGCCGTCCTCGTTCAAAGGCAGTGGCAGTAAGCTCCGTCAAAGCAAAGCGCAGACCGGGCATCCCCCACACTCGACCGTTTTCTCCGCGGCAGACTCGTGCGGTTGCGGCACATCCTGCACAGCCAACCGGTTTGTTTTCTCTCATGTTTTCTTTGAATCCTTTTATCTCAGCCGTCCAGTGCCAGCGCGCTCATCTGTGACTCCTCTCTTTCACTTCGACAGCCACATACCACCGACTTTGAACCCGGATGCCCGCTCGATGTATCAACAACCACTCCACCCTCAGCAGACCTGGCCTGGTCCCCACTTCGCCCAAGGCCCAAGGCCCCCGACGCTATCGTCCTGGGCCTCGGCCCCCGTCATTCCTACGATCCAAAACCCACCTACGGCGGCGGTCCCCCACCCTGCCCACCACCATTCCTTCGTGCCACCCGCTCCTCCTGGAGTAAATCCACAGCAATGGCAGAACGGCAGGTGGACGTACACCGCGCCCCCTGGCGGCGTGAACAGTGCTCAGCCCCATGGTCCGTTACCCCCTCCCAACCTGGTGGGCTGGAATGTCCCCGCTGGCTGGGGCATCACCCCGCAATACTATTGTCCCCCATCTCAGGTGCACAGACAGCCCGAACGATCGTACTGGGAGACGAGCCTCTCCGATAACCCGCGCGGTCTTGAGAACATGCATATCAAGTGCGCCCCATCGCTTCTTTCTTTTGTCCCTTGACAGGACGCATCGCTGACTTCGGTCCGTGAATAGGCAGCAGCCAGTAGCGCATACCGCGCCGGCTGAGGGACAGGCTCCCCATACCCCCTGGGCGTGGGTTCCCCGCGAGCTCGACGACGACTCTCCCTCCCAGCAGGCAGGCAGTGCTGTTCCGTACCAGAATCCCCAACAGTCGCAGCAACCAAGTCCAGTGGAGTCCGGCGGATGGCCGAATGGCGCAGCTGCCGTCGGCGGCACCAGTTACCCGGGACCAGGTCCGGTGTATCATGGTCCTCCATCTCACGCCTACTTCTCAGTTCCAGCGGACCAACAACAACAACTACAACCGTCTGCAGCTGAGACGGGATCAAGCTCAAGGCCTACTCTTCCACCGCCGGCTGTCTACTCTGCGCATGTCCGCCAACAATCCAATAACCCTCCCCAATCGGCGACGGCCACACATCACCACCGTCCACCTTCCCCAGCTCCAGGTCTACAACCGCAGTCTACCCCTAACGCACCAGGGATGCAGAGGAGTCATACCGTTGCTGCGCCCACTCCGCAGCGTCCAAGCCAGCCCGAGTCATTCACATCAGTCAGGCAACTCCGCCCAACTTTCTCTCCAGCTATCGTCCGTACGCCCAGTCATTATCGCCAAGACTCGCAGCCGGTGGTTCCTTCGCCCCTTGTGACGACCTGGGATGAAGCGAATAGCAATAGCGGTAGCGCGGGAGCGTCTACGTCTGCAAACAGACACCTGAGCGGCGCTGCGCATGGCGTAGTCCCGTCGCCGCGCGTCCTTCCGTGGAGTGTCCATGCAAGGGCAAACGACGAGGGCTCGCCGACGCCCGCGTCTCGCCATCCTCGCGCGTCGCGCACAGAGCCCGCCCGCATATACGGTACGTCCGCGCGACGGTCACAACCCGTGCAGCGCTCCTACTCGATCCCGGAGCCTCTCCGCCAGCCGGCTCCGGTCTCGCGACAAAACTCAATGCCTATCGCGCCGTCCGGTCCAGACTCCCATGGCCAACACCACCACCATCATCAGCATCATCACGATCAGTCATCGATCGCGGATCTGCCCCAGTTTGCGGAAGAACCGGGCTCCATGACGAGCCTCAGTCCCCTCGT
>Ga0137390_10002546_pt1 | contig 14523 bp, 16 predicted proteins | sample 15con2h24AmetaG_FD_104937 | JGI IMG/M metagenome (GOLD analysis project Ga0137390, IMG submission 104937) | Vadose zone soil microbial communities from Angelo Coast Range Reserve, California, USA - 15con2h2.4A metaG | ecosystem: Environmental > Terrestrial > Soil > Vadose zone > Saprolite... | reverse complement strand
CATCGCCAACGTCATGGTCATCTCGGTCCTCGAACGCCGCTCCGAGATCGGCCTGCGCCGGGCCCTCGGCGCCACCCGCCGCCACGTCGCCGAGCAGTTCCTGGCCGAGGCCGTGCTCCTGTCCGTCCTGGGCGGCCTGGCCGGCACCGTCATCGGCGCAGTGGCGACCGTCATCTACGCGGTGAGCCAGCACTGGTCGGTGCAGATCCCCGCCGTCGCCTTCTCCGGCGGTCTGGGCGCCGCCCTCGTCATCGGCGCTATTGCCGGACTGTACCCGGCCATGCGGGCCGCCCGCCTCTCGCCGACCGAAGCGTTGCGCACGGTATGAGTCCCCGAACCCCGACCATGTGAACTCCCGGCTTCTCGCTGGAGATCTCGCGATCCAGTGGAGGCGGCCACCTGACGTCCGCCGCCCGCAGCCGGGCCGGATCCGGATGCAGGTACACCTTCGTGGAACCAAGCGAACGATGCCCCATCAGATCGGCGATCTCATCGGCGGCACCGCCGGCATCGGCGACATTGCTCCCGAACGCGTGCCGCAGCTGGTGCGGGGCAACTGCCCGGGCCAGGCCCGCCCGGTGCGCGGCGGCGGTGATCAGCACGTTGACCACGGCCGGTCGCATCGGCGCCCCGACCGGCTCGCGGAACAAGTTGACCAGCACGAAATCCGACGAGGCCGCCCTCGGCACCGCGAGCCGCTCAAACTCGTACGCGTCGAACGCCTGCACCGTGACGAAATCCAGCGGCACCGCCCGCTGCCGCCAAACCCCGGATCGGCGTCCACGACCGCCGCAGACTGCACCACCGGCCCCGCTCCGGCTACAGCCACAGTCGGCAACGTCACGCGAAAATGATCCCGAACAGCGCAAACTACAGTGGCAACGACACGCCGCGCCAGCAAGATTCATTGACACTGAGGAACGTTCGCTGACACGGGACAGCAGTGAAGCCTCTGGTCAGGTAGTCGGCAAGTAGGACGTGTCCGGTCTCAATCGACCCGAGCCATGATCAGGTCGCTGACCTGCGGTGGCTCGAATGGCGTAAGACGTGATCGCGGCGCTTGTCTCACCGGATATGGGCCATTCCATCTCGTCACGGCTAAAGATCTTGAATGCCGGAGGTTAGGGGCTGTTGACGGGCGCCGCGGAGTGCTATGCCGGGGTCATGAGGTATCTCGCTGACCTGACCGAGGCCGGGCCAGCGTTGTATCGGACTGACGGACGCCTGGTGATTGCATGAGCCGCAAACGAACCCCCGATGACGATGTGGTGTTTCACCCTCCGCCGGGGTGGCCAACCGAACCTCCACCAGGGATGCCGCCGCGCGGGTGGACGATACCGCCGGGGTGGCGGCCCGTTCCGTCTCTGCCGCCTGCACCAGATGGCTGGCAATTCTGGGTTCCCGCCGGTCCTCGCCCGCCCCAGGCTCCAGGTCGGTCACTCAGCTTCTATGCGAAAGCCGCGGCCGCGGTTATTACGTTCTTCGCGACCGTAATCGGGGTCATCATCGCCATCCAGAATCAGCCCGCGCCCTACACCCTTGCCGACTGGTCCACGAAGGCCAATGCTGTATGCGAGAAGGATTTCCCGCAGCAGCACATTCCACTGCTCCAGACGGTCCTCGCGCTCCAGGGCGTCATGGCCAGCCATCTGCGCAACCAGACCGAGAGTAACCAGGCGGTCGTGGATATATCCAGCTCGGCTGATGCGTTCCGCAAGCTCATCGGCGATCTTCGCGCGCTGCAGGTTCCAGACGGCGCCCGCGCACAGATCAACGAGTTGCTGAACCGCGGCGAGAACGTCTTCAGTTACCTGACCAGGGCAGCCGCCGATATCCAAAATGGCCTAAACCCCGCGACTTCCATGACTGCAAAGGTGCGGTTCTTGCGCAGCGCCCTCAGCACCCTGGCACAAGTCCTCACAAAAGCTGGTCCCGCATGGGGGCAGAGCCTGAAGAGCCTGAACCTGAGGCGGTGCCCCGCCTATTAACAAGCCGGATAACCCACGCCCGCCAGCAGTGCCACAATAGGCAGCCATCATGTCGGAGCCGGAGACGGCAATATCGTGACACCGATCCGCACCACCAGTAGCGCCGCCGGAGAGCCGATCAAGGTCGGCGAGATCACCATGGCCATCGCGGTCACGCCAGATGGCAAGACCGCGTACGTGCCCAACGCTGTCTCCGGAACGGTCACCTGATCCACACTGCCTGAACCGCTCCAAAACTTGTCACGTGCTGCCTGACTGGCGGGTTCGCGGAGTCGGGCTACGCGGCTCGGTAGTACTCGTTGATCACGCCGCCCAGTACTTTCCGGCGCTGCACGGGTGCATCGAGCGGCAGGACGACCTGCGTGTTGTGGTCGGGCGTGCCGTTGCTGGCGGGGACTGGTGCGGGCGGTGGCCGCGGCCACTACGACAAGGGCCGCGGGACGGGCGAGTGAGCGCCGAGGGGTCTAACGCTGGCGGGCGCCGGCGCGGACGTCATGAACGTTCAGCTGCGCTCGGCGGTCTCTCCGGTGCGGCGTTGCACCGGTCAAGCAAATCGCCGGGATCGGGTGAGCACCTTTCACCCTCCTGACGGCGATTGGCAGCGGACCGGCCCACGGTCCACTCTGACAAGGAGGTAGGGACATGGCATCACCCAGCGAAGGCAACCAGCTCAGCTTCGAGCGGGACATCAAGCCCTTGTTTCGGACGAGAGACCACGACTCGATGCTTAAGGCGTTCGATCTGTTCGATCACGAGGACGTCGTCGAGCACGCCGACGCCATCGTCGGCGCCCTGCGAAGCGGGCGCATGCCCTGCGACGGCGCCTGGCCCGATTCCCAGGTCGACACGCTCCAGCAGTGGATTGACCAGGGCACGCCCGCCTAGGTTCGCCGCCCCGGCCCGGTCAGTGCGTCCGCCCGGCCGGGGCGATCACGTACATGGGATGACCTCTCACACTGCTGACGATGAGTCTGGCCCGGCGATGACCCTGTGGGCGGCGGACTTCAGCGGCGAAGACGACGGCGTCCACCTCGCTGACGGCTCGGGTGAGTTCGGGGAGGGCCGTGTGATGCAGGTCGAGCTTCTTCACGCTGACGAAAGGTACGCCAGAATCGTTTCTTCTCGCGGCCAACAGGAGCACTTCGCGGACTCCCGGCTGGTTCGCTGCACCGGTAGTCGAGTTCCTGAGCATCTCGGCGAGGCGCGCGGAGAACTGTCCTTCGTCCGATTGGGCGAAGCGCCATTCTGATTGATCGAACAAGCCCTCCAACACAGTAAGAGGGTGAACGAGAGGAATATCGACTGTATCGTCAGCTGCCTGCACCCCATAGATCCCGCCCTGGCCATTCGGCCGCTGGAAGGATTCCAATTCGCCAGCACGATACGGCAACAGTTTGGCGAGCCGTCGCACGCGGGGCACGGCTGTCGTTCGTTCCTGCGCCAGTGCGCGTTCAGCGTGAATGTGGACGTCCGCAGCGACAATCCCCGGCCACCGCCCTGGGCGTCGGCCTGCTGGCCACGGCAGCACGGGCAAGGGAATCGGGACGCTGCGGGCACGTGGATTTACCTCGAGATCGAACCACCTGGTGAAATCCGTGGTAAGAGGGTGGACACCACGCCAGCCTCGGATGAAATCACCCCCGGGCCACACCTTGAGGCCAAGCTCCTGAAATAGGGTATCGAGCGACTCCGTCTGGCCGACCTGAGCGGCCGTAGACCATACAGTGAGGTGCGGCGGAAGTGCGGCGCCGTCACCACGTACAATCTTTGGCAGCTTGTTTGCCGCTACCAGGTCACTAATCCAGCGTCTAGCGAGCGGTTCGATGAGCTGCTCCCTGCCTAGCGGCCAGGGCAGCACTTCCGCGCCACTCGCACGCAGATTCCAATATCGCAGCAAGTCAGCAGGCTCAAGTGGATCGACAAGAACGATGCCTGACCCTAGTGGATCGCCATGATAGGCAATGTCGACACTCGTGACAGTGATCGGTGTCAGCCCGTCGGGTAGCCGTTCCAACGACCCGTCAGGATCGATGTCCACTTGCTGGGCGTGCGCCGCGAACAGATCACGGCGGTTGGAACCGTCACTCTGCCCTCCAAAGGACCCGAGCCAAACACTAAGAAACGCGCCCAGCTCGTGGTCGGGCCATCGCGGCAGAACAGTTCTGATCCCTGGCTGACCAAGAATCCACTCCGCGGGGAGTAGCCGCATTACGAGCGATTCGCGGGGCGGGTCGAATGGCCCATACGGCGACCGCCCTCGCCAGCGAAAGCCGGGCCGGTCGGCAAGCGATGCCGCCTTCTCATCGGTAGTGACTGGCCAGAGCGCATCGACAGACCATCGTTCTAGGCACCGGTCATGCTCAACATCATCGCTAACGTCGACGATCGGAAAATACATGCCACCCCACGACGAGGTGGCTGCTTCGACGGCGACCTGGACATCGTCCAAGCTCGGCCGCGCTGTCAACAACCCCATGCGGACCGGCCGCAGCATCACATTGCCAGAAATAGCGGCCATACGGCAGTATCCCAGGTGTAACTCACGTTCCGCAGCGGACCGTGCAACGATGACGTCACCTGAAACCACCGAACTGTCCCTGTCGGATACAGAGTCGCGCCGGTGCAACATCCACCATCATCTGACGGACATCGACCGAGCTGACACGGGCGATAGCTGTTCCGAACCACAGCTGGGGGTTGCAATCTAGGTTGCAGTTCACTGCTGTACATCGAAGTTCGTCAACATCCACGCATCTGGGCTGACCTGCGGCGCGACCGCCTACGACCCCTAGCGGAGTCGCTCGGCTCAAGCTTTTAATCCGCAGCTTTCAAGGCTCAATCGATCGCCCGACGCAATAGAGATGGCGTACTGAGCGCGCCGGCAGGCGACGGGCCTCTTGGTCGCGCGGTTCGTCCACGTGGTTTGATGCATGATCGAAGCAGTCAAGACACACTAAATGTCGAACGATCAGGAGGCCGACAGTGGCTGGAACTGGCACATGTATCTTCTGCTGCACTGTCGGCACTATGACCGGCGAGGACGTGCTGGGTCAGTGGCTTCAGCGGATTGACCTCGACCAGAGCCCAGTGCCGCACGGAGCAGGATGGCTTAACCGGATCGGTCGTGAGATCGGTTCGCGCCCTCCGTATAGACAGCGGATCCGTGACATTTGCGGGGAGTGCAATAGCGGTTGGATGAGCCGTCTGGAGAGTACAGCCGCACGTGTCCTAACACCGTTCATTCTCGGCAAGGTCGGCGTCATCGAAGGATCAGACCTCGGAGCTATTGCAGCGTGGACACAGAAGACATGCCTGACAGCCATGTATGTCTCCACTGCTGAGGACCGAGCGGCGGGCTACGGGTTGCCCTCCTCGGAGTACCGCGAGCTGTACCAGATCCGAGACGAACAGAGACCCTTAATGCGAAGTCAGTTCTGGATTGGCCGGTTCGACGGCAGCATGGCCTGGTCGGTGCGGGCTACCCCATTGATAGTGACAGTCGACGGATTGCCGGAGCCTGAATTCCCCCAGGGATATGTCATGACGATCGTCCTGGGACAGCTACTTCTACATGGAGTTCGTATGACGACGCCCGAATTGGATCTGGATGCTGGTACCAAGCAGAATATGCCACGGCTCTGGCCGGGAGTGGATGCAGCGAGATGGCCGCAAGGAGAAGCGGTTCGCGACGATAACTACCAGGCATTCGCGCTTGGCAGGGATGTTCAGGTCAAAGATGAGTACGTTGGCTTGCGCCCCTGGAGGCCCGCAACAGAGCTGCCGGCCAGCCAGCTAACCGATGACATGGTTGAGCTGCCGACAGCGTGCGGTAAGCATGTTGCGTATTACCCAAGCATCCTGGTCTCCGAGGCAATGCTGGGTCGATTCTACGCATTCGTTGTGTCGTGTGATTGTGGCCTGGCCTATCTGATACACACCGAGCATGACGGCGCACACATGAAAAGTGCCGGTCATCCGCGCGAAATCGCGGAGCTATATCATCAGCTGCCCGGCTCTGAGGACACCTTCGCGAACGGGTCTGTACTCTTTCATTGCAAACGGCTGCCGTAACCTGACCAGGTTGTTCGATGCTGCAGGTCGGATTTCTTTGGGCTCCTGCTCCGCGCGCATTATAACTACTACCTTTCTGTCGGGTACGAGCTACGTCACTGCCTAGCGACCGCCCAGTTAGGTCCACGCGATCACCAATGCACGGTAGATAGCAGCGAGCGTAGGACTTTGACTCGTGTCGAACGGCCATGCGTCTCGGGTAGCAGGTGGGTCGATCTAGTCAGGATGACCCGACTTTTATCAAACTAGTGCGCTCCTACCCGGCGTTGTTGACCTTGATCAAGCCTAGGCATCCGGGCGGCTGGTGATGGGTTTCGTCAGCTCGGGGTGGGCGTGATCTTGGGGCAGTCGCTTCGCGATCTTCTGCAGGACCTCTTCGATCGTGAGCACCTGGCCGAAGACGGTGCCGATGATATCCAGGGTGGCCCGCTGATACCTCGTCGCCTCCTCGGCGTCATCGCCGGTGCTGGCGGTGCCATCGCGCAGAAACAGGACCCGGAAGTCCCGCGCATTGGCCTCGCGCGCGGTCGTGTCGCAGCAGATCGCCGCGTCGATGCCTGCGATGATGATCGTGTCGATGCCGCGCTGGCGGAGGATCAGCTCCAGATCGGTGCCGTGGAAGGCGCCGAATCTCGGCTTCTCGAGCAGGATGTCGCCTGGCTCGACCGCCAGATCGTCGTGGAGGGCTGCCGTCCGGGTGCCTTCGTTGAGGAATCCCAGTTCTCGCGCGGCTGGCACGAGGTCGCCGAGCACGCCGATGTTCGAGCCATCGGGACGGAGCACGTGGCTGGTGTGGATGACCAGGATGCCCGCCGTCCGGCACTCGGCGGCGAGCCGGTTCACCCGCCCGACGATGGTCATTCCCTCAGGTGCGTTCTCCACGAAGAAGTTCTGAAGATCGACGTTCACAAGCGCGGTGCGCTCGGGGACGACGCGAAAGTCGACCATGGCCACCTGCCCCGCGCACCCGGACTTATCCCGGTCACGACATTAGCCGGCGCCATTGCGCCGGCAAGATCTGCGAACCGCGTGAACGCCGCGCTACCGGATATGCTCGCCGCCTGGCGTGAATGTTGGCTGGTCCTGCCTGCAGCAACTCCACATCCAGGGCCGCTTTGCGCCAGCCCAAGTGCTGCTCGGCCTGGGTGGCAGGAGTGCACGCTGGTCGTGGCGAAAGATGTCTCCGCCGTACGCGCATGACCGCCCCTTTCAACGCCCGGCTAGTGCGCAAATCTCATGCCTCAGGAGTAGGAACCTGCAGGTCAGCGCCTTGAGTCTCGCGAGATTCCATGATCGTGATAAAAGTCGGGTAGGACTGTGACTCGTGTCGAACGGCCAAGCGTCTCGGGTAGCAGGTGGGTCGATCTAGTCAGGATGACCTAAAAGAGTCCCAACAGCGAAGTCTGCCGATCAGAAAGATGCAGTTGCGAATTGCGGTGATGCGGGTAGATCTCAGTCGCGTCCCACTGCGTGTTGCGGACGCTGGCTGCTATCCCGGTTTTGACCCCACGTGCCCGCTGTTCCGCCAACAGGCGGGGGGCGTGAAACAGGTAGACGTGGTCGATCCGCCATGAGCGACTAGCACCGCGCGAGCTGATAGCGGCAGATCGCGGGCCTGTGAGCACCAGGTAGTAGTCGAGCTCAGCCGACTCACTGATGTCCAGCAGGCCTTCCTGCTTGAGATACCACTTCACGTTCACCGTCTGGCCCTGCAGCGGTCCGGTGCGGAAGCGGCCGTCAATGGCCGGGGCAACGGCGGACGGCTCCAGCTGGATGTCGAACACCTGAGAGGCGATCCACTCGCCGAGATGCCCTGCGGTCATCGGGCGGTGGATGATGCCCGCGATGGCGTCATCGACCGCGTTGCGCTCAGTGAGCAACCTGGCGATGTGCGCCACTTCGTCATCGCTGACGAACGCAGCTTCGCACATGAGACGCCCAGTCGGGAGCCCCTCGTAACGGCGTGACGGCGCGCACTGTTGAATTGTCAAATTGCTGGCGGCGGCGTCGGGCTTCCCGGCAGAGGAGCGCATCTTGCTAACACTCTGCTAACGACGGGCATGGAAACATGACGTTAATGGTGGACTGCCGGAAGATCCACAGAGACATATGTACCGGTAAGGCGGCCTGCGATGGACCTCCCTGGAGCTGCAAAGCCTCCTGAAAATCGGAAATTCCCGCCCCGGAGGGGCCGCTTAGCCTGCCCGTTCTACCTCAACCTCTTCGGAAGACTCGGCTCCTCCTGCCTCCTCATCAGACTCCGTCCTTTCCAATTCCAATACGTCAATCAGTTTGGTGAGGTAGTTTGCCTGACTCTTTTCAGACCCTTGAGCCACGAAACGTTGAATGTCTCTCTTCGTCCGATTGCTAAGATCCTTTGAGGCAATATCGACAAGCGCCCTCGCATTGGCTACGGCCTCCGGCTCTGGTCGCCGCCCTTCTAGACTTCCCCGTGTCTTCTCCAGCGCTGTAGCGATCTTTTCTTGCTTCTCAAGGGTGTCTACCAATTCCCGCTCAGCCAGACGGAGTCTGAATAGCCGAGCCAAGACAGACACGAGGCCAGCAGCCGAGAGAACCACGGCCGCGGTTGAAAGGATGTCCATACCCAATCATCCCTTCTTCGGTTTTAGGAACTCGAAAAACTCCTCGCGATAACGTACATGCCGCGAGAATCGCTCGAGCAAAACTGATAGGAAGCTGAATACCATTATGATCGAGAATGTTGAATTGTTGTTCGCAACGTTCTTCGAGAATGAGTACGTCCGTATTCCGAATATATGATTGAATACCTCGTGCCCTGCTCGTGCAGGATCGGCCGCAAACCCATACATTGATGCAACGACAAGCGAAAGTACTAGCAAGAGCAAGAAGAAAAATCTGTTGTTGGATGCCAATGCAACAGTTACGCTGTACATAGCTACGGTAATAATGACCGCGTCCTCAGATAGCTCACGCCGACCAAGCCATTCGATGATCAAAGGCAGGAGAGGCACGACCCCGATGCACAGGACCGCGAGTCCGTAGTTCTGCCATGGTTCCTTCCGCCACAACCAACTCCGGGTGATCTTCCGCCAAGGTGTCCTTAAGAAGTTCGGAACCCTGGACTGACCCGTTGAGGGCTCATGCTTATCTTCTTCAGGCCCGGACGCATCTGCACCCTCGTCCGGGCCGGATGGACCTCCTTGTCCGCCTTCGGCCGGAGCCTCGCCACCTGACTCGCCTGAGGTCACAGGCTTGTCTGAGCCTGCTTGCGATGCAGACTCTACGGTCACAGACTCCTCCTTGACACAGTGTGCGGGTCAGTCGAACGCCCTTCAAGTGAAAGACGGTAAATGGATCGCCAGTCCATGCTAGCCATTATGCACCATTTGGGCCATCCGCATCCCGACCGTTGCCACACGTAGTCACGTTCGTCACATCTGTCACAAACGGTAAAGAACACGCCGAGTTTGGTGACGCAACGTCAGCCAAACTGCGCAGGAGCACGTGCGTCCAGATCGCATGGCGCAGTGCTCTTACAGGATGCCCATGTCGGGCGGCCGATCGTGGACGGGCGCGGACCGGCAAAGCCTCTTGAAAAGCGGAAGACCGAAACGCGGGCGCTGACAACCCCACGTGACACCAACGCGACTGGATCTGCCCGCACTTCTGTGGACTCAGGAAGCGACTTGCGCCAGGCCACGGACAGTACCGGACATTGTGCGCCGATTTTGCAAGCAAGGGGTCATGGTTGAGACGAAGAGGCCGGTAGCACTGCCGGAACTAACCATAAGTGTGATCGAGCCGCCCTGCGCGCTGCGAGTCGCCCAACTGGCGCTGCCGCCTCAAGGCCGCCTACCGCGCTGCATCCCCTTCTAGGAGACGGCGGCCGTACTTGGCGCATCTAGCCAGGAGCAGTTGCTTGGCCCGTCGAACCCGTCGCTCGCAGAGCGGCAATTGCATCTCCCACTATTGCGGCACCAAGAGCTCCTGAGACAGCCGATCCTGCTGTACTAAGTCCAATACTCACTGCGAGTGCCGTCGCATCAAGTCCAACGATTACGCCGCCACAGACTCCCTCAAAGGAGGCTATCAGACGGCGATGTAGTCTATTGGGCGACGGTTGTTGAAATGTGCTTTCCCTCAATTCGGCGAGTGTTCCACACACAGCATCACGCAGTTCTTCTAGCGCAGAACTAAATTGGTTGACGTCAAGCTCGTCCCTACTCGCTTTCTCCCGTCCCTCTTGACAGCGCTGGATGATTACCGCGACTAGCGATGGATCAACACCCGCCGCCATAAGAAGGCGGCTCTCCCCCTGTAGGAAGAACTCGAAGTGATCGACATTCATGATATCTCGTACGGCCGATCGCTGCGCTGTAGCTCGCTGCGCCAAGGTGCGTGCATCAATGAGCATAGCTCGTATATAGACATTATTATTGAGCAATGAGCACCCGGTCGTCGCGCATTGTACTAGCTGGCCACTCGAATCTCGCCCAAGGCTCCGATCAGTTTCATAAAGAGTCAGTGCGGTATACATTCGGTTAGTTTCCGCGACAAGTTCTTGAGCCAATGTATTGTCCAATGCAACCTCCAAAACGCTACGTCAGATCCACACCAATATACGGCAATATGCAATGCTACTATGCAAGAGTCTACCCGTGTGCACCCGTATACCTGTGCCAACTGCTAGCACTATTAAGTTGTCATCAAGGTGCTGTCGTTCATAGATGGACGCCCTCGGGGCTATGAGTATGATCGTGTCCGATGCGTGCCTAAATGGCGGTTGCATCCGACGTTTGCCCAGGTCACAGCGTTGCCGCCAGAGGTCTGTAAAACCGTCGGCTCAGCCTACGTTGGTTCGAACCCAACACCTGCCACCAGCTGAAGTTGCAGGTCATGACTGGTACGCGAAGATCGCCCGGCCGCTGAAGGTGAGCGGTGTCCAGCACCGTCGGCTCAGCTTGCGCTGGTTCGAGTCCAGCATCTGGCGCCACCATCTGAAATAGCCCCTGACCAGCTCGTACGCGGTCGGGGGGCTGATCGTGTCGCATCCGGTTGCACGCGGCGCCGAGTGGGCGTGTGGGGCTGGCGATGCCGAATACGTGCCGAAGATGATCACGGGTCCGTGCGCCGCGGTGGTGGCCTGGGCCGACGGAATCGGAGCGGGATGGCCGACGCCGCCCGGGCCGGCCGGACTGGCCGACTCGCTCGGCACAGTCAACGTCAGCGGGGGACGGCGGCCAGCGCAAGGCGGGATCATGGGCGAGGCCACGCACCTGATCGCAAGCTCAGCCCGGTAGCCGGTAGCGGCGGCTCTCAGGCACGCAAGAGCTGGTCACCGCGTTGAGGGAAGAATGCGTCAGCCTGAACAACGTTCCAGTGTGAAGAGCAGGGGCACTCTCTGCTCCGCGGCCTGGCCGCAATCGGACATGAGGTCCGCGCCCAAGGCATCTGCCCAGACGGCCCGGCCGATCTGATCGGCGTCATCGGCCGCGCCGTCCTGTCCACCCTGCTGCCCGCCCGCCGGCCCCGCTTCAGCGCCCGCAAGGTCAAATGCGCCACCTCCCGCTACCTCAACCACGGCGACAGGCGACCCCACGCCGTCACCGTCATCACCGCGATCAACGTCACCGTCCGCACCCCGCCCTCGACAACAGCGCCGGCAAGCGCCGCCCCCACCGCAGAACATCCACCCGGACCGGCCCCCAGCCGCCGACCGCCGGCAGCTGATCACCGCCATCATCACCAGCCAGCCGCCACGCGACTGGAGCGGACACGAACTCGCCGGACTGCTCAACGTCAAGCCCCGCCCATGCTCACCCAGCTCGGCGAATGGAGCCGGCTCGGCTTCTTCATCCGCACCGGCTTCGGCGCCTACCGGCTCAACACGCCGCCAGCACCCACGTCCTCGACAACCGACCCAGATCCTTAACTACGCGGCATTGCGTCGCGCGCGATCGGCGTTCCGCCGACCCTTGACCCGGTGACCGCTCACAAGGGCATGGCAGCTATCAGGAAGACGGGGGCACTGCAGCCCGTCGACATAGGTGCCATCAGGTCAAGTCAGCCGGCAGGAAGGGAATGCACCTGCAGCAATATTCAGTTGGGCTGGTCGAGCCTTGAACGATGCTGCCGGGGCACAGGCGTGTAGCGCGCCTGGCTGCCCTTCGGCGAAGGGAATCAGGTCTCGGTGCGTCTGCCATATCGTGACGTCCTGCGCCAGCGCGAGTTCCGGCTGTTCATTAGCGCGCGGACGGTCTCCCAGCTGGGAAATTACGCGAGCATGACGGTCATCGCGTTCGCGGTGCTGGCCACTGGCGCGGGAGCGGGCGGGGTCGGCCTGGTGCTGGGCGCAGAATCCCTCGCGATGACCGTGCTGCTTCTCCTGGGCGGAGTGCTCGGCGACCGGATGCCGCGGCGGCGCCTGCTCGTGTCCGCGGACCTGTCCAGATTCCTCACCCAGGGGCTGACGGCGGCCCTGGTGCTAGCCGGGGTGGCGCAGCTGTGGGAGCTGATGATTCTGCAGTTCCTGTCCGGTGCTGCCAGCGGGATCGTCGTCCCCTCTATCTACGCGATCAGCCAGGAGACGGTGCCCGCGCGGCTGCGCAAGGACAACAACGCCATGCAGAGCCTGGTAGCGGCAGTCAGCACCGCCGTGGGACCGGGCCTGGGTGCACTCCTCACGGCTGTGTCGAGCCCTGGGGGCGCGCTGGCGGCTGACGCCTTCTCATTCCTGGTCAGCGCCGTGCTGCTCAGCCGGCTGCGAGTCGGCAGCCAGCGCGGCGAGGCAACCGAGAACGCCTTTGCCAACCTGCGCCAGGGCTGGCACGAGTTCCGCCGCCGCCGCTGGCTGTGGTCCGTCACCGTGCTATCCGGCCTGTCAGTGCTGGTGGAATACGCGCCCATCATGGCCCTCGGCCCGGTCGTGGCCAGACAGTGGCTCAGCGGCGTGAGCGCCTGGGCCGCCATACTCGCCGCAATGGGCATCGGCGGCATCGTCGCGGGCGCCGTAGCTGCCTGGATGCATCCAGCGAAGCCGCTAGCCTGGGTGGTCTGGGGATCGATCTTGTGGCTGCCGGTGCTGCCGCTGCTGGCCTTCCACGCCCCAGTCTGGGCGATCGCAGTGGCGGCTGCGCTCTTCGGCTTCGACAACACCCTGTACTGGACCTTCTGGGGCACCATCGTGCAGCAGCGAGTGCCCAAGGGCGTGCTAGCCAGGGTCAACTCCTTCGACTCACTGGGCATCTATGGACCAAGCCCGGTGGCCTACTTCCTGATCGGCCCAGCTGTTGCCCTCCTCGGAGTCAGCGGGACACTCCTCACCGGAGGCGTCATCCTCACCGTGGCCATGGTGGCAGTTGGACTGGTGCCCGAAGTCAGAACCTTCACCGATCTCGACCGCGAGCCATCCACGCTCCAGGCGCCTCCCCTGTCAGAGCAGCCGAACGCGAGCTGAGGTAGTTCCGGGGTGCTTGCGGACATGCGTGAGCCAGCGCGCCGGAGGGTAAGGGCCAGGCCCTAGAGCTGACAGTAGATCACAGCTGAGGCCTCCGGACCTGACAGCAACGATGACAGCGGTCCTCGTCGCGCGCTGAGGCCAACTGGCAGGCGGGTCAGGCCTGGCTTGTAAACGGATCTGTAAACGGCACGCGCGGGAACGAGCCGAAACGACTGAGACTGAACGGGGCAAGCCACAAGCGGCCAGCGCCGCCACGCCAGGTCAACGCGTGAACCAGAGACAGCGCGAAACGGGGTAGACAGCTGTCGTCCGGCTCATAACCCAGAGGCAGCAGATTCTGCGACGATACCGCACCGGCGTAGCGGCGCCGACTAGTAACCGACCGCCGAATAGATGATCTGTGCGCCTCCGGAACCGGCCAGCATCGGCCAGCCAGGGAGCGAATAATCGGCGATCGGCGTGCAGTCTCGCAAGACATTGGCGGAATCTGTCAACCTGATTGGCGGCACCGTGGGCTTTTATTTACTGAGTCTGCGGATTAGTTGTCGTGGGGTTTCCTTTCGCCGGGCTCGTCGTGGTCGCTGGTGAGGAAGTGCTCGCCGTCGCCGCCGAGCAGGAAGGCGAAGCGATCGAGGTCGTCGCGCAGGTGCCGGATGCCGTAGGCGGGGTGGCCGGTGTAGTCCGCGAGGGAAGCTTCCAGGCGGGGGTCGCGGGCGAGCCATTTGCCGAGGAAGGACAGCATCTCGGCGAGCTCGGCGGCGTCGGCGGCATCAAGGGTCACGCCGGGCATGAGAGGGGCTCCTCGGTCAAGGTGGTCGGGCCTGGCGGGCCGGTCTGCGGCTCGGGCCGGTTGATCCACGAGGCCTGCGGCAGCCGGGGTGGCTGTGGCGGCTTGCGGACGAACCGCTCGGGGTGGGCGGCGTAGGCACCGGTGAGCACGCTGGCGCGGGCGGCCTGGACAGCCCCGGCGCGGCCGTAGTGGACGTCGGCGGGGGTATGCAGGCCCAGGCCGCCGTGGCGGTG
>Ga0137390_10002543_pt1 | contig 14526 bp, 23 predicted proteins | sample 15con2h24AmetaG_FD_104937 | JGI IMG/M metagenome (GOLD analysis project Ga0137390, IMG submission 104937) | Vadose zone soil microbial communities from Angelo Coast Range Reserve, California, USA - 15con2h2.4A metaG | ecosystem: Environmental > Terrestrial > Soil > Vadose zone > Saprolite... | reverse complement strand
CCAGCGCGTCTCCCCGTATCATCAATTTCGCCTAATCACCCAATGTTCCTGCTGCGTCTGCAGGATCAACAACCCCGGAAGCAACGTGGGTCTTGCATCGGCAAAACGTGTCGTGGCCGTCCCACTAATGGGCACCATCCTCACTTGTCGTGAGCACCGCAAAAGCACATATTGTGGCTTATGTCTGCGCGAGGCACCCCCACGTTCCGACCTCCTCACACCCGAGGTAACTGCGGTCGGCTGCCTCGAAAATGAAGATTTCGAGACGTGGCCCACCGTTGCTGCAACATGTCGTTGCTGCCGCGGCGAATGGCTTTGGCGGCGCATGAACGTTTCCGCACCCGATCGCGAAACGGTTTCGGTTGGATCCTCATACTGGTCCTCGCTCGATTGGGAGGTACGGCAGAGCATCGACGCATTCATCGAAGCTGGCGAGGGCACGCTCGGCGAGGTCGTCCAGGTCGCACGAGAAAAGCACTGGTTAAATCGGTACACCCGCGTCAGGATGCACATGGAGCATGCGCTTGCCCAGCAAAGACTCGATATGCGCAGCAGTGCCTATGGCTACGAAAATCCCGACGAGGACACTGCCACCGGAGACATCGACCCGGATGACTACGAAACACTCGCCATGGCTGAGGAGTTGCATAGTGTGCGGGACATGGCACAGTCGGATTGGGCGCGCACGCGCATCCTCGACGGACTCTGGCTCTCCCCAGCAGATGACTGGTACGGGTATCGTCCACGACACACCACATCTGCGGAACACCCGGTACCATGGGCCCTTGCCATTTCCGATGGGCAGGTGCACCCTGTTCCGGCGACTCTCCGCGTACCTCCCGCGCCAACGTACAATCTCACCGATCAACTTTACCATGTCTTCGAGCGTCAGTTGCGAAAAATACTCCTCCCAGCAATGCAAAACATCATCAAGAGGATTATGTTCCAAGGTCGTGCCGAGGCAATGAAGGCCGTTGCAACTATGGAGCTCGAAGATGTGCTACGTGCGCTTCAACAAGCGTGGGCGTGGAGCAAGGACCTCCGCCGCCCTCCTGTGCACGAGAACGACCCGGACCCCGGCACCCCGCTGGATGATACGTGTTCGAGCTCTAAATCAGATGCTTCGCACACGACCAGCCCAGTGTTGAGTACCGCAACATTGCAAACGACCCCGTCTCCTCCGCCAAGTGATGACAAAAGGGAGAAAGACGGGGACGCGGAATCACCCCGCGAGGAAGTCCCACGGATGAATATTTTCACCGAGTTAGGCCCTCCCGAGCCATCCAATCTCCTCCGCGATATACCGTATGTTCCAACGACGCTGCAAGAGATGCCCACATATTCCCTCAAAGCGTTCATAGAGGTGTGTATCTCCAGGAGCTCCAACGGGCGAGTTGCTGACACGACCCTCAGGTTTGGCGTGAATCGTACGCTCCGTTGTTTGCTTGCAGTTGCAAAATTTGCGAGCGTGCCATGCTGCATCGTGATGTCGGCGATACAGTCCGCTCCACCGATGCCAATTATGTTGTGCCTTCACAGCCAGCATCATATCCCCAACGCGGGCAGCAGCGAACTACATCAGGGAATACCATTCGTCTAGAAGAAGCCGTGTATGAAGAGGAAGAGGAGGAAGAGGATGATGATGAGGAAATAACATATTCGGACTACTCGGACGGGGATCAAGTGGCGTATGCCGAAGGGACAGATGCGGACGTCGTCTCTCTTGCATCCCGGAAGCGCGATTACGAGCACGGGAGCCAAGACCCTCGCTCCCACGCGGAGACGGAGAACGGCGCTTTGAAGACCCCACCGAAGCGCACACGCCTGGAAGGGGAATACTCTCCGTTGACAGCTGTCGAAGTGGCCGCGGCGAGGATTTCGAAGCGCGGGTCGGAGGAGGCTGCGTTGTCGAGCGTCGCGGCAGGAAAACGTCCGCGGGTCGGGGATGGGGAAGTCGAAGATGACGACAAGTCGACGTCGACGACGACTCCTCGGTCGGGTGGCGGAAATGCCCCACTGAGCAGTGCGACTAGTAGCAAGCCTTCGGCGTGCTTAGAGGCGACAGGGCGAGAAGGCGTCGGCGGAGAGGCGTGATCGGTGGGGGACTGATGCGGTTCAAACAATTACTGTAAAAATAAGTGCGTTCTCCCGTTCCCGCGCCCCATCTGGCATCTGCTGAGGCTGTCGGTTTTAAGCTTTTGTCTGGTTTGTACGCCACTGTATCAATTCCGATCCTTTCACGTCGCGCATAGCGTTATGCGTTATTGTGTCATTGAAACTTAGCCCGGGCCGTCTAACTTTCTTCCCTTTCTTGACTTGTTTCGGGGCCCCGGTCTGTGTATCATATTGCAAAACCGCATGCATCCCCTTCCCTTCCTCCTCGTCATTTTTAATTTCTTTTTGCCTTTTAGCTCGATCATCTACTTTGTGTCTGTTTGGACAATCTTTTTTTACCGCTCAGCGGTGCTAGATTATTATTCCCTTTGGTCGACCGGAGCCTTCTAGGTGCCGAGACAACAATCACATCGATCAGAATGATACCGTCACCAGCCACTCGTTGCTAGGGTATATTATTCTTCGTCGAACGACGCAAAACGAGAACATGGAGAGCGTTTACGACGATGGACGGGTTATAAACGTGACAACTCGACTGCATTAAGATTTTCAATAGTCCGTAGTATCGTATGGCCGCGTACTCGGGTCAGAGTCCCATAGCACGTTACACAATCCACTGTCCAACTAGCCCAAATAACCGTGTCGCACTCCGCGAGATCCCCCCAGAACGGTCGCGACAGACTTGGCAGGGTTATAAGAACGCCGCGCCAAATATCGCACCGCACGAAGCGAGAGCCATGCCAGTCCACCCGCGCGCATCGAGCATCCACGGCCCTGCGGACGCCGCGTTTTGTGATTTCGAGCTGGAGGAGGACTGGGAGGTGGCCGTTGCGGACGAGGCGGACGAGGGCGACGACGTGGACGGTGCGGCGGTGGACGCAAAAGAGAGCGTGACGTTGTCGATTGCGCAAAATTGCCGGGCGAGGTTCTCCGCAGAGGGCACGCTCGAGCTGCAGTTGGACGCAACGCAGGTGTAGAGGGTGCCTGGGAATGTCCTGTTGTGTGGGTCAGAGAGATGTGGTGTTTGTTTGTTTGGATGGATGGGGGGGTTCGGGAAGGGGAGACGTACTGGTTGGTGCAGTAACAAGCGACTGCGGTGATGCTGGTGCAGTTCACTTGCGCGACCGCGTCGGTCAGGCAGTTGGTCACTACGCGATTGATGGGAAGCGTGGGAGTAAAAAACAGCCAAAAAAACAAACAAAAAAGAACAATAGATGTCAGCAGGCGGGGTTGAGTAAATGGGGACGTTTTTTTTGGCGTTCGGTTAGGGATGAAGGACGTACCGCACGCGGGGTATCCTGAGAGGCTTGGGTATGGCGGCGAGGATGTCGTCGCTGGGGTGGTGCTGGGTGCGACGGTGATTGGGATGGCGGTGACGATCGTCGAGCCTTGCGCATTGGTCGTGGTCAGGCTTGCGAATGAGGTCGTGGGTGCGCCGGTGCTGGCATTGCTGGCCGAAGCTTCGGCTGCGGAACTTGATGGGAACGGCGCCGTGGCAAGCGATGGGGTTGCCGGGCCCAGGGCGGCCGAAGGAGCGGCGGTGAGGGGGAGGAGGAAGAGGAGGAGGAGGGTGTGGAGGAGGTTCATGGCTTGGGAAGAGAGTAAAAGGAACGTAAGGGGGCCGCTGGCGCACTGGCGGGTCGTGAGCGGAGCGCGTCCTCCGTCCTCGGTTGACCGTCGCGGTGTCAAGCGCCCGCGCCCGTTGGAGTTGGACAATACCACCGGGCCGGTTTAGCCGCGCAATTAGAGCGTTCGTGTGTCTGTGCTACAGTACTAGTTGCAGTTGTGGGTCGCGGACAAGCAAAGACATCAAATGTGTGTCTGCACTTTTTGCCACTCCATCAAGAATATCATGCGTGAGCGAGGGAAGTGAAATTTTTTTGGTGTGTGGTCCAAAATTTTGATGTGTTTGCTTTTCCGCGACTGTACCTTTCACACCCACCTCAAGGGCTGGGTTCTCTCTACCATTTCGGCCCCGGGAAAGTGTGGATTTACTCAAGACCACATGCTTGTATGGGGCTGGGATTGTGGCGCGCAGTACCACGCAGTATTTAGTCTTCCACTTTCTAATCTAACCTCCAACTGTAGCCACAGTGGCCGTGGGTATAGGGGAAATGGTGTCAACCGTGCTGAGCCCCTGTAATGGGGAAGATATAAAGGGCCGCTATTTGATCGTTTAGCCCATCTCCTTATCTTACACAATGGCCCCAATCTCTCTCCCGACTTTACTGTCACAGTCTGGAATGGCTGACACTTCTGACGGTGGAACAAGCAACACTGGGACTCCTGACACAACGCTTAGCCTTACTGATATCAGCGACAGCCCCGTTGGTCTCTCAGACCCGCAGTATGTCCGACGAAAGCGTAAGATGCTTGATGCAGTGAACCGTCTTCACGCGATCGGGTAGGACACATTAGCATGGTCATACCCCTCAAAGCATTATTCTTCTCATGCTACTGTTCTTTCCTCAGAGCTCACTTGGACCTTGATATACCTGTTATCGCGGTTCTCGGGTCTCAGAGCGCTGGGAAGTCTTCCCTCATAGAGGCAATCTCAGGAATTACCCTCCCCCGGGCATCCGGTACATGCACGAGGTACGCGTGTCCAGCCTTTTGCCTGCATCCGTTTCACTGAACTTCGTCGCGCGACCGCAGATGTCCAACAGAATGCCGGCTTTCGCGTTCCCTCGAACCGTGGCGTTGCGTCGTCTCGCTCCATATCGTCAAAGACGAGAACGGGACCGATCTGGGACGACCCCTCAGTGTCGAATTTGGCGATCCCATTTTCGACAAGCTCCTTGTCACAGAGCGGATTCGCCGCGCCCAGTGCGCAATCCTGAATCCAAAAACACCAAGTCATAGCTTCCTGGAAGCCGACATCCCAGAAGAGAGGCAGTTGTCTTTTTCTTCAAATTCTGTATGCTTAGAGATAAGCGGAAGGGATGTCGACGACCTATCCTTTATCGACCTTCCGGGTAGACAACACGAAAGTCCGAATTTCTCAGCCGATTAAAACTATGACAGGCTTGATAGCTGGTGGAGACCCTCGCGACACCACCCTGGTAGAACAGCTCGCAAGACAATACATCTCAAAAGACAGTTGCATAATCCTCTTGACTATCGCATGCGAAAGTCCGCTCGTTGTAACCTCTACTTGTATTGACTCCTAACCCTCGTTAATAGCTGATTTTGAAAATCAAGGCGCCCATTGCCTTGCTGCTCAGTACGACCCACACGGCTCACGAACTATCGGTATATCCCATCTCATGTTACGTTTCGTCAAGTAGCTGACGCTCACTATCCAGGTGTCCTTACGAAGCCTGACCGAATCCCAACAGGCGAAGAGGATGGTTGGATCAAGATGATCCAGGGTCATGATGATGATGAAGAGGGCGAGATCGAGTACTTTTCCGTGAAAAATCCTGATTCACAAGACATCAAGAATGACATGACCTACGAGCAGGCCCGGCAGAAGGAGGCGGAATTCTTTTCAACCCGGGCACCTTGGTCCAGCTTAGATTGGCCGTATCAGCAGCGCTTGGGTACAGAGAAGCTCACAAGATGTCTCGGACAAGCTCTGGCCGACTTGATATCCAAACGGCAAGTATTTGGTACACTAAACTCGGAAGTTAATTGGAATGTTTTGGTAGACTTCCCGAACTGGAGGAGGAACTCGACAAACGACTGGAGCGAACGATTCATGATCTTTCGCGACTGCCGAACCCCCCATCCTCTGAGCCGGTTGGAGAGATGATGCGGCTAATTAGTTCATTCGTACACGCCATTGAGCGCCTTGTTGACGGTGCTCCAGACGACAATGGTCTGATGCAAGCCCTTCGTCGTCCCCATGTGGAGTTCAAGAAGGCAATTCGTCATACAGCACCTGATTTTCGGCCACTTGATCATCCCACAAAACGGGGACAATCGACAATCGCTTTCCCACCCCAGTTTCTTGTAGATGAAGAAACTGAGTGGCTAGACCAGAGCACCAGTACACCCATCTATATTGACGATGTTATGAAAAGGGCGAACTCGTAAGGATGTATGACAGTGCCCTATCTCATGCTTAGTGTGCATTTCGTCAGGGCTATGACTCGGGAACTTCCAAACAATTTCCCGTTTATTGTCAAGAAACGTCTCATAAGTACCGTAGTAGAGGGATGGGACTCACCCTCGAAGAAACTCTTCAATTTTACAAAGAACGAGCTACACAAACGCGTCAAGGATGTGATCGAAGTTCACTTCTCCCAATATACTCATGGCCACCTCAAGCAGCGTGTTACGTACGTTTTTCTAAGCTTCTGTCTCACCCTCCTGATTGACATGTTTCAGGAACATAATGCATGGCCACATTCAGAGATGTGCAGATGCCGCCGAGGAACGCATGAACTTTCTGCTTGAGGAAGAGCAGGAACCGTTCACCATGAATAATCACTATTTCATGGATTATCGCTCAAAGTTTCTGGGACATTACAAAGGAATTCGCCAAAAGTCCCGGAGCATCCTTGTAGACAAGCTAGAGAGCAATGAAAAAGAAGCGAAGCTTGCGGTATCAAGGGTAATTTCTAACCTTGCCGAGTTGGGCCTATACAACGTCGACCGTTCGTCGTTGCCTCGGCTGCTCCCACCGGACCCCATGGAACCTGCCATCGAAATAATGGCTGAAGTCCGAGCTTATTTCCAAGGTTCTGGTTGCTTTCCTTTCCTTAGTCTAAGCACGCGTGATTGACACAATGCGGATCGCAGTTGCATACAAGCGCTTCGTTGACAAGGTGCCGATGACCCTCGATTGCGCGCTGTTGCGTGGTCTAAAGGTCGGCCTTGAATCCGCGTTATTCAACGGCATGCATGTCAGCGGACCGGGAGGGTACGAACGTTGCAGGTTTCTTCTGAGCGAGCCGGAAGAGATCGTTGCGCGCCGCGACGCGCTGCAGAAGAAGCGTGACCGCCTCGTGAAGGGAAGAGAGGAACTGTTGCAGGCGTTTGAATGATGAAGGAAGATTTGTTTAATACTGTGATGTTCCCGAAGCGAGCAGTAACAGGACACGCGAGTGAGTTGGCAAGGCAGATCAGGAATGTAGAGAAAGCGACGAGGCTATTCCTGATATAACAAGAACCATACGAGGGTGAGAACAAAAGGATCAGAAACACGGTTAGAGGTCAGAGGGGACGAGGGAGAGATCATCGTCATCAAGATCAAACACTGATAGGGGTCCAGCTGGCATCGGGAGGCTTGATTTCCCTGGAAAGACACAGGCGAGGCGCGAGGAAACGAAACTTGGCACCGTGCTCAACGAGGAACCGTGCAAGATCCACATGATCATTGACTGATGCCCCGATGTAGCAGAGTTGCCAGTGATCCGTACGCGATTCGTGCTTGTCCTGTGCTGTTGCGTCGTCGTCAGCATGCTCGATGAGGAACCGTGCAACATCCGCATTTCCGAATCCGCTAAATGAGACCCAATGCAGCGGAGTCAGCCCTTGCTTGTCATGCGCTGTCGCATCGGCGCCATGCTCGACGAGAAATCGTGCGAGATCACATTTCCTGAAGACGACCACGATGATGATGGGGTTCCCGTGGGGAGAATTTTCGAGAACAGAACGACATATTCTCCATTTTACAAGATCAAGAGAGTTTGGCTTGCGTTCATGTGAGTGCTTTGTAACTACTAGTGTGACTGTCCGACAGCACCGAATCGAGAAGTAATCGTACGTACACCACATTGGGAGACGAAGAGGACAACGACATCTAAAGGTATGACAGGCCGGTGAAAGCCTGGGAGACGAGGGGGAACTTGAAGGGATATGAGGCAAAGGGATTAAGGGAAAGGAGGGCACGATACCCGTAAGCAAGGAAAGAACAAGATCTGAAAGAGGTATAGTAGTAAAAACCGAAACAGGAACAAAGATATACGACGACTTCAAGAGAGCACGTCACCGTGACGGTATGCAGTCGCGCTGCGGAGGGTTGGGCGAGCGCGAGATCGAGGGCGAAGCCACCAGGCTGAGTGTGGGCGCAAGGGCTTTTGGTGGACAAAGGGAGCCCGGCGCAAGGCATCGGAGTAGGGAATATTGCATGTCTTGAAAATCGGGACACGAGGCGATGCGCAGGCGTAGTAGATCTAGAATCACCGGGCCCTAAGAACTGTACCCTAACATTAATATTGATCATCGACTGCATCAACTTCCAACTGCCACAGGGTCCACTGCGCGTGGTTACTGCGCTGCCAGGCTACCTCCGGGCGAAGAGGCAACCTGGATAAGCAAGATCCAGAGTGGTGGAGAGGGTGGAGGGATCGAGTATTACTCAGTGAAGAATCCTGACTCGCAGGACATCCGAAATGGGATTACGTACGAGCAAGCCCGGGAGAGCGAAGTCAACTTCTTTTCGACCAGGGCACCCTGGTCGAACCTGGAGTGGCTCTATCAGCAACGCGTGCCAGTGGGCACGGATAAGCTCACGCGACGTCTGGGCCAAGTTCTCTGCAACTTGATTTCGAAGCGGTAGGTCTTCGATACATCGAACCTTGGAGTTGATTGTAACTGGTTGTTAGGCTTCCTGAGCTACAGGGAGAGCTCGAAAGGCTGCTCGAGCAGACGGATGGTGATATCTCGAGTCTCCCAAAACCACCATCCTCCGAACCAATGGAAGAGATATTAAAACTGATTGGCCAGTTTATCCGCTCTGTCGAACACGTCGTCATTGGCGCTCCTGATGATGACGGTCTGATACAAGCCCTCTGTGGGCCACAAGAGGAGTTCAAGAAGAAAATACGCCAGACTGCGCCGGACTTTCGACCGTTTGAACGTCCCGACAATGTCCAAGCTATGCCCGTTCTCCCCTCGCCCAGTTTCCTCTCGAGTGAAGAATCAGAACCGGAGTGCCAGCCCGTTGAAGCCGCTCAAGTTTTATTTGTCGAGGATGTGATGAAGAGGGCAGATTCGTGAGCGAACGTTTCTTCCTGGTCGTCACTCTCAGCCATGACCTCGATTCCTCAGCGCCGTGACCCGGGAACTACCAAACATCTTCCCGTATATCGTTATCAAGCGATACATCATGACCTTCGTAGAGCGATGGAATCATCCGTCACGGCAATACTTCGAAGTTGCAAAGAAGGAACTCGGCACGCGCATCAACTTGCTGATTAAGGACCATTTCTCGCAGTATACTCATGGTCATCTGAAGCAGCGAATTACGTGCGCTTCGCGTTTTCTCCCTGCCGTGGTTCGTTTCGTTGATAACAGATCAGGAACATATTGCAAGACCATCAACAGAAATGTGCCGATGCTGCATCACAACACATTGATTTCTTGATCGAGGAAGAACAAGAGCCGTTCACCATGAATAAGCTCTATTACATGGAATATCGTTCGAAAATTTTGGCCTATTATAAGGATGCCCGGCTGAAGGCAAAGAGCGATTTCATCAGGAATATGGAGTCTAAAGATATGAGACAAGCGATAGATGATGCACTCTGCGCCCTCACCAGGCTGGGGCTGGGAGCAGTCGACGCCTCTTTACTCGCTAACCTAGTACTTCCAGCAGATCGCATGGAACAGGCCCTCGAAATAATGACAAGTGTCCGGGCCTACTTCCAAGGTTCATAGCATATCTTCTTGTTCGTCCTAACCGTGGCTGACCCGGCTTGGATCTCACTGCAGTGGCATATAAACGGTTCCTAGATAATATTCACATGGGCATCGATCAGAGTTTGCTGCGGGGGGTGACAGTCGGCCTCGAGGCGGCGCTCTTCAGCGGCCTCGCCATTGATGGCCCTGGAGGTTACGAGAGGTGCGCAGCGCTCCTGAGCGAGCCAGAAGATATTGTCGAGCGCCGCAGCGAGTTGCAGAAGAGGCGCCAGCGCCTCCTATCAGCCAAAGCTGAGCTGATAGAAGTGTTCATCTGATCGACTGAAGCCGTTTATCGATGTTGCTACGTATCTCTGTACAGTACAAGTAAAATGTGATGACGATGTGTTCTCGTGATTCATCTTATTTGCATTAAACGAGTAAATGAGATGCCGTGACTTGTGTCTTCAGGGTCAGGGTACTTGACCTTCCTAACGCCCTCGTCGCCAGACACGTAAACTTGAATGATTCCGTCCGCAGAAAAGCGTACCGTGTTGTGTTTCTCGAATGTCGTCCCAGGCTTCTATATCTATCTGCGCGTGGAAGGTCAGTACTGCTTCGTAGCCTCGCGAGCCTGGCGTTCGGAGTCCCTACCTAAGTACTGGGTTTTAAAGTCAGAAGAGTCGGAGTTGTAAGAGAGAGGGTCTCTACACTCTACGTAGAACACCGCGAATTCGGAGCAATTTTGGCGCGGCACTGGCGAAGAGGTTGGCATGGGGCACGCCACATGTACAGCTGAGTAAAATTTCGCGTTCTCTTGATCATTGCTATGTGGTGGACTCATCCTCCCTCTCTTCAAATATTTACTTTATATTTTATATCTGAATGACATTGTGCTATTCTATATCTGCATAACTGCAACGAGGTCAATATCACTGTCTGGGCTATCCACAATGTCAAGGTCTATGTCAAGCATCGTGTCACCTCCCTCAGCATCCTCCCCATCTTCGTCATAATGGCCATCCATGTCATATGCAACCTCTTCTATGCTGAAAAAGTTGAGCTTGGGGCGTTCGAAAGTGGCCTGGCTCCCATGAAATCTCTAGGGCCAACAAGCAGTAAATATAAAGTGCTCTATTGAGGTGGTCCTCAGGCTTGTGGTAATTTCTGACCTTTCCGAGTTGGGCCTGTACGCCGTCGACCGTTCGTTGTTGCCTCGGCTGCTCCCACCGGATCCCATGGGACCTGCCATCGAAATAATGGCCGAAGTCCGAGCTTATTTCCAAGGTTCTGGATGCCTTTCCTTTCCTTAGTTTAAGCACGCGTGACTGACACTGACACAATGCGGATCGCAGTTGCATACAAGCGTTTCGCTGACAACGTGCCGATGATCCTCGATTGCGCGCTATTGCGTGGTGTAAAGGTCGGCCTTGAACCTGTGTTGTTCTTGTTCAACAGCATGCATATCAGCGTACCGGGAGGGTATGAGCGTTGCAGGTTTCTTCTGAATGAGCTGGAAGATATCATTGCGCGCCGCGACGCCCTGCAGAAGAAGCGTGACGGCCTCGTGAAGGGAAAAGAGGAACCTTTGTGGGCGTTTGAATGATGACAGAAGATTGTTTAATCCCGTGACGTTCCTGAAGCGAGTACGAGGACGTGCAAGTGAGTTGGCAAGGCAGATCAGAGAGTAGGAGATCCGAGAAGTAGAGACTATTCCTGATAAAGGAAGAGCCATGCGAGCCACCCGAGGACGACAACAAAGGGATCAGAAACGAGGTTAGAGGCGAGAGGCGACGAGGGATAGACCTTCGTTATCAAGATCAGATGCTGATAGGCTTGGTGGCTCAGGCCTCGGGCGAGGCGAGAGGAGAAAGCGAAACTTAAAGGGTTCACGCCAGGAGAATTGGAGAACAACAGGTTCTCCATTTCCGAGGTCGAAAGGTTTGGCTTGTATACATGTGAGAGCTTTGTAACTACGAGTGGCCGGCCCAGAACACCGAGTCGAGAAGTAATCGTACGCACACACCAGGAGACGAAGAGAACAAAGACATCTAAAAGTACGACGGGTCTGTGAAAGGGAGACGAGGGGGAAGGGCCCGGGACACGCGATGAAGGGTGAACGAGGGCACGGTGCCCGTGAAGCCAGGGAAGAGCAAGTTCTAAAGAGGTATAGTAGTAAAAACCGAAATAGGAACAAAAGATATACGACGACACCGGGAGAGCACGCAAGCAGTCGCGCTGCGCGGGGGCGAGCACGAGATCGAGGGTAAAGTCAACAGCCTGAGTGTGGGCGCAAGGACCTTTGGTGGACAAAGGGAGCCCACCGCAAGGCATCGGAGTAGGGAATATTGACAGTCTTGAAAGGCACAGGAGGTGGAATCGGGAGACGGGCGCTCGCTCGAGGGGAAGAGAACAAAGGGGACACGAGCCGAGGCGCGGTAGATTCAATACTGTCACGGTCCCCGCACTGCAGTGCGCGCGTAGTTCCGCGGCCAGCGGCGACGCTCACCTTACATTCCACTTTAGGTATTCGAACTACACCATCGTAGAACTTGAGAGAATGTCAATTGAGTTGTTGAGGGCGCAGAGTAGTATAGTTATTACAATATTATTGGTTGAGGAGCAGGGCTGTCCGTGGCGGCGTGGCGGCAGTGCACTGAGCCGTCGTTCGGAGTCCGGCGTTCGGTTGATCCAATCCCCGCGACGAATCAAGTTCGGCAGATCACACGTATCTCTGCCTCTCCCACGTTTTTATGATTCAACCTTGTTCGCCGTCCACCGCATCATCGCCTTCTTGATTCGCAATGTCGCGCCCCCGACTACTAGTAGAGCAATTGTCAGGTTGTGGCGAATTGCAGCTGCGTTGACAAACTGAATTCCCCGAGTCGTAGCCCGTTCCTCCTAGTTGCGCGGGTGTGGCACCTAGTAGGCTACAGTGCCTCTTGTGATTGCTGGTCGTCCGTCCCTCGGGCGCCCGATGCACGCCGAGGCTCCACGTATTAGCGCGGTCTTTTTCGACGTCCCCTTTGGTGATTTCGTCAGAGATTCATTAGCCGTCACGTTTTTCCCTATTGTCGGGTGGTGGCGCCTGCTCCTGCGCCTCGTTCCCTCTTGATCTAGGCTGTGTATTATTGTGAATGGTGTGACGTCCACTTATCCCTGCTTTCGGGGCCCGTAGCATGAATAAGGACTTATTTCTGCTTGATCTAGAGGTTCCGCCATCGTGACCAAGAGTACCCTCAAATCACCTTCAGACGCCTTGCAATCCTGTCACGTCTTCCCACCGAAAATCTATAAAGACCCCGTTCTTTCAGTCCATTTCCCTCAGCGCACACACAACGCTTCCCCTTTTTTCATCGCAACTTCCCAGAATGATCTTATCTGACAGTGACAGTGGAACAGACACTGATAGCGCCCTCGAAATACCGGGTAGCCTCTCCGACACCACGGGTTCCCCCGTCAGTGCTTCACCGGCAGAGGCGCAGCATGCTATCCAGACCCGGGCCCGCAGGTCGGCTGATTCCGTGAATCGTCGTCTTCGTGCGATGGGGTGAGGATTTGCTCCCATGTCTGACGTCCACTGTGTGCTTCAATATTAATTAATTTTTTTCTCGCAGCGCTCGCCTAGATCCCGACACCCCCACTGGCAGCACCGTTATTGGGCGATCGGAAAGTGCTTTGCTCGTAGGAGATATCCCCAACATACGCGACACAACGGATGCCGCCCCAGTTGGCCTCTCAGACCCACAATATGTCGGCCAGAAACGTAGGATGATGGATTCCGTGAACCGCCTTCGTGCGACAGGGTGAGGAATGCCCCCATTTATACCATCCGCTACCTGCCTCATTTTTTTTTTCAATTTCCTTCTCGCAGCGCTCAGCTGGATCTCGACATCCCCATCATCGCCGTCCTGGGATCGCAGAGTGCTGGAAAGTCTTCGCTCATCGAGGCTATCTCTGGTATTACTCTACCTCGCGCTAGCGGCACCTGTACGAGGTAAGACAATGTCGTCCCCTTCCGAGTCTCTGGTATTTTCGCCATGAACCTCATTTTCATTGTGCAGATGTCCGACAGAATGCCAATTGTCGCACTCAAATAAGCAATGGCAATGCGTGGTCTCGCTCCGGATGGTAACAGACGCGAACGGTGCCGAGCTAGCCCAACCCCGCAGAGTCGAATTTGGCGATCCCATTTTCGACAAGCCTCTTGTGACGGAGAGAATTCGTCGCGCCCAATGCGCGATCCTCAATCCCAACACTGACCCCGATTTCTTCCTGGACGCCGACGACTTGGAGGAGAGGCATGTATCATTTTCCTCTAACTCTGTATGCCTCGAGATCAGTGGGAAAGACGTGGATGATCTGTCCTTCGTTGATCTTCCGGGTGCGTAATGTGGACATACAAACCGATAACGGACTAACTCACGACAGGCTTGATTGTCGGAGGGGAGCCACGCGACGCCCGTCTCGTCCAACAGCTCGCCGAAGAGTATATTTCTAAGGAGAGTTGTATCATTTTACTAACAATCGCATGTGAAAGTATGTCCGCCTTCCATCCTCTCCGCGTTTGGTCCCACATAATCAATGTTAACAGCCGACTTTGAAAACCAAAGCGCCCATCGCCTCGCTGGTCAGTTTGACCCACTGGGTGCTCGGACCATTGGTAGTTCTGTTTGGCACGATGCTCTTTGAAGTTGCTGATGCCATTCACGTAGGTGTCCTTACGAAGCCCGACCGTATACCTCCGGGCGAAGAGGCAACCTGGATAAGCAAGATCCAGAGTGGTGGAGAGGGTGGAGGGATCGAGTATTACTCAGTGAAGAATCCTGACTCGCAGGACAT